>Ga0081455_10003446_pt1 | contig 18181 bp, 16 predicted proteins | sample TabmetS3T2R1_FD_70207 | JGI IMG/M metagenome (GOLD analysis project Ga0081455, IMG submission 70207) | Tabebuia heterophylla rhizosphere microbial communities from the University of Puerto Rico - S3T2R1 | ecosystem: Host-associated > Plants > Roots > Rhizosphere ...
AATATTGGTTTCAAGACGCTTGGTCATTTGCCCTCAAGCAATTAGCCAAGCTACAGATTTAAAGTCTTAACCGTGCATTCAGGTTGGAAAACCTGCGGTACATTTTCCGAGGATTTGGAATGAAAGAAGCCTGCACACATCTGGATCAGATTCAGGAAGTCACGCCCAGCGCGAGAGGCTGCGAAGATTGTTTGCGCGGCGGGGGCCGTTGGCTGCATCTGCGTCTGTGTTTGACTTGCGGTCACGTCGGCTGCTGCGATTCCTCGCCGAACAAGCATGCGACTAAGCACTACCATTCGACGAAACATCCGCTGATTCGTTCCTTCGAGCCGGGCGAAGAATGGGTGTGGTGTTACGCCGACGAACTCTTTTTCGAATCGCTCTGACCTCATTCGGAGCTCAGGCGATCGTTCTGGGGATCAGTCGCCCCACCAACACCGGCGGGATCTCACTAAACTGGCCGCTCCATGAAAACGGAGTGCTGCCGCCGGAGTTCTCGGGAGAGAAAGCGCGTTCTTCGAGCGCGTCGAGCGCGAATCCGGCGTCGAACATCTCCTGAAGAAGCTTGCCAAGCGGCCGGTGAAAATATGGATGTGGGACAGGCTGGCCGTGCATCGCCAATCCAACCTGGGTATATGGCGTCAAATAGCGCGTAACCTTGACGGAATATGTCGTAACAATTTCGCCTTCGCGATCCTCGAGCTCTCCCATCTGCACAATCGACGGATTATTGAAGCACGGATGGATTATGGAAAACACGAAGCGGCCGCCAGGTCGGAGTAACGAGGCCACGGCGTTCATGAGCGGCCGAATGTCCGACATGTCCATCAAGGCCATGTTGCAGAGCGCTCCATCGAATGTTCTTGATCCAAGAGCGCGGAGGGCGTCCGCATCTGTCGCATCGATCACGCGGTAGTCAATTTGGCCGGCGCCTGGACGAGTCTTGGCCACACGGATCATCTCTTCGGAAAAGTCGAATGCGACAACACTGGCGCCCAGGTGGGCAAGTCGGCGCGAAGTCAGTCCATTTCCGCACGCGATGTCGAGAAATTCCTCGCCGGGCAGCGGGCACAGAAGTTTCTCAACGCTTGGCCAGATCAAGGAGATGAAGAAGTCGTTCCCCTCGGCCATCCGTTCATCCCAGAATCGGGCGTTCATGTCCCAGGCCTCACGCGCGCGAATGTTATCACTTGAGCTATTCGTCATGCCTTTTTCATCCTGCTAACGTCAGTGTTCACCTGGCCGCCGTGTGACCTCGGCTTCCAGTAAAACCCCGGCTCGGCGGCCATTGGTATCTAAACAATTTTCAGTCCGCGAAGCGGACGACAGCATAAAGCCCAGGGTGGAGCGCGGTAGCCTCGACCAATGCCTTAATAACCGGCGAGCGCGACGGAACAATGCTCACAGACCAACAAGGTTCCACCCTGCGGGCGCTCGCCCTTGAACCTAACGTCAAGCGTGCCCGCGCATCGCGGACACATTGTTGCCGGTACCCAGTCATCCGCCCCCTCGTCTTGAAACCACCACAGGTAACAGCGACAAAGCTTGCTGATTTTAGACGCCAACTCGAGCCCAAGTGAGTTTACAACACTCAAGGGATCACTTAGATGCATCTTCGCCCACTCCTCGAAGTCCCCCGAATCAAGCCAGAGGAAATAGAAACTGTTATGCAACTGGAGCCAATAGGCGAGCTCATCCGCAACTGCTTCGTCAAAGCCAATCCGTTCTGGAGGCGCTTCGAGATTGCAACGCGCACAAGAGAGTGGGTTTGGGGACAGGTGTGGTTGAAGCAAGACTGGGGTGACAGAAGCGCACGCGCAAATCTCATCGTTCGGCGTCGGTGGTGGAGGACGCAACTTCCAATATGGGTCATTTTCGGTCTGCATCACTTTTTCAATGTACCTGTCGCCTAACGTCAGTGTTCACCGGGCCCCCGTGTGACCTCGGCTTTCAATAAAACGCCGGCGCGGCGGCTTCGGAGCAACAATTGTTCGGCGGCCTAATACTCCGTAAACTAAGTTTTTTTCGGTATGTGTAAATCAGGACAAGTGATATCGACACATCCAATGAAATTACAACCATCGAAGGACAGCGTATAGAATACCGGCTTTAGCCGGCAGGGCTGGGAGCCCAAGCCCTGCCGGCTAAAGCCGGTACTCTATACGCTGTCTCCCAACGCTTATAGTTAAACTGGAGAATGCAAATGTCGGTTATTTCGACCGAGAAAAACGCTAAGCGCAAGAAAACTTGGTTTCCAGAGTACTAGTGGCTACCACTGCGCATTCATGCGATTTTCCACCGCATCTTGGCAGGTGACCGCTGTCCACTCGACTATCAGCGGCTTCCCCCTGGCTCGCTTTTTTCTTCTTCTCTCACTTTAAAGATAGCTGCAGCGCCTGGTTCGGCCTCAATTATCTATGAGTAAGTCGCCAATCTCTTGTTCGTAGCGGCGCAACGCCGACAGGATTGTTGGCAAATCGGAGAAGATCTCTCTCGCCTCATCCAGGTATTGCCGCATCTCCTCGGGGTAGTCTTGACCCGCCGCCTCGGATGGCCGCCACAACAGTCCACGACTAGTCAACAACGAATCGACGGCTGCAAGTTCGCCGATATGCTTAGACACCGCTCCCACGGACTCGGCGTAAATCTCCGATCCGACCGGGGACGCTTTGAACAGTCGCTTGAACAAAGTCAGCGCTGGCTCAACGGGCGTTGGGGCCGCTTCTGCGATTGTGTCCCAAACGGCCCGAGCAATCAGGGCGAACACGACCGACTGCCCGTTCAGGACAGCAATCCCTTCCCCGTCATTCATATTCCGCTCAAAACCTTGGAGGAGGTCCTCAATAGTCTGAATCGGGAAACATCCGTGTCCACGCAGGTATTCCTCATCGACATTGAAGACGCCGGACCGTATGCCCTCTTGAAAGAACCGCAGTACCGACTGAGTGTTGGCGTCCTCATCTATCCCGTCGATCGAGCCAAGGCGATTGTAGTTCCCTTTAACCGCAAGCGCTAGAGGAACGTATTGGTCAGCCGATTGATGGAGTAGGACGAGAGCAGCGTCGGCTCCTTTCAGACTCACGCCAGTAACCATGCACCTACAGTCGTAGAATCCCATCTTTCTGCGCCTCCGTTTGCCTCCGCCGAACGGCCTGCGTCGGTAAACATTCATGCCGGGCTAACGGCCATGTTAAGCAGGCCACCGCCTGAGAAATTTGGAGTAATCGAAACGCTCGTTGGCGGCAGCTCCGCTCCAATGGGTGATAGGCCGCGGTTGAAGTAAACCAAGTTTGCTCTTTCTCTTCAATCACCGATTTGCGAATTGCCTTTTGAAGCTTAGCCACACCGCGATAATTTGCAACGCCGCGAATAGTACAAAGATTAAGACACTTGTTACAAGTCGCGCCTTTGGACGGTAGCGTATAACAGTCACAATACCCAATATCCCGGACACTCCGATGAGTATGGTCAGAACGACTTCTACGACCGTAAAGCGTCCCGTTACAATTCTCGCAATGTCCAAAAGAAAGAGCCATATTAGTGTCATAATGAAAAGCCAGAAGATGAAGATTGGAAGCGCCGCATATTTACCCCATATTGAATGACGTCTTACTGTTATGAGCGCGAGGGCCACAGGGATTATTTGGATAACATGCCGGGTGAACGTCCCACTCACAACCCCGACAAGAAGCAATGACAAAGCCACACCACCAAGGCAACCAGCAATGATCTGTTGATTTCTTGACATAGGTTTTCCCCCTGATAATTGGCCGAACGACCGTTTTCACCGGGCGCGTGCAGCAACCTCTGCCATTATTGACAAACTCGATGCGCACAACAATTGTTAGACGGCTAGTCCAACCATAAGTGCGGCCTTTCATCGGGACGATCCAGATAGTAATCAAGTGGGCTATCTACAAGGCTGCTATCGAATTCTTCAGCAGGACGGAGCCATGAAAGATCCTCTAGCCATGGCTTGATCGCTTGCTCGATCTCGTCTTCTTTTTCTACAAAGATTCGCTTGATTCGTGTGGTCTGATCATTTAGCACAAGGTCGTAGTCCCATCCCCATTCTGTATCAGTGTACTTTGTATCATGTCGCAAATAGCGAATTTCATAACCAGTTATATAGGACGAGTCTTTAAGAACATATGCCGGTCCGAATGATTTGTCTGCCCATTCCCTCCATGCTTCTGGATGATTTTGCCGGTCTGGCACGCTCGGGATTATCACTACGAAAGCACACATATCAGGCTGCGTAGTGGCAATCTCCGCTGCGACCGTCCGGCCACGATTCAAAATATTTCTTATTTCCTGCGAGATGTTCATAACATGTGGCTAGTGATAGATCCCGGGAGGCGCCTGCGGCGCCGGCGCGGCCGCCGCGAGGATTTCCTGGCGATTCCCGTTCAACGGCGGATAAATCCGTTGGCAGTTAATGAGCTGCTTGGTCCTCTTCGCCGCTTCGCCTTTTGTGACGACAATGCGTTCCCAGCCCTCGGTATACACGGCCCCCCACGGCCCCAGGTCCAGCACGGTCACATACCAGGGAATGCGCAGCGGCAGCATCGGCAGGCCGAACAGGTCGCAGACGACATTGTGCCCTGCGAATCTCCCCATGGGACGTCCGTGCTGACATGACATGACCGACGCATGTCGGTCATCCATCATGGCCCAGGCTACGTCGCCGGCCGCGAACACGTTGACCACGCCGCTGACCCGCATGAACGCATCGACGGGAAGCCGGCCGAAACGGTCGCGCTCGACCGGGAATAGTTGAGTCAGCGGGTTGGCGCGCATGCCTGCGCACCAGACCACGGTGGCCGCGGGAATTTCCTCACCCGACTTGAGCGTCACACCGGAAGGCCCGATCGCGACTATATCGATCCCTAACCGCGTCTCGATCCCCAGCGCGGCGAGGGCTTCCTCGATGACCGGCCGGGCGGATTCTCCCATGTCTGAGCCGACTTGCGGATTATGGTCAGCCAGGATCACGCGGAATGGCCGCATAGTGTTGGCCTGGGCAAGGAGCGCCCGCAGCTTCCCGGGCATCTCCGTCGCCACTTCGATGCCGGTCAGGCCGGCGCCCACGACGACGACCGTCAATTGCCCTGCAGATGCGGGCAAGCTGAGCAGCGACTGGAGATGGGTATTGAGCCGGGCCGCGCCGTTGTATGTATCCACGTCGAAGCCATGCTCGGCCAGGCCGGGCACGTTCGGGCGGAGGAGCTGACTGCCCAGGGCGAAGACCAGCCGATCGTAAGGGAGAGTCCTTTGCCCATTAGCGATGGTCACCGTCACGGTTTGCCCAGCCAGATCGATGCCTGCAACTTTCCCCTCCAAGCGCCGGACGCCGATGGGGCCAAGCACGTCGTCGAGGGGGACCCGGACCGAGCTCAAATCCGCCTCATAGTTGCGAACGCGAATGCAGTGGTACCCGTCGCGATTAACCAGGGTGACCTCCACCTCTTCCGGTCCGAGTCCGAGTTCATCCAGCTTGCGGGCTGCGCCGACTGCGCTCCAGAGTCCCGCAAAGCCACCTCCCAACACTAAGATTTGCTTTGCGCTCAGATTGTGGCTCCTAGCCATGGCCTACCAAGAATTAAACGGACGACGAATGTTTCCGTTATCAAAAACATGTTTCCACTAAAAGAACTACTCCCGCGGTTCTGTTTTCAGAAACGTTCCGCGCTCGAGGTCCTCGAAAGCCTGCTGGAGTTCCTCCTGCGTGTTCATTACGATCGGGCCGTACCAGGCCACAGGCTCTTCGAGCGGCTTTCCTGAAACCAGGAGGAACCGAATCCCCTCGTCCCCGGCGTGGATCGTGATCTCGTCGCCACGGTCGAAGAGCACAAGCGAGCGATTGTCGGCCTCCCGCGGAGGCGTAGTGTCGGCCCATTTGATCCCTTCAGTCGGCACTGCGAGAGGGACTGAGGCGTTGCAGAACTTCCCATCTCCCGCGAAAACATACGCGAAGGCGTTGTGAGCAGTCTCGACCGGGAGGGTCTTTCTCTGGCCTGGCGGAATCGCCACATCGAGATAGATCGGGTCCGCCGCTATCCCGTTCACGGGACCGGTCGTCCCCCAAAAGCTTCCGCAGACGATGCGAACCTGGGTCCCGTCGTCGTCAGTGACTATTGGGATGTCGGCCGCCTTCACCTCCTGATACCGCGGAGCCGTCATCTTGAGCGAAGACGGGAGATTGGCCCACAACTGGAATCCATGCATGCGGCCGTCCTGGTCGCCCTTCGGCATCTCCTGGTGAATGATCCCGCTCCCGGCGGTCATCCATTGGACGTCGCCTGCGCCGATGACGCCGCTGTTCCCCATGCTGTCGCCGTGCTCCACCGTTCCCGCCAGGACGTATGTGATCGTCTCGATTCCGCGGTGAGGGTGCCATGGGAAGCCCGCCAGGTAATCCTCCGGAATGTCATTGCGGAAGTCGTCGAGGAGGAGGAATGGGTCGAAGTCGGACGTATTGCCGAAACCGAAGGCGCGGCGCAGCCGCACGCCCGCGCCTTCAAGCGCCAGCTTGGATTTACTGAGTCGTTTAACTGGTCGAATAGACATATTTGGACCTCCAACGCAGAAGGGCGCCCCTCCGCATGAAACTATGATTATTTCAAAGCTCCTGGGCGGTATTTGTGTCCGGAAGCATGTCCTGATTATACATTCGAAAAAAATTCTGGCGGAGTGTCGATTCAGGCCGGCGCCGTTCGATTAACAGGCGGAGGACGATAAATGAGATATATGTTGCTGAACGCCGGGGGGATCGCCGAAGACATTGACCTCGAACTCTCTTCCTCGGATTATCCAACAATGAATGGAATACTCAAACAACCCTGCGACGAAGGCGTCATCCTGACCTCCCCCATAGCCGCGCCGTGCCGGCAGGCCGCCAAACCGTGGATTCTAATGGCGACGATTCTGGCATCGAGCATGGCTTTCATTGACGGAACGGTGGTGAATGTCGCGTTGGGAGCCTTGCAACGGGAGTTCGGCGCGACGCTGGTCGGCGTGCAGTGGGTGGTGGAAGCTTACGCGCTCTTTCTGGCGTCGTTGGTGTTGGTTGGCGGATCGTTGGGCGACCTTTACGGGCGGCGGCGCGTCTTCGCAGTCGGCATAGCCATCTTCGCCGTCGCATCGGTCGCATGCGGGCTGGCCCGCGACATCAATGAACTGATCCTGGCTCGCGCGGCGCAGGGAATCGGCGCGGCGCTGCTGGTACCAGGAAGCCTGGCGATCATCGGGGCTTCGTTTCCGGAGAACGAGCGCGGCCGCGCAATCGGCACATGGTCGGGAATGTCCGCGATCACCGGGGCCGCCGGGCCGGTCATCGGCGGTTGGTTGATCGAGCACGCTTCGTGGCGATGGGCCTTTTTCCTCAACCTGCCGCTGGCTGCAGTGACGCTGGCGATCACCTTCTGGCATGTTCCTGAAAGCCGCGGGGAAAAGGGAGCCGGGCGGCTGGATTGGCCTGGGGCGCTGCTGGTAACAGTCGGACTGGGTCTCATCGTTTTCGCCCTGCTGGAATCGTCGAGTTACGGCTGGCGCGGCGGGCGGGTCGTCGGCGGGCTGGTGGCCGGAGTGGCGGCCCTCGTCTTGTTCGTCGTTGTCGAATCGCGCAGCGCCTCCCCGATCCTGCCGCTTGAGCTCTTCCGCATACGCAATTTTACGGGCGCGAACCTGCTGACGCTCTTCTTGTATGCGGCGCTGGGTGGCGCGATGTTTTTCCTGCCGCTGAACTTGATTCAGGTACAAGGGTATTCCGCGACGGCTGCGGGCGCGGCCCTGCTCCCATTCATCTTGCTCTTTTCTTTACTGTCACGATGGGCCGGGGGATTGGTAGATCGGTGGGGACCGAAGAAGCCACTGTTTGTCGGCCCCTTGATTGTGGGACTGGCCTTCGTTCTGCTGGCGCTGCCCGGCCAGGGCGGAAACTATTGGACGACTTTTTTCCCAGGCATAGTTTTGCTCGGTCTGGGAATGGCGACGAGCGTCGCGCCCCTGACGACTGTCGTGATGACTTCTGTCGGCGCCGACCGCGCGGGTGTCGCTTCAGGCGCCAACAACGCGGTGTCTCGCGTGGCGGCGTTGCTGGCGATCGCTATCTTCGGAGTGGTCATGCTTCACGCCTTCAACAGCGCGCTTGAACGGCGGCTCGACAGGTTGGAACTATCACCGGAGACGCGGCGTCAACTGGATAATGACCGCGCGAAATTGGCGGCCATGGATCCTCCATCAACGTTAAATACGGACGCCGCTACCAGCGTCAGGCGCACAATCGCGGACTCGTTCATCGGTGGGTTTCGGCGCCTGTTTACGTTCGCTGCGGCGCTGGCGGTTCTGGGCGCGCTTGTAGCATTGTTGGTCGTCGAAAATAGGCCGCAGAGGCAAAGCAGCGACTTGACGCCGCCATGATGAACAGAAAACACAAAACTCGTTTCGCCGCAATCCCCTGTAACGTCTGATACAAGGCGTAAGTCGTCTTGGTTCAGTCGTTCGTGTACTACTTCCTGATAAGCCAGGTGAATAAACCAGCAAGAATAAGATTTGCCATAATCAACCAGTACCAAAAAGCTTTTGAGGCTTTTCCGAGCGTAAGTTTACGTTTCGATGTTTTACCGTAACCTTCTAGCCATCTTTCCCATCCAAAGCCCTCGGGAACCCCAAACAACCCCTCAAGCTGCTTTAAATATTCGGCGTTCTTCTGTATAGAAAAACTCAGGACCTTCCGTCGCCAAGCGAAAAACAGCATTATTACCACAGGAACAAAGACCGCGATAATATCGAAGGGTGATTGAAGTTTGTCACGATTGGTTGCCAACCAACTCCATACTGCGCCGGTGATAATCAGTCCGTATCGCTGATCATCCTCAATCTTGGCCATCAAGTGGTCGATCTCTTGGCGGCGCTGTTTCTGCTCCTCCTTTAGATAATCTTTTGTCGCATCCGGTATAAGAGTGATCTGTGGGGGCTGAGGGCCATGTAGCGCTTCTATTTTGACGCTCTCTTCTTTTGTTCTTATTTCAACGTTGGATTTGGTTTGATTTTCTAACATAGGCCTCTATACACGCCACCGCCGAACATAGAGTTTACCGACTTGCATATTGGCGTTATTGCCCCACACTTGCTATTGCGGGCCGATTTGATTACCAGGGCAGAACGCCTCGATCGTCGAAGTAACTACCTGTCGCCCCGTCTGCAGGCAAGGTAGCCAATTGGATGATGACCGCCGCGCCTTGCTCGACGGTTTTGTAACCACGATGACCGTTCATATCGGTCGCAGTGAATCCGGGGTCTGCTGAATTGACTTTGATCGCGGTGTCCTTCAACTCGTGCGCCAGCATAACCGTGAAGGCGTTGAGCGCTGTTTTTGAAGAGTTATAGGCGAGTAATTTCACCGGATAAAACTCCCAGCCCGGATCGCCATTTTGCGTCAGAGAGCCGAGTCCGCTCGAGACGTTCACGATGCGCCCGGCGTCAGATCTGCGAATGAGCGGCAGGAGAGCCTGTGTGACCGAGATCACGCCGAAGAAGTTAGTGTCGAACGTCTTCCGGATCGTTTGCATATCCACCTCGCTCGGCTTCTGATTCATATCGAGCGCGACAGCGGCGTTGTTGACCAGTATGTCCAGCCTGCCGAAGTTGTCCTCGATAAAACTACGCGCGGCCTTGTGCGTCGTCTGGTCGCTTACGTCCAGGCGCAGAAATTGCGCGTCCAAGCCTTCGGCGCGTAATTTCGCCGCCGCTTCTTTGCCGCGCTGCTCGTCCCGCGCGCCGATCAGAACAGTGATGCCCTGGCTTGCGAGGCGCCGCGCCGTTTCATAACCGATCCCTTTGTTTGCGCCCGTCACGAGCGCGATTTTTTTGTTTGAATGTTCAGCCATTTCGTTTTCTCCTTGAAAAATGTACCGAAGGTTGTCCAAGGCGGCGGATGGCTCTCCCATCGAGCTCTCGGCGCCAACCGAGCGGCTCATTAACCGAGCCATCCGCCGCCTTGGACAACCTTCGATACATTGCGCTCTGTAATACGTCTTATAAAAACATCCCGCCCGAAGCCTCCAATCGCTGCGCGTTCACCCAGCGGCCTTCCTCCGAGCATAGAAACGCGACCACTCCGCCGATGTCGTCGGGAACGCCGACGCGACCGAGAGCGGTTTGCGACGCCAGGAAATCCTTCACCCCCGGATTGTGTTCGAAAGCGCCGCGCGTGAAATCGGTCTCGATGGCGCCGGGCGCGACGACGTTCGCGGCGATGCCGCGCGGCCCCAATTCCTTCGCCAGATACTTCGTAAATACTTCAATCGCGCCTTTCATCGAGGCGTAGGCCGCATAGCCCGGAATCGCAAACCGGGCCAGACCGGTCGAGGTATTTACGATTCGGCCGCCGTTAGCGATGAGCGGCAGCAGTTTCTGCGTGAGGAAGTAAACGCCTTTGAAATGGACGTTCATCAGTTCGTCAAACGCTTCCTCGGTGGTTTGATCAATGGTCGAGTAGCGGTCTATGCCGGCGTTGTTGATGAGGAAGTCAAAGTCTTTCCGCCGCCAATTGGTTTCCAACGCCTGCGCGAGCGTCGTGCGAAAGCCGTCGAACTGGCTCAGGTCGGCGACGTCCAACTGCAGCGACGACGCCTTACGCCCCAACTTATCGATCTCGGCGACGACGGCTTCGCCCTCTTCTTTCTTTTGGCGATAGCTGAGGATCACGTCGTGGCCCTTACGGGCAAGTTGCAAAGCGATGTTCCTGCCCAAGCCACGGCTGCCGCCGGTGACCAGGGCGATTTTGTTAGTAGGCGCAATGCGATGTTGATCGTTTTGGTCTTCCATAGCGCTCATTATTTGTTTCCTTTTGAATTGTTGTATTTCCTCGGCGAAATCCAGAGCGTTGTTCACATTGGTGTACGGGGTAATAGAACGCGGGTGACGCGGACGGGCGCGAATTGACGCCGATCTTTTTCTGCTTTATCCGCGATGATCCGCGCCTGTCCGCGTCATCCGCGTTCTATTGAAGCATACTTTGCTCAGCGACCGGTCATTTGCTCCAGATTTTCGGGGTACCGAGCTCCTTGCACCGTGATCTTTGAGGCGGCGCCATCGATCTCACGGAGATCGGCGGACGTAAGTTCGACAGCGGCTGCTCCGATGTTCTCGTCCAGGCGATGCAGTTTTGTGGTGCCTGGGATTGGAACAATCCACGGCTTCTGGGCAAGAAGCCAGGCGAGCGCTATCTGAGCGGGTGTCGCATTCTTCCGTTCTGCGATCTTGCCAAGCAGGTCAACCAGGGCCTGATTCGCTTTCCGAGCCTCCGGAGTAAAACGAGGGAGGATGTTGCGGAAGTCGGTACTGTCGAACGTAGTGGTTTCGTTCATCTTCCCAGTGAGGAAGCCCTTGCCCAGAGGGCTGTAGGGAACGAAGCCGATTCCGAGTTCCTCGAGTGTCGGCAGCGCTTCCGCTTCAGGACCTCTCGTCCACAGCGAGTATTCGCTCTGGACTGCAGTGACCGGCTGGACTGCATGCGCGCGTCGAATCGTCCGCGCTCCTGCTTCAGAAAGGCCGAAATGTTTCACCTTACCTTCCTGAATCAGTTCCTTCACAGCTCCCGCCACGTCTTCAATCGGCACGTCCGGGTCAACACGGTGTTGATAGAACAGATCAATGGACTCGACCTTGAGTCGCTTGAGCGAGGCCTCGGCTACCTGCTTGATGTGCTCTGGCCGACTATCCAGCCCCACCCAACCCGGCTCTCCGTCGGGCTTAAGTTTGAATCCGAACTTGGTGGCGATCACCACTTGCTCGCGGAAGGGGGCGAGGGCTTCGCCTACGAGCACTTCGTTTGTGAACGGGCCGTAAACCTCGGCGGTATCGAAGAATGTGACGCCGCGTTCGACGGCTGAGCGAAGAAGAGAGATCATCTCTTCCTTGTCTCCGGCCGGGCCTAAGCCAAAGCTCATTCCCATGCAGCCGAGCCCGATGGCCGACACCTCCAAGTCACTATTTCCAAGTTTGCGCTTCTGCATTGTTTCTCCTTCGAATTCCTTTCTGTGTTCTACCAGCGGCGCGGTGAACGCCGAAGTTAATAGGGGCTTGCGGTCGGACGCACGATGATTTCATTCACATCCACGTCATTGGGCTGCTCGATGGCAAAGGCAATCGCTCTGGCGATGGCGTCCGGGCCGATTGCTATCCTGCGAAATTCCCGCATTCCCTCGCGGGCGCCCTCGTCCGAAATGCTGTCGGCAAGTTCCGATTCCGTCACGCCCGGCGAAATCACCGTCACCCGGATGTTGTCATTCTCCTGGCGCAGACCCTCTGAGATCGCGATCACGGCGAACTTCGTAGCGCAGTAGACCGCCGCAGTCGGATAAACCGCATGCCCGCCGATGGAAGAGATATTGATGAACTGACCGAAACCTTGTTTTTTCATGATCGGCAGTCCCGCCGCAATGCCATGCAGCACGCCGCGGATGTTGACGTCAATCATCTGATCCCATTCGTTCACTTTTAGCGCTTCCAACGGCGAAAGTGGCATGACACCGGCGTTGTTGATGACGACGTCCACCTTGCCGAATTCGCTTTGCGCAAAATTGACGAAGGCCTCGACGTCTTCCTGCTTCGTCACATCCAGCGCCCGGTACTGCGCCGAACCGCCTTCGGCGCGAATTGCGGAAACCAGCGATTCGAGCCTGTCCGTGCGCCGCGCGCCAAGCACGACAAGCGCGCCTTTTTGCGCGAGCAGGCGCGCTGTCGCCTCTCCGATTCCGCTGCTTGCCCCCGTAATCGCAATGACTTTTCCTTTGATTCCTGACATTGAATTCTTCTCCGATTAGACCGTTAAATTGATTTTGCGCTTATCACGACTTCTTGTCTCAAGCACGGATGTAATGTACTGGAATTGGCGTCGAGGGCGGTAATCTGAACCTGTCGAATCCTTGCCTAATCCTGCAATCTTGCCTATGGTGTAAAAAGAAAGGGAGGAAGTCAGCGACGGTTGATTTCAGGCGTCGCTCGCGCGACGCGGGGCTTTTTCCACAGCTTCCCCGGCGTTGAAACGCCGCGCTAAATTCATACGCCGCTACCGCGGTGTAGAGGGCTGAATAGTTACGGGAGGAAATCATAAATGTCAGTGTCAACGGTCATGGCAAAAAACGGGGCAAAAAACGGGGCAAAAAACGGGGCAAAAAACGAGGCAAAAAACGGCGCCCGCCCTTTGGCCGAGACGGTCAGCAATCGGCAGTCCGAACTGGCCAGTCTGATTGGGCGCAATATCGACGCGGATGGCATGCGGGCCACCGCGATTCCGCGTCTGTTCCTGATGCGCGCGTCGCAACTTACTGAGCCTCTGCCCTCCGTGTACGAACCCGCCTTGTGCATCGTCGCTCAGGGGCGGAAGCAGGTGGTGTTGGCGGACGAAGTCTATTTTTACGGTCCGGAACAATGTCTGGTGATCTCGGTTGATCTGCCGGTGGTGGGCCAGGTTATTGAAGCGACGCCGGCGGAGCCGTACCTGTGCCTGCGGCTCGAATTGGATCCGGGGCAGCTCAGCGCGTTGATGATGGAACTGGGGCAAGGCGCGACACGGAATCAGCGCGCGGAACGGCTAAGGCTGGGGTTGTCTGTCAACCCTATTGATCCTGCCCTGCTTGATGCGGTTGTACGACTGGCGCGCTTGTTGGAAACTCCGAATGACATTTCTATCCTGGCGCCGCTCGTCGAGCGGGAGATTCTCTACCGTCTGCTTTCCGGCGAATACTGCGACCGCTTGCGACAAATCGCAATGACCGATCACCGTGTGGTGGCGGTCAACCGGGCGATCAGTTGGCTCAAGCGGAATTACGCGGCGCCATTCCGGATCGAGACTGTCGCGCGCGAAGCGCGCATGAGTCCGTCGGCGCTCCACCATAGTTTCAAATCCGTCACGGCCATGAGCCCGTTGCAATATCAAAAACAAATTCGATTGCAGGAGGCGCGCCGGCTGATGCTGGGGCAGGCCATGGACGCGGCGACCGCCGGTCATTCAGTGGGGTATGAAAGCCCTTCGCAGTTCAGCCGTGAATACAGTCGATTGTTCGGCGCGCCGCCGTCGCGCGATATCGCCCGGCTTAAAGAAAGTGTGCGAGCCGCCGCGGCGGATTAGCTTAACTTGCCTCAGTCGTCTTTCAGCTTCAGTCTTTTATCAATCCAAGCGCCACGATGGTGGTATCTCCGGATGCGGCCAGAATGGTATCCAAAAACACTCAATCTCGTGAAGCTCTCCAGGGCTTCTATCTTGCATAGTTTGAGTAGTCGCACGCTGGCAGGTGGGAAAGCAAGCAGCGAATCGCGTTGAGGCGACCCGCAGCCTCCGTCACTTTGATGAAAAGAGCAAGTCAAGAAGGAGAGTTTCAAATGTCATACATCAGTATTGGTAAAGAAAATTCCGGCGCCATAGATCTTTATTATAAGGACTGGGGCAGCGGCCAGCCGGTGGTCTTCAGTCACGGCTGGCCGTTGAGCGCAGACGCCTGGGATGGCCAGATGTTCTTTCTGGCATCCAAGGGCTATCGCTGCATCGCTCATGACCGTCGCGGCCATGGCCGGTCGAGCCAGCCCTGGAAAGGCAACGACATGGACACCTACGCCGACGACCTCGCGAAGCTCGTCGAAGCGCTCGACCTGAAGGACGCGGTCCACGTCGGCCACTCGACGGGAGGCGGCGAGGTCGCCCGGTATATCGGCCGCCACGGCACGAAACGCGTCGCCAAGGCCGTGCTGATCAGCGCGGTCCCGCCGCTGATGCTAAAGACGGCGGCCAATCCCGGCGGCCTGCCGATCGAAGTCTTCGACGGCATCCGCGCGGGCATCCTCGCCGACCGCTCGCAGTTCTTCAAGGATCTCAGCGCGCCGTTCTACGGCGCCAACCGCCCCGGGGAGAAGGTCTCGCAAGGACTGCGGGACTCGTTTTGGCTTCAGGGGATGCTGGCCGGCTTCAACGCAGTCTACGATTGTGTCAAGGCGTTCTCCGAAACGGACCAAACTGAAGACCTGAAGAAGTTTGACGTGCCGACGCTCATCATTCACGGCGACGATGACCAGATCGTGCCGATCGGCGCGTCGGCCATGCTCTCGTCCAAGATCGTCAAGAACTCCACGCTAAAAATCTATCCGGGAGCGCCACATGGGCTGACCGCTACTCACAAGGATCAGGTCAACGCGGACTTGCTCGCATTCCTGAAAGGCTAAGCGATCACGCGCCACATAATATGAAGCCTATGCATAAATCAGCCGACGCCTGGGTACGCATCGCTTCCAGCGTGCAGGCGTGGGTCGTAGTACATTGTGGGGACCCCCAGCGCCTGGAGCCGATTCGTATTCTTGCGCATTTGATTCCAATCGATGCGCCTCCCGCCGAAGACTGCACGCTGGAAGCGATGCGTACCCAGGCTTGCGCTAATCAATGTATGGATTTCAAATGGCTATTATTTCCACAGCCTTCAGTTAAATCAGTCGCGTTCATCTCATTATTTTTATTCGGAGGTGTGGCCTGATAACTTACTGTTATCAGAAGCTTTAGGTTTACTTAGATTTAAGTTGACCTGAGCGGCCCCTTTCCATAGACTGCCAGCCTACAGAAGGGAAGTAGGGTCGCGTTTGAGTGGCCACGTTCTTTAGCCGCACAATACAAAATCGCCGAATTCCCTAGACGAGGCCCTGGCAATCATTGGTGAACATGTCTGCTTCCGTCTGCAGGCATTGATTGAAAGGACGGAGCCCGATTCTGACTGTAAATTTCAGCCGACACTCAACCAAAAATATAAAAAACGATCGCGCAAATAATCGCAACGAGAGGATTCATCTATGTCTATGTCTTTCCAATCCGCAATACGCTTCCGGCCAACCACACTATTGATCACAGTCGTCATGATCTGCCTCGGCCTTGGCGTCCGATCGCTGACGCGTCCGTCTTCCGCCCTGACTAACGGTGGGAGTATTACTTCGCTGGGGACGCCGCTCACAGAAAATTTCGACTCGCTCGCCTCAACAGGAACCGGCATCGTGTGGACGGACAATTCGACCATACAGGGGTGGTACTCGACCCGCGCGACTTACAATTCAGGCACAGGCTCGTCGAACGCAGGAGCTCTTTATAGCTTCGGCTTGGCCGGAACGAATCCGGATACTGATCGCGCGCTTGGGTCCGTAGCCTCGGGTAGTACTGGAACCGTGTTCCAGGCCGCGCGGTTAACGAACAATACCGGCGGAACGATCACGTCGCTTGACATAAGTTATGTAGGCGAGCAGTGGCGGAACGGGGGAAACACCGCCGCCCACACGCTTACTTTTCAATATCAGGTGGCCGACGCCGGCGTCATAACCGGCGCAAATACTCCTACGAGCGGCTGGACTACGTTCTCCCCGCTGAGCTTTACCGGGCCCGTTACGGGCTCGACGGCCGCCGCGCTTGACGGTAACGCGACGGGAAACCGAACGGCCATATCAGCGACCTTAACTGTCACGGTGAACAACGGACAGGAGATCTGGTTACGTTGGCAGGACCCCGATGACACAAGCTTCGACCATGGTTTGGCGATAGACGATTTCTCGGTAACCGCGTCTGGCGGTGGGACTCCGACGCCGACACCAACTCCCACGCCAACTCCCACGCCAACCCCAACTCCGACGCCGACTCCAACTCCAACTCCAACTCCGACACCTTCAGCGGGAGCGGGAATTGTCGTGATCAGTCAGGTGTATGGCGGAGGCGGCAACACTGGCGCAACGCTGAAAAACGATTTTATCGAGATCATTAATCACACTGATACCGCGGTAAATTTGAGCGGATGGTCCGTGCAATACGCTTCTGCGACTGATCAGAATTGGCAGGTCACCCCACTGACCGACTTCATGCTTCAGCCGGGTCAATACTACCTAATTAAAGAGGGCGCCGGTCTGGGGGGCACGGACGAACTGCCAACGCCTGACGCTACCGGCTCAATTCTCATGGGCGCAGGTTCCGGCAAAGTTGCTTTAGTAAGCAACTCGGTCGCATTGACCGGCCTCTGTCCCTCCGATCCGGCGATAATCGATTTCGTCGGCTACGGTGGAGCAAACTGTTTTGAAGGCTCTGGAGCGACGCCTACGCTCTCGAACACTACGGCGGCGCTGAGGGGGCTTAATGGTTGTCTTGACACTAATGACAATGCTAACAACTTCACCGCAGGGACGCCGAATCCGCGCAACAGCTCATCGCCGACAAATAATTGCGCGGTTCTGTCAGGCGTCGGCTCTGCGAATCCCAACTCCGTTGCGACCGGGGGGACTACAACTCTTACCGTACAAGTCTTTCCCGCCCCTAATCCGCCAAGCACGGGGATCTCTGTCGTGGCCGACCTCTCTTCAATTGGCGGGGCGCCCAATCAGTCGTTCAGTGGCGTGGGGAATATTTTCACGTTCAACGCCACCGTGGATCTCGGCGTGACGGGGGGGATGAAGTCTTTGCCCGTGACAATAACCGACGATCAGGCTCGTTCAGGCGGCGCCAGCATTTTGCTCACTGTCCGGGCGCCACATGTCGTGATCAGTCAGGTTTACGGCGGCGGCGGTAATAGTAACGCGACCTTTACGAACGATTATGTCGAACTATACAACCCGACGAATGCGCCTGTGACAATCACAGGCTGGTCGTTGCAATATACTTCGGCTGCGGGGACAACGTGGACCAACAAACAGCCACTCGGCGGTACTGTTGCGCCCGGAGAGTATTATCTTGTCAGGTTGGGATCAGGCGGCGCGAATGGCTCGCCGCTTCCGGTCGCTCCGAATATAACCGGCGGTATAAACATGTCAGCCACAACCGGAAAGATTGCGCTTGTCAGCAACTCTAGCTCTCTCTCCGGAGGTTGTCCCCTTGGCGCCTCGAACATCGTGGATTTTGTGGGTTATGGAACCGACGCAAATTGTCACGAGGGCAGCGCAAATGCGCCGGCGCCGAGTAATATAATGGCCATTTTTAGAATTAATAACGGACAAACGGACAATGATCAAAACGGAGCCGATTTCAGCGCCGCCCCACCGAATCCCCGTCGCACTGCTCCGATTGTGGAACTAGGTCCGTTTGTGGCAAATACCGACCCGATAACGGAGGGTACGAACGCGCCTTATGACTCGACCATTTCGGTTGACTTCAGTGAGCCGGTGGACG
>Ga0081455_10003447_pt1 | contig 18179 bp, 14 predicted proteins | sample TabmetS3T2R1_FD_70207 | JGI IMG/M metagenome (GOLD analysis project Ga0081455, IMG submission 70207) | Tabebuia heterophylla rhizosphere microbial communities from the University of Puerto Rico - S3T2R1 | ecosystem: Host-associated > Plants > Roots > Rhizosphere ...
TGGGACGCCGAGATCGTCGAGCTGGCGGAGGCAGGTGTGCATGGCGCGGCGGGCGGCGGCGCGATCGCCGCGTGCGACGTGCGCGGCCACGGCCAGGCGGTGCGCCGGCTCGGACCACGGCTCGGCCTCCAGCGCCCGGGAGGCGAGGTGCAGCGCCTCGCCGTGGTCGCCGGCGGCGAGCGTCAGCTCCCCCGCCCGGACGGCACCGGCGACGAACCGGGCGACGAGGCGGTCGCGATGCGGCAGGGCCCACTCCTCGTAGCCGGCGTCGATCAGGTAGGGGCCCCGGTAGAGATCGACCGCCTGCCGGTAGCAGTCGAGGGCGACCGACGGCTCCCCGAGGCTCTCGGCCTGCGCACCGAGGTCGAGCAGCCGCTCCATCTCCCAGGCATCGACGCGTAGCCACTCGTGGCCGGTGAGCCGCAGCCCGGCCCCCTCGGCCCGCACGAAGCACGACGGCGCCCCGTCGGGACGGTCGGGCTCGAGCACCGCAAGCAGGTACGACAGCGTGACCCGCAGGTTGCGGAGTGCGGACGCCGAGTCCAGGTCCGGCCAGAGCGCACCGGCGAGCTCTTCCCGCGTGCCGCCGCCGCGGGTCATGAGCAGCAACAGCAGGGCACGGACCCGTTCGCGCCGCCAGTGGGGATGGTCCACCGGCCGGCCGGCGCGCCGCAGCGTCGTCGGGCCGAGCAGCCCCAGGTCGAGCGGCGCCGTCGGAACCGTGGGCAGGGCGTCGAGCAGCGAACGGGCCCACGTCCGGAGCGGCCGCGACGCGTTCGGCCGGTCGGCGACCTCGCGGAGCGCGGGGCGGGCTGCGGGGCCGAGGTCCTTCACCAGCGCCTCGGCATCGCTCTGGCCGCCGGCGACGGCCGAGCACGCCAGCTCGGCGCGCCAGCCCAGCGGCAGGAAGGCACGTGCCCCCGCCCAGTGCTCGGGGGTGAGGGCCGCCGCCGGCGCCAGGTCGCCGGCCTCCCGGCTGGCGACGAGGGCCTGCGCGAGCGCCAGGCCCGCCTCGTACGCGGGGCCGAGCTCCATCTGCTCGAACGGCTCGCGCGTCTCGAGGACGAGCACGTAGAGCAGGGCGATGCGCCGCAAGTGGCCATAGGCCTGGCGGCCCTCGGTGAGCTTGTGCTCCGCCAACTGGGTCGCGAACAGCGCGGCGGCCCGGGCCTCGTCCCTCGAGGCCAGCGCCAGCGTCGCCTCGGCGGCCAGCATCGAGGCCTGCAGCGACGGCCGGGGGCTGGGGCCCGCGTGCTGGCGGGCGCGCGCCATGTGCTGCTCCGCCTGCTCGACGTCGCCGTCGAGGGCGCAGCGTGTCACCACCATGGTGTGGGCGATGGCCAGCAGGTGGTCGTTGCCGGCCGGGGCGAGCTGGGCGAGCATCCGGTCGAGCGCTGCCCCGGCCGCCTCGTGCTCGCCGCAGTGGGTCAGTGCGTTGACCTGGAGCATGGTCAGCCCGCCCCGCAGGGACGGCCCCGCCTCGGCCACCGCGACATCGACCCCCCGGCGTGCCGCCTCCGGGAACCCGAGCGCCAACAGGGCGGTCGCTCGGAGCCAGGCCACCTGCGGCGACCAGTACGGCCCCAGCGCTCCGGGATCGATGTCGTCGAGGGCCGCGAGCACACTGCGGGCGTCGCCGGCCGTGTCGGCCAGCAGCGCCTGTCCCAGGCCCAGGAGGCCCCGCGCCTCGGGGATCCGGGTGAGCTGGTCGGCGTACGGGAGCAGGCGCTCCAGCAGCGCCACGTCCTCGCGCCAGTGGGCGCAGATCGCGAGGTGCTCGACGGCGCTGAGCAGGCCCAGCTCGTCGCCCTCCCCGCCCTCGGCCGGGTCGGCGAAGCGCTGCGCCGCCGACTCGAGCAGTTCGACGCCCCGGTCGATGTCGGTGGCGGCGGTGGCGATGCCCGCCAGCAGCTCGCCCTCGGCGGTCGATCGCACCGCCGGCGGCAGCTCCCGCTGCAGCCTGCCCAAGCCCTGGGACGACGCCGGGAGCGCCTGCGCGCGGCACGACGTTCGCAGAGCCGCCCTCAGGTCGTCGTCGGCACCGGCCCGGATGAGGAGCCCGGCCCCCTGCTGGAGGTCGCGGCCGACCAACGCCAGGCCGGCCCGGCGCTGCGCCTCCGCGACGTCGTCCGGGTCGAGGATGCCGGTGCTCAGCCGCTCCGACCACAGCGGATGGATGGCGTGCCAGCCGCGGTCGTCGCTCGTCACCAGGGGGATGCGGCTCGCAAGCGTTGCGATGTCGACGCGCCGATCGAGGATGGCGTCGAGCAGCGCCTGGTCGGCGCCGCCCACGGCGGCGACCACCGCCACCGCCCGGCGCTCGTCGTCGGACAGGTGCGCCAGCACCTCCTCGGCCAGGAAGCCGTCGACGCGGTGGCCCGGTCCGAGCGTGCGCAGTTCCGCCAGGGCCGGCCACCCCCCGAGGTCGTTCACCCGGTTGAGCGGCACGTCGCGGAGGCGGGCGAACGACGCCAGCTCGTCGTCGGCGAACGCCAGCTCGGACTCGTCGATGCGAGCGAGCCAGCCCTGCGCCGCGACCCGGGACAGGGGGACGGGCGGATCCTGGCGCCCGGCGAGCACGAGGTGCCCGTTGGCCGGGAGCGTTTCCACCAGGGTGGCCAGCAGCCCGGCCGCGGGCGAGTCGGCCGGAACCTCGTGTACGTCGTCGAGCACGAGACACACCTGGCGCGGAGCGTTCCGCCAAACGGTGTCGGCGAGGGCGGCCCCCAGCTCGGTGGGCCCCACGTCGCCGGGCTCGTGGAGGCGGGGCACGTCGCTGCGCAGCGCGTTGGCGAGCCCGTCGGCCAGCGTCCGGTGGTCCCCGTCGCCGGCGTCGCAGCCCAGCCAGTGGTCGTCGCCCCGGGGCGCCAGGGCGTTCTCGTCGATCGCCTGGACCAGCAGCGAGGACTTGCCGAAGCCGGGCCCGGCGGCGAGCACCGTCACGCGTCGCTCCCACCGCTGGTGCATTCGCTGCAGCAGCATGGATCGGCGGATCAAGGGACGACCCGGGCGGGGCGGCGCGAAGCGGTAGGGCCTCGACACGGGCCGAACTCTAGTGACGATCCGGCGGTTCTCACCGGCGTCGGGCGGCGGCGACTAACGCCTGGCTGACCGGGCCGTGTTCGACTACGGACGGCGACCCGAGCACCCTCCTGGCGACCACGCCCGGAACGCTCGGGAAAAGGTCAGGCCGTGTCACGCGCGGCCGTGAGGGTCGGTCGCTTGGCGGGCGACCGTCCCACGCGGGCGGGCCGTGCGGACACGGCCGTTCGACCGACGAGCGGCCGGTGTCCCTCCCCTGGCACCGGCCGCCCGCATCGGGTCGGACGCTCGCTTGCGTCAGCTCCCCTGGGCGGCCGGCTCGCCGGTGCTCTCGGACGGGGGCGGGGGCTTGGCCGCGGCCGCGTCGGCGGCGGGGGTGGGCTCCGCGTCGCCGTGGTGTGCGGCGGCGACCGCGGATTCGGCGTCGGCCGGTCGGGCCGCCCGGTCGACGGCGGCATCGCTCGGGGCGTCCTCGGCCTGACCGGCGTCGCCCTCGTCGCCGGCGTCGGGCTCGGGCGCGGAATCGGCGGCGGCGTCGGAATCGGCGGCGGTGCCGGCCTCCCCGCCGGCCTCCCCGCCATCGCCATCGCCGTTGCCGACGGGGACGAACGCGTGGCGGGCGGCCTCGAGCGCCCGTTCCAGTTCGCCGGGTGCGAGCGCCGGTGCGTGGAAGGGACGGCGCCGGCGTCGGTGCCCCAGCGCCAGCGGTGCCACCCGCTCGACGTCGGACTCGGTCGTGATCGAGCGTCCCTCCCAGCCCGCGAAGGCGGCGGCCGCCCGGCACAGAACCAGGTCGCCCCGCAGGCCCTCCGCGCCCAGGCTGGCGGCAAGGTGGCAGGCGAAGTCCACGACCGACGTGGGCAGGTCGGCCGGCAACGCGGCCGCCAGGCGGGCCCGGAGGACGATGTCGCCCTCCTGGCCGTCCACCCGGCCGCCGGAGTCGTGCGTCAACCGCCGCCGGACGACCTCGGCCCGCACCGCGGCGTCGGCCGGCGTGATGACGTCCACCGCCAGGCCGAAGCGGTCGAGGATCTGTGGGCGCAGCTCGCCGGCATCCGGGTCCATCGACGCCACGAGCACGAAGCGGGCGGGGTGCTCGTGCCAGATGCCGCCGCGCTCCACCCGGTTGACGCCGGAGGTCGCCACGTCGAGCAGGACCTCGACGAGGTGCTCGGGGAGGAGGTTGACGGCGGAGAGGTGGAGGACGCCGCCGTGGGCCGCCGCCAGCAGTCCGGCGCGGAACTGCGTCTCGTGCTCGCCGAGTCCCGAGGCGCCCTCGAGCGAGCCGAGAACGCTGTCCTCGGTGACGCCGAGCGGCACGTCCACGAACCGGGCCGCCCCCGGCAGCACGCCGGCGAGGCCCCGCGCGAGTGTCGAGCGGGCCGACCCCTTGTCGCCCCGCAGCAACACCCCGCCGATGGCCGGGTCGACGGCCGCCAGCAGCAGCGCCAGCTGCGCGTCGGGTTGGTCCATGACCGCGCAGAAGGGGAAGCGCCGCGTCGGATCCGCTCGCCGTGCGTCGCCGATCATGACCGCAACTCCTCCCAGCTTGCCTGACGCTTACTTAGCAGGTGGGAGGGCGTCGTGCTCAGGGAAGCCGTCCTCCTGGTCCGTCCAGCCCGACCCCCGCCCACCGCCCCTGATGGCGTCGGTCTACGACCGACCGTAGGTTCCAGGTATGGCGCGCGCCCAGTCGGTCGTCATCGTCAACACCGGTCACGGAAAGGGGAAGTCCTCGGCCGCCTTCGGCGTGATGGTCCGGGGCTGGGCCCGGGGCTGGCGGGTCGGCGTCGTGCAGTTCGTCAAGGGCGGCAAGTGGAAGACCGGGGAGCGGAAACTCGCCGACCAGCTCGGCATCGAGTGGCACACGCTGGGCGACGGCTTCACCTGGGAGTCGACCGACCTCGAGCGCACCGCCGAGCTGGGCCGCGAGGCGTGGAAGGTGGCGGCCGACATGCTGACGTCGGGCGACTACGAGCTGCTGATCCTCGACGAGGTCACCTATCCGATGAACTTCGGCTGGATCGACCCGGCCGAGGTGGCCGACACGGTCCGGGGCCGGGCGCCCCGCACCAGCGTCGTGGCCACCGGACGGGACGCCCCCGACGAGCTGGTCGCGGTGGCGGACACCGTGACCGAGATGCGCAAGGTGAAGCACGCCTACGACGCGGGCATCTCGGCGCTCAAGGGCATCGAGTACTGATGAGGGTGGACGCCCTCAGGTGCGTCCCGACGAGAGGTAGTCGTGGAGCGTTCCGGCCTCGGTCTCGAGCTCCTCGATGCGGGACTTGACCACGTCGCCGATGCTCACGATGCCGTTAAGGGAATCCTCGTCGATCACCGGCACGTGGCGGATCCGGCGGTCGGTCATGATCCGCATGAGCTCGTTGGCCGTCGACCGCGAGCCGCAGGTCGCAACCTCCCTCGTCATGAGGTCGGACACCTGCCGCTCCAGGATCGACGTGTGACCGATCGTCTCCTCGGCGAGCGCCCGCACGATGTCGCGCTCCGACAGGATGCCGACGATGCGCGACTCGGCGTCCACCACGACCAGCGCCCCCACGTTGTGCTCCTGCAGGAGCGCCACGGCCTCCGCGACCGAGGCGTCGGGACCGATCGTGGCCACGTCGTGACCCTTCGCGTAGAGGATGTGCTCGATCAGCACGGGACCACCTCCTTACCTCGGTCCAACTGTTCCATACCGACCGCGCGTTGTCGCCCACAGGATGATGTCGATATGAGTGTGGGGCGCAGCCCCGCAGGAGGTACTGAGGTGCCACCGACCGCCATCGACCTGGACCGTGCCCGCGCCGACACGCCGGGGTGCGAGCTGGTCGTCCACCTGAACCACGCGGGCGCCTCGCTGCCGCCGGGCCCCGTGCTCGCCGCCCAGATGGAATGGCTCGAGGCTGAGGCCGTGACGGGCGGCTACGAGCTCGCGGCCGACCGCAAGGGCGACGTCGCGGCGACGTACGACGAAGTGGCCGGGCTGGTGGGCGCGCAGCGCGACGAGATCGCCGTCGTGGAGAACGCAACGTTCGCCTGGCACCAGGCCTTCTGGTCGCTGCCGCTGCGGCCCGGCGACCGGATCATCGCGTCCACGGTGGAGTACGCCTCCAGCTACGTCAGCTACATGCAGGCGGAGCGGCGCCGCGGCGTGTCCGTCGAGGTCGTCCCCGACGACGAGGACGGCCAGCTGTCGATCCCCGCCCTGGCCGGCCTGCTCGACGACGGTCGGGCGCCCGTGGGACTGGTGGCGGTGACCCACGTCCCCACGAACGGAGGTTTGGTCAACCCGGTGGCCGAGGTGGGCGCGCTGTGCCGCGAGGCCGGCGTCCCGTTCCTGCTGGACGCGTGCCAGTCCATCGGCCAGATGCCGGTGGACGTCGGCGAGATCGGGTGCGACCTGCTGGCGGCCACGGGGCGCAAGTTCCTGCGTGCGCCCCGCGGCACCGGCTTCCTGTATGTCCGACGGTCCCTGCTGGAGCGGCTCGACCGGCTGGGTGCAGAGCCCGCGTTCCTCGACCTGCTGGGCGCCGAGTGGGTCGCCCCCGCCCGCTACGAGCTGCGCCCGGATGCCCGCCGCTTCGAGAACTGGGAGTCCAACGGGGCCGCGGTCGCCGGGCTACGGGCGGCGGTGACCTACGCCCGGTCCTGGGGTCTCGAGGCGATCGCCGCGCGCGTCGGGACGATGGCCGAGGCATTGCGGGGGCGGTTGGTCCAAGTCCCCGGCGTCCGGGTCCACGACCTCGGTCGCCACCGCAGCGGCATCGTGACCTTCACAGTCGACGGCATCACCGCCGACGAGGTCCAGGCACGCCTGCGGGTCGCGGGCATCAACGTGTCCGTGTCGGAGCCGTCGGCGACCCGGCTCGACGCCGAGCGCCGCCGGCTGCCGCCGCTCGTGCGCGCGTCGGTCCACTACGTCACCACCGACGCAGAGCTGGACCGGCTCACGGCCGAGGTCGGGGACATGGTGTTGCGGTCGGCGTAGTCTCCGTGGCCTGGGCGGAACGCGTGTCACCACACCGAGCGGCGAGACCTGGCGGGTGCGCCGGCTCTGGGCGCCCTGGTGTTCGTGGTGGCGCCGTTGATTCTCGTCGTCGTCGACCTGATGGTCGCCCTCGTGTTGACGGCGCTGGGCATCGCCGCTCGTGTGCTGTTCCGCCGGCCGTGGACAGTCGAAGCCGTGAGCGAGGCCGGCGATCGGCACCGTTGGCGGGTGGCGGGGTGGCGAGCGAGCCGCGAGCATGCCGCCGACGTGGCCAATGCCCTCGCCCACGGAAACCCGCTACCAAGCGGGGACGTGCAGTCCCGCCCACCCGTAGATGGGGCGCCCAGCGCCTCGCCCTGACATCCTGCTGGGGATGAAGGACGTCCTCACCGGTACCGGCGAGACCCCGGTGGTCGACGCCGCCACCGTGGTCCTCGTGCGCGACGGCGGCGACGGGCTCGAGTGCCTCATGCTGCGCAAGACCCAGGGCCAGGCATTCGGCGGCCTGTGGGTGTTCCCGGGCGGCCGGGTCGAGCCCGGAGACGGCGACGGCTTCGACGGCGCCCGCCGTGCCGCCGTGCGCGAGGCCCAGGAGGAGACCGGGTTGCTGCTCGAGGCCGGGGAGCTGCTGCCGTTCGCACACTGGTTCCCACCCCCGGATGCGCCCCGCCGCTTCGCCACGTGGTTCTTCCTCGCCGCGCTGCCGGCGGGTGCCGCCGAGGTGATCGTCGACGGCGGCGAGATCGGGGACCACGTCTGGACCACGGCGTCCACCGCCCTCGAGCGCCACCGTGCCGGCGAGATCAAGATGGTCCCGCCCACCTGGGTCACGCTCCACCGTCTCGCCGGCCTGCCCGACACGGCGGCCGCTCTGGCCGACGCGGGCGGCGGCGAGGTCGAGCGGTTCAGCACCCACATGGTCGACGACGACGGCGTCCTCGTCGCGGTGTGGGCCCCCGATGCCGGCTACGACACCGGGGACCTGGGCGCCGCCGGGCCGCGGCACCGCCTGGCCATGGACCCGGGCGGCTGGCGCTACGAGCGCTCGGGCTGATCCTCCGTGGGGCGGAAAGCGGTGGTTCCGGTGCCAGCATGGTGAGCCATGGATGACGACGAGGTGGGCACCGACGCGCACGCCTGGTCGTCCGTCGCGGCCGAGAACGGTGACCGGTCCACGGATGCCGGCGACGATGATGAGGTCGCCGAGGCCGATCTGGCCCGCCGGCTGGGGTGGGCCAAGCAGGCCATCCTGGCCGCCGCCCTGGTGTTCGTGGGGATCGCCATCGGGTTGGTGGTCGCACGCGACCGGCCCCCCGGCGACGGATCCGTCGATGTCGGCTTCCTCCAGGACATGCTCACGCACCACGACCAGGCGCTGGGCGTCGCCACGCTGGTCGTCGCCAACGGCGAGGACCCCACTGTGCGCAGCTACGCCCGGGAGATCCTCGTGTTCCAGGGCTACGAGATCGGGGTCATGACCCAGATGCTCGACGACTGGGGCCACTCGCGGAGCGGGCGCTCGGAACAGGCGATGGCGTGGATGGACATGCCCGTGCCGGTCGAGCAGATGCCGGGCCTGCTCACCGACGAGCAGCTCGATCAGCTGCAGGCCGCCAGCGGCGCCGAGCTTGACGCCCTGTTCCTGGACCTGATGGCCGACCACCACCGGGGCGGGCTGCACATGGCCGAGTACGCGGCCGTGAACGCCGGGGACGGGGACGTCAGGGAGCTCGCCGCCCGCATCGCCCGCAACCAGGCCGGCGAGATCAACGAGTACCGGGCACTGGCCGAGCGCAACGGCTACGACATCGAGATCGAACCCGCGAGCGTCTCCGCCGCGATCGCGGAGGCCGGCGAGACGGGCGGCGACTGACCCGCCACACGAGCCGGGTGTCGCCGGACAGGCGCCTGACCGCACGGTCACCCACGAGCACGCGATCTCCGCTCGGCTGTCACAGGGGCTGCATAGCCTGGCCGGCGTGCCCGTGAACCCTCCCGCCGTGCTCGGCCGCGGCGTCGTCGTCAACGCCGGCGACCCCGCACCGGAGCCGTGGGGGGCCGCCCCGGAGATCCTCGTCGACGAGGCTGCGCTCGCCGATCCCGCCGGCGTCGTCGGCGTGCTCCACGATGCGTGGGCCCGCCGGCTGCCCGTGGTGGTGAGGCTGGCCGTCGATCCCGCGCGGTTCCGCGAGGCGCCCGACATCGAGGTCGCCGAGCCGTGGCGGGTGGACCCGGGGTTCGAGCTGTGGCACGAGCGGCTCCACTTCCTCGTCTGGGCCAACACCTATGACGCCCGCGACGGCCGGCCGGTGTGGTGGTGGGCGCGCAAGGCCCAGCGGGCCGGGGCCGCACCCCCCGCGTCCGGCGGGGGGACCGATGGTGCCGCCGCCGACGTGGTGCTGCCCGGCGGCACGCCGGCCTGGATCGACGGCGGTCCACGGGGCGACGTCGGCCCCGGAGACGTCGGCGGTGTGGCGGTGGTCCACGCCGAGTCGATCGACCTGGGCCGACTCACACCGGTGCCGAGCCGCGAGGAGGGCCCGTCCGACCGCCGGCTGGCGCCCGACCAGCTGCTGGCCGTGAACCACGGCGCCGGGCCGGCCCGGGTGATCGCGCCTGCCGGGTCGGGCAAGACGCGGGTGCTCACCGAGCGGTTGCGGCACCTCGTCGTCTCCCGCGGCTACGAGCCCGACGGCGTGGTCGCGGTCGCCTACAACCGCAAGGCCCGCGACGAGATGGTTGCCCGCACTGCGGGCGTCGGCGCCCGCATCCTCACGCTCAACGCCCTCGGCTACGAGCTCGTGGCATCCGCCCTCGGCCGGCGCCCCGAGGTGCTCGACGTCCGCGACGTCCGCCGGCTGCTCGAGCCGTTGGTCCCACGCGGCGCCCGCCGCCTCAACACCGATCCGCTGGCCCCGTACCTCGACGCGCTGTCGGCCGTCCGGCTGGGGCTGCGCGACCCGGTCGACGTCGAGGACGAGCGTGGCGACGTGCCCGGCCTCGCCGACGCCTTTCCCGCCTTCCGTGCCGAGCTGCGGCGGCGCGGCGTCGTCGACTTCGACGAGCAGGTGCTGCTGGCCATCGAGCTGCTGCTTCGCGACGGCGCGTTCCGTCGCGCCCAACAGGCCCGCCACCGGCACCTCCTCGTCGACGAGTTCCAGGACCTGACGCCGGCGCACGTTCTGCTCATCCGGCTGCTGTCGGCCCCGCGCTTCGACGTGTTCGGGGTCGGCGACGACGACCAGGTGATCTATGGCCACGCCGGCGCCTCGCCGCGGTTCCTCACCGAGTTCGGCCGCTACTTCCCCACGGCCGCCGAGCATGCCCTCGAGGTCAACTACCGCTGCCCGCCGGCCGTGGTGGACGCCGCGCGCCACATCCTGACCCGCAACCGTGTGCGGGTCGCGAAGCGGATCCGATCCGCGCGCGGCGACCCGGGGGTAGATCGTGGCGGCGGTGGTGGCGGCGCCCTCCGGGTGCGGCGGCACGTCCCCGAGGCGGGCGCGACCGAGCTGGTCGACACGGTGCGCGAGTGGCTGGGGGGCGACGCCGGCGTGCGGCCCCGCGACGTGGCGGTGCTCACTCGGGTCGGGTCGCTGCTGCTCGCGCCCCACGTCGCGCTGGTGGAGGCCGGCGTGCCGGTCACCTCGATCCTGCGTCCCGACGTGCTGGGCCGCACGGGCCTACGAGCTGCGCTCGCCTACGTGCGGATCGCCGCCGACGCCGACCGCATCGATCCCGCGGACCTCGTCGAGGTGTACCGGCGCCCCAGCCGGGGCCTGCCCAACTGGATCGAGCGCTGGCTCGGCCGCTGCCGCTCCGTCGACGACATCCGGCGGGCCGCCGGCCGCATCGACGACGTCAAGGTGGCCGGGAAGGTCGACGGCCTCGCGGGCGACGTGGCCAAGCTGGCCGCCCTGGCCCGCGGCGGCAGCACCCGGAGCGTCCTCGAGCACGTCCGCGACGCGGTCGGCCTCGGCCAGGCGGTCGACCTGCTCGACGCCACCGGCGTGGCCGGAGAGTCCCATCGCGACGACCTCGAGGCCCTGCTCCAGGTGGCCGACCTCCACCCCGATCCCGGCGGGTTCGAGCCGTGGCTACGCGCCGCCCTGGCCCGGCCCGGCGACGACGACGGTGTCACGCTGTCGACCATCCACCGGGTCAAGGGCAGGGAATGGCCGCGCGTCGTGGTCTTCGGCGCGACGGCGGGGATCATGCCCCACCGGCTCTCGCACGGGCGGGCGGCGCTCGAGGAGGAGCGCCGCGTGTTCCACGTCGCCATCACCCGGGCGATCGACGAGGTGACGGTGCTGGCCGACACCTCGCGCCCGTCGCCGTTCCTGGCGGAGCTCGACCACGACGCCACACCCGAGGAGCTCGACGCCGAGCCGATGGCCGACGCCGCCCCCGGCCCGGCGCGGCGACCGTCAGCCGCGGCGCCGGGCCCGGCCCGCCCGTCCGACCCCGAGGCGCGGCGGGTCGAGGAGGCGCTCAGGGAGTGGCGGCGCGAGCGGAGCAGGGCCGACGGCGTGCCGGCGTTCGTCGTGATCCACGACCGCCACCTGCTTGCCATCGCCGAGCGCCGGCCCACGGACCGGGCTGCGCTGGCAGCCTGCCCCGGCATCGGGCCGGCGAAGCTGGCGGCCTATGGCGACGAGCTCGTGTCGCTCGTCCGGGGCCTCGGCGCGGAACGCGCAGCCGGCCCGAGCGACAGCTCCAGCGACAGCTGATGCAGGTCGTCGAGCGCGCCGTCGCCTGTCGTCCCCTCGAACGCGCCGTGCACTGACAGCACCGCCAAGCCGTGGACGTGCGCCCAGAGCACGCAGGCCAGGGCGTCGGCCGGCCGGTCGGTGTGCCACCCCTCGGCCTGGGCCGCCTCCACGAGCGTGACGAGCTGCTGGAACGACCGATAGCCCTGTTCCCGGTAGGCGGCATCGCTGGTGTCGATCAGCTCATGCCGGAACGTCACCTCGAACACGCCCGGGTCGGACCGCGCGAAGTCCAGGTAGCCCTCGCCCGCCACTGCGATGCGCTGCACGGCGCGGAGCCGGCTGCCCCGTGCCTCGGCGTAGCGCTCGGCGGCGTCGAGGTGGGCGTCGATCGTGGCGACGAGGCGGGCGAAGCCATCGGCGGCGACCGCCGCCAGCAAGGCCGCCAGTGTGGGGAAGTGGCGCAGCGGCGCCCCGTGCGACACGCCCGCGCGCCGGGCGATCGCCCGGAGGGTCAGGCCCTCCAACCCGTCCGTCGCAACCACGTCGCGGGCCGCGTCCAGGAGGCGGGCGCGGGTGTCGGCCCTGGCCGTCGGGGTCATGGGGCGGCCAGCAGACCGACGCCGAGGGTCGCGAACCCGACCGCCAGCACGATGGCGCCGGCCGGGATCATCCGCACCAGGCCATTGGGCTGTGTCGTGCCGGGGCGGATGACCGAAAGGAAGAAGCCGCCGGGGATGAGCAGGGCGGCGATCGCGACGCCGGTCCGGGCGACCCATTCCGCCACGCCGGACAGGTCGGTGGCATCGACCAAGACCTGGGAGATGAGCGCCAGGGTGAGGAAGACACCGGCATGGGCGTGGCCCGCGCGAAAGAAGGTGGTCTGCAGCGCGTTGGCCTGGTGCCGGCCCCGCACGATGCGAAACATGAGGGCACCGCCGGACTCGACGGTGACCAGACTGAGCAGGAGGATCCCGGCCATGACCCGGGACGGGTCGGACAAGTTCATGTAGACAGTGTCTACCGATATGTAGACACTGTCAACAGGCGCTCGAGGCCGGTGCTCGGCTAGAACCTGACGCCATGTCAGATGTGCCGCAGCCCGCGCTGCTCGTGGAACGGGACGGTTCCGTGGTCACGCTCACGCTCAACCGTCCCGACAAGCGCAACGCCTTCAACGCCGAGATGCTGTGCCGGCTCTCGGACGCCTGGGACATGATCGACGCCGACGACGGGGTCCGCGTGGCGATCATGACCGGCGCCGGCGGCAACTTCTCGGCCGGTGCGGACCTCGATCGGCTCGTGGGGGCGATGATCGCCGGCAAGCCCGCGGAGGACGAGTTCGAGGAGCGCGTCCGGGCCGACCCCGGCCTCATCTACAAGGGCTTCCTGAAGGAGCACCGGCCGGCCACGCCGATCATCGCCGCCGTGGAGGGTTACTGCTACGCCGGCGGCATCGAGATCCTCCAGGCGTTCGACGTGCGGGTCGCCGCCGAGGGTGCCCGGATCGCGGTCAGCGAGGTGCAGCGCGGGCTGTTCCCGATGGCGGGATCGACGGTGCGGCTGCCGCGGCAGATCCCGTGGACGGTCGCCATGGAGATGCTCATCACCGGGGAGCCCATCTCGGGCCGGCGCGCCTACGAGGTGGGCCTCGTGGGCCACGTGGTTCCCGACGGCACCACCCTCGAGCGGGCTCGGGAGATCGCGGCGCGGATCGCGCGCAACGGTCCGCTCGCGGTTCGCAACATCAAGGCGTCGGTGCTGGCCGCCGACACCGTTCCGGAGTCTGAGGCCTACGTCCGCGAGTCCGAGCTCGGCATGGCGGTGGTGTCGTCGAACGACGCCCGGGAGGGACCCCGCGCGTTCCTCGAGAAGCGCGAGCCGAACTTCACCGGCAGCTGACGGCCTCAGGCCGTGCGGGCATGCGGCTCGGCGGCGCAGCGGCGCCGGGCCTCGACCAGCGCCGGTGGCGGTCCTCCGGCGAAGCGCAGCGCGCCCATCAGCAGGTGGGTCGCCGGCAGGACCGTGGCCCAGTCCACCAGCGTGGGATGTCGCATGCTCAGCATGTCCCGCGCCCATGCCGGCAGCAGCCCCACGGACGCCTGGATCACCACCTGGTGCGCTCCGGACAGGAGCGGGTTGAGGGGGTCGCGGCCCGGCCCGGTCAGGAACCGCACCGCGTCGAGCGTCAGCTCGCCCGCCTCGAGCTGGGGCCGCATCGACCGGAAGTACGCCCGCATCGCGGCGCGGGTGCGCGGCACGTCGGTCGCTCCCAGCCGCTCCGCGATGGTTGCCATCTCGTGGTAGTAGCGATCGGCCTGTTCACCCCGCACGGGCAAGGCCACGAAGCGCTGGTGGGCGCGGAGGAAGCTGAACACCTCGGTGACGTGCACCCAGGTGACCAGGTCCGGGTCCGAGGCCGAGTAGGGCCGCCCGTCGGGCGCGATGCCCCGCACCTTGCGGTGGACGGCCTTGATCAGCTTGATCAGGCGCTCGGCGGCCTCCGTCGAGCCGTAGGTCGTGCCGGTCACGAAGGAGCCGGTGCGGCCGAGCCTGCCGAGGGGATCCTCGCGGTAGTTGGAGTGCTCGGCGATGCCGGCCATGGCCAGCGGATGGAGCGTCTGGAGCAGCAGCGCGCTCAGTCCGCCGATGAGCATCGACGGGTCCGCGTGCACCCGCCACGTGACGCTCCCCGGACCGAACAACCCGGGGTCGCCCGGCGGGTCGGTGTACTGCTCGAACGGCAAGCGGTCGGCGGCCAGCGTGCGCACGATCGGGCCCAGGAGCTGCTGCTGGAGCGCGCCGCCGATGAGCGGCACCTGGCCCAGCGACGGCATCCCGATCATCGCCATGAGTCTGCCGTGCCACCGGGGAATTGCTGTGTCCTGCCCAGCCCCGCCAGCTGCGCTAAGCAAAGGCCCCATGAGCGACACTGATCAGCCCGACGGCAAGAACGGCAGCACCGGCAGCACCCCCCAGCAGCTCGCCGAGCTGATCGCAGCCACCACCGACGAGCCGCTGGTCGAGGGGGACGAGCCGATCTCGGTGTGGATGCTGGTGAAGTCCCGCGACGTCGATGGCGACGTCGTGTGGGGCATCCGCAATGCGGGCGAGCCCTTCAGCTCCGAGGAGCTGCTGGGCGCCCTGACCGGCTTCACCGAGTCGCTGAAGCGGGACCTGTCGTCCGACTGGTCCTGATCCACCCTGCGGCCGGCCAAGCGTCGGCGCGGCGACGATCACGATGCGCCGGCTGCCGCCCCGGCCTCGTCCAGCAGCACGACGCTCCGCAGCACCTCGCCGCGCTCCATCTTTTCGAACGCGTCCTCGATGCCGTCGAGGCCGATGGTCTCGCTGACGAACGCGTCGAGCGGCAGCCGGCCCTGCAGGTGGAGGTCGACGAGGAGCGGGAAGTCTCGGGAGGGCAGGCAGTCCCCGTACCAGCTGGGCTTGAGCGCACCGCCGCGTCCGAAGAAGTCGATCATCGGGATGTCCGGGAAGCGCATGTCGGGCGTGGGCACCCCCACCTGGACCACCGTCCCCGCGAGGTCACGCGCGTAGAACGCCTGTTCCAGCACGGTGGCGTTACCGACGGCCTCGATGCACACGTCGGCGCCGAAGCCGGCGGTGGCCGCGCGCACGGCCTCCACGGGATCGACCCGGGCCGCGTTCACCGTGTGGGTGGCGCCGAACGCCCGGGCCCACTCCAGCTTCCGGTCGTCGAGGTCGACGGCCACGACCGTCGTGGCCCCCGCCAGCCTGGCCCCGGCGATGGCGGCGTCGCCGACCCCACCGCAGCCGAACACCGCCACCGAGTCGCCGCGCTGGACGTTGCCCGTCAGCATGGCGGCCCCCAGTCCGGCCATGACGCCGCATCCGAGCAGCCCCGCGACCTCGGGTGCCACCGCCGGGTCCACCGGCGTGCACTGCCCGGCGGCCACCAGGGTCCTGTCGGCGAAGGCGCCGATGCCCAGCGCCGGCGACAGCGTCGTGCCGTCGGTGAGCGTCATCTTCTGGGTGGCGTTGTGGGTGGCGAAGCAGAGGTGCGGGGCGCCCTTGCGGCAGGCGCGGCAGCGCCCGCACACCGCCCGCCAGTTGAGGACTACGAAATCGCCCGGGGCCACGTCGTCGACTCCCTCACCGACGGCCTCGACCAGACCGGCGGCCTCGTGGCCGAGCAGGAACGGGAAGTCGTCGTTGATGCCGCCCTCGCGGTAGTGCAGGTCCGTATGGCAGACCCCGCACGCCTGGACCGCGACCAGCGCCTCGCCCGGCCCCGGGTCGGGGACCACCACCGTGGTCAGCTCGACCCGTTCGCCCTTGCCTCGGGCGATCACCCCGCGTACCTCGTGTGCCATCGCCAGCCCCTCGCTCGTGCCAGTGGTGCCGGCCAGTCTGGCCGATGGGGCGTCGGTCAGTCGTCGGGCAGCGACGGAGCCTTGCGGCCCGGCAGCATCGCCCGGACGGCCTCGATGGTGTCCGCCTCGGCCGGGGACTTGTCGGGCCGGTAGCGCCGCACGCGCGCGAACCGCAGCGCGACGCCACCGGCGTAGCGGGTCGATGACTGCACGCCGTCGAGCGCGATCTCGACCACCAGCTCCGGCCGGACGAACACGACGTGGCCCGTCCGGTGCGTCTCGAGCTCGAGGAACCGCTCCGTCTGCCAGGTGAGCAGCTCGTCGGTGAGACCCTTGAACGTCTTGCCCACCATCACGAACTCGCCCGGAGCCTCGGGGTCGCGGGCGCCGAGGTGGAGGTTGGAGAGCCAGCCCTGCCGCCGGCCGCTGCCCCACTCGACGGCGAGGACGACCAGGTCGAGCGTGTGCACCGGCTTGACCTTGCGCCACGCGCCGCCGCGGCGCCCGGCCTCGTAGGCGGAGCCGGCGTCCTTGACCATCACGCCCTCGTGCCCAGCGGCGAGCGCCTCGTCGAGCACCCGCTGCGCCTCGACGGGGTCGGCGGTGACGATGCCCGGGATCCGCCAGGGCCCGGCCAGGTTCTCCAGGGTCGCCAGCCGGTCGCGGAGGGGACGGTCGATGAGGTCGTCGCCGTCGAGGTGCAGGATGTCGAAGAACCGGGAGGCGAGGCCGGCGCCGGCACCGTCGGCCTGGCGGCCGAACTGGCTCATCGTGTCCTGGAACGTCTGGGGCAGCTCGTCCTCGCCGACGCCGACTGCCTCGCCGTCGAGCAGGAAGCTCTCCGCCGGCAACGACCGGGCGAGGTCGACGATGCCGGGCAGGCGGGCGGTCACGTCGTTCAGGTTGCGGGTGTAGATCCTGACCTCGTCGCCGACGCGGTGCACCTGGATGCGGGCGCCGTCGAGCTTCCATTCGACGGACGCCTCGTGCCTCGAACCGGCGCCGCCGCCGCCGCTCCCGGCCGTGGCGAGCGCCAAGGCCTCGGTTACGTCCGTCGCGGTCTGGGCGAGCATCGGCTGGACCGGGCGGAGCAGCGTCAGGCCGATCGCGTCGAGCGCGGCCTCGCCCTCGCTGAGGGCGATGGTGGCCACGGTGGGCAGGTCGCCGGCCAGCATCGCGGCGCGCTGCATCGTCGCCAGCGGCACGCCGGCGGCCTTGGCGAGCGCGTCCGTGACCAGTCCCTCCAGGGCGCCGTGGCGCAGCTCGCCCACGAGGAGCCGGCGGAGCAGGTCCTGCTCGTCCTCGGTGGCGCGGGCGAGCAGTGACCGGAGCTCGGCCGTCCGGGCCGCCTGGGAGCCGGTGCCGCGAAGCGAGTCGAGCCGGTCGAGCGTGGCGTCGATGTCCGCGACCTCCAGTTGGGGCTCGGGCGACGGCGGCTCCTCGACCGCGGCAACGGTGCGCCAGCCGATGCCGATGCGGCCCTGGCGCGGGGCGCCCGTGAGGATGGCCACCACGACGGGCACCTCCGCCGGTTCGAGGCGGGCGAACAGGTCGGCGAGCGCCGCAACCTTGCGGGACCTTGCCCGCGTGGCGCTGACCTCGGACGTGGTGGCAACGACGTCGGCGAAGCGCACACCGCCATCCTGGCGCACGCCGGCGCAGCGGGCCGCTAGTGGACCGCCCTAGGTCGCCGCCTCTTCGTCGGCCGTCTCGGCGGCGGGGGGCGGCTCGCCGCTTGCGGGCTCCCCGCCCTCGGGTTCGCCGGCGGCGTTGGATTCGTCGCCCGATGTGTCGGGTGGCCCGTCGCTGTCTGGCTGCTCGCCCGAATCGGGCGGCGTCCCGCCGTTGGTGGCTTCCTCGGCGGCGACCGGTTCGGCGGCGGGTTCGTCGTCGGCGGCCTCGGCGGGGTCGGCCGCCTCGGCAGGTTCGGCGGGCTCGGTGGCGTCGGTGGCTTCGGCCGCCTCGGCGGGCTCGCCGGCCTCGCCGGGCTCGCCGGGCTCGGCGGGCTCGGCGGCTTCGGCGGGCTCGGCGGCTTCGCCGGGCTCGGCGGCTTCGGCTGGCTCGGCGGCTTCGGCGGCT
>Ga0081455_10003448_pt1 | contig 18178 bp, 12 predicted proteins | sample TabmetS3T2R1_FD_70207 | JGI IMG/M metagenome (GOLD analysis project Ga0081455, IMG submission 70207) | Tabebuia heterophylla rhizosphere microbial communities from the University of Puerto Rico - S3T2R1 | ecosystem: Host-associated > Plants > Roots > Rhizosphere ...
GGAGATGGAGAAGATGGCCGGACGCTACAAACAGCATTACGCCGTCGGGGCGGAGGGGCGAGTCAACTGATGAGGCGCGTCGCGAGGCTCATCGGGTTTCTCGCCGTTTGCCTGTTCTTTCTGGTTTTCGTGGCCGCCTCGCATCTCGTCCTGCTCGGCTTTTCCAGACCGGCGCGGATGCGGTTCATGGCCGGGAGCGTCAGACTTTGGGCGCGGGCCTGTTTGAGAATTCTCGGCTTAAATATAAATCTCCACAGGCTCTCCCACGATCTTCATTCAAACCGGCGCCTGCTCGTCAGCAACCACCAAAGCTATCTGGACATCGTCATTATCGCCTCGGTCTTTCCGACGTTGTTCGTCGCGAAGACCGAAGTGAGCCGCTGGCCGTTGTTCGGATGGCTCTCGAAACTCGGCGGAACGGTCTTTGTCGACCGGGAAGACCCGCGCAGCGGCGTCAAGTGCGCATACCGCGTAAGCCGCGCGCTACGCGACGGCGTCAACGTTCAGGTCTTCCCCGAGGCCACGACCGGCGACGGCTCGACCGTTCTGCCGTTCAACGGACTTTTCTTCGCCTCGGCCGTCCGCTCGCATGCGACCGTGCTGCCGCTGACGATCAAATTTCAGAGCGTGAACAGAAGGCCGGCGGACAGAGAAGCGCTCGACAAGGTCTGCTGGTACGGCGATATGAACTTCGCGCGCCACTTTTGGAACTTGTTGAATATCGAATCAGCGGAGGTCTCATTGATGATCGACGAACCAATTAATCCGTCGCGCGCGCAGCGGGCGAAAGTTTTGGCCCAGGCGGCGCGCGATAGAATTTTCAGAAGCTTCGCGAACGCCGACGCAATCTCGGCCGCCCGCGCGGAAGTCCCGGTCGAATTCGCCAGAGCCGAAGCATGCCCTCAGCCAGATGAATGGACCAGGAATGAACCCGCGACGGCGGAAGATTACATAGTCAGCGCGATGCTCTTCTCATTCTTCGCGCCCTCCTCATCGGGCCAGGGCGAGCCGATCAGGGAGACCACGCCGCAAAGCAAAAATGAATGATAAAATGAGCAAGGTTGGTAAAGTACCGAGCGCCTAAGCAAGCGGTTGTCTTACCGATCAGCCGTTTGCTTAGGCGCGCGGCACTTTACCGGTGTCCCAAGGGAGAGAGTAAAATGGCAAAACGAATCGAGAACGAATGCGCTTTTTGCGCCGAGGAGATCATTGAGGGCGAAGAGGTCGTCGGGAAAGATTGGAAAGTCTATTGCAGTGAGCTATGCGCCCAGGAGGGCGAGAAAATGTCGCTCGAAGAATGGCGGAAGGCGATGGAGAGTGGAGAGCAGAACGGGGAGTGGGGAGTGGAAAGCAGGGACTGGGGAATGAGGAATCAATGCCTAATTTGATTCCTCATCCCACACTTCCCACTTCCCGTTTTTTTTACGCGGAATTTAACGCCGGCTAACGCAAGGTTAAGATCGAAGGTTTATAAGCTTGAACATTCTTAAGCCTAGTCCTGTGTCTCACTGGCGCTTCCGCTCACCTGAACGGAAGCGCCCCTTTCTACTCAGTACCGCGAGCGTAAGCAAGCGGCTGACTCCATACGCAACCGCTTGCTTACGCTCGCGGTACCGTAATTAGAATTCCATACATGACCGCTCCCTTACGCGCGCGTCGCTGTCCAATTAGAAGCCCAAAAATAACCCAGCCTTTACCCGGATTTAACTCAAACTTAATCTCTCATTCCTAAAATCCGTTTCCACAAGACATAATATTTCGACGTGCGCCTTTCCCCCTTGCGCTTGTTTTTCGGTGAATCGAATGGCAGATTTCTACATTAGCAACAATCACATAGGCGGGCCGCCGCAATCTCTAACAGCGGCGCCGGGGGGACATTTTTTTCCAGGTGAGTATATGCGGAATTTGCCGGAATCGGCGTTGAATGAACTGCGCGATCATGTGCTGTTGATGGGCGGCGAAGTCGAGAGCGCCATTGACCACGCCACACGGGCGTTGATCGAGCGCGACACGGACCTGGCTGAGCAGGTGCTGAGAGACGACGACCGCGTTGACGCGCTGGAGCTGGAAGCCGATCGACTCTGCGTCCGATTGCTGTCGATGCATTCGTCGGAGGCGAGCGATTTGCGGCTGGTCGTCACGGCGATCAAGATCACGCCGATCCTGGAACGCATAGCCGATCACGCCTGTAACATCGCTCGCGCGGCGATCTATTTGAATGACGAGCCGCAGCTCAAACCCTATTTCGATCTGCCGAAGATGAGCTGGCTGGCCTGCGAGATGCTGCGACTGTCGCTCGACGCGTTCGCCGCTTCGGACGCCAAGGCCGCGCGCGCGGTGATCGAGCGCGACGACGACATCGACCGGCTCTACGACCGCATCTTTCACGACCTGCTCGACCGGATGTCGCGCGACGCGGCGGCGGCCGGGCGCGCCGCCCGGTTGCTGCTGGTCGCCAAACACCTCGAACGCATCGGCGATTACGTCACCGACATCTGCGAGCTGATTGTTTATATGGCCGAAGCTCTGGTGATCAAACATAGTCAGATAGCACGATGAATTGCGGATCGCGGATCGCGGATTCTCCGATCGCGGATTGAAGACGCCGTTTCAAATCCGCAATCCGCAATCCGCAATCCGCAATCGAATATGAAACCCTTTATACTCATTATCGAAGACGATCCCGACATCGCCGAAAGCATCCGCTACAACCTCGAACGCGATGGATCGTTCGTAGCTCAGGTCGCGCTCACCGGCGAAGCGGGGTTGAACATAGCGCTCGGCAAGGGACAGCCTAGACAGGCGGGCCAGGTGGGCCAGATAGGGAGAACGGGCGAACTGCACAGTTTGACCCCTGATCTGATCGTCCTCGACCTGAATCTGCCCGGTATGAGCGGGTTCGAGCTGTGCCGCCGCTTTCGCACGGAAGAAGAGACGAGGCGCACGCCGATCATTATGCTCACGGCGCGAACCGAGGAGGGGGATAAAGTCCGCGGCCTGGACCTCGGAGCCGACGACTACATCACGAAGCCCTTCGGCGTGCGCGAGCTCGTCGCCCGCGTGCGCGCCGCGCTGCGCCGTTCGGGGTACGAAGAGAGGACGCCGAAATCTTACGACGACGGCCAGCTCAAGATCGATTACGCCGACTTTTCGGTCACCTGTCAGGGGAAGAGCGTCAAGCTGACCCGCAAGGAATTCGCGCTGCTCGCCATTCTCTCGCGCAACAAGGGGCGCGTGGCGCCGCGCGAACAACTGCTCGACCAGGTCTGGGGCCTGGAATATTACGGCGAGGCCCGCACGCTCGACGTCCACATCAGCGGCCTGCGAAAGAAGCTGGGCGCCTGCGGCGGCTGCATTGAAACGGTAATCGGCATCGGCTATCGTTTCCGTCCGGGCGCCGAATCTGCTGAAACAAGTGGTTGAATGGAAGGTTTTTAGCCGGCAATTTAGAAGAGGGATTTCGGCCACGAACGAACACGAATGAACACGAATCTCTTTCTTGATCTTGACCGCCCGCTTGTTTCGCCTTTTGTCACAATTCGTGAATATTCGTGTTCATTCGTGGCCGAAATTCTTTTTTACGCGCAGCCTTGATGACGACTCAGACAAAAAAGATCACTCTCGCGACCATCGCGGCAGTAACGTTTTTTGCGGCATATGAGACCGTGAAGACCATGATCTTTCCGCAGATGGGAGTCATCGCTTCGCACGTCATTTCGACAATTCTTGTCGGCGTCACGACCGTCTTCATCGCGCGATACGTCTTCAGGCAGCAGCTCAGCCTGCTCGGCGAACAGGAACAGAGCAACCGGCGGCTGCAGAACGCGCTTGTGAAATCCGAACGCGACGAGAATCTGTTGCGCTCGATCGTGGCTTCGGTCGCGGAGGGGCTGGTCATCACAGACCGTGAGTCGAACGTGTTGATCATCAACGACGCGGCGCGCGAGTTGTTGGGCGCCGGGCAACGACCCGTCATCCGGCTCACCGACATCAGCCGCGACCCGCAATTTCACAAGGTCTTTGCGAGCGCGTTGGCCACGGGCGAGCGCGCCGAAGCCCGCGTCGAAACGCGTCCGAATGCGCCGTCCGCGCAGAACCAGGCCGGGTCGCAAAATCGCCGCATATTGAGACTGCATGCGGCGCCGCTGCGGCTGTCCGACGACCGCGCCGGCCGCCAGATCGACGGCGTGGTCTGCGCGTTCACCGACGTCACCAAACTCGAAATGCTGGAACGCGTCCGGCAGGAGTTCATCTCGAACGTCTCGCACGAACTCAGGACGCCGCTGGCCGCGATCACCGCCTACGCCGAAACGCTGCTCGACGGCGGCATTGACGACGCCGAAAACAGTCTGCGCTTCCTGCACACGATCCAGCGGAACGCCGAGCGAATGAAGGCTCTGGTCAACGACATTTCAGAACTGTCTGCGATCGAATCGGGCGCGGTCAGACTGTCGATCGAGCGATTGTCGCTGCGCCAGGTGGTCGGCGACGTCTTCAACGGCCTTTCGCATCGCGCGGCCAAACACGGCGTCGCGCTTCACAACCAGGTCGCCGAAGATTTCTACGTCGACGCCGACCGGAGGCGGCTCGATCAGATTCTGATCAACCTCGTGGACAACGCGGTCAAATTCAATCACCCCGGCGGCGCCGTCACAGTGCTCGCCGCGGACTCCGAAGGGGGTCAAACGATCAAGGTGCGCGACACGGGGCCTGGCATCCCGCCCGAACACCTGCCCCGCGTCTTCGAACGCTTCTACCGCGTGGACAAGGCGCGTTCGCGCGAAGCCGGCGGCACCGGACTCGGACTGGCCATCGTCAAACACCTCGCGCTCGCGCACGGGGGCGAGGCTTACGTCGCCAGCGAGGTCGGGGCGGGAAGCGAATTCTCGATCAAACTGCCACGGCGGGGCGCCGGCGCCCAATCCGCCGATCAAATGTCTACAGAGACCGTCAGTTATGCGGCAAAACACTGATCCAACCTCATCCGGCGCGCCCCTGTTCGATTTCAACGTCAAGGTCAAACGGATTCACCCGGCGGCCAAACTGCCCGCGCGCGGGACGAATTGGTCCGCCGGCGCCGATCTTTGCTGTCTGGAAGCCTTCACGCTAGGACCGGGCGAACGAAAATCCGTGCCCACGGGGTTGATTGTCGAGATCCCCCCCGGCTGGTATGGCCGGGTCGCGCCGCGCTCGGGGTTGGCGGCGCGCCACGGCGTTGACACGCTTGCCGGCGTTATAGATCCGGATTTTCGCGGGGAACTTTTGGTTCTGATCGTCAATACCGGCAAGGCTCCGGTGAGCTTCGACGCTGGTGGGCGGATCGCGCAATTGATTATCGAACGCGCCGCAGTATGCGATTACGTATGGGCGGATGAGTTGAGCGCGACCGAACGCGGCGACGGCGGATTCGGCTCCACAGGCAAGTGATGAGCCAAACAAACTCGATAAGGCCTCAGAACCCTTATTAATAAGCCGGTTAGTTCAACCTGAAGTCCCAATCTATCTCATTCCACCCCCTAATCAGGCCACACCTCCGTCATGAAATACTTTTCCGATTTTTGCATCAGTTATAGGAGAAGGAGTTTGAGTATGGTTAGGGCCTTCGGCCTCAAGGCTACTAGGGGTATGTTTAAAGCTGGTTGTCCCAACCTGAAGCCCACAGGCGCGCAGACATAATAGTATCCCACCGCCGAGGCGCCGCAGAACGCCGAGGCTTCGTAGAGAAAAGGTGAAAGGGAACGAGAGGGTTCTCCCTCTCTCGTAGTGCGTTCCTTTCCTCTCTGCGAGGCCTTGGCGTTCTGCGGCGCCTCGGCGGTGGAGGGCGCTTGCCAAATCACCAGCAGCGAATGTGGCGAAACGTCACAACATTATTCGTATCGAGCAGGCGACAGATTTCTATTGCGCATCGCCTCAAGTCGCCGTGATATCCGGTTCCAGCTACACCAATCAACGGCTTGCTGAGATTACTAATTGAAACGATTAAACCAACTATAAAGACTCCGGCTACACGCCAGGCCGCTTTGCCGTAAACAAGCTTTTTAACAACGAAGCCTACTTATCGTGATGTCCACGCGTCATGACGCGGATCCGTGACTTCACGAGAGGACACCGCTATGAAACTTCGCCACACGTCTGTCTCCGCCCTGATCCCCACTACCTGTCTCCTTGTTTGCATGATGCTCTTCGCCGCTCCGGCGCAGGCTCAGGTTCAAGGCTGGAAGCCGATAGACTCGGCGCACGTCGCGCTCAAAGCGCCGGTGGTCGAAAAAGACGCCGACGCCGAGGGGATCTTCTGGGATGTCTACTACAAGGATGAATTTGACGGGTCGAGCGCGTACAAGGTCTTCTCGAACTACGTGCGCATCAAGATCTTCAGCCAGCGCGGCGTAGAGAACCTCGGCAAGGTCGACATCGTCTACGCCAACCGCGGCGACGTCCGCAACATCGCCGCACGCACCATCAAGCCCGACGGCTCGATCGTCGAGATGAAGAAGGACGCCGTCTTCGATCGCGAGATCGTGCGGCTGAGCGGAATCAAGGTCAAAGCCAAGTCGTTCGCGCTGCCCGCCGTCGAGCCCGGCGTGATCGTCGAATACCGATGGACGGAACAGCGTCCATTTACCAGCTACTACACGCGCCTGCAACTCCAGCGCGAATTCCCCGTCCAGGCGGTGAAGTATTACATCAAACCGATGAACGAGATGCAGACCGCGCTCGGGATGGGCATGCGCTCGATCAGCTTCCACTGCCCGAACGTTCCGTTCGTCAAGGAGCGCGACGGCTACTACAGCGTCAGCTTCAACAACCTTCCTGCCTTCCGCGAGGAGCCGCGCATGCCGCCCGAAGACCAGGTGCGCTCCTGGATGCTGCTCTACTACTCGGAAAAGGACAAAATTGCGCCGGAGAAGTTCTGGAAGGAACACGGCAAGGCCGTCTATGAAGAGAACAAGGGCGCGATGAAGGTCAATGACGAGGTACGCCGCGCGGCCGTCGAGGCCATCGGCGACGCGAGCGCGCCCGAGCAGAAGCTGGAACGGCTGGTCGCCTTCTGCCGAACCAAGATCAAGAACGTCTACGACGACACCACGGTGATGAGCGAGCAGGAGCGAAAGAAGCTCAAGGAAAACCGTTCGCCCGCCGACACGCTCAAGCGCGGCTACGGCAACAGCCGCGACATTGACATGCTCTTCGCCGCGCTGGCCACGGCCGCCGGCTTCGAGACGCGGTTGATCAGACTCTCGGACCGCGGGGACATTTTCTTCGACCCGAACCTCCCCGACGATTACTTCCTGGGCGTCAGTGACGTGGCCGTGAAGGTCGGCGCCGACTGGAAGTTCGTTGACCCGTCGAGCAACTACGTGCCCTTCGGCATGCTTCGCTGGCAGCAGGAGGGGCAGCAGGCGCTGCTGGCCGACCCGAAAGACCCGGTCTTCATCCAGACTCCGCTCTCGCCCGCCGAAAGCTCGATGGAGAAGCGCACGGCCAAGCTGCGGCTGAGCGAGGACGGGACGCTCGAAGGCGAGGCGCGGATCGAGTACACGGGCCATTTGGCTGTGGAGAAGAAGGAAGATTACGACGAGGAGTCGCCGGCCGAGCGCGAGAAGCGGCTGCAAGCGGCCTTGGACAATCGGATCGGCAACGCCGAGATCGCCGAGGTCAAGTTCGAGAACGTAACCGACCCTTTCAAGCCGCTCGTCATCTCCTACAAAGTGCGCGTGAAGGGCTACGCCGAGCGCACTGGCAAGCGGCTCTTCCTGCAGCCGGGCTTCTTCGAGAAGGGCGTCGGCCCGCTCTTCCCGACCAGCGAGCGCAAGCACGACGTCTACTTCTATTACCCGTGGACCGAAGAGGATGATATCGTGATTGAATTGCCGGCCGACTACGCGCTCGACAACGCCGAATCGCCGGGCGACCTGGCCTTAGGCGACCTCGGCCACCTCAAGATCAAGATCGGCGTTACGAACGATCAGCGCAAGCTAAGCTACAAGCGCCAGTTCCGCTTCACCGGGATGTTCTTTCCGAAGGACGCCTATCCGAACCTGAAGCGCGCCTTCGACGCCGTTCACCAGGTCGACAATCACACCATCACGCTCAAGCAAGGGGCCGCCGCCGCGGCGAAGCAATAGGAGGATTTATGTTGAAAAGATTGCTTGTCTCCGTTTGCCTGGCGGCTTGTCTGCAAGCCGCCGCGGCGGCCAAAGGAGACGAGGCGCCGGCCTGGCTGCGCCAGGCCGTTTCGATAACCGTTCCCGCCTACGGCAAGGACGTCCACGCCGTCACGCTGCATCACGAAGCTCGAAAGACGGTCGAAGAGGACGGCCGGATCACGACCGTCACTTATTACGCCGTGCGCATCCTGACGCGCGAGGGGCGGCGCTACGCCGAGGCGATCGAGGGTTACAATAACGGCTCCGGCAAGGTGAAGGAGATGCGCGCATGGCTGATCCGCCCGTCGGGCGAGGTTCGCGCCTACGGCAAGAAAGAAATCATTGACGCCGCGCTAGTCGACAACGACGTCTACAACGAGGTGCGCGCGAAGATCATTTCCGCCAAGGATGAGGCCGACGCCGGCTGCGTATTCGGGTACGAGGTCATTACCGAAGAACGCGAGGTTCATTCGCAGTTCGTCTGGTTCTTCCAGGACTACAACCCGGCCCTGATGTCGCGCGTCACGGTGGCGCTGCCCCAGGGTTGGCGCGCCGAAGGCGTCTCATTTAACCACGACAAGATCGAACCGGTGGTGAGCGGCTCGACTTACACCTGGGAGCTACGCAACTTGCCGCCAGTCGAAATCGAACCTGCCAGCCCGGTGTCCAAACTGCTCGCCCAGGTCGCCATCAACATCTTCCCGCCACAGGGCAAAGCGACGATGCTCAGGAGTTTCGCCACTTGGAAGGACGTCTCACGCTACAACAGCGAGCTGAGCGATCCGCAGGCCGGTTTCAACGAACCGATGGCGGCCAAGGCGCGCGAGCTGACGGCCAATGCCAAGACCGAGTTCGAGCGCATTCAGGCCGTCGGCCGCTACGCGCAATCTGTCAACTACATCTCGATACAAATTGACGCGGGGCGCGGAGGCGGCTACCGCCCGCACGCGGCCGTGGACGTCTTCAACAAAAATTACGGAGACTGCAAAGACAAGGCGAACCTGATGCGCGCGCTGCTGAAATCCCTGGGGGTCGAGTCGTACCCCGTGGCGATTTTCTACGGCGACCCTAACCGCGTCGTTCCTGAATGGCCTTCGCCGCAGCAGTTCAACCATTGCATCATCGCGGTCAAGGTGGGCGAAGAGACGCAGGCCCCGACGATCGTCAAACACCCGAGTCTTGGTCGGCTGCTTATCTTCGATCCGACCGACGACGACACGCCCGTCGGTGACCTGCCCGACCGCGAGCAGGGGAGCTATGCGCTGATCGTCGCGGGCGACGCGGGCGAGTTGATGAAGATGCCCGTCACGCCTCCGGAAGCCAACCGCCTGGAGCGCGCGGTCGAGGCCGAGTTGAGCGCCGACGGAACGTTGACCGCAAAGGTGAGCGAGCGCTCGTTCGGTCAGGCCGCCGTCGAGGAGCGCCGCCTCTTCAAAAGCGCCGACCGCTCGCAATACTTCAAACAAATCGAACGCTGGATCACGCAGACCGCGCCGAGCGCGAACGTCCTGAAATCGGAGCCGAATGACGACGCGCGTGGGGGCAAATTCGCCCTCGACGTCGAATTTAAATCGCCGAACTACGCTCAGTTGATGCGGGGCAAACTGATGGTCTTCAAGCCGGCTGTCGTCTCGCGCCGCTCGTCGGTTTTCCTGACCGAGGCCAAGCGCAAACACCCTGTCGTGCTCGATTCCGAAGCCTATGACGAAACTGTCAAGATCAAATTGCCCGAAGGCTTCGATGTCGACGAGATGCCCGACGCCGTGGATGTTAACCAGCCGTTCGGCAATTACGCGGCGAAATGCGAGGTGAAGGACGGCCACCTGATCTTCCGCCGCTCACTGGCGCTCAAGGCGGGAACCATCCCGGTCGAACAATACGCCTCCGTGCGCGGCTTCTTCGAGCGGGTACGCGCGGTCGAACAAACGCCGGTAGTGCTGGTTAAGAAGTAGGCGTCAAAGATCGCCGCACGGTACGGGGCGCTGACTCTCCCCGTACCATGGAGCAAATTTGGTGTAACAAACACACCAAATTTGTCGATTTGGGCTGACAGACGCCACGCGACAGCATATAATCTCACCCGTCGGCGGATCACGCCGGCAACCTTCACTAACAATAAATTCCTTCATCAATAGATCGCCTTTCTGGCGAAAAGAAATACGCAGGCTGGGACTGAGAAGCGATAAGCAGGCAAAGAGCGGCGGCCAGCCGCAAGACGATTACGCACACTAAAAATGTTACCGTTAACGGAAAATCGGCGTATCGCCGGCCTCCTGACGTAACAACCATCCATCACCTCGGAGGAACATATGTCGTCCTTGAAAAGCATCAGTGGAGCCATCATCGCGACCTTGATAATCGCTTGCGGGGCCGCAATCGGATCGGCGCAGGAATTCCGCGGCTCGATCACGGGACGCGTCGTCGACAACAGCGGCGCGGCCGTGGCCAACGCGAACGTCACAGTCACCAACGCCGCCACCAACGTTTCTTCTTCAACCGCGACGAACGGGGACGGCGATTACACGGCGCTCTATCTGATCCCCGGCTCTTACACCGTCACCGTCGAAGCCGCGGGGTTCAAGAAAGCAATCAGGCAGAACATCGAGATTCGCGTCGGCGACAAGTTGCAGGTCAATCTGCAAATGGAAGTGGGGAATGTGTCGGACACGGTCAACGTCACGTCAGACACGCCATTGCTCGAAACGAACTCGGCCACGGCGGGACAGGTAATTGACCGGCGGCGCATCTCGGAGTTGCCGCTGTCGGACGGCAACCCGTTCACCCTGACGCGCCTGGCGCCCGGCATCGGCTACGTCGGCGACCTGAAATTCTCGCGGCCGTTCGACAACAACGGGAGTTCTGACTTCATCTCGAACGGCGTCTCGCGCGCTGCGGGGCACGAATTCACGCTCGACGGCATACCCAACACGGACGACAACGGCAGCACTAGTAACCGCGTCGCCTTTATCCCACCGGCCGACGCGGTTCAGGAGTTCAAGGTCGAGACCGCAAGTTTCGACGCGCAGCAAGGCCACGGGGCCGGCGCCACGGTTAACGTCGCGCTGAGGAGCGGCGCCAACAGTTTGCACGGCACGGGTTACGAATTCATCCGCAATGACGTGCTCTCGGGCAACGACTACTTCCTCAACCGGACCAATCTGACAACCACTCCTGGACGCGACAAGAATAAGGATGGCATAGCCGACCGCGATTCGCTCCGCTACAACCGTTACGGCGGGACGGTGGGCGGCCCTATCGTGTTGCCGAAGAAATTATTTGGCCCGTTAGGGTATGACGGCCACAACCGGTCTTTCTTCTTCTTCGCCTATGAAGGTCTCAAGGATGTTTTCCCGGAGCCGAGAACAGATACGGTCCCGACGTTAGCGGAACGGAATGGCGATTTCTCAGCGCTGTTGAACCTCGGCTCAAACTTCCAGATTTATAACCCATTCTCGGCAAGGCAAGATGGTAACCAGATCCGGCGCGATCCCTTCAGGTGCGACGCGGCTGGGAACCCGCTCGATCCTCTGCCGAACAAGACACAGCCTGCCGGTATCCCTTGCAACAAGATGCCGGCAAGCCTGATCAGCCCGGTCGCCAAGGCATATCTGCAATTCTATCCCTTACCCAACCAGCTGGCCGATACGCAAGGGAGGAGTAATTTTATCAGCGGCAATCCACGCACCGACACCTTCCACTCGGAGAGCTATCGCTTTGACCAGACGGTGAGCGATAAACAGAAGCTCTTCTTTCGCTACACCCATAACAATCGGCTTGAGAGGCGCAACAACTGGTCTGGTGAGGTCAACGGTATCTCTCCGACAGGGAATTTCCTGACACGAAAAAACGACGGCTTTAGCTACGACCACATCTACACTTTCTCTCCGACAACAATTCTCGACGCGCGTATCGGCTTCTCTCGCTTTGCGGAGCGAAACGCCCGCCCGAGTGAAGGTCAGATTGATCCGGCGAGCCTGGGATTCTCGGGACAATCGGCGGCATTCTTCGGAGACGCCAGTTATCTGCCGCGCTTCCGAATTAACAACAGCAATCCGATTAATGACAACGCTAACAGCCCATTCACCCCGATCGGCGACAGTTTGGGCGATATCAGGACGCACAATATCTATGTGGCGCAGCCCACGCTTACCAAGATCGCGGGCGCGCATTCGTTCAAGATGGGTTATGATTTCCGCTCGTACCGCGAAAACAGTATTCCTTCCGGCCACGTCGCCGGCCGGTATGATTTCAGCACCGACCTCACGCGCGGACCGTTTACCACATCAGCGGCCGCCCCGATTGGCCAGGAGTTGGCTTCCTTCCTGCTCGGACTGCCAACCGGCGGAATCATTGACCGGAACGCCTCCCGGGCGAACCAAACCCTTTACAACGGGATTTTCTTTCACGATGACTGGAAAGTGGGTCGCAAGCTGACGCTGAACCTTGGCCTGCGATATGAGCTGGAGGGGGCGACGACCGAACGCTACAATCGTAATATCCGCGGCTTTGATCCGAATGTCAGCAGCCCGATCGAAGCGGCGGCGAAGGCGGCTTACGATGCGGCCTTCAAGGCCAATCCAAGCGCCTTCCCGCTCACGCCCGATCAGTTCCGCGTGCTCGGTGGCCTTAGCTTCGCCAACGACGACAATCGAGGTTTTTGGGAGAGCGACAAAAACAACGTCCAACCGCGCATCGGCTTCGCTTATCAGCTCAATGAAAAGACCGTCTTGCGCGGCGGGTTTGGCGTCTACATGGTCCCCTTTGTCATTGACGGCGTGAATCAGAACGGCTTCTCGCAATCGACACAGATCGTGGCGACACTGAACCAGGGGGTGACCCTTGCGCCCGCTTGCGCAACCTGCGGCAATCTCTTCAATCCATTCCCGGCCGGAGTCGCCACTCCTGCGGGGGCCGGTTTGGGGACTGCTACATTTCTTGGCCGAGGCCTGGACATCGTACCCGCCAACAGACGCAATGGAGGACTGCAGCGATGGGAATTCAGCGTCCAGCGAGAATTACCCGGCCAATGGTTGGTAGAGGCCTCTTACGCCGGTAACCGCGCCTATAATCTAACTACGGGTAACGAATCGAATGATAATGTGGTCCTTAACCCAATACCGCGCCGGTTCCTTTCAACCAGTCCGGCGCGGGATGCTGCGAAAATTGCATTCCTGGACGAACTCGTCGCTAATCCCTTCCAAGGGCTATTACCTGGAACGGAATTCAATGGCTCGCAAATTAAGCGGCAGCAACTTTTGCGCCCCATCCCGCAGTTCGACCGGATTCGCACCCGACGCGACGACGGAAGCGCCATCTATCACGCCGGCCAGTTCCGCGTGGAGCGACGCTTCACTCGCGGGTTCACGATCTTGTCCAGCTATACCTGGTCGAAGGTGATCGAAGAGGTGACGTTCCTCAACGAGTCCGATACGGATTATGAGAGGAGAATCGGGTCTGACGACATCCCGCACCGCATCGTCGTCAGCGGCGTCTGGGAACTGCCCTTCGGTAAGGGCCGCAAGTGGGGCGCGAGTTGGAACGGCTTCATTAACGCCGTCGCGGGCGGCTGGCAGGCGCAAGGCATCTACCAGTGGCAAAGCGGACGCCCGATCGATCTGACCGACCGGAATGTTTTCTTCAACGGCGACCCGAGCAAGCTCCGGGCGAATATCACCGGCGAGACCGTGGATGCGATATTCGATACGAGTGGTTTCTATTTCAGCGACGCCCAGGTGCAAAAGATTGACCCAATAACCCGCCAGCCCACGGGTGAGGTCGACCCGGCCAAGCAGCGCGCTGACTCTCGCATCAAACTCGAGAGAAACATCCGCACTCTCCCCACACGTCTGCCCGGGTTCCGGCGTCAGCCGCTGAATTTGTGGGACCTCTCACTTATCAAGAACTTCTCGATCACCGAGGGGATCAAGTTTCAACTGCGCGGCGAGTTCCTGAACGCGTTCAATCACCCGCAGTTCGGTGACCCGAATACTGACCCGACTAGTTCAAATTTTGGCAAGGTGACGAGCCAATCTAATCTGGCACGCAACGTGCAGATCGGCTTGAAGCTGATCTTCTAGTCGGTTACAACTTCGTATCCCTCGAAGTTCACAACGCCACATGCCGCATTTCAAATGAAATGCGGCATGTGGCAAGTTGCGCTACGGCTCCCTTTTTTCGCCCGGGCTAACCGGTCATGCGCGCCCGGCGTCCTTTTACAGAGGAATTGGAGGTACGAAGTAATGAAATTGCACAGGCTCGGCGCCGCTTTGTCGCTGGCTCTCTGCTTTTGCGGCGTCGCCGCGACGCAGGATCTGAAATGGGAATCGGTCAAATACCGCGCGGTCGAGGACATCGTCTACGGGTATAAGGACGGGATGGGTTTAACGATGGACGCGCTGATTCCTGAAACCAAACCGAAAAACATCGGCGTCATATTCATTGTAAGCGCCAGTTGGAAATCGACCAAGAACTCGACGCTTGAAGAAGAGGAGAAACGGCGCCGCCAGCATTGGGCGCAGGGGCCGCTCAACGGCGGCTACACGCTCTTTCTGGTCCGCCACTCCAGCAGTCCGCGTTATTTCATCCCGGATATGATCCCGGACATTCGCCGCGCGGTTCGATTCATTCGACTTCACGCGAAAGATTACGGCATCGATCCGAACCACATAGGGATTTCGGGGGCTTCATCCGGCGGACATCTGGCGCTGATGGCGGCGCTCACGGCCGACGACGGCAAGGCGGACGCGAAAGACCCCGTCGAACGAGTGAGCAGTCGCCCGCAGGCCGTGATCGCATGGTTTTCGCCCAGCGACCTGATCAATTTCGGCGGCGAGGCCGGATACAAGGACGCGCCGAAATTTCGGCCCAATATCTTCCAGGAGATGTTCGGCAAAGTGACCGACCTGGAATCGCAATTGAAATCAATCTCTCCCATCAATTTCGTTACCGAGAACGCGCCGCCGCTCTTGATGATTCACGGCGACGCGGACAAGCTCGTGCCGGTTCAACAATCGCAGGCTCTCAAGGCGAAGTACGAAGAGTTGAAGCGGCCCGTAAAATTAATAGTTCAACCCAACGCCCCGCACACATTCTGGCTGGGAATCGAGAAGAATTATCCGGCGATCTGGGAATGGTTCGACCGGTACTTGAAATAATTGTAGGGCAAACTGACAGTTTGCCGGGCTTCCACGAAAGACCTATTGGTGGGACCCGGGCAAATTGATGGTCTGCCCATGTCACCGCCAAAGGCCTATTGATGGAACAGGGGCAAAATCAACAGTTTGCTCAGGCCCTGGCGAAGTACTTTTTGACGGAGACTAGGCAAATTGACAGTTTGCCCTACATTTTCAATGGAGAAATCATGAGCAAGACCACACGCAGAGATTTTATTCGAACGACATCAGCCGCGGCGGCGGGCGCCGGGCTGACCAATCTCAACATTCTTCGACCAGAGCGCGTGATGGGCGCGAATGGGCGCGTTCGCGTGGCCATTGTCGGCGCGGGCGACCGGATGATGGGCGCGCTCGTCCCGTCTTTCTTCAAACTGGCCGAAGAACACAACTTTGAACTCGTCGCCGTCTGCGACATCTGGAAATACCACCGCGAGACCAACACCGCCAAGATCGCCAATGACGGGCGTTTCAAGGCCAAAGCGCAAACCATCGCCACCGCGCGCAACACCGACGAGCTTTACGCGATGAAGGATATTGACGCGGTGATGATCGCGACGGCCGATTTCCAACATGCTTATCATGCGATCGAGGCCGTCAAGGCGGGCAAGGACGTTTACGCCGAGAAGCCTTTCGCCAACGTCATGAAAGACGCGAATGAGGCGTTGAAGGTGATCGGCGGATCGAAGCAGGTCTTTCAGGTCGGTACGCAGCGCCGCTCGACGACGAGCTACATGCGCGCGAAAGAGTATCTCGATTCCGGGAAGTTCGGCGACATCGTGATGGCTGATATGATCTGGAACGTCAACCAACCGGGCCGCTGGCGGCGCGTCCAAAGAGTCGAGTTGATGAAAGAAGAGGACACGGATTGGAAACGCTTCCTCATCAACCGCGACCCCAAGCTGCCGTTCAATCCCCGCCACCATCTCGAATTCCGCCTTTTCTGGCCATACTCGTCGGGCATTCCCGATCAGTGGATGGTTCACCAGATCGACACCGTCCACTGGTTCACAGGCATCCCGCACCCGCGCAGCGTAGTGGCCAATGGCGGCATCTACCTCTGGAAGGACGGCCGAACCAATTACGACACGATGACGGCGGTCTTCGATTATCACAACGCGAAAACCGACAAGGCGTTCCAGGTGCTCTACACTTCGCGCCAGACCAACGAGGCGGGTGACGTCAAGGAGATTTACTACTCCAACGGCGGAACGCTCAATCTCGACACCAACAAGGTCACGCCTGAAGGCGGATTGAAGGAGAAGTACGCGAAAGAGATGGGCAAGCAGGCCAATCTGCTAGAGCCATTCACCCTGTCGGATGAAGGCGGCGTTGAGACCGCGGCCAACACCGGAGCGGATAATCAGACGGTGGCGCATGTGCGCAACTGGATGAAGTGCATTCGCGACCGCAACCAGAAAACGAACGCTGACATCCACGCCGCCTACAACCATTCCGTCGCGCTGTGCATGACGATCGCCGCCTTGCAAACCGGCAAGAAGGTCACTTTCGACGATAAGAAGCAAGCGGTCGTGACGAGCTAACGTTAATGTGGGGAGTTGGGAGCGGGGAATGGAGGACAAGGAGACAAGGGGAGGAGGAGACAAGGAGACGAAGAATTCAAATCTCTTTGTCTCCGCATCTTCCCTTCTCCCTGTCCCCTTGTCCCCCCTTCTCCTTGTCTCCTTGTCCCTCTTCACCCCCCCCCTCTTTAAAAACAAGGGAAATTATGAAGCGCACTCTCATTATCTTTTCCGCCTTAAGCTTTATCTCGATGGCTTCGCTGTACGCCAAAGCCCAGAACGTCAAGATCACCGAAAACAAAGAGAAGAAGCAAATCGACGTGACCGTCGACGGTCAGCCTTTCACTTCTTACGTTTTCTGGGACGATCAGAAGAAGCCGATCCTCTATCCGCTGCGAACGTCCAAAGGCACGGTGGTCACGCGCGGCTACCCGCTTGAGAAGGTCGCCGGCGAACGCACCGATCATCCGCACCACATCTCGATGTGGTTCAATTACGGAAACATCAACGGAGTCGATTTCTGGAATACGCCGCCGGATGGGATCAGACGTGATGAGGGCGCGGTCAGCAAGTTCGGCGTGATCAAACATCGCGCAGTGAACGCCGCGAAAAGCGGCGCTGGCAGCGGGCGACTTGACGTGACGATGGATTGGTTCATGCCCGACGGCTCGAAAGTCATGCAACAGGACGAGACGATGGTCTTCCGCGCCGCTAAAGACATTCGGATCATTGACCGCATCATCACGCTGACCGCGCAGGACAAGAAGGTCGTCTTCAACGACACGAAAGAGGGCGCGCTCGGCATCCGCGTCACGCGCCAACTCGAAGAGCCTTCCACCAAACCTGAGGTCTTCACCGACGAGCAGGGCAATCCGACCAAGGTACCCGTGATGGACAACACCGGCGTCGCGGGCGTCTATTTGAGCAGCGAAGGCAAGGTCGGCGAAAAAGAGGGCTGGGGCACGCGCGCAAAGTGGATGACGCTAACTGGCAATGTCAAAGGCGAGGACGTCGTGATCGCCATCTTCGATCACCCGAAGAATCCGACCTATCCGACATACTGGCACGCCCGCGGCTACGGCCTCTTCGCGGCGAATCCCTTCGGCGCGAAAGATTTCACCAAAGGCGCGACGACGTTGAATTACACGCTGGAGCCGGGTCAGAAAGCGACCTTCCGCTTCCGCGTCCTGATCAACTCCGGCAAGCTGACCAAAGAGCAGACCGAGGCGCTCTATCAACAGTTCCTGAAGGACGTGAAGGACTGAAAACGCGGAAACAATATCAGTACCGCGAGCGGTAGCGAGCGAGGCTCTATCAATAGGCCTATTGATAGAGCCTC
>Ga0081455_10003450_pt1 | contig 18173 bp, 10 predicted proteins | sample TabmetS3T2R1_FD_70207 | JGI IMG/M metagenome (GOLD analysis project Ga0081455, IMG submission 70207) | Tabebuia heterophylla rhizosphere microbial communities from the University of Puerto Rico - S3T2R1 | ecosystem: Host-associated > Plants > Roots > Rhizosphere ...
CAAACGCGGAAGAAGGCGCGTTTGTAACTCGAATATACGCTGTACGGCACTTCCAACAGAACATAGAGCGTCAAAAACTTTTGAGAGGCGGGAGGAATGCCGACCCTTTCGTTGTCGCTAAGGCAGCGATGATCGAATGCGCTGTGGTCACAATGGAACAACTGCGCCCACATGCCGTACGGATTCCAAATCTGTGCGCACACTTTCGGATCCCCTGTATGACATTGGAGGTTTTTATGGAAGCTGAGGGATGGGAGTTCTGATCGGGCAACATGGGTCGGAGCATGGGCGGAACTGGGGCCACTCTCGCGTAGAGAAGGCGATGGTCCGGCCGCCTGCCCGACCGCTCTCCCTTTTTGGCGCAGCGACGGATTCCCACCCTGACATGGAAAGGATGTTAAAGCGTTAAGGTTAACGAACGGCTAATGGGCGCTGCGGACGGCCCCGTTCCGTGCCGGCCACGACTGGCGCGGCGCTGGACTGTGTTCCTACAATCGATTAGACTGAGCTCTTCCTCGAGCCGCCCGTCCCGGCGCCTCATCTCCCTAAGGATTCCGGCCCTGTCCAGTCCAGGCGCCGCGGCGCGCGCGGCCTGTGGAACGGCGCGATCAGCTTCAGCCTCATCCACATCCCGGTGAGCCTGCATACCGCGTCGCGCTCGCACTCGGTCGATCTCGACCTGCTCGACAAGCGCGACTTCGCGCCGGTCGGCTACCAACGCTACAACAAGTCGACCGGCAAGGTCGTCGACTGGAACGACGTCGTGAAGGGCTATCAATATGAGAAAGACGAGTACGTGGTGCTCACGGACGAGGACTTCCGGCGTGCGAACGTCGAAGCGTCTCGGACCATCGACATCCAGACCTTCGTCGAGCGCGACGCGATCGCGCCTTACTACTTCGACACGCCCTACTTCCTCGTGCCCGACAAGAATGGCGAGCGCGTCTACGCGCTGCTGCGCCAGGCGCTGGAGCAATCGTCACGACTGGCGGTGGCGACGTTCGTCCTGCGCAGCCGGCAGCACGTCGCGGCGCTGATGCCCGTCGACGAGCTCATCGTGCTCAACACGCTGCGCTACCACGACGAGATACAGCCGCATCCGGATGTCGCAGCCGCCGTTCCGAAGAAAGCCGCAGCGGGCGCGCGCGAGCTCTCGATGGCGCTCAAGCTCGTCGACGAGATGACGGAGAAGTGGCAGCCGCAGGCGTTCGAAGACACCTATCGCAGCGACCTCATGAAACGCATCGAGGAGAAGGTGAAGGCGGGACAGACCCACCAGCTCACCGAACCCGAGCGCGGCGCCCCGGAACGGCGCGCGGGTGGCGGCAAGGTCGTCGATCTCATGTCGTTGCTCGAGCGCAGCCTCGCGCAGAAAGGTCAACGCGATGGCGGCGCCGCCCCCGCGACGCGCGCGAGCAAACGCAAGCATTCGGCCGCGCGCCGTCGCACGAGGATCGCGCACCCGGCGCGCCGCGCCTGAGGCATGGCGGACGCCGGGCACCGCAAGACTCGCGCACGCGGCGGCACACGCGTCCGCCTCGAGCGCTACGCGCGCAAGCGCGACTTCAAGAAGACCGCCGAGCCGTCCGACCGGGCCCGTGCCGCGCGCGGCAAGCAGCTCGGGTTCGTGATCCAGAAGCACGCCGCACGCCGCCTCCACTGGGATTTCCGGCTCGAGTACGCGGGCACGCTGCGCAGCTGGGCGGTGCCCAAAGGCCCGTCGCTCGATCCCGGCGACAAGCGGCTCGCGATCGAAGTCGAAGACCACCCGCTCGCCTACGCGATGTTCGAGGGCGACATCCCGAAGGGCGAATACGGCGGCGGCCACGTCGACATCTGGGACAAGGGCACGTGGGAACCTCTCGGGGATCCCGCGCAGATGTTCGGCACGGGGCGCCTCGAGTTCCGGCTGCACGGCGAAAAGCTCGCAGGCAAATGGCACCTCGTGCGCACGCGCATGGTCGGCAAACAACCGCAATGGCTGCTCATGAAGAGCGATGACGAGGCCGCGCGCGCGGGCGCCGACGCGGACGTCATCGACGCGGGCAAGGCCGACGAGCCCAAGCGGCAACTGCACAAGGCCCGCCCCGAAACGTCCGCGCCGAAAACTCCCGCCCCGAAGCCGCGCAGTCGCAAGCGCTCGGGCACGCGCGGCAACGCGCTGCCCGCGAGCATCCAGCCGCAGCTCGCAACGCTCGTCGACAAGGTGCCGGGCGATGCGGGTTGGGTCTATGAGCTGAAGTACGACGGCGTGCGGCTGCTGTGCCGCTGCGACGGCGAGGACGTGCGCTGCATTTCGCGCAACGGCATCGACTGGACGCACAAGGTGCCGCCGATCGCGGCCACGCTCGCGCAGCTCGACTTGCGCGGTACCTGGCTCGACGGCGAGCTCATCGTCACCGACCCGAACGGCCGCTCAGACTTCTCGCTGCTGCAGCACGTGCTCGAGCAGAAGCGCCTCGACGAGCTGCGCTACTGTGCGTTCGACCTCCTGTGGTACCAGGGCGAAGACCTGCGCGGTCAGCCGCTCGCGCAGCGCAAGGCGCGGCTCGACGCCGCGTTCGCCAAACTACCGGCCCAGGGCGTGCTGCGTCTCTCCGACCAGATCCACAGCGACAGCGCGCAGCTGCTCGCGCGCGTCTGCAATCAGCATCTCGAAGGTCTCATCGCGAAACGCGTCGACTCGCCCTACTCGGGCGCGCGCTCGAGCGACTGGCTCAAGATCAAGTGCCACCGCGAGCAGGAGTTCGTGGTGGGAGGCGCGGCGTTCGTCCCGGGCCGCGGCACGGGGACGTTCTCGTCGCTGCTCGTGGGCACGAAATCGGGAAAGACGCTCAAGTACGCGGGCCGCGTCGGCGGCGGTTTCTCGGCGGACGAACGCGAGGCGTGGCGCGCGCGCGTACAGCAACTCGAAGCGAAAGCGAGTCCCTTCGACCGCCTGCCCGACAAGCGCTCGGGCGAGATCTGGCATTGGATGAAGCCAAAGCTCGTCATCGAGGTCGCGTTCCAGGACTGGACGCAGGATGGCATCCTGCGCCAGCCGCGCTATCTCGGACTGCGCGAGGATCGCGACCCGCAGACCGTCGTGCGCGAAGAGCCCGTGGCGACGGAGGCGATCGTGAAGAAAGAGCGCAAATCCGCACGCGGCTTCACCGCGAAGAACGCGGCGGTGGGCGGGCAAAATCTCACGCACCCCGATCGCATCCTGTATCCGCACGACGGGATCACGAAGCTCGAGCTCGCCGAATACTTCGCCGCGGTCGGCGAGGCCGCGATGCCTCACTACCGCGAGCGCCCGCTGTCGATCCTGCGCAATACGCACGGCACCTCGCCGTTCTTCCAGAAGCACTTCCTCGATTCGTCGAGCGCGGGCCTGCGGGTGGTGCGCATCCCGAACGCCGACAAGGACCCCGACTACGTCGTCTGCGATTCGACCGAGGGCCTGCTGCACCTCGCGCAGATCGGCGCAGTGGAGCTGCACAGCTGGGGCGCGGTGATGCCGAGGCCCACGCATGCCGACCGCCTCACGTTCGATCTCGATCCGGGCGCCGAGCTCGCCTATCCACCGCTGCGCGATGCGGCGTTGGCCGTGCGCAAGCTGCTCGCGGATCTCGGGCTCGAGTCGTGGGTGAAGACGACGGGCGGCAAGGGATTGCACGTCGTCGCACCGCTCACGAAGCCGCTGCCCGACTGGGACGTCGCGAAGGAATTCGCGCTCGGCATCACGAAGTTCATGGAGCGGCTCGCGCCCGCAATGTTCACGTCGAAGACCGGCGAGCGCAACCGCAAGAACAAGATCTTCGTCGACTACCTGCGCAACGGCTTCGGCGCCACCGCCGTCGCCGCGTTCTCGCCGCGCTGGCGCAAGGGCGTGGGCGTGTCGACGCCCGTGGCCTGGGACGAAATCGATCGCGACATCCGCGGCGCCCATTTCGACATCCACACCGTCCCCGCGCGCATCGCGAAACAGCGCAGGGATCCCTGGGCGGGTTACTGGAAGCGATCGCAGGTGCTGACGCGCGGCCTGGTCGGCGAGCTCGCCTCGCGCGCCTAGCTAATCGAGCGCGGTCGACTCGAGCCGGCGGATTTCCTTCATGAGCGCGGCGGCACGCGCCTGGCCCGACTTGATCATGAAGAGCTTCTTCGGCGTGGTGGCATCGTCGCGCAGTTTCTCTTCCCAACGCTTGAGACGGGTCTGCAGCGCGACGAGCTCGCGCTCGAGCTCCGCGCGATTGTCCGTGACGGGAGCGGCCTGCGCCCGGGCGCGCAATGCGCTCGCGCGCACCTCGGCGTTCTCGCGCGAGATCGCGACCGCGCGGTCGAGCATCAGCAGCAGTCGCGATTCATCGTCGAGCGCGCGCTCGAAGTCGGCCAGCGTTTCGCGGGCCATCTCCTTCGAAATGTCGCGCTTCCTGCGGCGTTTGGGCGCGTCGGCCATGCACCGACTTTATCGATGGTGTTCCGCCCTCCCAACAACATAGGTTAGCGCTCGAAGCGATATTCGACGCCCGCGCGAGTCTCCTCCGTGCCGCGTTGAACCTTCACGCCGACGGCGTTCGACAACTTGTAGCGCAGTGCGATCACCTCGCCCGGCTCGAACAACCCGACGCCGTAACTCAGGTACAAACGCGGCGAGAGGTATTCGCCGATCGTGAGCGCCGAGCCGCCGATCATCTCGTTCTCCTCGACACCTGCCTCGTCGAGCCCGAGCCGCTTGCCGATACGCTTCGCGACGAGTCCGGCGCCGGCGCCTTCGAGCGAACGCGACGCCGACGCGAGCGCGTCCTGCGAACCGCCCTTCGCCGTGCCCACGTCGTTGAGCGACTTGCCCGTCACGAGGTACGACAGCGCGTCGGCCTCGCCGATGTTCGGGTCCGAGATCACCGTGACGATGGGCCGCTGTGCGGAGCCCGCGACGCGCAACCCGGTGGACTGATCGCTGCTGATCTCGCGCATCGCGACGATCGACAGCCGCGGGTTGTCGAGCGGCGAGCCGGCAAACAACAACCGGCCGTCCTTGATCGTGAGGTCCTGGCCGTAGGCCTTGTACGTTCCTGACACGGTCAGCGTTCCCGACCCCGTCGTCGGCGCGCCCGGCGACTCGCGCACGTCGAGCTGTCCGAGCACCGTCGCATTGAGCCCGTAACCCTGGATCGCGATGTGGTCACCCAGTCGGACCTCAATGTCCGCATCGAGCGGGAATTTCGACGCTTGCTCGGCCGGCGTCACTTCTTTTCCGTTGCGCACGACGACGACGTCGGGCGACACACCGGGCGGCGAATCCTTCGGCAGCTTCTGCAGGTTGACGTCGGCGCGCGGAATCGTGACCTGGCCGCGCAGCCGGTAGCCCTTCGGATCTCCCGTGAGCGCGAGATCGGGCGTGAGGATCACGCTCGCCGCGGGAATGTCCGCGGCCTGGAAATTCTGGCCGAGCACCTTCACGTCGACGACGCCGCGTTCGCTCATCGTGCCCTTGAACTCCAGATGCCCCTTGCCCGAGGCGACGCTGCCCGCGAGCAGGAAGCCGCCGCCGCGTTGCGCTTCCGCTTCCACGCGGCCGTCGCGCAGCTCGATGCCGAGCTCGCCGAGGTCGGCCTGGAGTTTCTGCGCATTCACCGTGCCCGTGATCTCGGGCGCCTGCACCGTACCGCCGAGCTGGATCTTCGCGACGACGTTGCCGTCGAGATTGCCGATCGTCGGCACGAAACCCGCGAACGGCGCGAGCGTCGGCAGCGAAGCGTCGATCTCGCCGCCGATGCCGGGCGCCGCGGCCATGAGATCGGTCGCGCGCAGGCGCGCATCGAGCTTGCCGTCGTTCTGCAGGCCCGCGGTCACGTTCGCGGTCGCTTCGGTACCACGTAGCTGCGCCGTCACGTCGAGATTCCGATACAGCAGCCAGGTGTGCTGGCCGAGCGCGGATTCGCCCGGCTGCTCGTCGGTCATCACGAGATGCGCATCGGGCGACGTGACGCGCGCGTCGCCCGTCCACTGACCGTCCGCGCCATGCTTCACCGCGCCGCGCCCATTGACCTCGCCGCGCAGCTGCCCGGGCATCGCTTCTGGCGCGAACGCATTCGCGAGGCCGAGTGGCACGTGTTCGAAAGAGTAGCTTGCGTCGAGCGCCCCGCTTGGCTCGGCGCGTGCCGCCACGCACAGCGCCGCTTTTAGATCGTCGGCGAGGCAGGCCTCGGTGATCTCGTAGGCCTGCGCATCGATGGAAATCTTCGCGGGCGCGCGCAGCGCGAGCGCCGGGACGTCCGGCACGCGCACGTCGAGCCGCGCGAGCGTCGCGCGCCAAGCGCCCTTGTCGAGCGCGCCCGACAACGCGAGCTTCACACCGAGCTGCTTGCCGTCGGCATCGAGCGCGAGCTCGTGCTTCGCCTGGTTGCCGGAGGCATTCAGCGTCACGCGCGCGAACTCGAAGCCCGACGCGGCGACGCGCGTCGCGGTCGCGTGCACCTTGCCCGTGGGATCGAGCGGCGTATCCACGGTCGCCGTCACGTCGAGATTCGCCACGTGCGCATCCGCGAACGCGAGCGACCGGCCCGCCGCCGTGCCCGCGACGTCAAGTTTCGGCCACACGCCGCGCACCCGGAAGCTCCCGGTCAAACTACCCGAGGTGTCGGGCATCCAGTCGCCGAGCGAGGCGATCTCGAGGTTCACGGTGGCGTCGATGCGCTGCTGTCCCGCGCTGTTGCCTTTGACGGCGACCCGGCTGCGGCCCGAGGACACCTGGAGGTTGCCGCTGACCGCATCCGGCGCGGCGAACTCGATGTTACCGCCGCCCGCAATCGGCCGCCCGCGCAACGTGCCGGCCAGCGTGTCGATGCGCAGCTTGCCCTTGGGCCCCTCCTTCGCGAGCACGCCCTCGGTCGCGACGTCGAGATTCACGCGGCCCGGCCAGTCCGCGAGCAGTGCGCCCGGATTGAAGTCGCGCCCCTCGGCCTCGAGATTCCACGAGAGCGGCGCGAACTGCACGCGCCCGACGATGCCGAAATGTCCCGCGCGCTGTTGCAGGCTCAGCGTGCGCAGCTCGGCGAACTCGTCGGTGCCCGATACGTCGAGCACGACGTGCGTGAGGTCGCCGGGCGGGCCCGCGTCGAGCTCGCCTTTTGCGGCGTATTTCTCGGGCGTTCCATCCACATGCAACGTGCCGGCGCTCGCGATCACGCGTCCCGCGAGCGATTCGGGGATCACGACGTCCTTCCAGCGCGCGTCGAGCACGCCGCGCAGCGTCTTGCCGGCCGGCATCACGCGGCCCTTCACCGCGAGCTCGCCCGCGATGTCGCCGGGCAGCAGCGACAGCCGCTCGATCACGATCGCGTCACGGCTCCAGCGCGCCGCGAGCCCGAGTTGTCTGATGGTCGCGAGCTTCTCGTTGCCCTTGATGATCCGGCCATCGCGCAGCGCAAAATCATTGACGACGACGTCGAGCGGTGGCTCGACCCACAGCGGCTCGTCGTCGTCGGGCTTCTGCTGCAGCGGCAACGTCACGACGAGACCCTCGACGCTCGCGCGATCGATGCGCAACACGCGCGAGAACAGCATGCGCAGCGTCGGGTCCACCGTCATGCGCGCGATGCGGATCTTCGCGGCCGTGGGCTCGCCTTCGAACCGGAAGTCGTGCACGACGAGCTCGCCCGCGATCGTGCCGTCGATGCTCGCGTATCTCACCTGCGGCGCGAACCGCGACGTGGCGACGCCCGCGACCCAGCGCGCGCCCGACGTCGTGAACAGCACCCACGAGAGCGCGGCGAGCGCGAGCAGCACGACGAATACGAGCGAGCCGCCGCTCCACAGAGCTAGTTTGACCGCGCGCTTCACAGGTCCGGCCCCAGCTGGATGTGCAGCCGCCAGCTCTTCGACGTCGGCAGGCCCGTCTGCACGGGAAACCCGACGTCGAGTCGGATCGGCCCGAGCGGCGAGCGCCAGCGCGCGCCGATGCCCGCGCCCACGTTGAGCCGGAACCGGTCGGTGAACGCGTCGCCCGCGTCGACGAACACCGCCGCACCCCAGTCCTCGGTGAAGTAGTACTCGTATTCACCGCTCGCGACGGCCATGTACTTGCCGCCGATCACGTTGCCGCGCGCGTCGATCTCGCCGATTTCGTGATAGTCGAAGCCGCGGATCGAGCGGTCGCCGCCCGCGAAGAAGCGCAGGTCGGGCGGCAGCGCGTCGAAGTTGCCCACGCTCATCGCGCCGACTTCACCGCGCACCTTGAACCGGCCGCGCTCGGCCTGCGGGATCAGCCACGTGATGCGCCCCCAGGTCTGCGCGATGTCTGTGTCGGACAGCATGGAGTCGGACGCGAGCCGCACTCCGAAGTCGAGTACATAGCCGCGCCGCGGCGCGAGACGGTCATTGACACGCCGCCGCGACAGCGTGCCCTCCGCGAACAGTAGTTTGGAGCTGCCGAACTCGAGATTGTCCTTGTCGCGCCCGATCTCGAAATCGCCGACGAGATACTTTAGACCGATCGTGCGCGTGAAGCCGTGCCAGCGCTTCTCCGAGCGCGACGCCGCGATCTGGAAGTTCCGCGAACGCGTGACGTCCGTCGTCTCGTCGCGATAGGCGACGCCGAAATCGTACGACCGGTCTTCGCGGCTCGGGCGCGGAATCTGGTAGTGCACGGCCGCTTCCTGCAGGCGCTGCGAGTATTCGAGCTGCGTATCCGCCTTGTGCCCCTTGCCGTTGACCCAGCGTCGCGCGGCGCCGACGCGGACGCCGGGGCCGAAGTCGGTGCTGTAGTAGACCTCGCCCGAGTACACCGTGCGTTGATCACGCTTCAACAGCACGTCGATGGGCACCTGCCCGTCCTTCTTCTCATCGAGCGCGGGTGCGACCGAGACGAGCTCGAAGTAGTCGGCGTCGACGAGCCGCTGCTGCAGCGAGAGCACCTGCTCGGCATTGAAATAGGAGTCGGGCCGCCACGGCACGAATTGCTGCAGGTATCCGTCGGAGAACGGCGCATCGCCCTGGAATCGCACGGCGCCAAACTTGTAGCGGGGCCCGCTCTCCCACTGCAAATCGACGTCGGCAGATTTTTCGTCGGGCTTCACGACGACGCGCCGTCGCGTGATCTTCGCGTCGAGATATCCCGCGCCGCGCAGCGAAGAGTCGATGACGGCCTTGCTCGCCTCATAGCTCGCATGATCGAACCGGTCACCCACCTTGGGCACGAAGCCCTGCAGGGCTTCCTTGACGCGCCGTTGGTCGGCACCTTCGCCGTGCACCTCGACGCGCGCCCCGCGCACGATCGCGGGCTCGCCGGGCACGATCGTGAACTTCGCCTTCCAGCCGTCGTTGGCGTTGCCCGTGAGATTCTTCGTGACTCGCGCGTCGTAGAACCCGAAGGGCTCGAGCGCGAGCGCGATCTGCTTGTCGGCGTCGCGGTACGCGGCGCGCAGCTCCGCCTGCGAGAGCCCCCGCTTCTCGTAGCTCGCGAGTTTGAGCGTGCCCAACACGGCCGCACGCTGTTCCTCGTTGAGGCCGTCGATCTCGACGTCGACACCGGTCGCACGCGCGACCGTGGCCGCCAGCGTCAGCAGGAGCAACGCCGTGCGATGAAGTGCGGGAACATGCCTCACGTCAGATGATCATGACGCGGGCGCCGTGGCGCGACCGTAGGGTGAATCCTGCGCGGCGGGTCGGAATTGGTAGTCGCGAGTGGGATCGAACCACCGACCACCTCCATGTCAAGGAGGTGCTCTACCACTGAGCTACGCGACTTCCGAAAAGAGGTCGCGAAGGGTACAGCAGGCTGATTTTTCAGGCAAATGGCATTCCGTGAAATGACGCGCTGGCTCAATATCCCGGCGTGTCCACCCTCACCTACCGCGGCCTCTGGCGCTGGCATTTTCACGCCGGGATGCTCTGCATACCGTTCGTTTTCATCCTGGCGATCACGGGCTCCATTTTCCTCTTCAAGCCCCAGATCGACGCGTTCGCGGATCGCGGCGTGGACCGTCTGGCCATCACCGGGCATCGCGCGACGGGGGAACGGCAGATCGCGGCCGCGATCGCGTCGCTGCCGGGCTCGAAGCTCTTCGTCTACGAAGTTCCGGTCGAGCCGGATGACGCGGTGCGCGTGCACCTGTATTCCCCGGACGGCACGGGCCGCATCGTCTTCGTGCATCCCGAGACGCTCGCCATCCTGAAGACCGTGCCGCACGCCGCGCGATTCACGGAATTCGTCAGGACCATCCACGCAAACCTCCTCATCGGGCGACCCGGTGCCCTGCTGTTCGAGCTCGCGGCATGCTGGGCGATCGTCATGCTCGTCACGGGACTGTACCTGTGGTGGCCACGCGATTCGCAGGGACTCGCGGGTGCGTTGTATCCGCGCCTGCGCGCGGGGCGCCGGGTGTTCTGGCGCGACCTGCACGCGGTCATGGGGCTCTGGGTGTCGGCGCTCGCACTGTTCCTGCTCGTCACCGCCATGCCGTGGACCACGCTCGCCGGTAATGCGCTGCTCCAGGTGCGCGCAGCCGTCGCCCCGGCGCCGACCGATTGGGCGATCGGCGGCGAGGATCCTCATGCGGCGCATCGCGCGACGGAAGGCGCGGCCGGCAATGCCCACGCGGTTTCAACGCCGCTCACGGTGGACCAGGTGATCGCGCGAATCGCGCCGTATCGGCTCGAGCCGCCCGTGCGGCTCTATCTACCGAACGAGCGCCAGCCGTACTGGCGCGTGCGCTCCGAAACGCAGAACCGGCCGCTCGTGCGCGAGCTCGCGCTCGATCGCGTGACGGGCAACCTGCTCCATGACGACGGCTTCACCAACAAATCCGCGCTCGACAAGGCGATCAACGTCGGCATCGCCGCGCACGAGGGGCAGCTCTTCGGTGTCGCGAACCAGCTGCTCGGACTGTTCACCGCGCTCGGCCTGCTCACGTTGTGCACGTCGGCGGTCGTGATGTGGTGGCGCCGACGTCCGGGTGGCTCGCTCGGCATCCCCGCACCTCGCGTCGCCGAGTTCCGCATCGGCTGGCCGCTCAAGATCGCGATCGTGGCCGCGGGCGCGCTGTTGCCGATGCTCGGCGTATCGATCGTCGTGCTCTGGATCGCCGATCGAATGAGAAAGCTCGACGCCGCCTATTGAGTCGCGAGCGACTGCCCGCCGGAGATCGTGAACGTCTTCGCGGGTATCGGCAGGAACGCCGCCGGGCCCAGCTTCTCGAACTCGCGTCGTGTCGCGTCGAGTGTCGCGACATTCGCGGACTCGTCCACGACGACGAGGCGTACCAGCGGCTCGGTCGACAACGCAAACAACGCCTCGCGGGTGCCCACGACCTCGAGCCGATACACGGCGAACTCGTGGCTGGTCGCGATCTCGCGTGCCTCGGCCGCAGCCCGCTCCATCCCCGGCGACTTCGCGAGCATCTGCGCGTGTTGCTGGAACATGAAGCGTGCGCGACCGACGATCCGGTCGACCTTTTCCTCGAGCGAGCGTGCGGGCGTGCCCGCGACCTCAGGCAAACCCGTAATCATCGTCAACGGCGAGCCCGGCGGCGCCACGGGGCACTTCGCCTCCAGGCCCGAGAGCTCGATCGCGCGCGGCGCGAGCAGGAACTGCACGCCGACACCCGTGACTCCGCGCCGCAGGACCACATTCGCAACTCGCCGCTCCTTCGGCGCGCGCAGTGCGCCGGCTTCGAGCTCCTGCCGTGCGCGCGTTTCGATATGCGACACGAGCCCGGGTTCGGTGGTGCCCAGCCACGCGTGCAACGCGTCGGCCGCGAGCTCGTCGTTCGGCGCGACGGGCGGCGCCTTCGCCCACACCGCGGCCACCGCGAACACGCTCACGAGCACGAACGCCACGACGAGCGCATAGAACCCCACGAGTTTGCGATCGACCTTCGACACGGCGCCTCCCGGTTGTGAGGCACCTAATCTCGCAGGAATTTCCGCGCGCGCAAGTAGTTTGAGAGCCGTTCGTTGCGCAGCAATTCATTTTGCTGCAGTTCCGGGTGCCGATCAGGCCGCGCCGCCACCGCCGCCGACCAATCCTAGCTCCTGCTGCTTCATTTTCTCGATGGCGTCGCGCAGCCGCGCGGCCTCCTCGAACTCGAGATTGCGCGCGCGCTTGTACATCTCGGCCTCGAGCCGCTTGATCTCGCGCACGATCTGCTCGGGCTTGAGCAGCGCGAGGTTCGGGGCGGCCTCCTCGGCGCCGCGCTTGCGCTTCCCCATCTTGAAGCCGAAGTCGGTCGTGTCCGCGCGCGCACCCTCCATGACGTCCCGCACGTTCTTGCGGATCGTCTGCGGCGTGAAGCCGTGCTCCTTGTTGTAGGCGAGCTGCTTCTCGCGCCGCCGCTGGGTCTCCTCCATCGCGCGCTGCATCGAGCCCGTGATGATATCGGCGTAGAGGATCACGCGGCCGTTCGCATTGCGCGCCGCGCGGCCCATCGTCTGGATCAGCGAGTTGTCCGAGCGCAGGAAGCCTTCCTTGTCCGCGTCGAGGATCGCGACCAGCGACACCTCGGGCATGTCGAGACCCTCGCGCAGCAGGTTGATGCCGACGAGGACGTCGAACTTGCCGAGCCTGAGGTCGCGGATGATCTCCACGCGCTCCACGGTTTCCACGTCCGAATGCAGGTAGCGCACCTTGACGCCGTGCTCGTGCAGGTACTCGGTGAGATCCTCCGCCATACGCTTCGTGAGTGTCGTGATGAGCACGCGCTCGTCGACGGCCACGCGCTTGTTGATCTCGGAGAGCACGTCGTCGACCTGCGTCGCGACGGGCCGCACTTCCACTTCCGGATCCACGAGATGCGTCGGCCGCAGCAGCTGCTCCACCGTCTGCGCCGCGTGCGCGCCTTCGTACTTTCCCGGCGTCGCCGACACGAAGATCATCTGCGGCGCGAGTTTCTCCCACTCCTCGAACTTGAGCGGGCGATTGTCCAACGCGCTCGGCAGCCGGAAGCCGTACTCGACCAGCGTTTCCTTGCGCGAGCGGTCGCCCTTGTACATGGCGCCGAGCTGCGGGATCGTCTGGTGCGATTCGTCGATGACGAGCAGCGCGTTGCCGGGCAGATAGTCGAACAGGCACGGCGGCGGCTCGCCCGCCTCGCGGCCCGACAGATAGCGCGAGTAGTTTTCGATGCCCGCGCAATAGCCGACCTCCTTCATCATCTCCATGTCGAACATCGTGCGCTGCTCGAGGCGCTGCGCCTCGACGAGCTTGTTCTGCTCGCGCAGCTCCTTGAGCCGCTCGCGCAGCTCTTCGCGGATCTTGTCGATGGCGCCGATGAGCCGTTCTTTCGGCGTGACGTAGTGCGAGCCGGGGTAGATAGTGAATCTCGGCACCTTGCGCGCGATTTCGCCGGTCAGCGGATCGAACAGCGCGATCGACTCGATGGTGTCGTCGAACAGCTCGATGCGCACGGCCTCGCGCGCGGATTCGGCGGGGAACACATCGATGACATCGCCGCGCACGCGGTAGGTGCCGGCCTGCAGATCGAGCTCGTTGCGCGTGTACTGCATGTCCGCGAGCCGGCGCAGCAGCCGGCGCTGGTCCATGCGCTCGCCGCGATTCAGGTGCAGGATCATCTCGTGGTAGCTCTCGGGATCGCCGAGACCGTAGATCGCCGACACCGTCGCGACGATGATCGCGTCGCTGCGCTCGAGCAGCGCCTTCGTGGCGGAGAGCCTCATCTGCTCGATGTGCTCGTTGATCGACGCGTCCTTCTCGATGTACGTGTCGCTCGAGGGCACGTACGCCTCGGGCTGGTAGTAGTCGTAGTACGAGACGAAGTACTCGACCGAGTTCTCGGGGAAGAACTCCTTGAACTCGCCGTAGAGCTGCGCCGCGAGCGTCTTGTTGTGCGCGAGCACGAGCGTGGGCCGCTGCACGGCCTCGATGATTTTCGCTGCTACGTAGGTCTTTCCAGTTCCCGTGGCTCCCAGCAACGTCTGGTGCCGGAACCCGTCCGTGATGCCCTCGACAAGCTTCGCGATCGCCTGGGGCTGATCACCCGACGGTTCGTACGGCGCTTTCAGGACGAAGGGCTTGTTTTCCACGGCGCGTAATATACGCGCCCGTTTTCGGTTCCCAAGGCCGACTCTTCTATATACAGCTCACGCGAATCGTCGCCCCTGTATGCGCTACGGCGCCGCCTCGGCATTCGACGGACAATCCGCGCCCTCCTGGATCGTCAGGACGTACTGCTCTTTTCCGTACCCGTCCTGCGGGCCGAGAGAGGTCTCCACGGTCCCCGGCCCTTCCGCCGTGCCGCTGACGGCGATGTCGCCATCGAAGCGGATTTCATACTTGCCCTTGCCGTGCACACCGAACGTGAACTTCTCGTTCTTGTCGTAGGCGATGACCGTCCCGGTGTAGCTGTACTGGCCTCGCTCGCGCGATGTCGGCTCGAAGCGGATGGTGACATCGGCGAGTGGCCTGTCGCTGCGCAGGACGAACGTCTTCTCGAGATCGCAGACCATGCCGGTGAAATGCAGCTCCTTCGCGCCACCCGTCATGAGGTAGGCCTCGCCGGTCTGCGTGTCGAAATCGAGCGTGGCCAGACCCACGCCGCGCTTGCTGCGCGCTTCGAACGAGACCGCGGCGACCTGGTCGCGCTCCGCGGGCGCGACGTACTGGAATTTCGCGTCGGCGCGCACCTTGGTGTCGGCGGGATCGAGCGATGCGCCACCCTGCAGCGTCGCGCGCACGGTGCCTCCGACGGATGAGCCATCAACTGCGCTGCGCGCGCGCGCGTCGAGCGAAAAGTTCGTCGACGGCTTCGCCCGCCGGCGCGCGCCTGGCGCGCTCGCGGTGTCGATCCGCACGCACTTGCCGGCCTCCCACACGGAACGGGTGAGTTCCGAAAAACTGGTGGCCGTCACGCGGATCGTTTCGAGCAGGGCCTCGGTGTTCGCGACATCGGCGTCCGTGGCTTGCGAGCTGCGGTGATTGACCTTCGAACCCATCAGGCCGCTGGTGGTCGACATTTCGTAGTCCATGTCGACGAAGGTGCCCGCGCCACCGCCGAACTCGGCGGTTTGCAGGTTGGCATTCAGGTCGAGATCGCTCATGCGCGCGTCGTCGTCGAGCCGGCGGCGCGCGGTCGCGTGAAACTCCGTGTTCGCGCCGCGGCCGCTGGTCGCGCTCGACAGCGACGCCTTACCGGTCATCTCGAGCAGGATCTCGCCCGCAGCATCCGGACAGACGTTCACTTTCATCTGCACCGCGAACTGGCCCGTGAGACCCGACGCACTGACCTCCTTGGACGAGGTGTAGTCCACCGCTCCCTCAGCGACCTTGAGCTCACCTTTCGAGCCGTTCCCTTCGTGCCCGGTGCGCGACGGTTCACCGTTGCCATACTCTTTGGCGAAAGCCAGCGCCACGCTGGCCAGTTCGACGGTCGCCTGCGCCACGCTGAACCTGCCGCCGATCGCGCTCTCGTCGTCGATGCGCGTCCAATGCGCCACGTCGGGCGGGGCGCCGCTGGCCTCGACGGCCCGCATGAGATCGCGCAGCGCTGAGTTCGCGCGCTCAGCCCCGCCGAGATCACGAGTCAGCCCGCTGAATTCCATGAGCCGGCCCTGCAGCGCGAACTCCTTGGCCGCGATCTGGCCGATCACCACCGCGCGGTCCTGCCGCATCCAGTCAATGAACTTCTTCGCATCGCTCACGGCTGCCGACTCGGACGCCGACGCGGCCGCCGGCGGCGCCGCGGCCGTTGCGCTGGCCGCGGTTTCCGGCGTCGTGCGCGAACATGCGCCGAGCGTCACGCCTAACAAGACACAGCCGATGCGGGCGATGCGCATGACGTTCACCGCGGCCGGGAGAAGCGCCAGGTCACCGCGATCTCGCCGCCTTCGTGGTCGAGCCCCTGCACCGGAAAGGTCTTGCGACCCGACACAGAGCCCAGGTCCTGCGGCAGCGGCAGCGTGATCGCCTGCGACGCCTGCAGGTAGAAGGGCTTGAGGACGGTGCGCGTCTGTCCCGCGGTCGTGTCACCGGGGATGGTGGTCGTCACGTTCTGCGTGGTCTCGAGCACAGCGAGCGGCACGGGAAACTGGACCACGACGTTCGACATCTGGGTGTCGACCTCGAACATCGCCGCGCCCGCGATGCTTCGACCACCCGGCGGCATGGGCACCGGGCCGGTGCCGGAGATCTTCGTGTCGCGCCGGCAGATCTTCGTCGCGGTGCACGTCATTTCGAACACTTGGTGCGAGACGTTCTCCGCGACCGAGTACGTCCCGGATTGCGAGGTCATCTTCCAGAGCTGGAAGCGGCTGCCGGTGGTCATGCGGTTGATCTCGGCCACGTCCGCGCCCGCGGACTTCATCCGGCCCAGCTGCGCATCGCTCATGGCGTTGCCGTAGCTGCTGACCTTCTTCTGGATGCAATCCTGTGACGCCTGCGAATCCGCGCCGCCGCACTCCTGCACGATCTTCATCATGTCGTTCATCGTGGGCTGCGCCTTGGCCATCGCGCCCTCGGTCTTGCTCTTCAATGCCGCGATGTTCTGCGCCTGCGCCGCGTCCTTGTCGTGCATCACGCCGAAGGCCCGCGCCTCGTCGGCGACGAATTCCGCATCGAGGATCACGGTGCGTTTGACGTCCCACGTGTTGTGCTGGTCACGCGAGGTCGAGAGGCGCTCGCCTTTCGAGATGAAGGTGTATTCCACGTGCAGCGTGGTTTTCGCGCCCTTCGGCGAGGGCGAAGCGGCATGCGCCGCGGCGCTCAGCGCGCAGACGCAGATGATGGCAAGAACGTTCTTCATGGAGTTTTCCTTCGATCGACTGGCTATTCGAAGCGGCTGACGAAAAGGCTTGGCGTACTGCTGGCCCCGCTGTCCTGGACGAAGATCGAGATGCCGGACCCGGCGCCGTCGAAACTGACCTGGGGCGTGCGTGATACGCCGCTCGCCCCGTTGCCGATGTCGAGCATCGATTGCAGGCTGCCGCCGAGGAACGGGGCGCTGGAAATGATGCCGCCGCCCGACTCCCAGACCGCCACGGCGTCCCCGTTGGGTGCGAACGCCACCTGCGGGCGCTGCGCCGGGAAGAAGTCATCCGCCCTGAACTGCGGTTCGAGTCGTTGCGCCGTTCCCCAGCCACTCGCGGTGTCATAGCGATTGGCGAAGGGTGCGATCGGCGCACCCGGACCCGTGCTGAGCGGCTGGACCCAAACCGCGATGGCGTTGCCGATCGCGTCGACGCTCACGCGAGGGAACAGGTCCACCGATGCATCGAGGGCGTCGATGAACTCCGGCGCGACCGTCCAACTACCCGCCTGCAGTCGGCTGGCACGGAGACTGAAAGTCGAGGTCGCAGATTCGTAGCGGCGCCAGACCGCCATCGCGACACCGTTCGCATTGATGGCGACGCTCGCGTCGACGTCCCAGCCGCCGGCGCTGCCGTTCTCGAGTGGTGCGGGAGCGCCGCAACTCGCAGTGGAGACGACGCACTGCGCAGCCAGGACGTCCGACACCAGCGGAGCCGTCGATGACAACGACGACCAGACCGCGACGGCTCCACCGGACGCATTCGCGGCGATCTCGGCGTCGGAGAAGCCGAACGCGCCCGTCGCTACGTGCGCAACTGTCTGCCAACCGCCCGCATATCCCGCGGCGCGCAGATACTGCTCATCCAGCGGCGCCGCGGCGCTCACGCGCCAGATCGCGAGGCCGCGTCCCGTCGAATCCATCACCACGCGTGCGCTTCCCTGCGTGACGCTGAGGGCGTCGCCATCGATGGTGCCCGCAGCTTCCCATGCGCCCGCGCCGGCTGAATACCGCCGGGCCCAGACGTCGTTGCCGGCGCCATTGTCCTGGGTCCACACCGCGAGCGCGTTGCCCGCCGCGTCGATCGCGACGTGTGGGGCGTTCACGAATCCGTTCTGTGTATCGATCTCCTGCGCAGGCGACCATCCCGCGGCGCGCGCGAAGCGCGCGGCCCATACGTTGTAGCGAAAGTTCGCGTTGTCGAACTGCGTCCACACCGCGATCGCCGCGCCGCTGACCGGCTCGACGGCAAGCTGCGGATCGAAGACCTGTCCGGCTCCGTCCGAGAGTTGCAGCAGCGCGCCCCACGCTCGGGCCACCGGCGGCGATGTCACGGCGAGCGTTGCGCTGCCACTGGTCGCGCTGCCGAGCGGGTTCGTCGCGATGGCGCGGTAGCGCCAGCCGTTGTGGGCCGTGATGGTGGCCGGCGTCGTG
>Ga0081455_10003451_pt1 | contig 18173 bp, 12 predicted proteins | sample TabmetS3T2R1_FD_70207 | JGI IMG/M metagenome (GOLD analysis project Ga0081455, IMG submission 70207) | Tabebuia heterophylla rhizosphere microbial communities from the University of Puerto Rico - S3T2R1 | ecosystem: Host-associated > Plants > Roots > Rhizosphere ...
GTGCTCGAATATATCGGCCGCGCCGATCACCAGGTGAAGATCCGCGGCTTCCGGATCGAGCTCGGCGAGATCGAGGCGCGGCTGTTGACGCAGGATGGCGTGCGCTCGGCGGTGGTAATCGCCCGCGAGGCCGGTGCGGGCCGCCAGCTCGTCGGCTATGTCAGCGGCGAGACATCGCTTGATGCGGCGGCGCTCAAGACCGCTCTCTCGGCTGCACTTCCGGACTACATGGTCCCGGCGCGGATCGTGGTGCTGGACCGGCTGCCGCTGACGCCGAACGGCAAGATCGACCGCAAGGCGCTGCCGGCGCCGGATCAGCTCGCAGCGTCGGCCGAGCATGTCGCGCCGCGCACGCCGGCCGAGGCGAAGCTCGCCGCAATCTGGGCCGACCTGCTGCGCCAGACCGACATCGGCGTCACCGGCAATTTCTTCGAGCTCGGTGGCGACTCCATCATCTCGCTACAGATGGTGAGCCGCGCGCGCCGCGAAGGCGTATCGATCGAGCCGCGCGACGTCTTTCGGCATCAGACGATCGAGGCGCTGGCGGCGTTGTCCCGCGACGTCGGCCCGGCCGAGGAAACACCGGTATCCGAACGCGGTTCGCTCGCGGGGCTATCCAGCGAGCAGCTCGAACGGCTTGATCTGGACTGGAACCGCATCGAGGACATCTATCCGCTGTCGCCGATGCAGCAGGGCATGCTGTTCCACAGCCTGCGCGATGCCGGCAGCGGCATCTACGTCAATCAGGTCAGCGTCGAGATTCGCGGCCTCGACCCCGAACGTCTGGGCCAGGCATGGCACGCGGCGACCGCACGCCATCAGATGCTTCGGACTGGCTTCCTGTGGCGTGAGCTTTCCGGCTCGCCGCTGCAAGCCGTCTATCGCGATGCCGTCGCACCGTTCGAACAGGAAGACTGGCGGGGCGAGGCGGTCAGCGACGAACGAATTTCGGCGGCACTTGCCGGCGAACGCGCCGCCGAGTTCGACCTCTCGATGCCGCCGCTGCAGCGCGTGCGGCTGTTGCGCCTCGAGGACGATCTCTACCGGCTGATCTGGACCTATCATCACATCCTGATGGACGGCTGGAGTTCGGCAAGGTTCGTCGGCGAAGTCCTGCAATGCTATTACGGCGGCGCGCCCGCGGCGAACCCGACGCGTTACCGCGATTACATCGCCTGGCTGCTGGCGCAGGACGCCAAGGCGGCTGAAAACTTCTGGCGCGAACAGCTCGGGGACTTCGATGAGCCGACGCAACTGGCCGACGCCTTCGGCGCGCGCCGTCACCAGGCATCCGGCCATGAGCGCTGCTATACGCGGCTTGGAGAGGCCGCGACCGCGGAGTTGAAGGCGTTCGCGCGCCGTGAGCGGATCACGCTCAACACCGTCGTTCAGGGCGTCTGGGCGCTGCTGCTGCAACGCTACACCGGCCAGCAGACGGTGACGTTCGGCGTTACCGTCGCCGGCCGCCCGGCCAATCTCGACGGATCGCAGCAGATGCTCGGGCTCTTCATCAACACGCTGCCGGTGATCGAAACGCCATCGTTCGCCAGCCCGGTCGGGGAATGGCTGCGCGCGCTGCAGGACCGCAATTCGGCGATCCGCGACTACGAGCATACGCCGCTCTACGACATCCAGGGCTGGGCCGGCCACGCCGGGCAGACGATGTTCGACAGCATCATCGTGTTCGAGAACTATCCGATCGAACGCAGCATGCACCAGGGCGATGGTTCGCTGCAGTTCAGCGGGCTCAGAAACGTCGACGTGACGAACTATCCGATGGACCTGTCGGTGCTGGTCGAGGACACGCTGCAGATCGAGTACACCTATATGCCGAGCCATTTCACGGCGGCACAGGCGGCGCAGATCAAGGCGCAATTCGAACATCTGCTTGCCGCGCTGGCGCGGGACGCGACGGCCATGCTCGGCAGCATCGATCCGGTGACGGCGATCGACGCCGCGCTTGCCGAAAATTGCAATCGCCACGCGACGCCATCAGCGCCGCTGCCGCTGGTGCATGAGGCCATCAGCCGCCATGCGAGGCGCCATCCCGAACGGACAGCGCTTACCATCGGCGGCAAGGTGCTCTCGTTCGGCGCGCTCGGCGCTAGGGCCAACCGTCTTGCCCATCATCTGATCGCCCGCGGGCTCAGGCCCGAGCAGCGTGTCGGTGTCGTGGTCGAACGTACCGAAGCGACGATGGTTGCGCTGCTGGCCGTGTTGAAGGCGGGTGGGGCGTATGTTCCGCTCGATCCGGAGCTTCCAGCCGAGCGGCGCGCGTTCGTGATGCGCGATGCCGGCATCTCGTTCCTGCTGACGGGGCAGATCGACGTCGAAGGCGGCATTGATCGTCTTGAAACAATCGCGCTTTCCACATTCGACTTCGATGCGGGGCCGGACCATGCGCCGCAACCGGCGTTGCATGCCGATAATCTTGCTTACCTGATCTACACGTCCGGCTCGACGGGAACGCCAAAGGGCGTTGCCGTCGCCCACGGGCCGCTCGCCATGCATTGCCACGTCACGGGCGGGATTTACGAGATCGACGAGAACTCGTGCGAGCTGCATTTCCTGTCGCTGGCCTTCGACGGCGCCCATGAACGCTGGCTGACGGTTCTGTCGCATGGCGCACGGCTATTGATGCGCGACACCGAGTTGTGGACGCCGGAGCAGACGGTCGAGAGCCTGCACGCGCACCGCGTCAGCCATATCGGCTTGCCGCCGGCCTATCTGCAGCAGGTTGCGGAAGCGGTCGAGCAGGCGGGCAATCCGCCGCCGGTCAAGCTCTATTCGTTCGGCGGCGAGGCGATGCCGAAGGCGGGCTTCGACAAGGTCAGGCGCGTTCTGAAGCCGCGGATCCTGATCAATGGCTACGGCCCGACGGAGACCGTCGTCACGCCGCTGGTGTGGAAAGTCGATGGCACGGGCGAATGCGAGACGCCGTACGCGCCGATTGGCGTGCCGGTCGGCGACCGCCGCGCCTATATTCTCGATGGCGCCCTCAACATCATTCCCGCAGGTATCGCCGGCGAGCTTTATCTCGGCGGCCTTGGCGTTGCCCGCGGCTATCACGGCAAGGCGGGCATGACTGCCGAAAGATTCGTGCCTGATCCATTCTCGCTGGTGCCGGGAGCCAGGCTATACCGTACCGGTGACCTCGCGCGATGGCGCGAAGACGGCACGGTCGAGTATCTCGGCCGCAGCGACGATCAGGTCAAGGTCAACGGCTTCCGGATCGAGCTTGGAGAAATCCAGACCACGCTGCTTCTCCATGAAGAGGTCGAGCAGGCGGCGGTGGTGGCGTTGCCGGGCGCGACGGGAAATCAGCTCGTGGCCTATGTCGCGCCGAAGGCGGCAAAGGACGCATCGGGAGCAGCCGCTGACGCGCTGGTTGAGAGCTTGACCGCGTTCCTGAAGCAGGCCCTGCCGATCTACATGGTGCCGGCGCGGACCATGGTGCTGAAGCGGCTGCCAGTCTTGTCCAGCGGCAAGATCGACCGGCGTGCGCTGCCGGCGCCTGACACGGCAGCGCGAAGCTTCGTGGCGCCGCAAGGGCCGATCGAAACCGCGATGGCGCGGCTGTGGGCTGACATTCTCAAGGTGCCGCAGGTCGGCGTCACAGATAATTTCTTCGAACTCGGCGGCAACTCGATTCTCAGCCTCAAGGTCGTGGCCAGGCTCCGGCAGGACAAGACGTTCGGTATCGAGGTCAAGCTGCGCGATCTCCTGCAGAAACCGACGATCCGGGCGCTGCTCGCCGAGAGCGGCGCTGCGGTTTCCGCCGCTGCGCCGGCACCATCGGCGCTGCTGCCACTGAACGCTGCGGTTCGTGGCGCGCATCCGGTGTTCTCTGTGCATGGCGGCTTCGGCACCGTCTTCGATTATGGGCCGCTGGCGCGCCGCCTCGAAGGGCGCCGGCAGGTGATCGGGCTGCAGTCGAGAATGCTGGTCGACAGTTCGTGGAGCGACCGCTCGCTCGAGGCGATGGCCGCGGACTACGCGAACGAGATCAGGCAGGTGCAGCCGCAGGGGCCGTATAGTCTGGTCGGCTGGTCGCTCGGCGGCCTTCTCGTCACCCTCGTTGCCGCCGAGCTCGAACGCTCCGGTGAGCGCGTGGAGTGTCTTGCCATGGTCGACAGTTTCGTGCTGCGACCGCAAGGTGGATCCAACCGGCAGGAAGCGGCAGTCCACTGGACCGACGATCTCGCGGGATTGCTGTCGGCCGTTCTTCCGCGATCTGCAGCCGCCCGCATCACCCCGCATGTGGAAGAGGCGAAAGCCGCAGATCTACCGGAGACGTCGGAGAACGTCCGGCATCTGGTCGCACAGATATCGGGGGAGGAGGTATCGGCGGACGACAGGCTACTCGGCGTCGACGACATAGCCGGTGCTTTTGCCGTCGGGCGACATCTCAAGATCCTGACGCAGAACGCAATGCCACCGCGCCGTCTTGCGGCGAGGCCATTGTGCTGGTGGACATCAAGCCGGCTGGCACAGCGCGACCGGCTGGAGACGCAACTGCCTGAGGCCATCGATCGCGGCGTCGTCGGCGACGACCATTTCACGATCCTCAGGGATGCGCGCCTGCTCGATGAGATCTGCGGCCTGCTTGTGCCGGAGGCGGCATCGCCGGCGTCGCAGGACACGGTTCCAGAACCGGCGGAATAGGCAATCCCATGAATCTTGATCCAGACATCGCAGCGTTGCTCGAGATGGTGCAGGCGGGCACTGAAAGCGGCGTCCGCATTCCGTTTCCGCAACTGACGGCCGTTCAGGCACGGGCCGATTTCGATGCATCCTCGCCGCTGCTCGATGTCGATCCGCCGGCGCTTGGCTACGAGCGCCAGCTCTCGCTGCCGACACGCGATGGCGCGATGATCGAGGCGCGGCTTTACGCAAAGGCGGAGCCGAGCAGCCGCAATCCGGTGCCGGTGCTCCTCTATATGCACGGCGGCGGCTTCGTCGTCGGAAGCCTCGATTCCCATCAGCCCTTGTGCCGTGGCCTTGCTGAAGACAGCGGCGCGGCCGTGCTGTCGGTTGGCTACCGGCTTGCGCCCGAGCACAGGTTTCCAACCGCCTTCGAGGATGCCGTCGATGCGCTGGCCTGGATCGGTCGCGAGGGCCTCGCGGCGGGACTGGATGCCGGCCGCGTCGCCGTCGGGGGCGACAGCGCCGGCGGGACGCTTGCCGCTGCGCTCGCCATCGAAGCCAGGGCGAACCGAAGCCTGCCGCAGCCTGTGCTTCAGGTTCTCGCCTATCCAGGTCTGAGCTCCCGGCAAACATCCGATTCCTACGCGCGGTACGATTCCGGCTATCTCCTGGAACGCAGCACCGTCGACTGGTTCTTCCGGCAATATCTTCGCGACGACGCCGACCGCGACGACTGGCGCTTTGCGCCGCTCGCCGCAAAGGATCTCTCAGGACTGCCCCCGGCGCTCATCGTGCTGGCCGAATTTGATCCACTGGTGGATGAGGGGCGCGACTATGCAGCAAAACTGCGCGCCGCAGGCGTTGCCGTTGATCTGCAGATCTATCCGGGCATGATCCATGAATTCCTGCGCATGGGAAATGTCGTGGCCGATGCCTTGCGGGCGCGGGCGGCGATCGGGCAGGCGCTGGCCAGCGCTTTCCATGCCGCCGGCGAAAGGGCGGCCTGATGTGGAAATGCAGCGGGAATGAGGGTATGTCATGGCGGCACCCTCCGCGACCTCGCCGCAAGGCTTTCCTGAGCCAGATTCCATGAGCACGTTTGTCCCCGATTACAGGCTGTCCCGCCGCGCGCTTCTAAGAGCGGGCGCGGGCATCGGCGCGGCGCTTGCCGGTGGTCTGCCGATGGCATTTGCCCAAGGCGGTGGATCGCCATCGGGTCCCCGCGTTGCCGCGCTCGGTTGGGCCTGTGCGCAGACGATACTGGCGCTCGGCATGGTGCCGCTGGTCGTTCCGGAGATCGAGCGCTACGGCAGGCTCGTCGTCGAGCCGGCTGTCCCGTCAAGCGTTCAGGAAATCGGCCTGCGTTCGGAGCCAAATCTCGAATTGCTGCAGAGTTTGGCACCCGACATCATCATCATCGATCCCAGCATCACGGCCGCGATGCCCCGGCTCAAGCTGGTCGCTCCGGTCGAGGTGTTCACGATCTTCAAGCCCGGCGGGCATCCCCTGGAAACGGCGCGCCGTTCGACGATGGAGCTGGCGCAGCGTCTCGGCGTGCAGGCTGCGTGCGAAGCCTATCTGGCACGGTTCGATGTCGCCATGACAGGTTATCGCGAACAGGTTCGGGGCCGCGGCGGCAAGCCGCTCTATCTCGTCAGCGAAATCGCGCGCAACCGTGCGCTCGTATTCGGCCCGAACAGCCTCTATCAGGAGGTGCTCAATCAATTCGCCCTGAAGAATGCCTGGACCGGGCAGAGCGGCCCGTGGGGGCACACCAGCGTCGGCCTCGAAGTGCTCGCCGCGGTCCCCGACGCGCGACTGGTGCTGTTGAGCTCGCGCGTTGCCGATATCGAAGCGCTGCTCAAGGCGAGCCCGGTGCTGCAGACCCTGCCGTTCCTTCGTTCAGGACGGCTGACAGTGCTGGGCAATCAATTCTTCTATGGCGGCGTGCCGGCGGCCGAGCGCTTCGCACGTCTGCTCGCCGAACGTCTGCCGCGGGACAACAATGAGCAAGGTTGACGCGCTGCCCGCCCGGTCCGGGATCGAGATGCATCCGGCCGTGCTGATCGGCTTGCTGTTTGCGGCAGCCTTTGCGCTGACGTGGCGGCATCTGTCGGGACAACTGCCGGCCGGCGCATGGCTGTCGGTGCTGTGGCGGCCCGAGATCAACGACCCGCAGCAAATGCTCGTGCACTATACCGTGTTTCCGCGCATCGCGGTGGCGCTGCTGGCCGGCGCGGCCCTTGGTCTTGCCGGCACCGTCTGTCAGCAGGTGCTGCGCAATCCGCTGGCTGAACCGAGCACCCTCGGTGTCCTGAATGGCGCCTATCTGGCGCTGGCCATCACGACGCTGTGGGCGCCGTCGCTGCTCGCCTTCGGCCGCGAGTGGATTGCGCTGGCGGGCGGGTTCGCGGCCTTCCTGTGTGTGTTCGGATTAACCTGGAAACGTGCGCTATCGCCGGTCGTGCTGGTGCTTGCCGGGCTGATCGTTGCCTATTACTGCGCCGTGACGACCCAGGCGCTGGTGCTGCTCAACCACGAATATCTGATCGGCCTGTTCATCTGGGGTGCCGGCTTCCTCAACCAGCAAGACTGGAACAACGTGACGTTCCTGGCGCCGCGCTTGCTGATTTCCCTCGTGCTGATCGCGGCGATGGTTCGTCCGCTGACCTTGCTCGGATTCGACGACGAAACCGCGCGCAATCTCGGCCTCGGACTGACGAGAGCGCGGGTCTGTGCGCTGGCGATCGCGATCGCGCTCAGCGCTTCGGTCGTCAGTGTGGTGGGCGTCATGGGCTTTGTCGGCCTTGCCGCGCCGGCCATCGTCATGCTGTCAGGCGCGCGCCGGTTTCGCGACCGGCTGATCTGGGCCCCCCTTTGCGGCGCGCTGCTGCTGTGGCTGACGGACGAGCTGGTGCTGCTGATCCCGCCCGGTTATCGCGAAATGCCGGCTGGCGCTGTGACAGCCCTGATCGGCGCGCCGATGTTGCTTCTGTTGCTGCCGCGGCTGCGCGCCACCGTGCTGGTGGGAAACCTCACGCCCTCCGTTCCGCCACGGCTTGAGCATCCCTGGCGGACGATCATGTTCGCGCTCGCCTTGCTGTTGTTCGTCATCTGGATCGCGCTTGCCGTGGGCGTTGGCTCCGAGGGCTGGCGCTGGAGTGGACTTGCGGGCATCCAGGAGTTTTGGCCATGGCGCTGGCCGCGCGTGGTGTCGGCGATGGCGGCGGGCGCCACGCTTGCCGTGGCCGGCACGCTGCTGCAGCGCATGACCGGAAATCCGATGGCTGCACCAGAGGTGATGGGCATCAGCTATGGCGCCGCGATGGGCGTCATCGTTCTTCTCTATCTCTTTCCCGCTCACACGCGGCTGGCGCAGATTGCAGCGGGCGGGATCGGCGCCTTCCTCGTGCTGGCACTGGTACTGCTGTTCAGCCGGCGGTCCGAGTTCAGTCCGGAACGGGTGCTGCTCGCGGGCGTCGCCATGAGCGCGGCGTTCGGCGCGATCATTGCCATGGCGCTGGCGACCGGCGACCCCCGCATCGGCATGCTGCTGTCGTTGCTGACGGGCTCGCTGTATCAGATCGGTCCGGCGGAAGCCCTGGTCCTTGCCGCGGCGGCGCTGATTCTGCTGGTCATGGTGCCGATGCTGTCCCGTTGGCTCGACATCCTGCCGCTGGGAGCGGCGGCATCGCGTTCGGTCGGCATCTCGCTGGGCAGAAGCCGCATCATCATCATGCTGCTGACGGCACTATTGACGGCGACGGCGACGCTGATGGTGGGGCTATTGAGCCTAGTCGGCTTCATCGCCCCGCACATGGCGCGGATGATGGGGGCGCAACGCGCACTTCATCAGGCCGCGCTGGCCGCGATGATCGGCGCTATCCTGATGGTATTTGCGGATTGGGCCGGGCGAATGGTGATATTTCCATTCCAGATGCCGGCCGGCATTTTCGCGATGATGCTCGCCGGGCCCTATCTCATCTGGCTGTTGCGTCCGCGACGCGGATGAGAGGCGCGGTGAACGTGGATCGTCACCGCGCAAAGCTGATGAGATGGCCGTGATCCGGCGACGGCATCACCCCCATCGCAATGCCATAGATGGTTTCGAGCTCGGCCGGGGTCATGATCTTGTCCGGGGTGCCGCGGGCAATCAGCTTGCCTGAATGCAAGGCGATGATCTCGTCGCAGAAGCGTGCGGCCATGTTGACGTCATGGAGCACGACGACGACGCCGAGATTGCGCTCGCGGGCGAGTTGTTTCACGAGCGACAGCACCTCGATCTGATGGGCGATGTCGAGCGCCGAGGTCGGCTCGTCGAGCAGCAGGCATTCGGCATCCTGCGCAACCAGCATCGCGATCCAGACCCGTTGGCGCTCGCCGCCCGACAAGGTATCGACCAGCCGGTCCGCGAACGGCTCGATGTGAGTAAGCGCCATGGCTTCCGCGACCTTGTCGCGGTCGGTGTCGCCAAAGCGGCCGAGCGCGCCATGCCAGGGATAGCGGCCGAGCGCGACCAGCTCCCTGACCAGCATGCCGGCGGCGGGCGGCGTCTGCTGCGGCAGATAGGCGACCTTGCGGGCGTATTCCCGATCGCTCCATTCGCGCAAGCCGCGCCCTTCGAAGCGGATCGTGCCGGAGGAACTCGGCTGCTGCCGCGCCAGCAATTTCAGCAAGGTCGATTTGCCGGAGCCATTGTGCCCGATCAGGCCGACGACGCTGCGCGCAGGAAGGGATAGCGTAAGCGGTTCGAGCAGCGCGCGCTCTGCGACCGCAAAGCCGACCTGGTCGAGCTCGAACAAGGACGGGGGCGCATCGGGCGAGGCTTGCGCGATTTCGTTTGGCCGAACTACGTGCATGAGAGCGTGCCTGCGATGCGGTGCGAGGCGAGCGCAGTCGCGCCGGCCTGCGTGTGTCGGGAGGTCATGGCTGGCGCAGGCTCCAATACGCGACCGCCAGGTGCTGATCGCGGGAGAGCTTTCGGTCCTCGCGCAGATGATTTCGCAGTGCCTTCAGCGCCTGCGCCTCGCACGCGACCCATGCAAAGACGTCGCGATGGTCGGGCCATCGCACGGCCTTGACGGCATCGACCAGCAGCTGCGTCGTCCCGGCCGGATGGTCGCCGCGATGCAGCCAGCGGACCGATACGCCCTTTGGTGCGACCAGCGGAACTTCTTCAAGTCGGTCGGCGATTTCGATGAAGACTTCGCCCGTTGCCGCTGCCGGTAGCGTCTCAAGAATTCGCGCAATGGCGGGCAGGGCGGTCTCGTCGCCTGCCATCAGCACCCAGCGGGCTGGGCGAATGCTTCGCCCGAGCGGGCCGGCCATGCCGCAAATCGCGCCGGCTTGCGCGTTGACGGCAAACGCCGAACCCGGTCCGGCATGATCATGAACCACGAAATCGATATCGATCTCGCGGGTCTGCAGATCGATGCGGCGGATCGTGTAGTAGCGCGTGACGGGCCTGCGGTCGGGTTCCGGCCACAGGATACGTCCGTCCGGAGCAGGCCACGGCCATTCGGGCTTGGCGAGGCCTTCGGGCGGGAAATACAGCCGGACATGCAGATCATCGTCGTTCGCGAAACGCGCGATGTCGTCGCCGGTGAAGGTCAGCCGGCGCATGCGTGGCGTCAGGGCGATCGCAGCCTTCAGCCGCACCTCGCGGAAGTTCGCCAGCGTGCCGCCATTTGACTCATGGCCGGACCAAACGATGGTCGGTGCTTCCTCGCCGGCGAACTCGATCACGTGGGAGGCGACGACCGAGCGCAGCATTTCGAGATTGCCCTTGTCGTTGGCCTCGACGCGGATCTTGAGCGTCTCGGCCTCGACCGCGAGCGAGCTGGTTCCAAACGGCAGCTTCGCCACCATCAGTCCGCCCTGGTCTTCGAAGGCGATGTCATGCTCGGCCAGATGATCGATCATCCGTGCGGCGAGGCCGGCGGCATCGGGAAGTGCGATGCGGGTTTCGGAGATAAGCGAATCCAAAGTCATTCTCCAGTCGGGCCTGTCCGATGCTGGCCTGCAAGCGCTTCGATTTCCGGGATGTCGCGATCCGACATGGCGGCTGGACCCACGTCCTACTCGCTCGTCGGCTGCGATGCAAAGGCGGCACTACCGGCATTTTATTAAAGGCGTTGCCGATCACAAATTAGAATCCATCGAAAAAGGCCGAAAAATAAGCTCTGGAATAGTGATGCTGTCATCATGTATGCGCATCGCACCAGCAAGGCTGTTCGTATCAGGACGGGCCGTGTAGGTTCGCTTCAGCTCTACTCCAGCGCGCGGCACACATGATGAACCCACGAAGCGGCCTGACGGCGCAGATTCTGCATCTCCTGCGGCCATACTGGCCGATCGTGCTGGGCGGCATCGTTCTCGGCGTCGTCGGCGGCGCCAGCGTTGCGGGGTTGCTCGCGGTCGTCAATCGCGGGCTCTACGCGACGCAAGGCGACGTCGCAACCCTGCTCTTCGCGTTTGCAGGCCTGTGCCTGTTGATCCTGATCGGCTCCATCGGCGCCGATATCAGCGCCAACTATGTCGGCCAGCGGATCATTGCCGAGCTTCGCAAGTCGCTCGCCGCCAAGATTCTGGCCGCCCCGATCGATCAGCTCGAAATCTATCGGAGCCATCGCCTGATCCCGGTTCTCACGCAGGATGTCGATACGATCAGCGATTTCGCGTTCTTCTTTTCTTCCTTCTTCGTCTCCCTCATCATCACGCTCGGCTGCATGGTCTATCTCGCGGTGCTGTCGTGGCCGTTGTTTCTCATTACGGGGCTCGTCATCGTGCTCGGTTCGCTCGCGCATGCCTTTGCGCGAACGCGGGGCGTTCGGGGATTCAACGCCGCCCGCGATTCGGAAGACGAGCTGCAGAAGCACTATCGCGCGATCGCCGAGGGCGCGAAGGAACTGCGGCTGAACCGCGCGCGCCGCCAGCGCGTCTATGTCGAGCAGCTCCAGCGCACGGTCGACCGGATCAGCACGGTACAGGTCAAGTCGATCAATCTGTTCGTGACGGCGCGGGCGCTCGGCACGATGCTGTTCTTCGTCGTGATCGGGGTGGCGCTGACCTTGCGGCCATTCCTCTGGCCCGACAGCCCTGCCGCAGTCTCCAGCGGTTTCGTCCTGGTGCTGCTCTACATGCGGGGACCGATCGATCAGGTCATCGGTATCCTGCCATCGCTCGGCCGTGCGCAGGTGGCGATGCGGCGGATTGCCGATCTTTCGGAGCAGTTCTCGACGCCCGAACAGGACTTGCTGGCCGCGCCATCCGCCGTGCCGGATGGATCAGGCAAGATCGAATCGATCGAGCTCCGCAGCGTGTCGTACGGATTCCGTGCCGTGCCGGGTAGCGAGCCCTTCGTGGTCGGGCCGATCGACCTGCACGTCCGCCGGGGCGACATCGTCTTCATCGTCGGCGAGAACGGCAGCGGAAAGACCACGCTGATCAAGCTGCTGCTCGGCCTTTACGCACCGCAGGGCGGCACGCTGCTGCGCGATGGCCGGCCGGTCGAGACGGAAACGCGGGATGACTACCGGCAGCTCTTCACCACCATCTTCTCAGACTATTACTTGTTTGAAGATCTTCTGCAGGGTGCCGGAATGGTGCCTGAGGACGCCGAACGCTACCTGAAGCGATTGGAGGTCGCGCACAAGGTCTCGGTCGAGAACGGCGTGTTTACGACGACGGACCTCTCGACCGGCCAGCGCAAGCGGCTGGCGCTGATGAATGCGTGGCTCGAGGAGAGGCCGGTCCTCGTATTCGACGAGTGGGCCGCGGATCAGGATCCTGCCTTCCGTCACATCTTCTACACGGAATTGCTGCCCGACCTGAAACGCATGGGTAAGACGATCGTCGTCATCTCGCATGATGATCGTTACTTCGGCGTAGCGGATCATCTGGTGCGGCTTCGTCACGGCAAGCTTGTCGCAGGCGAAGCGGTGGCGCATGACGTCATCAAGTCGTCATCGGTTCCAACTGACGCTGCTCTTTAGAGCTATTTTATTCTCGAAATAATTTGAGTCGAAGTTCAGGCTCTTTCGAGATGTATGCCACCGACAGCATATGATGCCTTTCGCGGCACCGTTCCGCGCAGATTTGTAAGGAATCTAAACTGCGTGTGTTGGCATTCCTTGTCATCCTGTGCGGGAGTGCTTTAGATCGCAAGCGCGACCAAGAGATCGCGTTTCGTTTTTGAGCAATCACGTTTGCAATGCGAGGGCCGGATGAACATAGCTTCGAGCTCCGCGATCTGGCCCCGCGCGTTTCCGATCGGACCGCATTCTGCGATGACCGTCGTTCAGGACGGCGGTGGCGATCTGCGCGTTGCTGCCGGCGCCGCGACCGTGATGCGGCTGCGGTTCGACGAGTCGCTGGATCGCCTGAAGCTATCGGATACTCCCGACGATCTGCAGCTTGCGATATCTGCGATCGCCGCGGCGGCCGAGGCCATGTTCGGTTGGCGGCCAGGCCTTGATCGGCTTGTGCTGGATTTGGCGGGCAGGGAAGCCTTGGCGCGCGAGTTGATGGACCATGGCCTCGCTGTGATGGCGGGAACGGAGCTTGCGCTGCTTCCTGAACTGGTGATGCAGCGGCGAGGCAATTGGCTGGTCAACGCCGAGCAGCCGCCAATGCCGCAACTTCATGTGATGACGGAGGGCAAGCGCCATCCGCGGCGCTCGCCCAAGCCCGTGGGAAAGGTGTATGCCCGGTTCATACCCTGGCTCGCCGCGGTGATTTCCTTTCGTGTCGCCAATCTCGACGGTGACCTGCAATTGCTGCACCGGTGGATGAACGATCCCCGCGTCGACGCATTCTGGAACGAGGCGGGCGATCTCGAAAAGCATCGGCGCTATCTCTCCGGTATTCTGGCGGACCCGCATATGCTGCCGCTGATCGGCTGCTTCGATGACGAGCCGTTCGGCTATTTCGAGCTCTATTGGGCCAGGGAAAATCGCATCGCGCCGTTCTACGATGCCGACGACTACGATCGTGGCTGGCATGTCGTCGTCGGCGAGGATGCCTATCGCGGGCGCCGCTACATCAGCGCCTGGCTGCCGTCGCTGATGCACTACATGTTCCTGGACGATTGCCGGACGCAGCGAATCGTCGGCGAGCCGGCGGCGGCGCATTCGCAGCAGATCCGCAATCTCGAGGTTTCGGGATTCGCGAAAATCAAGAATTTCGACTTTCCGCACAAGCGGGCCACCCTCGTCACGTTGTTGCGCGAGCGATTCTTCGGCGACCGGCTGTGGGTGCCCGCAGCCACAGCCCCGGCGGCCAGGTCCTAAGGCCCGAACGGAGCGCGGCTTCATGTCTCATCAGCTTGCGATCGAGCACGACGTCGTCGGCGTCGGATTCGGGCCTTCCAATCTTGCGCTTGCCATAGCGCTGGACGAATGCGCCAGTAGGTCACGTCTGAAATGCGCGCCACTGTTCGTGGAAAGGCAGCCGCATTTCACCTGGCACGGCGGCATGCTGCTGCCGGATAGCGACATGCAGATCTCGTTTCTCAAGGATCTCGTTTCGCTGCGCGATCCGACCAGTCCGTTCACCTTCGTGAACTATCTGCACAAGCGCGGCCGCTTGCTGGATTTCATCAACTGCCGGACGTTCCATCCGAGCAGGATAGAGTTCAACGACTATCTCCGGTGGGTTGCCGACCAGTTCAAATCTCGAATTGCCTACGGCGAAACCATTGTTGCCGTCGAGCCGGTGATAGCAGGGCAAACCGTGACGTCTTTGCGGGTTCATTCGCGGACGCCTGCTGGCGGAGAGACGGTGCGGCTGGCAAGGAATCTGGTGGTCGCTGTGGGAGGGCAGCCATATGTCCCGCAGGTGTTTGCGAAGATGGCCGGCGATCCCAGATTGTTCCACACCAGCCGCTATCTGGATGCGGTCGAGCGCGCCGGCCTGGAGGGCAGGGCAGCGCGCGTGGCCGTGATCGGCGGCGGACAGAGCGCAACCGAAGTGACGGTCGACCTTCACGGCCGTTTCGCGCAGGCACGCGTCGATTTGATCTTTCGTGGCCATGCCTTGAAGCCGTCCGACAGCAGCCCGTTCGTCAACGAGATTTTCAATCCCGATTACACCGACTTCATCTACGCGCAGCCTTCTGAGCGGCGGGACGCCATCGTTCGCAATTTCCGGAATACGAATTACGCGGTGGTCGATTCCGACCTGCTCGATCAACTCTATCGATTGCTCTACCAGCAACGCGTCGGCGGCGAGACACGAGTGGCATTGCATCCGCGCAGCGAGATTACGGAGGTGCATGCGACACCTGATGGGATCGAGATAAGCCTGCTCGACAAGTTCGGGGGCGAAACGCGCCGCTCGACCTATGATGCCGTCGTTCTCGCCACCGGATACGACAGGGAAACGCCGCACGCGTTTCTTGAACCTGTTCAACGCTACATTCGCGACAGCGTGCCGGATCGCAATTACAGGCTGGTCACCAGTCCGGCGTTTCGTCCGCAAATCCATCTCCAGGGATATTCGGAAGCCTCGCACGGCCTCAGCGATACGCTGCTCTCCGTTCTGGCCGTGCGTTCGCAGGAAATCGCCGAATCGCTGCTTGCGACGATCTCGCGCCGGGAGCTCATCGCCTAGATCGCCTTATCAAGGCGCGTTTCGGATTTCAGGTGGCCGAGGCGATCACGCGCCATTGCGCTGTGGATCCAAGGGCAGCCGGCACGGCGAGCACCGCAGGAGACGAACCCGCATCGACGATCAATGCATCAGGTGGAATCGTGAAACCGACGCCGGCGGCCTTGAGGATTGCCTCCTTGAGCGTCCAGTAGCGAAGGAAGAGGCGGGGCCGCAGAGTTGCAGGGGCTTTCGCCAGCTCCCGACGCTCTTCTGCCGCCAGGACGATTTCACTCATCGCGTCCATATCTGCAATGTGCCGCAGCGGCTCGATATCCACCCCGACCGGCATGTGTGCCGCTGCGACGGCTACAGCGCCTCTCGCGTGACTCAGGCTGAAGTCCAGATTTGTGGGGGCATCGACGAGCACGGGTTTGCCTAGCGCGGATTGTTCAAATCGTAACCCGTCGGCTGCCCGTCCCGCGATGGCGCCAAGCAGAAGGCGTGCACCCGCATGCGCGGCGAGAAAGCCCATGCGATCCTCAATGTGGAGGAACCGTGCCATGCGATCGGTCTCTTCGGCATCGAGCACTTGCATGGCCTGCTCGAGCCTGAGCGTATCGGGTTCGGCGGCGACGTCGCCGGGCAGAGCCACCTTCGCCAGCCAGAGAACGATCTCTTCCGACTTCAGCTCTTCGATCGGGCGTGCGAAACCTGCATCATGCAGACATCGCAAGTGCAATTGTTCCGGCGGTGCCGTGCATTTGACAGCGAGCGACCACACGAGGGAGTCGCTTGCCTGATCGGTCAAAAGCGATGCGGCAAATGGCCCGTGTGTCACCTTTCGAAGATTCGTCATGTCAATTGGCTCGGCGCACCCTGCATAACCCCATGCAACTCACGAGTGTATTGATGCACAGGTGGAAGCGATCTGACTTAGAATCCATCTAACTGAGAGCGATCGACACCATGTGTGGTTGCAACGAACGCGGGTTGTGCCGATAGATTCATTCTTAAGCGCATCGGCGCGATCTGCAGACTTATACGTGGAACCGACCATGACAAAATCCGCCGCTGTCGAGCAGCCTATGGATAGCTATCTGCCGGAGCGGATTGCAACCATCCTGGTTGGCAGCCAGCATGCAGGCCTCATCAGCAGGGAGCCGGCCACGCGCATCGACTATCTGCTCGAGATTGCGTCGCTTCATACCAGGAACGAACTTCTCAGGCAGGCGGGCCTGGGACGCCTGGGCGTCCAGCGGATCGAAAAGTGGATGAGGCTTCATGGCCGGCGCCTTCGCCGCAACGAGGAGAGCCTCGATAGCGTGATCTGCCGCTTCGGCTTTCGGCAGGCATTTGCCGACGCCAGAACTGGTCGGGCCGGGCCTGTGCTGGTGATCTCGCCGGAGTCCCGAGACAAGCTCCTGCGTGGGCTCGGTTCATACGATATGCGCGCCTGACAGGCGACGGATCGACGGATCCCGGCGCGACAACGTGTCCGGGACACATGCTCCTCGTGCGCACCTACAGTCTGGGCAAGCCAATGCCAAAGCAGGTGTGCAATGAACAAGGGCATTCGTATTTCAACGCATGCATCCACAAATGCGTCTCGAACACGATCGAGCCAGGTGAGGCAGGAGGGCTTTGTGCTGGAAGTTGCAGGAGTGCCGACGCTTGTCTTCTCTGCAACTTCAGCGCGTGCCGCCGAAAAGTTCAGGAAGCAAGCGTGGCTTGAAGAGGAGTTGCGCCCTTATTGCTCCGGGGGACACCCCGTCTGGGACGGAAAGGCCGAGCTCACGGTGCGGCGCGCCAATCCCGCCGAAAGTGCCGAACTGGAAATTGGCAGGAAGTGGGCCGAAGCCGAAGGCGACGATACGAAGTTTGTCTTTGCCTTTCTCATACCGATCGATCCACTTCAGAACTGAGGCCGGGCCAGAAATCCGAAATCAGCTCCTTCACAAGCGCCTGGCGGTGACTGCCGGAGACAAGCGCGTCGGATGGCATTTCAGGGCCATTGAGGATAAGCTCTCAACTCACGGTTGTTCGGAAAACGCCCATCCCTCGTCAGTCAAAACGAAGCTAGCTTCAAATTTGTTGACCGTCGATCTTCACGCCGCCGACAGCGGTCGATCGACTGAATAGCTGTGTCATTGGAACGTATTAGCAGCGAGAAACTTTCGTTAACGCTGCCGGCGGCGGCGTGCTCGCTGCAAAATAGTTTGGCGATTGCTCTTGACGGATTCGCAAATCTCTGTGCATACCGCTGCCCCACAAAACGTCGTCGAATTCGCCGGCGCTCTTTAAGGACCAAGACCGTGTTGCGATTGCGCTCACATATCGTCGCGAAAGCCGCCGCCGCGCTGCCGTTTAATCGGTCGTGCGATTGGTCGCGCATGTCCGTGACGGAACACGGTCCACGCTATCTGACGAAGCCCGATTATCTCGGGACCAGCAGGATAGCAGGCAGAGCGTAACAGGCAGCGGGAATCCCCCCTCTGCCAATCAGGCGGAGGGCAACATGGCCCGCAACAGCACCACCAGGACAGGACTCGAGAAGCACACCCGCGAGAGGATTCTCTCCTCGCCGGTCGCGCTCGCCTTCGTGCGCACCGTCGTGGCGCGCCGGGGGATCTCCGAGGCCGAAGCCCGCCAGATTTATCTCGACTACATCAACCGATCGTGGTCGGCGGCTCACCGCGGCCGCCGCGTGATGACGTGAAGTGATTTCGAATACAGGATGATCGCCCCTGCAAGGACATAAGGCGATCCGCTGACCGGTACCGGTCTCCTTCGGTGGAGCGGCAAACGGTGGTTTCAGGCAGCGCGTATTCTTTGGCCGGGCTTTCCCCGGCCGTTTGTAGATTTTCATGCCGGCGTAGCACAGCGGAAGTGCAGGGTTTTCGTAAAGCCAAGGTCGGGAGTTCGATCCTCTCCGCCGG
>Ga0081455_10003452_pt1 | contig 18170 bp, 19 predicted proteins | sample TabmetS3T2R1_FD_70207 | JGI IMG/M metagenome (GOLD analysis project Ga0081455, IMG submission 70207) | Tabebuia heterophylla rhizosphere microbial communities from the University of Puerto Rico - S3T2R1 | ecosystem: Host-associated > Plants > Roots > Rhizosphere ...
GTATTGAGCACAAGCTGGTGCGTACGGACGAGATGGATAATCCGAACTATGTGGCCAATCCAAACAACCGCTGCTATTTCTGCAAAGTCGAACTCTTTGAAAAATTAAATCCTCTCGCTGCAGAATTGGGTTTTAAGCATGTGGTATACGGCGCTATGCTCGATGATCGAGGTGATCACCGGCCTGGCGCCCAGGCAGCGCGAGAATATCAGGTACGGGCCCCGCTGGATGAGGCCGACCTCAGTAAGGACGAAATTCGTGAGTTGTCACGGCGTTGGGACCTGCCAACTTGGAGTAAACCGTCCTTCGCTTGTCTGTCATCACGTATTCCGTATGGACAGTTAGTCACGCTGGAGAAGCTGAGTACCATCGAGCGGGCGGAGCAGTTTTTACGTAACCGGGGCATTCGTGTCTTTCGCGTACGGCACCACGAGACGATGGCGCGTATTGAGGTATTGCCCGAGGATATGCCACGTTTCCTGACCGAACCTCTCCGCAGTGAGCTGCTGGAGCGTTTCAAGTCATTCGGCTATACCTATGTGACGCTCGATCTCGCTGGTTTTCGTTCTGGTAGCATGAACGAGACGCTGAAAAAGGCCCAGGCATCTTGACGCGGCGTCTTAGTCGTGATTGGATGGGGCAGGGATGACGAGCAAGGGCAAGCAGTATAGTGCTATTGTGCGCCGCGCTGGGCTCGCCTGGGGTAAGGGCGATCTCCAGAAGGCTATCGCCGTTGTGCAGGAAGGGATAACCTTAGCAACTGCGAACGGCGATAGTGAGGTCATACGGGTTTTTCAACGGGACCTAGAGCGCTATCAACGGGCTGCCGCTGGTGAGGAACTAGACCTGTCGCACTAACTGCCCTTTAGCGTCCTCTCCCCGGGATTGGAGCCTGGGATGGTGGCGTGGTTGGTGCCGGCATGGGCGCTGGAAGCGTGGCGGGGCGTTGCGGACCCTGCTGTTCCTCAGTAGGTGGCGGTGGGAGGGGAACACCTAGGTCCACCTCTGTTTTGTCCCACTGATACAGATGCGCCGCACGTGGACGGTGGTAGCGTGAAGCCGCCTCAGGCAGGCCACGCTGCAGATCCACATTGGTTTTATCCCAGTCGCTCCAGGCGGTGGTAGAGGCTATGCACACGAGTAAAGCACACACGAACCAAGCACCGAGAAAGATGCTGCGCGTATGGGTGGACATGAACATTTCCCCTTGGTATAAGGTCTTTGCTTCCCTCACCCCGACTCTCTTCCAGAGGGAGAGAGAGGTACAGCAGTATCCCATACCACCACGTGAGACTGCAAGGGTTATGTATCCTGCACTTCCGGCCATGTGCTCTCGGTTCTCTGCCCTATGACCCTCCCACGCCACCGCCTCTGCCGCGGACTTTTAATTGTGTTTGAGGGTGTAGATGGGGCTGGTAAAACTACCCATGTGCGCCTCTTAGACGCTCGCCTGCAGCAGGCAGGCTATGATGTGGTATGCCTGAAAGAGCCCACCGAAGGACCATGGGGACAGAAGCTGCGGCAATTGGCTCAGCAGGGCAGACAGGAGGTAGCGCCAGCCACGGAGTTGGAGTGGTTCCTGCTGGACCGCCGTGAGGATGTTGAACACAACATTCGGCCGGCGCTGGCGCGTGGCCAGATCGTGGTGCTAGATCGCTATTATTTTTCGACGATCGCTTACCAGGGAGCCCTGCAACTCGACCCTGAGGAGATCCGGACGCGCAACGAAGCCTTTGCGCCACCTCCAGATCTCCTGTTTCTCCTGCACCTTCCGGCGGTGCAGGGATGGCAGCGTGTCCGACGACGAGGCACGCTCAGTCACTTCGAGCGCTTAGACTACCTCGAGCGCGTGGCCACGATCTTTGCCGCGATGGACTTCCCTTACCTCAGGCGTATAGATGCCTCTGCCGATACGCTGACTGTGCAAGAGCATATCTGGCAGGAAGTAGCAGCGCTACTCGCCCGCACTGTCAAACCTGACTCTCCAATAGCCCAAGAGGACACAGCGTGATGCAGGTGATTCTGGTAAGGCATGGTGAGACTGAGTATAATGCGCAGGGAAGGTTGCAAGGCTATTCCCCAGTCTCATTGAGTGCGCGTGGGCGTCAGCAGGCCATGCTGGTAGGGCCGCGTGTCCAGCCGTTACGTCCAACCGTGCTCTATAGCAGCGATATTCAGCGCGCCCACGAAACCGCCGTGATTCTGAGTGAACACGTGGGACTTCCAGTGCAGCTGTGTACTGGACTGCGCGAATGGAACATTGGCAACTGGATCGACCGCATGGCTGAGGAATTCTACGTCCATCTCGCCGCCATCGGTGCCCATCCAGCAACCCATGTGCCGGAGGGAGGGGAGTCGCAAGAGCAGACGCAAGCACGTATGGTGGCACAGATGCAGGCCTGGGCAGACCAGCACGCGGAGGCAACCATCCTGGGAGTAAGCCACGGCATGGCGATTGATCTATTTGTCCGACATATTCTGGGGCTTGATGTGCGGCAATCTCCACCGTATCACATCGCAAACGCCTCCATCAACATTTTTCGCTACCAGGATAAGCAGTGGGAAATCGTCACGCTTAACGATATTGGGCATCTCACATCCCTGGCGTAGGCCGGGGTGAGGCACTGGGTACAGAAGGAACGCAGCATGACAGAGCACGTAGTAGGGCCAACGTCGCACTACTACTATTCCCAGCGCTTGAAACTTCACTACGTGGACTGGGGTAATACTGCGGCCCCACCACTACTCCTGATACATGGGGGACGCGATCATGCTCGGACCTGGGACTGGGTAGCACTGGCCCTACGCGATGCCTATCACATCATTGCTCCCGATCTCCGTGGGCACGGGGACTCTGAGTGGGCGCGAGGTGGGCAGTACGCCATGATTGATTATGTGTTGGATATGGCACAGCTCCTCGAACAGTTGCAGATATTTCCCATTACCATCATCGGCCACTCCCTAGGTGGAGGTATTGCCTGTCAGTACAGTGGGGTCTATCCTGAGCGTGTCAAGCAACTGGTGGCCATTGAAGGGCTTGGGCCGCCGCCGGGCCACACCAGACATGGTCCGGCGCATATGCGCATGCGCGAGTGGATTGCCCAGATGCGTGCCTTCGCTGGCCGGCACGCGCGCCGCTACGCCAGCCTCGAGGAGGCGGTGCAGCGCATGCAGGAGGCGAATAAGCATCTGACGGCCGCTCAGGCGTACCACCTGACCGTACATGGCATCTACCGCAATGAGGATGGTACCTATACCTGGAAATTTGATAACTACGTGCGTTCGCAATCGCCCTATGAGTTCAATGTCGAAGAAGCGCACAGTTTTTGGCAACGGATTACCTGTCCCACACTGCTGCTACGTGGGACCGAGAGTTGGGCCACGGATCCGCTCCTGGATGGGCGTGCGAGAGCCTTTCGCAATGGGCGCTGCGTGAATGTTCCCAGTGCTGGTCATTGGGTGCACCATGATCAATTGGAGGAGTTTCTACGAATCGTGCGAGCGTTCTTGAAGGAAACAGATTAACATGGGGGGGTGCGGTGAGTTGACAGCGCAGAGCGAACCGCATAGAAGCATACTGTACAGAAGGGGGTTCTATGGATGCGCTACACTTTGAGAATATGCCGACTCTCCGTCAACCATATGTCTTACTGACCTTTGGCGGATGGAGCGATGCAGCGGATGTGGCGACCGCCGCAGGGCGGTTTTTAGTGCAACACCTGCAGGCGGAGCGTTTTGCCTGGATTGATCCAGAGGAGTTTTTTAGCTTTACCGATCAGCGGCCGCAGTCGCACTACAACGAGCTGGGAGAGCGTGAGATCACCTGGCCGGGCAACGAGTTCTTTGCCAGCCGGCAACCCACCCTCGAACACGATATCATCATCGGTGTGGGGATCGAACCCCATCTCAAATGGCGTACGTTTACCGGTCTGGTTATGGAGTTTATTAAACGCTGCGACGTGTATCAGACCTATACCCTTGGGGCGCTCTGGGCGGATGTCCTCTATTCCGCCCCCGTGCAATTCTCTGGCTCGTCTACGGATCCGCAAGTCGCGTCGCGCCTGGGGTTGGGGAGTGGCTCCCGCTATGAAGGGCCGACCGGCATGGTAGGTGTGCTGCACGATACCCTCCGCCGCCAACAGTTGAGTTCAGCAAGCATCTGGGCGAACATGCCGTACTATATTTCGGCCCGGCCCAATCCCAAGGGCATTCTTGCTGTTGTGCGCCGTGGTTTGGAGATTGTCGGCTTGCCAGCATTTTTGCCGGAGATGGAGGAAGAGGCACGGGATTTTGATACCCGAGTAGCTGAGGCTATTGCTGAAGACCCCAAGATTGCGGCCCATGTCAAAAACCTGGAGCGGCAGGCCGGCCGTGCGTCGCAACAACCCCAACGTCCTGCAGCTGGGAGCGAAAGGCCCGTTAGTGGTGAAGAGCTGGCAGAGCAGTTCGAGCGCTTCCTGCGTGAGCAACGCCGCGGACCAGAGCAGAACTGAGGGAGAACTGGAACACACCAGCCCTCCGCCCTCTCCACATTGAGGCCAACATATAGAGCCCCAATGTGGTAGAGGGCCCCCTGTGGATAGGGAATCAATCCGAGCCCGGATTGACCTTACACCAGCGTGTGCACATCATGCACATGCAGTTGCAGTTCTTCCCATTCAATACTCGTCTGCCGTCCCTGCTCAAATTGCTCTGTCACCCACTCGTAGGCAGCGATGACACTGGGATGATCCTTCGGCAGGTCGATACCGAGATGCTGGCGGATGAGAAAGATCAACCCGGCGAGTCCCGACTCTTTTGTCAGCGAGACTTCGAGCGGCCTCCCGAGCAAAACTGGCACGTTAAACGGGGCATACATCCACCAGAACTTATTCAGGCCGTCAGCATGGACACCGGCACGCGTGCGATGCGCATCGCGCCCGTAGAGCGGGTATGTGGGAGGAAGAGGCGCATCCATCTCGGCATAGAGCGCCGCCAGGTCGTTGAGGGCGGTGAAGTCTGGCTGCGTGTCCGTATAGTAGCCCATGCCGATGAGGTGCAGTAGCACACCTTCGAGCGGTGCGTTCCCTGTACGCTCCCCCTTGCCCAGGGAGGTCCCATTGATCACCGCACAGCCGGCCCGCACTGCCGCCAGGCAGTTAGCAACGATTAACCACGTATCGTTGTGCGGGTGGAATTCCAGATCTTCAGCCGTCAAGCCCATGGTGCGGAGTGTCGCAAAAATCCGCGGCACGCTACGTGGCAGGGCGACATCCTCGTATGGGAGTCCTAGGCCCATTGTGTCGCATACACGGAATTTGGGACGGAGGCCAGTTGGGGCACAAATTTCCTGCACGGCTTCAATCAACCCTTGCATGAACTCCATGGGGGCGCGGGTAGCGTCTTCGAGATGGAGGCGTGGACGAATGCCCGAGTCCACGGTGACACGTACGGCGTCAAGGTAGGTTTGCGCCGCTTGCCGGCGTCCACCGGGTTTAAATTTATGAAACGTGTGATAATCTGAAGCCGATGCCAGCATACCCGTTTCGCGCACACCGAGCTGGCGGATCAGGACGACATCTTTGGCCGTAGCACGAATCCAGGTGGTTGGCTCAATCGGCGCACCATCTTGATAGCGCTCCAGCGCGCCTTCGAGTGCTGCACGGTCGGAAGGATGGTAGACGAAAAACTCAGCTTGCCGGATAGCCCCACTTGTGCCAGTGAAGCGGCATAAGATATCGTAAATGCGCAAGCTCTGTGCGGTAGTCAACGGCAGACCACCCTGTTGACCGTCACGATGGGTCGTTTCGGTGGTCCAGGCTGCCTGTGGCAGGTGTGGCGGGCGCGCTGTCCATTGAAATTGCGGAAAGGCGTCACGCGGGAAGCTGTCGAGAAAGTATTCTGGACTCGGCGATTCAGCGATCATGGCTCCACCCTCCTCTCTCCTGGGTGCGGGTCTAACGACTGGACCACATGCTTGATACAAGTGTAGAATCTATTCTAGATTGTGTCAATATTGATTAGTAAATCAACATAAAGAAGGTGCTATGTCGAATGTACGCTATGTGACCGCCAAAGAAGCCGCCGCTCTGCTCGGCGTGAAAGAGGCGACGCTGTATGCCTATGTAAGCCGAGGTTTGATTCGTTCGGAAGCCATCAGCGATGCGCCCCGCCAGCGCCTATACCTGGCCGAGGATGTGCAGACACTCGCAGCGCGCAAAGTGCAGCGGCGTGATCCTGCCAAAGTCGCGCGCGACGCGCTGCACTGGGGCACCCCAATGCTCGAATCCGCACTCACCTTGATTACGGAAAACACGCTGTATTATCGCGGCTACGACGCTATGCAATTGGCCCGTGCACACACCTTCGAAGAGGTCGCCGCCCTCCTCTGGACCGGTAGCCTAGAGCAGGCCGAGCAGTTGTTTGCCACCAAGCCGCTGCTGGCGAGCCGCATGTGGTCCAGCGCCGACGCGCACCTGCCCACGCTCCAGCGTTTGCAGGTGGCGCTGGCACTGGCTGCCACGGATGATTTGAGGGCCTATGATTTGCACCCTGAGGCTGTCGCACAAACGGGCGCGCGTACCCTCTGGCTCATGGCGGCGGTCGCCGCGGCGGCCGACACGCTTAACACGACTCTCGCTGGCACCCTCGCCCAAGCCTGGCAACCTGGCACTGCAGCGCTGCTGAACGCGGCGCTGGTTCTCTGTGCCGACCATGAACTCAACTCCTCGACGTTCACGGCGCGCGTCGTGGCTTCGGCTGAGGCCAATCCCTATGCCGTGGTCTTAGCGGGGCTGGCCGCCCTAGGCGGCTTTCAGCATGGAGGAGCTACCGAACAGGCCACGGCCTTTCTGCGTGAGGTAGGAGAACCGTCACGAGTGCGCCTGGTGATTGCCGAACGTCTGCGGCGCGGCGAACGCCTCCCTGGCTTTGGACATCGATTGTACCCAGACAGGGATCCACGTGCCGTGGTGCTGCTCTCCCTGCTCGCAGAGGCTTATCCCACCTCGCCAGCGCTGGCGTTGGCGAATACGGTCATACGCGAAGCGACTGCAGTCACCAGTGGTGCCCCAACCATTGACTTTGCCCTGGCCGTGTTGGAGCACACACTCCAACTGCCCTACGGCACCGGGTTGACCTTGCTCGCCATCGGCCGTACGGCCGGCTGGATTGGCCATGCCCTCGAACAATATCAGAGCCAGCGGCTGATTCGCCCACGGGCTCGTTATATTGGCGTACCGCCGCGTGCATAAGTACCATGCTGCATGACGCAAAAGCCAGAATGATGCAGGAGTTGACCTGCAGGGCAATCGCTTCTATAGTGGCGGCAACATTGTCCTTCCCAGAACGCGAGGATACAAACGACTATGGACTCCTTCAAACTCAATGGGAAAACCGCCCTGGTGCTGGGCATTGCGAATCGCTGGTCCATTGCCTACGCCATTGCGGATCTGCTACAGGAACACGGCGTGCGCCTGGTAGTCACGTACCAGAACGAGCGCATTGGGGCGGAGGTCCGTAAGCTCACCAGCGACTGGTCTAACATTCTCTATCTCCCCTGCGAGCTCACGGATGATGCCCAGATTGATGCTGTCTTTGCACAGATCAAGGCAGAAGTAGGGCAGCTCAACCACCTTATCCACTGTATTGCCTTTGCCGACCGCGCTGAGTTACAGGGCGAATTCCGCAAGATTTCGCGCAGCGGCTTCCATACCGCCATGGACATCAGTGCCTACTCCCTGATCGCCGTGGCCCAGCGTGCTGCCCCGCTCATGCCCGCAGACCAGAGCAGCATACTCACCCTCACGTACATGGCCAGTGCGCGTGTCGTCCCCAACTACAACGTCATGGCCCTTGCCAAAGCTGCGCTGGAGAACAGTGTGCGCTATCTCGCCAACGACCTCGGGCCACTCGGCATCCGCGTCAACGCCATTTCTGCCGGGCCTGTCAAAACCGCCTCTGCCCGCGCCATCACCGGTTTTAGCGATATGCTCAAGCAGCATGCGGAACGGGCCCCGCTCCGCCGCAATATCACTGTCGAAGAAGTCGGGAAGACAGCGCTATATCTGTGTAGTGATCTCGCCAGTGGGGTTACCGGTACGGTGCAATTTGTCGATGCCGGCTATCATATTTTGGGCATCTAGGGCACTGCCTCGACGAGTGGCCCTCCTTGATTATCGCAGGGAGATAGCAGCAATGCAGAATGGCAAGTCGTTACGCGTCGTGGTCGTTGGCGCTGGCATTGTTGGGGCGTCTATTGCCTATCATTTAGCACGCCGTCAGGTCGCCGTCACGGTACTCGAACGGCACTGGCCAGGCGCTGGGGCGTCGAGCCATTCGTTTGCCTGGATCAATGCGTTCGGCAAAGAGCCCTACCCCTATCACGATCTCAATCGGCGTTCGATGGAGGTATGGCACCGCTTTGCCCAGGGCTTACAGGCAGACGTGGGGTTGCACTGGGGTGGGGAAATGCGCTGGGTGCACACGGCTGCCGACGCGGAGGCACTGCGGCAGCGCATACAACACTTGCAGGCGTGGGGCTATCCTAATCGGCTGATCACGGCCACGGATCTCCAACAATTGGAACCGGGTCTCGTGCCTGGGCCGGTCAGTGCGGCTTCCATTGGCCCTATCGATGGCCATGTCGAACCCGTTAAAGTTATTGCTGCCTGTCTCCAGCAGGCACGCGCCCACGGGACTGTGGTACACGTTGACACCCAGGTGTCTGGCCTACGGCTGACCACCAACAGCAGCACAGTACGGTGGGTGCAGGCGGTGCAGACGGCGCAGGGAGAGATTGCCTGTGATGCAGTGGTATTGGCCGCCGGTACGGAGACTACAGCCCTGGCAGCGATGGCAGGGCTACACATTCCTCAAGAAGAAAGCCCTGGTGTGGTGGTGCGCACCGATCCGCGGCCACGTGTGCTGCAGACCGTGTCGGTACTCTATATGCCACCAGTCGATGCGGCGCATCCCGAAATTCACCTGCGTCAGCTCGCCGATGGCACGCTGCAGATCGGCGAGGGTTCACAGGAAAGCCTGGCACGTGATGACTCCCAGGCACACGCCGATGAGCTTCTGGCCCGGGCAACGTACTACCTGCCGACCCTGGCTGGCGCGCGGGCCATCCCGGTGCCCGTCGGATATCGCCCAATGCCACGCGATGGTTTTCCTGTGTTGGGATACTCCGAGCCCGTGCCCAACCTGTATCTGGCCCTCATGCACAGCGGAGTGACGCTCGCGCCGCTGGTGGGTGAGCTGGCTGCTATGGAAATTGTGGACAGCGCTCGTGCGCAGATCCTCGATGCCTATCGTCCGGAGCGCTTTTTATGAGAGGGAGCCGGCGGAGAGAGGGGAAAGCATGAGTGTGGAAGAGGCCCTGGCGCGTTTTGAGCGCATGGCATTTGCCCAATTCCTCAGAGTGCGTGTGGCGCAGGTCAGCCACGAACGGGCGGTATTGCGTTTGCCCTTTCAGGAAGACAATGCCAATCAAGGTGGTGTCCTGCACGGCGGTGCGACAGCGTCGTTGATCCACATGGCAGGGACGTTGGCGGCCTGGACGGGTCTAGATCTGCAAGCCGAACCCTTGGTCAATACCGTAGACCTCTCGGTCCAGTATCTTGCCGCAGCCTTGCGTGAGGAGATCACGGCGGAAGCCCTGGTACTGCGTCGTGGACGGGACATCTTTTTCCTGGATGTCACCGTTCGTGGCGCTGCGCAGCAACTGATCAGTAAGGGGCTGATGGTCTATCGTGCGCCTCAGTACATGGCACCAATGCGGCTCTACAGCTGTCCTGCTCCTCCCGCCACTGCCCCTGTTAAAGACTCTCCCCCTGTACTCGTGCCCAACAATCAAGACTTCACACACAAGTTGCAGATCACCACCGTGTCCCACAGTCCTGGTAGTGTGTGCCTGGCCATGCCCTATCTCTCTGCATACGGTGATGAGCAGGGAAACATACACCCTGGTGCTGTAGCTGCTCTCCTGGATACTGCCGGTACCCATGCCTCCTGGAGCATGGTGCAACGCCAAGGTACCCGTGGGGCGACGGTAGGGATACAACTCAGCTATCCTGAGGTCGGCCAGGCTGATGTTGTTGCCCAAGCGCATGTTGAGCGACGCTCGGAGGAAATGTTTTTCAGTCTCGTGCAGGTACGTGCTGTCTCCACAGGGCACCTTGTGGCCATGGGCAATGTCAGTTATCGGCTGCTGGAAGGTCGTTGACACCATGCACGCTAATTGAGGGTGCTCCAGGGATGTCTCCTGAGGGCGATGCACCGGGCATTCATTGTGCAGTTTGGTCCAGCCCGCCATTCCCGCCCGTGATGATTACCACAGTCCCTTGTAATTTTATGATGTTTACCTTCCGCCAAGCCATCCTGTCTACAAGTTGAGAAAGAAAAAATACTCCTGATATGGCATGCAGCCGTCGTCCATAGACCGGATGCGACCATCGCGTTGGCAGCCAAAGCGCGCAAAGAACGCATGGGCCCGCGTAAAACGCGTGTCAGACCAGAACTCAACGCGGTATATACTGTGGGCCCGCGCCCAGTCAATGGCCCACTGCATAAGCTGTGCACCCCAGGGACCGCCGCGCAAGGCCGCTTCCAGGTAGAGACGCCGGAACACGCCAATCCTCGCCCGCGTGGCCTCTGGCAGCACGGCATGCGTACCACGCACACACCCTGCGTCGTCAAGCACCACAAAAGCGCCCCCCGCTTTGACATAGTGCACGTCGATATCCAGGAGATCGCGATCGGCGTTCTCAAGACAGAGGCGGTCACCGTATTCGTGATAGACGGCGTCGATAAGCGCCATAATAGCAGCCTGATCCTCTGGGCGGGCGGGACGTAACTGCATCATAGTGGCGGATCCTTACAGTCATGACAGAGCCACGAGCAACGTCCCGTTCTCAGGGGGACGGCACCTCAAGATACCTGGAAACGCCGCGGAGGTAAAGATATTGCCACAGCCTGCTTCAACTGTGTTACTGACCCTCAAGATGCTGGTGGGCGCTCTGCAGCATATTCGGCACGGCCCGCATTGTGCCACAGCGAGGGGTGCCGATTGCACGAGCGAACCAAGCCTGGAGATGAGTATTACCTAAACCAGTGAGAGGCTCTAGTAGAAGCAACGAGGCAGAGGACATTGTTCTGAAAGGATGAAGGGGGAAGGATGAGGGCGGAAAGCGCAGAGGGGCTAATGCATTTGAAGGAGCGGACGAAGCAGTTTGAGCTGTGCGTTATCCGGATGCATTCGGCATTGCCGAAGAACCCAGAATCGCAGGTGATTGGCAGACAAGTACTGTGTTCAGGTACGTTAGTTGACGTACATTCTCGTCAAGGACGATACAGCTATTCGGGAGAACACTGTAGAGCTAGGCATCCAGGATGCACCCTCCATGGTAACCTCTCTCACACGGCAGACGACGGCTCACCAGCGTATGTATCCACCTGTACGAAGGCTCGCTGGCGCTGGTCCCACCGAAACATCTTGGCACCACCAATGTGATGGGCCTGCGCATCAATGACGATGTGATCGACTGGGTACAGCGGTTCGGCAGTCTTGTCAGGTTCACGCCCCAGGGCTGCTCGGATATCCTCAGCCGAGAAGTAGGAGCCCACATCAATATGGGAGTGGTAAATAATCTTCACGGGGCGTGGGGCCTCGATACTCTGCATCAGAAAACGCAGATCTCTCCCTCCCAGATAGTACGCAATACGTGCCGTGCGGGGAAAGCGTTCGGGATCAAGGGCATGATAGCGATTTTGCTCGTTCACGCAGCGGCGCACCTCATCAATCAGGGTACTGTCACGCGGTCCGATGAGAAAGCCACAACACTCCTCGGGGTACGTTTCGCGGGCATGGGCGTAGATCTCTGCCAGTACGTTACGTGAGAGCGTAGGCAGAGGGAGCGGTGAAGTGGTGGCTCCAGCATCAGGCGGCATCGGTAGTCTCCTCTCAGAAAGACTGAAGTCTGGCACAACCCCTTGGTGCATTACTGGTGGCAGAAAGCCATGCTCCATGCATGCTGGCATCATGCAGCGGTCGCTTGAAAGTCCTCAATGCTTTCCGTGCCAGGCATAGCCTCAGCTCATTGGCTTGAGGCTACCATCCACAGTTTGCCATTTCAAGGTGTGTATCTTCCTTTCCAACCGAGTCAGACCGTTGAGCACCTCCTTGAAGTCGATCCCCTGATAGACCCAACCATCCGGACTGCGCCCCACTGTTGCTGACCGATGGCTTTCGAGAGTATATGAGGGTGTAAAGCAATACGGCTGGTGCATGATCGTGGAATGGAGCGGTTCAGGTGTGCGCGCGATCAGGCCGAGAGGGTTGCAGGAGATGTTGCAAACCCATTTCGAGAGCTGCCGACCGGCTGAGGCACCCGACGCAGATGGCTTGGGAGAGGTCTCGAAACATTATCCGCAACCAGCAGGGACACGACCGTGGCTGCATGCACTCATTGAGTTGCTGGTCACAGAAGACCCTGGAAGCCAATATGAGCCAAATTTCTTGCCCTGACGGGGTGGTCGCACTTTTTCCAATGGCCAAGATCGTCTTGCAGTGGGTGGGACAGGTCCTGGAGACTCCAGCCTAGCAGGGACAATGCTACGCACCAGCTGCATGCTCCTGATGACACTGGGCTGGATGAGATAAAGAAGGGCTTGGACGCTCACAAGCTACTACAAGAGCCCCTCGATCAGGGCTTGGTATCGCTGCACCATAGTCTCTTGCTGAAAGCTCGCCATAATCTTCTGACGCGCTGATTCTCCCATACGCTTACGGTAGGTGGGGGACAGGAGGAGCGATAGTGACTGAACAAAGACCTCGACCGGGGCATCGCGACGGTGCACAACTCCATTAACCCCATCATCGATCATGTGGGGAATCTCCCCGACATTCGTGGCGATCACCGGCACCCCTACCGCCATCGCTTCGAGAATGGTCATGGGCATCTGCTCCCGCAGCGAGGGGAGCAGAAACACATCCATGGCGCGCAGAAAGGGCAACACGTTGTCTTGCTGGCCAGTGAACACCACGGAGGGATGGATACCTTTATCGTAACACAAGCTCGCTAGCCGCTTCTTTTCAGGCCCGTCTCCGACAATCAGCAACCGGACATGCGGGTTCTTGTGCACACAAGATGAAAAAATTTGCAATAACAGGTCAAAGTTCTTGATTGGATCGAGACGCCCGGAAAAGCCGACAACTATATGGGCCTCAGTGAATCCCAACCTCTTTCTGACCCGTTGTCGCTCCTCAGGGTCAGGTGCATAGTAAGATGTATTAATACCATTGGAGATTCGTACGATGCGATCGGCTGTAAGCAGGTACTCGCGCTGCAGCAGCGTCTGCAATTCACGAGATACCACAATCACTTTTGACGCCAGACGATACACGAGCAGACGTATCATGTCCCGCTTCCACAAGGTCGCTCTGCCCTCGTCGACGTTAAACCCATGTTCACTGTGAATAATGTGCTGTATGCCCGCTAGGCGTCCTAACCATATGGCATCAGTAGCGCCCCAGTTATACGTCATTAAGAGATCGGGACGCACGTGTCGCAGAGCACTGGCAAGAGCCAGGAAAAACCTCCTGCGCTGCGCTGGCTTCTCAAAGTCGAGAAATTGCACTTTCTCGTCTTGCAGCCAACCCCCAGCTTGCATGTTGTTGTCCAGGGTGAGAATGCTATGTTGATAGGTGGGCGTTGTGTGTTTGATAAAGGTGCAGATCACCTTTTCCATCCCACCCAACCCAAAGGATGGCACTACATGCAGAAGCTTCATAGATAGTGCTCACAGTGCACAGGCAGTGTTCACGCCTGCGTCTTGCGTAGGAACTTAGCCAGATTCTCGACCATCACCGAGTTCTCGGAGACGTCGTGCCTGATAACCGATCCCATATCGATCAGACAACCATTATCGATCTTCACACTGCCGCTTATGGAACTTTTAGAGACAAGATGGCAGTCGTACCCAATGATCACGAAACCGGGTATGCATACCCCGCCTGTAATGCAAGAGTAGTCGCCGATGACGACATCGTGGCTGATCGTAGAGTTAGGCAGGATGTTGACGTGGTTTTCAATGCTAGCCTGCTTGGCGATGTCACATACTGCCGCTCCCCTCACCCAGTGCCGCCATGCGGGAGACACTGGCCGTAGGATGCACGATGGTCTCGAATCTGGCGAGGGGACCCCATCTTGGCGATAATGGCCGCATATAATACGGCGGTAACAAGGCCACGACAGGGCGGCTTCAGTTACTCACGCGTCCCCGCAACCATGGCCCGATAATCTTAGTCAGTGGCAGCGGCAGATGCCTCCATGTCTGAATCAACCGCTGATGCTTGGTGTCATCCTTGTGTAGCATCGCCGCTTGCCCCGGTTTTCTGCTGAGGCTTTGCCAGTGGAGTGGTTTCTCGATTGTCCCCCACTGCTTCTTAAAGTCGTATGTCCCACTCTTAGGTGAGGAGCGGCCGAAATCGAAGTACCGGTAGCCATATTCACACCCCCACTGGATCATCTCCCAGTACAGCAAGTTATTCGGACATAGTGAGAGGTATTGTCTAGACGACGATGCCCAGGGCACGATGAGGGAATCACGGAAGGACAAACACATGGCCCCGCCAATGGTCTGCCGTCCCTTCCGCACAAGCATAAGTTTCGCACTTGTCGGGAACTCTTCAAGGATGGTTGCAAAGAACTGTCGGCTGTGCACCGGGGAGCCAAGTGCGTGCATATTTGCCGCGAAGACTGTGTAGAAATCGGCCAACCCTTCAATGCCACTCCATGTGGCCGTGAGTCCAGATTTCATAGCCTTGCGGATTTGGTTCCGCAGTTTCGGATTGAAACGCTTCCACATCGTATCTGGGTTATCAGCGAGTTCTAATAGGAGAATGACCTTTGAGCCGATGAGAGGCATATCCAGGCTATTGCTATAGCGATGACGGAGATCCAGGATATCTGCTTGCTGCCCCTCGAACAACCAGAATGCTGCCTCATAAAGCTGTGCTAGGCTCTGCTCATCAGTGGCACAGATCCCTCCATCATCTAAAAAGGGGAGCGACACAAGGAGCCGGCGCTGCCGAAAGTCACGCATGCGAATGAGGGGAAGAATTCCCTTTGTCTCACCGTTTTCCTGAGCCCAGAGGTAGAGGGCTTCATGTCCATAACTGCGCTCAATGACACGACGCCAACCACTCAAATGGCAATGACCGGCCTTGGGACAAAGATAGACATAGTCGTCCCAAGCTTTGTCATCTCTGTGATGCGACTGGTATACCTTAAGCACTTTTGTACTCCTCAGAGCTCAGTTTGTGGGTGTAAAAACATGTACACTGTAGCTGACTCTCATGACTACCGGGTTGCCAGCCTCTACTGGGACCTCCGCCGGCACGTCCTATAACGGGTGTAGACCACCCCACCTCCATAGGCTCCCACGCCGAACACTAAGACATCGGTGCCGCTGGGTAGGTGGCTCAGCATAAGCACCTGAGCGCCCTCTAACAGCGTGCCCATGAGTAGCCCTACAACGAGGGCGTACCGTCCTCCCGTGCCTGCCGCTGCAGCGACGACAAAGCCGAGGAACCCCGCACGCAGCCCCTTCTGCCAGAGGTCGAATAGGGCATACAAGGCGTTCTGGGGATCGGCCCCATAAAAACTCAGCAGGGGCATCCATTCGATCTGGGCCGCCTTGGTCGCCAGAGCGGCCGGGGCGAGCGTGAAGTTGAAGGGAGTCAACTCCGCATAGGCGACGAAAACAACCGCCAGGACAACTAGCGCACGCCACGGATGGGTCCGCACCAGCGTCGATCGGACGACCCAGGGCAGCAGGGTCCCCCCTGCTAGCGCGCCGAGCGACGCCAGCAGGACGTTATCCACCTTCGGAACACGCCCATCAAAGAAGAGTTTGCCGACTTCCAACACAACGGCAAAAAGGCAGGTGAGCCTCCACGCAGACCACCCTACGGGCCGCCGCGGCCCAAGCCATACAAGCGAGCGGTGGACCAGCGCCATGAGAAGGGCCCAGGGGACGACCTTGTCCATGAGGAGGTCGCTCCAGATGTGGTCCTTGAGACTCTCTAGAGGCACCCACTGGATATGCTTGACATTCTGCCAGACTGTCGACACATCCAAGGTGATGGCAAAGGGGTAGAAACTATCGACGCTCAGGAAGAAAGCCAGGAGCCCAAGGGGGAACAGCGCCGGCTCTGTGCACACGACCCGCGCGACCCAGACGACGCGCCCTACCTCCACCGACCGGAAGCACACGTGCGCCACTATCGCACCGATGAGGGTTCCCGCTGTGTTTGCCTCCACATCTAACAGCGATGCGGTACGATCCAGCGTAAAGAGTTGACCGCTCTCGATGAGTATGGCGAAGGCTGCCGCCAGAGCCCCGCTTGCCAGGAGCGGGCCCACCCAACCCCGGCCTGGAGTGGCCCGGAGACCAGCCCCCACCAGGCAGAAGCCGAAGGGAAGGTACAAGAGTATATTGCTCACCACGTCAGGGATCGAGAAGTTCTTTTGGCCACCCTGAAACGGGTAGACTGCCGTCCTGACCTGCATGAGACGCTACCAGACGATAGCGGGATCCGTGCTGAGATGGAAGGGAATGAATGACCCATATACGATCCCGAGGCAGCAGAGAGCCAGCAGCACCCGCATAGCGCGTTGCACACGGTGAGTGCTCTGCTCCCACTGCTTTCGGTCTACCGAAGGGCTGGGGCATTGTGGGTGTAAAAGCACGGCACACCCCGAAAATCTCTCTGCTGTAGAATGCTGTGCTACTGATGATGGGCTACAAGGCTGGCATCTGGGCCAGGTGTCCTAACTAATCCTTGGAGTAGATGCTCCAACTGCACACCTTGCTCTGACCACTGATGATGTGCTTCGACGTAGCGCCGTGCCTGGAGAGCACACTGCTGGCGTAGGGTGTTGTTGCCCGTGAGGAGAGCGATGAGCTCTTGGGCAAAATGCTGCGGATCATCGGCAATCCGAATACCATCCTCTTCCGTCGCGGTGATTCCTTCGAAGGCTTGTGTGGTCCCGACCACAGGGAGTCCCGCCGCCATAGCCTCTAGGATTTTGTTTTGAACACCGCGAGCAAGACGGAATGGAGCCACCGCAATCGCGGCTTGCGCTAAGTATGGACGGACATCAGGCACAGCCCCCGTCACCGTCACATTAGGGTGCTTGCTCAGTGCTTGCACCCGCCGGGTGGGATGGCTGCCAACAATAGTAAAACAACAGTCGGGGACGACCGTACGTACGAGGGGAAAAATATCGTTACAAAAATACTGAACCGCATCAACATTGGGGAAATAATCCATGACACCCGTGAACACAAGGGTTGGTGGCCTGCGGGAAGCCGCGTCAGCTCTCTTTGGTACAAAGTAGTTCAGATCAACCCCGTTGGCGATCACTGCAATGGGTCGATGACATATGCGCTGTTGGAAAAGACGTTTCTCTGCTTGTGAGATGAATACTACATGGTTAAATATGTGAGCGATGTGCGCTTCATATGCGGCTAAGCGACGTGCCTCGAGGCCATAGACCCACGCCAGGGGTATGGCGTGATGCCGCGCATACTGCTGCCATTTCTCCGAATCAACATCTATAAAATCTATAACGCGCGGGAGAGCAGACATCTCTAGAACATACTCGGCCATGGCCGCAGAGGAAACAAAGATCATATCGAAGGTTTCTGTTTGGAGTTTGCGCGCTATTTCCCGTGCCAGCGCTTTCCTGTAAAAGGCAGCCACAGAGAGGGGTTTGCGAGTCAGCAGAGCACGTGTTGCCAAGCAGAGCGCAGATGTCTTACTCCTATACACCGCCACAACGGATGCACAGGAGTTCTCCAGGATGCTGACGTACTTTAGATCAGTCGGATCATCAACGAGACAGACGAGATGTACGGTGTGGTGCTTTGAGAGATGCAGCAGTTGATGGAATGCCCGGATCTTTTCGCCTTTATTTGGAGGGTATGGGATACGGTGTGCAAGATACAAGATATTCATACAGGTGTATCCGTGAGTACAGGATGACAAACTCAGACAACGCCACCTTCGCACACTGAACAGACCTCGCAATTCCTGACTCCTGGAGTAGAAGGAGGCCTTTTCTGGAGCTTACTATTCAAGCGCATGTGGACTGATTGAACGATAAAAAGTGGGGGCACAGTCC
>Ga0081455_10003453_pt1 | contig 18169 bp, 13 predicted proteins | sample TabmetS3T2R1_FD_70207 | JGI IMG/M metagenome (GOLD analysis project Ga0081455, IMG submission 70207) | Tabebuia heterophylla rhizosphere microbial communities from the University of Puerto Rico - S3T2R1 | ecosystem: Host-associated > Plants > Roots > Rhizosphere ...
ACCCGAATAGGTAACGATCGCTTGCCCGCTCGCAACGTCGTAGATATGGCAGCCATGCCCATCCGGAACGCCTGCTACACATGCCAGAAGCGTCTTTCCATCCCAGCTGAAGCTGAGGTTACCGGTAGGCGATCCCTGTCGCGGCAGCACTCGGCCCGAAACGCCAACCTTTTCACTGCGTCTGTCGTACATCGATCCGGGATCCCAGAGCCGGATCTCGCCGCTCTCATCACCGGAGGCGACCGTCCCGTCTGGCGCAACAGCCAGGCTGACGACGCTGGCGCTGTGGCCCTCGCCCCGGAGAATTTCCGAACCATCGGTGACGCGCCAGACGATGGGACCTTTGCTGCCGTTAGTCACCGCGCGCGCGCCATCAGGCATAAAGCCTACGGCGGTGCTGTTGCTGAAAGGGTTATGCTTCCGTTGACGCTGCTCGACGTCCCAAATACTAGCGAAGACGGACGCGTTAGTGGCATTCCCCGAGATCAAGTAACGGCTATCGGGTGAGAAGGCTAGGTTGAAAGCGAGGAATTTGTCGGTCTCGAGCCGCGCCACGAGCCGGCCTGAGCCGAAATCATAGAGGCGGATCCCAAACTCATTCAACAAGCGTGAGCCAAGAGTCCAGCCCCCCACTGCCAACCATTTGCCATCGGGCGACAACGCCATGGCGTAGATTCTTCCTTGAATCCCCGGCGCACTTTCGCCCCGAATCGTCCGCACCGTCTTGCCCGTCGCCAGATCCCAGACCCGAATGGTCTTGTCTTCCGATGCCGAAACGAGTTGCCTACCATCTGGTGTGAAAGACATGCCCACGATGGGCAACGTGTGACCCCCAGTGTCGAGCATCGGCAAGACGTCGCCCATCAGCTGCTGCGCGCGCAAATCGCTCGTAAGGAGCGTCAACCCCAGAAGCAGCGGCGCAATGAAACGCATGCCGGTTCCTCCCTGCATTTAGCGCTGATCTTGTGCACACGCGTAGAAGCACTTTCGCTGCACAATATGGCGCGCTTGCGTGCAAGGGACTGCCAGCGCCAGTGTTAGCAGCTTTGCCCAATCGAGCCGAGCTGCGCAGTGTCAAGCGTCCACGCGCGCGACCTTTCGCCTTGCACAGCAACACGCGCAGCCAAAGGTGCGCTGCTGACTACGAAAATCAGGGGCCAACTGGTTTCGCAATCGTTGCTAGCAAATCTGTGATTGCGCGGAAGCTTGGCGGTCGGTTCGCTTCACCGCAGCCGCGCGCCGTCGTAGTGTCCTTCGAGACCTTTGACGCTCATTCATCCCGCTTATCGAGCGGCTGGCTAATCCGCATCGGTGGTCGAGCGCGGCGGCCGAGCTGCCTAATGGCAGCGACCTCCCGTGCCCACTCCTTGAACGGACGTGCCGGTGTGCCGCCCATGCGAGCCCCAGGCGAAACGTCATTCTTGCAATGCGCCATACCGGCGATCTGCGCACCGCTGCCGACCTTCACATGGTCGAGCACACCGGAAAGTGCCCCCATGACGACGAAGTCGCCGAGTTCCGCTGAGCCGGCAATTCCGCAATGCGCAACGATCACGCAGTGCCGGCCGATAATGACGTTGTGGGCGATCTGAACGAGGTTGTCGATCTTCGTACCCTCACCGATGATCGTGTCCGACAGAGACCCCCGATCGACAGTCGAGTTGGCGCCGATCTCGACATCATCACCGATGATCACGCGGCCGATTTGCGGCACCTTCATGTGCCCCTTCGTGCTCATGACGAATCCGAAACCGTCCTGTCCAATACGCACGCCAGGATGGATGATCACGCCGTTGCCGATGATGGCATGCATGAGCGTTGCGCCGGCGCCCAGGTAGCAGTCTCGCCCCACCACGACCCGGTAGCCGACCACGGCACCGGCGGCAATCGTCGTCCCGGAACCGATTGTGGCCTCCCGGCCTACGATGGCGCCCGGCTCGATAATAGCGCTCTCATCTATCCGGGCGGTGGGATGAACGAGCGCTCCGCGCGCGTCCTCGGCCGCTGCCTTGCTGCGGAGCGCGTCGGAGTAGAATAAGTACAACGCGCGAACGAACGCCTGGTAGGGCGCTGGGGCCGCGAGTGTCGCTGCGGTGCGGGGCGCGTGCTGGACGTTTGCACCGGCCAGTATACAGGCGCCAGCAGCAGTGCCGGCAAGCTGCTCGGCATACTTCGGGTTGTCGAAGAAAGCGATGTGGCCAGGGCCGGCGTCACGCAGCGAGCGCACATCCTCGATCATGCGCATGCCGTCCTCCTCGCGCGTGAGGAGGGCTCCGACCTTCACAGCAATGTCACGAAGTGGAAAGGGACCGGCCCGGCGAAAAAAACCCGGATGCTGCATGGTTGCTCCCCGGCGCAGAGTGGATTTTCGGGTGCAGTCCGTCCGCCGCAGACCATGAATGGCCCGGCGACCGGGCCTGGCACTTTCCCGACGTTCTAACATGTGGGGCTGGCTCCAGGCGAGATGATATAGGGCGATCCCACCGCGAAGCAGTGGTGGATGAACGCATTCTTTTTGTGCCGGGAGCCTTGTTGAACACCCACATGGTGCTAACGTCCTCGCGAATCGAGATGGTAAGAAATGTCGGAGCGGGTTCCGGTAGCCGTCGTGGGGGCGGGGTATTTTGGGCGCCTTCATGCAGGGCAATATGCGGCCAATCCGGCCGCCAGGCTGGTTGCGGTCGTCGATATCGACGAGGCACGGGCCAGGGCCGTGGCCCAGGACTTCGGCGCCGAATCGGCAAGCGACTATCGCAGCCTTGAGGGTCGCGTCGCGGCGGCCAGCGTGGCCGTGCCCACCCCGCAGCACTTCGAGGTCGCCGGCGGCCTCATCGACCGAGGTATTCACGTGCTGGTCGAGAAGCCGATCACCGAGAATATGGAAAGCGCCAAAATGCTCGCCGCACTTGCCAAAAGGCGCGGCCGGGTGCTGCAGGTCGGCCATGTCGAGCGCTTCTCTGGCACATATCGCGTTCTCGCCAACGAGGTCAGTCGTCCGCTTTACATCGAGAGCTATCGCGTCTCTCCATGGAAGCACCGCGCGGGCGAGGTGGACGTCGTTCTTGATCTCATGATCCACGACATCGACATCATTCAGGGTCTCGTGGGCTTGCCCGTAACCGCCGTGCACGCCGTCGGCACGCCGGTGATCAATCCTACGGCTGACCTGGCGAACGCGCGGATCATATTCGGCACCGCCTGTGTAGCGACCGTGACCGCCAGCCGCATCAGCTATAAGAGCGAGCGGCGTATCCGCATCTTCCAGCCTAACCGCTACATCATCGGCGATTTCGCCAATCACCGCGTCGACAGCTACACCGTCCGCGGCGATCCCAAGACGGAAGGTTTCGAGGCCATCAGGTTCGACTCGGTCGAGGTTTCCAAAGAGAACAGTCTCGCCAACGAGATTGCAGAATTTCTCGACTGCGTCGTTACCGGGAGCAAGCCGAGAGTAGGCGGCTGGGAAGCATGTGAGGCGTTGCGCGTTGCCAAGATGGTTATCGACAGCATGGAAGCGCATCGCCTCGGGGTCGAAGGGGCCTTGGCGGGGCAGATCATCGGCGAGGGAGGTCGACGCCTTGCAGTCGCACCGCACAACAAGCGCACGCCGCGTGCGCCCAGTCGAAATCGCCACAAGCTGCCGCCGCGTGCCGCTGTTCGATCTGATGCGCCAGGATGAGCGGTTTGGGTCACGCCTCAGTGGGCGCCTGGCCGCGGTTCTGAAGCACGGTCAGTTCATCCTCGGGCCGGAGGTGGCGGAGTTCGAAGCCGCGCTGGCAAGCTATGCCGGCGTTCGGCACGCCATCGGTGTCTCCAGTGGGCGTGATGCCCTGATCATGGCCCTGATGACGCTGGGTGTCGGGCCGGGTGATGCGGTGTTCGTACCGGCGCTCACCTTCTCAGCCACAGCCGGTGCCGTGGTTGCGGCGGGCGGCGTGCCGGTCTTCACGGATGTCGATCCTGAAACCTTCAACATGTCTGCTGATGAGCTCGATCGAACGATCGAGCTGACGCTTGCCCGCGGAGAGCTGCGGCCGAAGGTGGTGATCCCCGTCGATCTTTACGGCCTCCCAGCAGACTACGCTGCCATCGGCGCAGTGGCCCTGAAACATGGGCTCGCCGTCCTATCCGATGCTGCGCAAAGCTTCGGCGGGACGATCGGGGAGAAACGAGTGGGCGACCTTGCGCCAATCACCGCCACCAGCTTCTATCCAACCAAGCCTCTCGGGGCTTTTGGCGATGGTGGCGCAATCTTCACAAACGACAGCGAGCTGGCCGAGACCTTTCGCCAGCTCCGCAGTCACGGCATGCAGGGTTCGGGTGACGTCGCGATGCGACTTGGCATGACTGGCCGACTGGACACGCTGCAGGCGGCGGTGCTACTGGCGAAGCTTGAGAGTTTCGACGACCGGCTCGCAGAGTGCTGCCATATCGCCGCCCGCTATCAACGGGCGCTCGCTGGAGCTGTCGACACGCCTCGCGTTCCTCCCGGGTTCTCCTCCGCCTGGGCGCTTTACACGATACGCGTCGCCAATCGCGATGCAGTGCGGGCACAATTGGCGCAGTCGGGCGTCGAAACCGGCGTGTATTATCGCGTCCCGCTCCACCGCCATCCGGCCTTTGCGCCTTGGCTCAGCGGCGGGGAACAGTTGGCGGTTTCCGAGCAGCTCGCGGATGAGGTCCTTAGTCTGCCGCTACGGCCCGGTCTAAGCGAAGTTGACGTAGATCACGTCATCGAAACCGTGTTGCGGGCCGTCCATTGAACGGGGACAATCAAATTCGAGTTGCAACGCTTGTACGCCACCTTCTGATGGCATTCGGGTAACGCCCGAATTGGTATGAAGCCCTGCAGCCCACCTTGGGCCGAGCTCCCCCGCGACCTGCGGTTCCGGCTTGAATACGCAGCCCTGCGCGGCCTCATCGCGTTGATGAGGCCGCTGCCGGAGACGGCTAGGCGGAGTTTACTTCGCCAACGGATCGGGTCGTAACTGGATATGCACGGCGCGTGGCTTTGAGCCCTTGCCGCCCTCCATCAGCCATGGCACGCGGTCGCCACTCGTGCTCCACAGCCCACGCCCTTTCCAACCGGCGTTCGCGTCGTCGATGCGCCCGTCCAGGCCCTTGGCAAAGAAGCCTATCGGGTACGGGATGCGCAGCATGACCATCTGCCCGTCCTTGAGCGCGGCGAAGCCGTCGTTGAGGTTGGCGGTGGAGATCGGCACGTTTTCGCCAAGGCCTAATGTGTTGTGCTGATCTACCCAGGTGTAGTAGCTCGCCTCGGCGCTAGAGTTTTCGAAGCCCTCAAAACTCGGCCCCGGATACTTGTAGGAGGCGAAGCCTTCCGGACAATGATTTCCGGTTGCATTCGGGCCATTGAGCGGACCCTTGCACTTGCGGCGGTCGAAGCTGATCAAACTACCATTCGAGCCCGAGCCCCAGACTACGCCGTTGCTGTCGATGTCGCCGCCCCGCACCCCAATGCCGTCTTTTGGAATAGTGTAGAACTCGGAGAGCAGGGTCTTGGGGTCGAAGCGCAGGAAGCCGGGTGGGCCGGCGAACACATTGAGGGTGTACCAGACCGAACCGTCGGTCGGATGTGGCATCACGGCGTACGGACCAGAGCCGGCTATTCGCATGTCCTTGCCCGATTCGGGGGGCTTGCCGGGTTCGGTATATTCGTCGACCTTGCCGTTGGCGTTGGTGTCGAGCACGAACGGTGCCCAGCCCTGCGCCTTGGCGGCATCGCCCGTCTCCTCCCACACTTTGGTATTGACCCACCCGGCCACCGGACCGGAGCCGGAAAGCCACAACGTGTTGTCGGCGTCATAGCCGAACTGCGGGTGATGGGTGCCAAAGCACGTATCTATGAAGCTGTACTTCATCGTCTTGGGATCGAGCATCGACACCTGGCGTCCCGATCGCTCAAGCGGAAACACCTTGGCCGAGGGATGGTCGGATCCCTGCTTGCAGAATGCTGGGTTTTCGATCCCGCGCACGGCCGCCGCAAACCACACGCGGCCCTGCTTATCAAACATGCCGTTGTGGTTGTTGGCCCGCTGGCTCCAGATCTTCTCCTCGCCCCAGTAGGCGGAGGGCGCCGCCGGCTTCGCGGTGGCGGAGGCATGGAAGGGAGGTCCGAACGATTCGGGCGCGCCCGGATCCGCAACCGGCATCTTGAAGAATGTCACCTTGTGCGTCTTCGGATCGAGGATTGGCATATCATCGCTTGAGTACTCTGGTGAGCCGTAGAGCACACCGTAGGCATTGACGGTGGGATAGCGCCGGTCCGAGGAGATGAGATCGTGGACAAACTGCTTCTCCGTTCCCCACTCCCACGACGAGACAACAATGTTGCGCTCGATGCCAGCCGGCCGCTGCGGCTTGTGCTTAGGCAGCTCGCCATTGGCGACGCGGTCGGTCCAATCGCCGAAATACTTGAACGGAACGCTGCCGAGCTGTCCGGCGAGCCGGTTTACCATGAATTCACCGGTTTGGCCGGAGGCGACGCGACGCGCCCATGCGTCGGCGCCCGACTTGAATTCGCCAAGCGCGGCCGGGATCGTGCGCGTCGACACCTGACCAAGCTGATGGCAGCCGATGCAGTCGACGTTGCCCATACGCTGGCGCCAGTTCTCGCGCGTGATGTTCTTGGGAATATCGGACGTGCCGCCAAAATCCTTCTCCGGCGGCATCTTCATCATCGCGTACCAGTAGATCGCCGAATAATAGTGTGCCGCCGCTGCCTCGTTCGGCGCCGGCACCGCCGTAAGATTGAGCTGCTGGCCCGGCTTCGCGCGCATCTTGGGCGAATCCACAAGCCCGTAGCCCCGCACCCAGACCTGGTAGTTCACATTGGCTGGCACGTCAGGGATGACGTAGCGCCCCTGGTCGTCGGTTACGACCATCTTGGCGAATTTGGTTGGCAGTTCGGTCGTTTCCGCGATCACCCACACACCGGCTTCGGGCCCGGCCGGGCCGCGCACCACGCCGCCGATGTCGTCATTATCGATCGCGACCACCGCCTGCTGGGCATTCGCCGGCCCGGAAACGAAGGCCAGGGATGCGCCCGACAGCGCGGCGAAACCGATGCCCACGGTGGACCACAACACATGTTTGAGGTTCATGTTTCTCTCCCTAAGGCCAGGGCTTGCCGCCCTTATTGGGTGCAATCCTACACCAATCGCGACGCGGCGTCAGACCTCGCAGGCCGAAATCGTCTAGCGAAGCTGGTGGCTGGGGCGCAGTTGCCATGAGCGACAGCGGCTGGGAGACGTGAGCAAGAGCTCAAGGAGCCTCGATGCCCACCCACCGGACGAAGATGCCTGTAGCCATTTCAACGATCGGCACCGACCTCGATACCACCTTCCGCCTCGTCGGCCCTGCTAGGCACGCTGCCATTGTATGGCAGCAGGAGGTGCCGCCTTGAGAGCAAGCGGGGCGCGGGCGTGCTCGGGCGTGCTGCACCTCGCGAGGGAGCAGGGGAGGCTTGAAGTCCCAATCTCCGAGACTGGTAGCCTCATAGTTTCGATAACACAATCTGAGTCGGAAAAGGTGGTTGCGAGCCCCCGCAACCATCTCGATTCCCCTGCAGATTGTCGAACTCGAGGGCTTGATCGCTGGCCCACGCCAACTCAGCGCTCGACCCTGCCAGGTGAACCTGCGGATGGCTGAGAGGAGCGCGCCTACGGGGGCATGTTGCTGTCTTTCTAGTTCGCTCTGGGGTCATGTGCAGCAGGGCGCGCACACGTGGTCTCCTTGAAGCCATGCCGTTCCTTGACCCAGCAAGCACGCTCACGCGATGGGTTTGCAATTCCGGCCCCCGCGGCGCACACGAGCAGGAAGCTCGGCACCGATTAAGACGGTTCGATCGGCATCCGCGCGATGCTGAGCCAGGCGATCGGCGCGCCGGCTTTCTCGGCCGCTTGAGCCGGCGGCACGTTCGTGTCCCAGTCCGCGGCGATGAAGCGTTTGCCGTTCACTGCCCGCGCTTCGTCGGAGAGCAGCCAGAGGAGTGGCGGGACCATGATCGCTGGCCTCAGCATCTTCTCCCGGTTCGGGGCTTCGCCCACCAGAGGCGTGTCGGTCGTTCCACCGGGCACCAAGACATTCGACGTCACGCCGCTACCGGCAAGATCCGCTGCCAGGATTGCCATGGCCGACTCCGCCGCCGCTTTGGACGAGCCGTAGAGCAGGAGCCCTTCTCGCACCATTGTTCCCAGGCTGGTGGTGACCGTAACGATCCGCCCGTTTTTCGTTGCCAGCATGTGGGGCAGCACCGCGCGTGCCATGTTGATCGGTGCAGCGGCATTAATCGCGATGAAGCGACCCCATTGCTCGGCCGTCGTCTCCCAGAAACGGATGGGCCGACGATCGTTCTGTACCGAGGCCTGGCCGATGCCCGCATTGTTCACCAACGCATCAATCCGGCCGAATTTGATCAGAGCAGCGCCCGCGACGTGGGCAAAGCTATCCAGCTGTGCCAAATCGGCCGTGACGGTGTGCACGCTTCCCTTCAGTCCTGCCGCTTGCTTCGCAAGCTCCGCCAAGCCAGCGGCGTTACGGTCTACGGCGGTAACGTCATGGCCAGCTTTTGTCAGGCCCAATGCCATCGCCAAACCGATACCGCTGCCGGCGCCGGTTACGATCACTGCCATATTTTTTGAGGTCATCTATCTCTCCTCCTGCACTTGCGATCGACGACAAGGATCCCCGGTCCAATGACGTTGGTCCAGCGCCACGTGATCTCGTGTGCGTGGGCCATCTGCGCATGCAGGATAGGTCACCAGGCAGGGATCGTCGGCTGACGGGTCCATTCTTCATCGCCGGCCAGGTCATGCAATCTGCATGGGCCCAGAACCCGGCAGGCGCATGACGAGATCGGGGCCGATCAGCGCGGCAGGTGTGTAGGTACCACCCGGCATGTCATGGGCCAGCAGATGCTCCACGACAGCCAACGCGCCGGTCACTGTCAGGCTGTAACCGTTGGCCGTCTTGATCCGAGCGGTGCGCTTGTCGCCTCGCGCATTGGTAACCTCGCCCCACACGAACGTCGGCTGCGTTTCGCGCTTGGCCGCCGAGGGTCCTTTAACCGTACTTTCAATGCGCCGCTTCATGAAGTTCTGAACCACGCCCATGCCGAGCAGCCACTTTAACCGGTTGGCACGCCTCGCCCAGGCGACCATCGCCGGTGAGCCCGGTATGTAGACCTCGATATTGGCAATGCCGGTCGTCGCTGAGGCCGTCGAGACGTCGCCCCAGGGAATGGTCATCGCGAGCTTCTCGCCGTCGCCGAAGTCAATGCGCCGGGTTTTGTACGCGAGCGGCACCGAAATGATATGGCCATCCTGGCGCACCTTGCCGCCCTGGGCGAGGCCTTCGACCGAAGTCTTCGCCGTCCCGGGCGAGAGGCCCGAGCCTGAATCGAACCCCAGCGCAAGATGTGTCGCATCGGGGAGGGCAGCCTTAAGTGTCGCCGCAACGCAGTCTGTGGGGATCACGTCGAAACCGACACCGGGGCATATGACAATACCCGCAGCGCGCGCCGCTGCATCCAGCGTTCTGGAGTGTTCGAATACGCCTATCTCGCCGGTGATATCGAGGTAATGGACGTGCGCGGCGAGGCAGGCTGTCATCATCGGTGCGGCTGTCGCCGAGAACGGTCCCGCACAATTGAGGACAAGGGCCGCGCCGTCGATACATCTCTTGGCCGCAGTTGCGTTTTCGAGATCGAAGATGCGCGCCGGCACGCCGAGGCCACTAGCCAGCTGTTCCACCTTGGCCGCCGTTCGCCCGGCCAACACCGGATTTAGCCCGCGGCGTACCGCTTCTCGCGCGATCAGTTCGCCCGTATAGCCATTCGCGCCATAGAGCATCCACGGCTTAGGCATGGGGATTACTCGTTAGCCTCACGGGTAGCCCTTGGATCACTCGGGGACCGGGGTGTCTGGCAAGGGCTTAGCCCGAATTTCTTGCAACGGCGAGCCATCAACCTAGGGGCAGGAGGCGCATAGGCGGCCGGAACCCGCCGGCTAGGCCGCTATTGCCGGGTCTGGACGTCTCCGTGGCGATTGCTACGCGGTTGCGACGGCACTACCTTCGACGAAGAAATAACACGTGAGGGTCATCGTCATGCGTATCGGATTGTCCATGCCATTGCCCGCCTACACGATCGACCCAGCCTTCATGGGGCGGACGGCGGAATGCCTGGGCTTCGAGTCGATCTGGTATGCCGAACATCCCGCCGTGCCGGTCGAGAGTGCCAGTCCATTCCCAGCCACGGGCGGCGCCATCCCCTTGTCTTATTCGCATTTCACGGACCCCTACATCGCGCTCGCGCGTGCATCTGGGGTGACGACGACCTTGAAGCTCGCCACCGGAATCACCCTGGTGCCGCAACGCAATCCTTTGCTTTTGGCCAAGGAGATCGCCGCCTTGGATCACCATAGTGGAGGCCGCTTCATCCTTGGCGTCGGCACAGGGTGGCTCAAAGAGGAAGTCGAGATCTTTGGCGGCAATTTCACGCGCCGGTGGTCCCAGACACGGGAAGCGCTCGACGTGATGAAGGCGCTCTGGTCCCAGGACGCGGCCGAGTTTCATGGCGAATTTTACAATTTCCCGCCTGTGCGCTCGTATCCTAAGCCCGCGCAAAAACCGCGTCCGCCGATCGTGCTCGGTGGCGCGGCAAAGAACGTGCTCAGACGCGTCATCGACCACGCCGACGGCTGGCTGCCCAATCGCATTACCCCGGCCGACCTGGAAAAGGCCCGCAAGGAGCTCGATCGACTGGCAGTGGATGCTGGCCGTGACCCGAAATTGATCACCATTACGGTCTATGGGCAGGAGCCGACGAAAGATGTCGTGCGACCACTGCTCGACGCGGGTGCCGATCGCGTCGTCGTGCGCGCGGCGCACGTTGAGACGGAAGCCGAGATGGGTGCACAACTGGAGCAGATAGCAGAAGCGGTGCTCTAAGCGCCGCCGTGACCGTACGATGCTGGGCTTCACTTTCCCATGTTGCTGCCGCCGGGATGGAAACGTGTGGCGACCCATGCTGCGGGAGTTTGTCCGGTGCCCCCGCCATGTACTTCGCGTCGGGCTCTGCAAGCCTCTTCGGCGACGAGCGTGCCACCAACCGCATCGACATTGAGCGCAACTGCGAAATTGCGGCCAGGTTGAAGCCCATGCTGGATGCGATCATGGAGACGAACAACGCAGGAAGGCCGGGTAGTCTAACCTTGGGATCAGTGATCGCACCCTGCTTGCTCTCGGGCGAGCCCTCCACCCGGCTGGCAATGTCATCAGGGTTTGGGCGACCCCATGCCGCCGGTTATACACCTCAGCCCTTGTCTTCGACTGGTGCCAGCGAAGCTTCGAGGCGGCGAGCCCATGCTGCACAGCGGCATCAAAGCCCTGGTTTTAGCCGGGACTCTGCCGCCTCGAACCGCCAGCGAAGGTGCGAAAGACGCCGAAACCTCAGGTGTTCCTTGAGCGAGCCCCTCTCCTTCAGTTTGCGGGACGCAGAGAAACACTCTGGCGCCACAAGGCGATGAGCAGCATGCGCGCCAAGGGCCAAAAAGAATTTGCGTGCGTCGAGGACCAACATTTGGCCAAATTGATATCCCTTCCAAGAGACTGGCAAATGCAGTGCTGAAAATCGTGGAGCCAACTTTGCGCGTGGCGATTGCCTTTCCCCTGCTCGTCCTGCTCCAGCTGTCCGTATCAGCGGCCCAGGAGAAAGGCAGGCGGACCGGCGAGGCCGCCGGCTCCAAGGACGTGTTCCGCGACTGCGCAGATTGTCCCGAGATGATCGTGGTACCGGCAGGCGAGTTCATGATGGGCTCGCCGCCAAGCGAGCGGGGCCGCAACCCCGATGAGGGCCCGCAGCGCAAGGTCACCTTCGCGCAAGCGTTCGCGGCCGGCAAATATGAGGTGACCTTTGCGCAATGGGATGCATGCGTCGCCGCGGCTGGCTGCACGCACAAACCGGGCGACAACGATTTTGGCCGTGGCAAGCGACCCGTCATCAACGTTTCGTGGGGAGATACTCACCAGTTCGTCACCTGGCTCGCCAAGAAGACCGGCAAACCCTACCGACTGCTGACTGAGGCCGAATGGGAATACGCCGCGCGTGGCATCACCGTGGCGGTTGAGCGGCCGCCAGCATTCTCGACGGGCCCTACCATTAATCCCAATCAGGCCAACTACGACGGCAATTTCGTCTACGGAGGAGGCGCCAAGATGGGCATCTACCGCCAGAAGACCCTCGAGGTCGGCTCCTTCAAGCCCAACGCCTTCGGTCTCTACGACATGCACGGCAACGTCTGGGAGTGGGTCGAGGACTGCTACAAGGACAGCTACGCCGGCGCACCCAGCGACGGCTTGGCCGTCAAGGCATCAAGCTGCAAGCTCCACATCCTGCGCGGCGGCGCGTGGAACTATTACCCGCAGCTCCTTCGTTCTGCTTATCGCTATGCCAGTGCGCCCGGCGTACGTGTGGAAAACGCTGGCTTTCGCGTCGCCCGGTCGATGCGATAGCCTCTGCTCTCGGAGATGAACCGCATGTCCTTGAGGATTGTTCTGCCGACAGCCGGCGCCAGACTGGCCATCGCTGCCATCGCCCTCGTCATAGTGACAACCCACAGCCAACCGCTTCGCGCGCAATTCGGCAGAGACGGCAGCCCCTACGGTTCCTATGGCAACCCCTACGGTTCCTCCGACCGCTCATACAAGCAATATCGGCAATACGATCCGTATGACGACGAGCGTGGGCGCTCTCCGAGCGAGGATCGCGGCGATATGCTGCCGTTCAAGCGCAGCGGCGTTCCGCGCGTGGCGGTGATCGGGCTCGATACACAGCGCGTCAGCATCTACGACAGCGTTGGCCGCTTGCTACAGCGGTCTCCCGTTTCGACCGGACAAACTGGCTATGAAACGCCGGCCGGCATATTCAGCGTGGTGCAGAAAAAGGCGGACCACAACTCCAACCTCTACGAGGACGGCAACATGCCGTTCATGCAGCGAATCACCTGGACGGGAATTGCCTTGCATGGCGGCGTGCTGCCCGGCCATCCGGCCTCGCACGGTTGCGTGCGTCTTCCCGTCGACTTCGCCAGGCGGCTGTTCGATCTAACCGACGTCGGCATGCGCGTGATCATCGTGCCCCATGACATCACACTTGCCGAGTTCGATCACCCCCACCTCCTTAGATCGAATGCGACCCGCATCGAGCTGCCGGCGCAGCCGGTCAACAAATCCCCGCGCGCGACTGCCGATGCCCTGCAAAACCTCAGATTGATCGCCTCGTCCAAGGACGCCGAAGCGGAAGCTGCCCAACGCAAGGCCAGCGAGGCCAGACGCGCCGCCACACGCACCTCTGAGGCCGCCGCCGCTGCCGCGAAGGCCCTAAGGACCGCGGAGGGCATACAAGAGCGCGCCGACGCACAGTTGAAGGACGCTGAAAAGGCATTCGATGCTGCCCGCACGGGCGCCAAGCCGGAAACCATCAAGCGCGCCGAGACCGCGAAGGACAAAGCCGCAGCCCGGCTCGCCGAGGCCGACAAACAATTGCAGACCGCCAAGACCCAAGCGCAGGTCAAAGCCGACGCTGTGAAAGCCTCGGAGGACGAGGCCAAGGCGGCGGAAGCCGCCAGCGAAGCCGCGCAGGACGCGGCAACTGACACCAAGCGCAAGACACTGCCGATTTCCGTGTTCGTCAGCCGCAAAACGCAACGGTTCTACGTGCGTCAAGGCTATGTGCCAGTTTTTGAGGGGCCGATCACCATCCAGGACCACGAGAAGCCTTTAGGCACCTACGTCTTCACTGCGTTCGGCGACGCCAACGAGCGCCCGCGGTGGGGCCTCATTTCTATGTACGCCGAGGGCAAAAGCAAGGTTGCTCCCGAACTTGTCGCCGCGCGCAGCAGCGCGCACAAGGGGGAGCCTCGCGAGGCAAGTCCGGCTGATGTCGCTGGGGCCAAAGCCGCGCTCGACCGAATCGCCATGCCTCTGGAGGCGATCCAGCGCATAACCGACGTGGTGCTGCCAGGTTCTTCCCTCATCGTCTCAGACGAGGGCCCTAGCATCGAGACTGGCAAGGATACCGATTTTGTGGTCGTCATGAGCGGCGAACCGCAAGGCGCCCTGAAGGTGCGGCAACGCCAGCCCCCCAACTTCAACAACTGGGGTGGCCCGTACGGCGGCTGGGGCAACTCGCCCTTCCGCGGTGGCTTCTGGAAATGGTGAGAGGCGCCCAGCCGTGGCATCCAGCCACACTGGCATCGCCAGCAAATGATGCGCTGGACGCCCACCGGGCTTCGCGTCTGTCGTCGCACGCGTTGGTGCATTCGCCCGCAAGCGTGTGAGTAGCCCTTCAGCGGCCTGTTGACCGCCCGCGTCACGCGCTTGTGCGCGATGCATGTCATGCGATGAGCAAATTCACAACGGCCTGGCCGTGGGCACAACCGGCACGACACCACCTCACAATACTCCGGCCTGCACAGCTGGCTTCTTCTTGGAGCGTTTCCAGAACACGCCGGGATAGCCCTTGAGCGGCACAAGCGCCTCGCCGGCATAGATCCAGTCCTGCTTTTCCTCGAGGGCGATGTGATAGATCGGCTGGCGGCCAGTGCGGCTCTGAAAGAGGGCGCGCGGAATGTTGATCATGTGCCGTGAGCGCGTGCGTTCGTAGATCAGCGGCGTGCCGCAACACCGGCAGAAACTTCGCACGGCGCCCGTCGTCTTCTGCTCGAAACGGCTAATTTCGCTTTGGCCAGCCGTGATGCGAAAGCGCTTGCGCCAGGTGCCGACGTAGGTAGCGTAAACGGCGCCATGCGCCAGCCGGCTGGCGCGGCTGTGATCATGCCAGGCCCAGAACGCGGGGTACTCCATCTCGAACTGCACGCTTCCGCACAGGCATTGGCCGCTGACAACAGAGCCGCCGGAGAGTTTTCGGGATTTCATCGGATGCGTGCCTCGTTGGTATTGATCTGCCCCCGTCGACTCGGACCACGCAACGGGACCGATCAACCGAAGGTCGACTTTCGCTGCTGGCTTGGCGATGTACGGGCTCAGTCCTAGCGTCCACGCTCTATCGCCTCGGAGACAAGCTCGCCAAGCCGCGCGATGCCCCGCTCCATCCGGTCATCCCATGAATGGCCGCAGCTCAAGCGCAGGCAATTGGCAAATCGGCCGCTGGCCGAGAACACTTCGCCCGGCGCAAAGCAAATGCCTTCCTCGAGCGCACGCTGGAACAACGGCCGGGTTTTCACCTGCGGTGGCAGCTCGAGCCACAGCACGAAGCCGCCAGCCGGGCGGCTCACCCGTGTGGTGGTGGGAAAGCTGCGGTCAATGGCGCGTGTCATCCTCTCGATGTTGTGGGCGAATACGCGGCGAATGCGGCGGAGATGACTGTCGTAGCCACCCGATGCCAAGAACTCCGCAAACGCCGCCTGCGGCAGCACCGAACCGCAGAGTGTGAAGGCCGCCTTGGCGTCCAGGATGCGCGACAGGTGCCGGCCGGCTACAACCCAACCGATGCGATAGCCGGGAGCAACCGTCTTCGAGAATGAGCTGCAATAGATTGTATTGCCGCGGCGATCGAGGGCGATGAACGGTTTTGGCCGTTCTGGCCCGAAACAGATATCGCCATAGATGTCGTCCTCGATCAGCGGCACGTCGTGGCGCGCCAACAGGTCGAGGACCGCCAGCTTCTTCGTATCGGGCATCGTGCAGCCGAGCGGATTGTTGAAGCTCGATGCGAAAAGGCAGGCGGCAACCTGATTGCCCGCAAGCGCCTCTTGCAGCGCGGCGAGCTTGATCCCTTCCGTGGCATCGGTCGGTAGCTCGAGCGCCCTCAACCCCATTGCTTCCAGCGCATGCAGCAGGCCGAAGTATGTGGGGGACTCTATCGCAATGGTGTCTCCCGGGCGCGTGACGGCACGGAGCGACAGGATCAGCGCCTCCGTGCAACCGACGGTAACGACGAGGTCGTCCGGCGAGAGCGCCCGGCCCCAGCGCACCGCGCGCCGCGCGATCTCGCGCCGAAGCTGCCTGTGGCCCTGCGGGCCGGTATAGGTATTGTAGTCGCGGCCATGCTCCCGCGCAGCACGCGCGAGATGCCGGTCGAGTCGGCTTGCGTTCAGCAGATCGGAGCTCGGGATCGCACAGCCGAGCGGGACGAGATTTGGATCGGACGCGTGCTCCAGCAGCTTGACGATCACGCCGGAGACGCTGACTGAGGTCGCGCGAGCCGGCGGTCGCGACGTTTTCGGCGGCTGCCGCTCTGGCTGGCGGCGCGCGACGTAGAAGCCGGACTGTGGTCGCGCTTCGAGGACGCCGCGATCTTCCAGCAGGCGATAAGCCTGCACGGCGGTCGCCATGCTGACCTTGCGTTCGCGGCTGATCGAGCGCAGTGACGGCGCGCGGATCCCAGGCATGAGTGTGCCAACATCCACCAGCGTGGTGATGAAACGGGCGAGCTCTTCGTAGCGGTAGGCGTCTTCGGGCATTGGGGGTGAGACTAACTGTACTGGTCGTAATTGTCATCTGCTGTGACTGTTCTGGTCGCGCCTGACTTGCTAAGCAAGGCCGCACGCAACGAGGAGGAGCGGCTGATGACGCGTTTTGTTCACAACGACATCATCTCGCTGACGGGACGAGCACCGCGCTTTGATCTTGCTGAGAGCGTTGGCCCAGATCTTCGACTCGGCGAACTCTTAGGGCCGGGTACGGCGGACGAGCTACGTCTCGGCTATGCCACCGCCCCGGGCGACCCGGCCCTTCGCGCCGCGATCGCCGCGCAGCACGGCGTCGAAGCCGATGAAGTTATTGTCACTATCGGCGGCATGCATGCGCTGTTTCTGACCGGCTACATCCTGTGCGGCCGTGGCGAGGAGGCGATCATCGCCACGCCCGTGTTTCCACCGGCACGCGACACGCTGCTCAGCGTCGGCGCGACGCTGCGGCAGCTGCCGCTCGAATTCAATGAAGGCTATCGGCTTGATCCCGGCCGGCTCGCCGTCTTGCTCTCGCCGGCTACGCGGCTGGTCTGCCTCGCCTCGCCGCAAAATCCGTCCGGCGTCGCCTTGCCATGCGAGGTCTTGGACGGGGTACTGTTGGAGATGGCGGCGCGGTGCCCAAAGGCGTTTCTGCTGGTGGACGAGACCTATCGCCAGGCGGCCTACAATAATGATGAGGCTGCACCGAGCGCTGCAACCCTCAGTCCGCGGGTGATAGTTACCGGTTCGCTTTCAAAATGCCACGGCGCGCCGGGTCTGCGCATCGGCTGGTCGATCCTCCGCGACGAAGCCTTGCGCGAGCAGATGGTGCTCGGGAAATTCAACACGGTAATCGCCAATTCGACCATCGACGAAATGCTGGGGCTTCGCGTCCTGACCCAGGCAGACGCGATCATCGCCGCTCGTCGAAAACATCTCGGCGAAGGTCTTGCGCGCACCGCGGCCTGGGTTGCGCGCAACGCGGCGCTGGTCGAATGGGTCAAGCCCGATGCGGGCGCGCTCTGTTGCGTACGCCTGCGGTCGGACCAGTTCGACCAGGCTGCGGTCGCCCGCTTTCATGCGGCACTCACCGCCCTCGATGCTCGTGTCGGCGATGGCACATGGTTCGGCGAAGAGGCGCGGGTGTTCCGTCTCGGCTTCGGCCTGCTGCCGATTCCGGAACTTGAGCTTGCGCTCGGGGTGCTGAGCACAGCCTTGCAACAGGCAAAGCGGAAAGCCGCCTAATCGCAGCCAACCATCCGGAGAAGCGACCGCGATGAGCAAGTTCTCGTTTCAACAGGTGGACGTCTTCACGGACCAGCCGCTGAAGGGCAATCCGCTGGCTGTGGTCGGCGGTGCCGACGGATTGTCCGACACCACGATGGCATCGCTCGGCAACTGGACCAACCTGAGCGAGACCACCTTCCTGCTGACACCCTTGGCGCCCACGGCCGACTATCGCGTGCGCATCTTCACGCCGGAACGCGAATTGCCATTCGCCGGCCACCCGACGCTGGGCAGCTGCCACGCGTGGTTGAACAATGGCGGCGCGCCTAAGCGGTTGTACATCGTGCAGGAATGTGCAGCCGGCCTGATCAAGATCAAGCGTGACGGTAACCGCCTCGCCTTTGCCGCCCCGCCCCTGCGCCGCACGGGCCCGGTCGAACCAGACTTGC
>Ga0081455_10003454_pt1 | contig 18168 bp, 19 predicted proteins | sample TabmetS3T2R1_FD_70207 | JGI IMG/M metagenome (GOLD analysis project Ga0081455, IMG submission 70207) | Tabebuia heterophylla rhizosphere microbial communities from the University of Puerto Rico - S3T2R1 | ecosystem: Host-associated > Plants > Roots > Rhizosphere ...
TGCAAAGCGCCAAGAGGCTGTACTGAACGGCTAAGTTTTTAGTAGAAGACGGAATTGAATCGCGCATGTCGAGTTTTAGTTGCATGATCTACCTAATATTGTCTGCTGTTCTGATATTTCCGTCAATGTTAGATTTCCACAGGAACTGTGGATAAGCCTGTTGGCAAGTTGCTCAGTTACCTGATGATGCGGCACGTCCAGAGCAGATGTGTAACAGATTGCTCAATTAATGAACAGTAAAATCTTTGTTAAATCAGCAAATTATAGTCTTATGCCCGATTCACAGTTTCCGATGATTTGACAAACGATTACAACTCTCGTCTTTTTTATTTTGTCATTTTCAGGATGTTCTAAAGAAACTAGAGAATTCTTTTGGAATCGCAGAAACGACCGCGACCAAACTATCAAGCGGTAATTACGGGGAGAATCGAGTTGTAAACCTGATTTTGCGGGTTAAGGTAGGATCATGGCTGTTAGTCTTTCCGATCCTGTCCTCGGTGCCGAGATTACTTGGCCGTTGTCATTGCAGAGCCGAAAGGGCTAGGAAGTTTCAACCCGTTACCGTCGTTCTGCCTTCTGCGGTTACAAAAATCCACTGGACGCTGGTTCCAGGTCGCGGCAATCAGTCGTCAAAAAACTTCTGCCCGGTTCAAGCATGAAGCTTTGACACGATTTTGGTCTACTGATGGGGGTGGAGGAAAACCTGCACCGAGAGAGTGTATTCTGACGCGGTATTTGATGGAAAGGAGCAACGGGTTTCTACGCTGTGTGACGAACTGGGAGTGAAGGCCACATTCATCGACTCTCTCGCCAGCGCAAATCTTGGCTCAGGCCGGCTTGCGTCCCCAATTTGCTGTGAAGGTGATGACGCTGGTCCAATAATGCGGGTCCTGATAACGCGTATGGAACTCCTCGAGCATTTTCTCGCTAACATAACTCGATTTCAGTAGTGAGGGCGCCAACTCCCGCACCGTCTCGATCCAGTATGTTGCCCAATCTGACCCGCCGTTGAACTGCGCGGTATGCCCTTCGCCCGCAACATCCTCCAGACCGAGCGAATCCAGCCAGACGGGAATCTTGCGTCCGACAAAGTAATCGATGCCAGCTTCAACCGACCACCTTAGCCGTCCTTCCCAGAACCTGTGCATCGAATCGGGCTCGGCCACCGTGCAGGGCAGCATGTCCGGTTCGACGGAAAGAAGCACGCCTCCAGGCTTCAGCGCGCTGACCATGCGCTCCAGGGCCTTCCGGGCAGGCATGAGATGGTGAAGCAGGGCACGGGCGACGACGAAATCGTAGGACTCTTCTTCTATTACATCCTGAAGGATATCGATTCGGCGGATCTCGAGACGCGGCACTTGCAGGTCCACGATACAACCGAGATCGATGTCGCTCGCGACTACCTGGCCAGCGGCGCCACGCGCTCAGCCAGAGCCCGGGCGATCGATCCGTTGCCACAGCCAACTTCCAGGCAGCGCCAGCCTGAGCGCACTCCCAGTCGGGTTATGTGAGCGAGCTCGACGGGATCCAGCAACGCCGACATTAGCACCAATCGTTGCTGTTCGCCCACCAATTTATGGGGCAGAGTGTCTTCACACATTGAGTTCGTCTTTCACTAGAATTGCGAGAAACCCGCGTCCGGAATATACGCCATCCTGCCAGCCGGCACGACAATCGGGTAATACCTCAGTATCGTTAGGCTCCATAAAAATCATTGGAATTTGCTTTAGGGGGAACCACTGCACTCGAGACTACCGCGACGACCCGGTGCGAGCCGCGTTCCACGGCTTCTAGGCGGCTAACTCAAAACCCGCACTAGCCCCATATCTTCATATTTGAGCGGACGGTATCCGATGGGGTTGCGTTATGTCAACTTGGCCCTGGATGTCGGCCCACAACTAGGGTAAGAGGCTTTTAAATTAGCTGGCTGTAGGATAGATCGAATGTAATCTCATTTATTTGGCGGCAACCGATTGTCAGACCTGGGCACGAGACGAAATCGATCGCGCACGGCAATTCGATCTACAATCCTGGGCGGCTGTTGTGGGACGGATCAAAGCTACCTTGAAGCGTTGGCCAAAGAAGCGCAGCAAGGGTGACGAAGAAGTCTTCCGAAAAAATTGTACTTTTGCCCAGTCTCGTTGGCACTACATTGCGGAACTTAACAAGCGGGAATAATCAATAAGAGCCACAATGTGGAAAAACGCGTATAGCATCGCAATGTAGCCACCAATGAGTCCAGCAATGATTGTGGAGACGATCATCTTGTGGATCATAAGTCACCTCCGTCACCTGTAAGACCTGACTTCCGGTGCTGGTGTAGATGTACTGTCAACTGCTGAAGGCAATCCCGATGCCAAACTCAATCGTGGTATCAACCGACTAATTTGTTGAAAAATCAAAGGCCTGAAAATGGGTTAACCTTACGAAAACAAGTTCCAAGTAAACGGTGGATACAGATGGTGTTAACAAAGTTACCTTCTTCTGTTTAGCGCTATGTGGACGCGCTCTTCCCGGATGCAGAAAAGAGATTGCCTCCGGCCGGAGGCAAGGCTTCGACTTTCAGGGGTCAAGAATGCTGGATATTTGTTCCGGAATGAGCAACCCTGGAAAGGTCGGGAATATGGCATTCAAGTGTTCGACCTTCGTTCGATTCGCATTGTCACTGACAAATGAGGAAGATAAAGTTGTCTAACTGACCCTGAGGGCACTATGCGGTTCAACGCGTTTTTTCCGACCCGAGATATCGGCACCGATCCCGCAAAGATCCGCGACTGGGCGCAGGCGGCGGAAGACCTGGGCTACGCCTACATAGAAGTTCCGGATCATGTTTTTGGCGCGACGGCGCGCAATGGATGGACGCCACGCTACAATGAGAAAGACCCCTTCCACGAGACATTCGTAACGCTCGGTTTCCTCGCAGCGGTTACTACGAGGATTCGTCTGTCGAGCGGGGTGCTGATCGCGCCGCAGCGCCAGACCGGCGTCATTGCCAAACAGGCGGCCGAGGCCGATCTGCTGAGCGGTGGGCGCTTGAGGCTCGGCATCGGGGTGGGGTGGAATCACGTCGAATACGAGTCGCTCAATATGGACTGGAAGACGCGTGGCGCGCGACAAGCCGAGCAGGTCGAGGTCCTACGTCTCCTGTGGTCGGAAGACCTCGTGAGCTTCAGCGGTCGATTCCACAACTTGAATGAGGTCAGTATCGTGCCACCACCGGTGCAGCGGCCAATCCCGATCTGGTTTGGCGGCTTGTCAGATGCTGCGGTGACGCGAGCCGCCCGGCTCGGAGACGGCTGGATGCCGATCATCGAACCTGATGCGCAGGCTGAAGAGAAACTCGGGGTACTGCGCGAACAGCTCAGGTCGTTCGGGCGCGACCCGGCAAAGTTTGGCATTGAAGGTTGGTTGCGCGTGCACGATGCTAACCCGCAACACTGGGCGGCTGCGGCAGACGGCTGGCGACGGCTGGGCGCCGACATGGTGATGCTCTATCCTATGTACCGCATCCCTAGGTTCGATGATCAGATTGAAACCTTGCGCCGGTTTAGGGATGTGGCGAGCGGATAGCCCAATCGCTCCGTAATCATAGCTAGCGCGCCAAGATTGAACACAGCAAGACTGCGGCAGCCACCAGATCGAGAAAGAGTTTGTCGACGCCCTGCGCGCCAGTCCCATTCGGCTCGGTGGAGGCCCACTGGGAAAAGCGGCCTCCAGCCGGACGCCCGTGGAAGTCACCGATATTCTCGATGATCGGGAATATGCCGGCGTGAGGTTTCGTCCCCTGCTAGGACGGCTTGGGTATCGTTCCCTCCTGGCGGTCCCGCTCCTGCGGGAAGAGAAAATTATGGGCGGTCTAACCATCTTTCGCCGTACGACGGGAAGCTTCCCGCCTGAAGTCATCAATCTGCTTCAGACCTTTGTTACCCAGTCGGTCTTGGCAATTCAAAACGCCCGGCTCTTCCGCGAGATAGAGGATAAGAGTCGCCAGATCGAGGCGGCTAACCGCCACAAGTCGGAGTTTCTCGCCAACATGTCGCACGAACTCCGCACCCCCCAACGCCATTATTGGCTTCTCTGAAGTCTTGGGAGAGAGAATGTTTGGCGAGCTTAACGAGAAACAAGCCGAGTACACTGACGACATCCTCTCCTCCGGCCGCCATCTGCTCTCCCTAATCAATGAAATCCTGGACCTTTCCAAGGTGAAGGCTGGGCGGATGGAGCTGTAGCTGGCTACGTTTGACCTCCCCTTGGAATAGATAATGCCCGCAGGTTTGTGCGCGAGCGAGCTGCAAAGCACGGCATCAATCTCGATGTTACAGTTGACGAGCGCCTTGGGGACTTCGTCGGCGATGAGCGCAAGATCAAACAGATCCTTCTTAACCTTCTTTCCAATGCCGTAAGTTCACCCCGGAGGGAGGACGGATCAAACTCGATGCGAAACAGGTCGACGGCCTTGTGGAGATTTCAGTCAGCGACACAGGGATCGGGATTTCGCTGAGGACCAGGCAAAGATCTTCGAGGAATTTCGCCAGGTCGGAGGCAACTATGCTCAGAAGAGAGGAGGAACTGGACTTGGGCTTACCTCGGCCAAGAAGTTTGTAGAACTGCACGGGGGAAAGATCTGGGTCGAGAGCGAGGTAGGCAATGGTTCTACCTTCCGCTTTACGCTACCGATTAACTCAGCTGTGTAGTTCTCCGCAACGCAGCGCAACCAGCAAAACGAGGCGAATTTATTCACTTGATGACCAATGGTGACACAAGTCTTCGGCCGTCGCTTGATGAATTGACCGTGACCAGATGATCTCGTGCGCGTTTGATACTCAAAGATCGGCTCTGAAAAGAAGGCTTCAGCCGATGATCAAGACCAGACATTTTGCGCTGCCGCCCGCCTTGATGAACTCATCGAGCGGAGTTTGGAATACGCGAAAGCCGGCGGCCTCCATGTTTTCTTTGAGCCTCGGGCAGCCGTCGTTCATCGCAATCTTCTCACCCGTGACGACCGCGTTACAGGCAAAGCGAGCAGCCTCTTCGTCTGAAACGGTGATAAGATCGGGGATGTGGTTTTCCAGGACTTTTTGAGCGTATGGATCAAATGCCGGGGGATAGAAAATTGCCCTTCCGCTGGAAAGGGGACAGAAGCAAGTATCCAGATGGTAATACCAATCACTCGTGAGTTCCAGCGATAGAATTTCTTGGCCAATAATCTCCGCGATCTTTTGATGCGAAAAGATATCGGAACGGATGTGATAGCCGGCGAACCACAGTTCACCGCATTTCAAAAGATCTCCTTCTCCTTCGAAGCAATAGTTGTCCGGCAAATGGAGCACTTCATAACCATGATTCGCAAACCACGCTTCATAATGCGGCGCTTCGCGCTGTCTGACGTCATGGCGAAAACGGCTAACAATAAACTTGCGGTTCCAGGCGAGGCCGGCGTTGGCGGTGAAGACCATATCCGGCAAACCCGGCTTGGGGTCGAGGAGTTCGATTTCGGCATTGAACTCGAGATTTAACAACTGATAAAGGTTATTCCATTGTTCGCGGGCGATCTGTGCGTTGCTCTGGTGGCTTCGGCTCATCCACGGATTGATCTCATATTCTATGCCGTAATAGTCGGGAGGACACATCAGAAAACGCATATCACCTCGCCTGGCCGGCTAGCCCGGTTTGTTCATTCATGACAACGAACGAGGAGCGAGCCGTCCGGAGCGATTGTAGAGATCCTAGAGTTCAATGTTCAAAGTTCAAGGTTCAACGTCCGAAAATAGTTAAAACGTTGAACCCGGAACATTGAACACCCTTGTGCCTTCACCCCGCCAGACTCGTTCCTCGTAGATTTTCCTCTGGGCATGAGTAATCCGATCTACGACGACGGCGATCGATCCACCGCCGTTTCGTCCTCTTTCAGATACTGACAAAGCTCCCGCAAGAAAGGCTCTACATCGGTAACCAGGCCAACCGCCTGAAAGGTTCCGCGATCGCTCAGCTTGGTTACGACCGCGGGATTAATGTCGACGCAGACGGTCTTGACCGCCGCTGGCAAAAGATTGCCGGTCGCGATAGCGTGTAGTGTCGTGGCCATCATCAAGGCGAAGCTCACTCCGCGCGCTTTTTCGCGCATCACGTCCTGGGCCTTCAAAGTATCGGTGATCACATCCGGTAGCGGCCCGTCGTCGCGAATGGAGCCAGCGAGCACAAACTCTACGCCCTTCTTGACGCAGCTATAAAATATCCCGCGTTCGATTAGCCCTTGGTCTACGGCCTGTCGAATCCCGCCGGCCTTGCGAATCGCGTTGATGGCCCAAAGGTGATGCTCGTGTCCCTCGCTGGCGCGAATGGTTTTGTCCAAGTAAACTCCCAGGGATGTTCCGTAAAGAGCCGTCTCGATATCATGGACGGCTAGGCCGTTTCCGGCGAACAAAACTTGCACATAGTCGTTCTCGATGAGATCAATAAGATGCCGTGCCGCACCCGTATGTACCAGCCCGGGTCCGGCGACAACTAGAATTCGGCCATTTTCCTTTCGTGTCCTTTTCATCGATTCCGCGATCCCTCGGATCAACAACCCCTTCGGCTGCTCCGTCGAGACAGCGCTGGACATGAATTCGAATGCTTCGCGTGGCACTTTTCTCTCGATCGGAAGAATCTTGACACCGCGATTTCCAACCACGATGAGATCGCCCCGCTTGACGCGATGAATGGGAACACACTCAGCCCGCATCGCCGCCAGATCGACTCGGATACCGCAATCCATCTCAATGAGCTCGACCTCAAGCCAGCGGTCATTCACCCGTACGGAGGTAGATAGATTGGTGGTTGCATAGAAACGGTCGGGAAAGACTCCGTCTGCGGGCGCGGGCTGGAGGTCGGCCGCTTGTTCCTCCTCCGAGGGCAAGGCGCCATGCTCCTTGACTTTCGCCAGAACCTTCTCAAGCAGCGCCGGCGTCGAAGCGTCGATTTGAATCCGCGCGTAGCTGCGGTCTGCGCGGCGATGCCCTATGTGAACGTCGAGTATTTCGAAGTCGGCGCCGAGACTAATAATGAGGTCGAGAACTTTTGGAAGAATGAGGGAGTCAATGATGTGGCCCGAGACTTCGACGACACTGCGCGGCATAGCGAACCTCCCTCGATTGGATTTATTCTAACTCCAGCGGTGAACTAACCACAAGGCATTGCGTCCTGGATCCCCTTTCTGTTGGAGTGAACGAGCGACAAAGCAAAACGATAAGGCCATGCCCCGACTCCGGCCCGACGGCTTATCTAAAGTCACGATCCTTACCTTCACTTCGCCAGCGGATCCGGGCGCAGGCGCCTATCATGCCCAGTAAGTTGTGCAGTCTGTCGGAATGTGTTGCAGATGTCGGCACCCCAACCGACCTAACGACCAGATGCCACGATTGCTGAAATCGTTAGGAACGCATTGGACTTTTCGTGGTTCCGGTCGCGGTGCTGATTTGATATTCAGTCACCAGAAAATTTCCGATTCGATGTCCCTCTCTCGGTGATGCTGGTGGGCTAGAATCGTGGCCGGTTTCATCTAGAGATTGATCTCCCCACGAATGACGTCCACGACGTCGCCGCCGACCCAGACTTCTTCGCCATCCTTGCGCAGATGGACGCGACCGGCGCGCTGTAGTGCAGTGCCCTGGGCCGCGATATAGGAAGACTTGGCAAGTCCTGCGCCGATGAGCCACTGCGCGAGGCTGGCGTTGAGGCTGCCGGTGACCGGATCTTCGTATCCACCGCCTCCGACGAACGCCCGCACCTCGAAATCCGCGTCGTGGCCCGTGTCATGCAGACCGACCACGCCCAGCTTGAGCGGATCGAGCAAGGCCCAATCGGGCTTAAGCGACTGGACTTGGCGCGCGGAAGCAAGCATCACCGCGCACCAGCCAGGACCGTTGTCGACCCATTGGTGATGAACGATATCCGATGGCGACAGGGCGAGCGCCTTGGCAATTTTCATCAGCACATCGGGCTCGAGCGTCCCGGTACGGCGCAAAGGCGGTGCAGCGAACTCGAGAAGCGGACCATCGTAGCGCACGCGGACTAGGCCCACGCCGCATTGTTGCACGACGACATCTAGCTTGCGCGGCTTTCCGCCCGCGGCGAGCCAGGCATGGCATGAGCCGAGCGTCGGGTGGCCGGCGAAAGGTAGCTCGCCGCCAGGCGTGAAGATACGCACGTAATAGTCTGCGCCCGCATCTGTCGGCGGCAGGAGGAACGTCGTCTCAGAGAGGTTGGTCCAGCGCGCGAGCGCGGCCATCTGGGCTTCACTCAATCCTTCGGCGGCATGCACCACCGCGAGCGGGTTGCCGGCCAGCGGATCTGCCGAGAAAACATTGACCTGTGTGAACTGAAACATGGGCATACCTTTGGTAACACCTAACTAACTATTGAGTGCACGGGTCTGTCTTTCGCGATGTTAATATAGGAAGCCCTGGAAAGGTTGGCAATAATTGCATTCAAGTTCTCCCCTTTTGCAATTTATGGGTCTGACTTTGCCACAACTTTGCCAGAACTATTTGATGCTGTGGATTTGAAACAAGCACGGAGATTAAGAATCCTCGTGTCGCTGCCAGATTCGTTTCCGTATTCTCCTGATAGTAAACATGGACAGGGTTCACACGGCACCAAAAAAGGCATCTACATAATGATAATGTGGACGAACACCACAGCAACAGTGCCGGTAGAGTCACCTCACACGTAAATTTTGCACTGACCATCACAATTTTTCGCTGCTCTTAACATCAGAAATCCTGACCATCTTTAAAAATCGCTGTGTTATCATTGGTGGCGACTTGGCATTTTGTTTGCTCCACACAGCCCGCTATGAATGACAAAAAGACTTGGCGGCAAGTGTTGCTCATGGGAAAAAAAACGTCGATTTTCGTTGGCGTGATTGCTTTCACCCTGGTTGTCTTCCTGGCATGGGCCTTCTGGACGCCGAATGACAGAGGCTCATTGGCGCTCCAGCAGCAGGAAGAAAAGATCAGGGAAATGGAGGATCGGATAGCTAGACTCCAGAAAGAACTTGAGGAAAGCTCAAGACAGATCGCATCCCGAGCCGGATCGGATGAAGACACGAGAGTACGCCGGTCGGCCCAACGGAATGTAAACACCTCAAGGCGGGAGGAAATCCGCCGAGCTGATCAGAACCTCTCAGCGGAGCGCTTCTATCAGACGGTTCGGAGCACATCCGTTTTCGAAGAACCATCTGCCTCCTCCCGAAAGGTGGGAAGCATAGCAAACGGAACCAAGGTCAGAGTCGTTGGATCCATAGACGATTGGCTAGAGGTGCGCTCCAAGCAAGGAAGAGCCCCCGGTTTCATACGACGAGATGACGCCGCCCTTATGAGATGAAGGGTCGACCACTATCCTCGACAACTCCAGAGTGATCGCGCACTGAAGTGGTCCTCGACCAAACGCACAGCGGAAGACTACAAACGAAGAATCTATGGCTCTCATCCGGTCAGCGCTTAAAGCGAGGTGGCCAAATGATGCCAGTAAACCGGGGAGCGATGGCGAGATTAGAATGAATTTTCCATCGATGCAATGCGAGCTGTAATCAACTTTTCGCTAGTTTGCAAGACGGCTGGTTAGAGTATCAGCCAAGCGGTATCCCCCGAAATCATCCTTCTATCCTTACCTGAAAGGCCGTGAAGTTACCCAACCTCGGATGAAATACCTTGGCACTTGTGTTGCTCGTTGAAGTGTAAAACAGTTCGCAAGAAGCAGGCGCTTGACGCTGTCTTTGGAGGTAGCTGATTATGGCTCGACTCCGTCCGAAGGTTCTAGTCGTAGATGATGATGCCGCTACGCGCGATGGTTTGACTGCGTTGCTGGAAAGCTGGGGCTATCACCCCTTGGCTGCAGGCAACGGGCAGGCCGCGCTGCAAAGGTGCAATCAGGATCTGCCTCACGCGATTGTAAGCGACCTCATGATGCCTGGTATGACCGGACTTCAATTTATCGAGGCCCTACATGAACGCGTCCACCAAGTGGCGATCATCATGCTAACCGGCCAAGCGACAATCGAAACCGCAGTGCAAGCTATCAAGCTTGGCGCCTACGACTATTTGCCCAAACCTTTGGAGTCGGCGAAGCTGCGCATGGTTCTTGAGAAGGGACTTAAACAAGTAAGGTTCGCTCGTGAGGCAAATGTGCTGCGCCAGAAGTTGGAGTCTCCTTTGGGCTCCTATGGTGAGCTGATCGGTAAGTCGGCAACCATGCGCCAGATCTACCAACGACTCAGCCAATTAGCTCATACCGATGCGGCTGTGCTGGTGAGTGGTGAAAGCGGTACAGGCAAGGAGCTTGTCGCTCGCACTCTTCACAATCTTTCTCCAAGGCATGAGGAAACTTTTTTGGTTCTGAATTGCGCGGCCATGGCACCCACGTTGATGGAGAGCGAACTCTTCGGTCATGAAAAGGGCGCATTCACGAATGCTTTAGAGCGGCATCTGGGCTGCTTTGAGCAAGCTGACGGCGGGACCCTTCTCCTCGACGAGATCACCGAGATGACGGCGGAGGTTCAGGCAAAGCTTCTGCGAGTCCTGGAAGAAGGACAGGTGCGTCGAATCGGAGCCGCTGCAAGTATTCCCGTCGGAGTCCGCGTCGTCGCTGCTACGAATCGTCTGCCTGCTAGCGCCGTCAAAGAAGGGAAACTCAACCGGGATCTTTTTTATCGCTTGAATGTCTTTCATTTGGCGCTTCCCCCGCTTCGGGAGCGAGCCGATGATATTCCGTTATTGGCTCGTTATTTCCTCGAGTCATTCGGCGAGAAGTATCAGAGACCGATCATGCCTTGGGCTTCTGACTTTGTGCCAGCGCTGCTCGCCCACTCGTGGCCGGGGAATGTGCGTGAGCTACGCGACTCAATGGAACGGTTAGCGTTGCTGGCTCCCGGCCCAACCCTTACCGCTACCGATGTTCAGCAGTGTCGTGTCGATGCCATGCTTGCAGATAACCTCGCAAGGGATCACCAAATTGCATTGCAGTTCTAGTATTTCCTCCTGGTTTGATCATTTCCTTTGTGCCTGTGGATGAACGTACTGCCTGCGAGGAACCGTCTGCCATTTGACCGGATTCATGGACGACCTCAAGACGTAACGCGTACAAAAGGCGCCAAGATCACGGGATCGAACGGGAACGACACTCGGGCCCACGTGATTAGACGTTTTTCACAAAACAAATCCTAAGTCTCGCGGAAGTCGTGCAGAAGTTTGGGCCTTATAAGATAAACAAAATTTCCTAGGTTTGGTAGATTCTGGCGGTTAGCTCTCCCATCCTCCCGTTCTAAGTCGCAGATTTTAAATGCTTTTAGTTTGGCATGTTTGATGCTCCACCGTTTGTTGCTTTGGTAGGCGCTCACAAGGCGGCTAACCGCAGCAAAAACAGACGAGGGGGGAAATTATGAAGACTTCGACATTAGTAAAGAAATTGCCGGTACTCTTGCTTGCCTGCACTTTAGGACTAACAGTCTCTTCAGCTTTCTCGCAGGAAAAGGGAAAGGCGAAGGCAAAGGGCAAGCAAAAGACCGAAACGAACGGGAAGCATGGTCGTGCAGCCGGCGAATTGCCTTACGGTATTGAGCATCGCACCGAGAAAAAAGGCGAACTTCCATCAGGATTACAAAAAAAGAAAGACGAAGATGGTCAACTAACGCGAGGCCTTGAGGAGGGCGGCAAAGATTCAAAGTCTCCCAGCAAAGCAAAAAAGGGTTCCAAATAATTGGTTATGGAGCACAAAAGAAATTCGATTCGTCTTATTGTACTTCTGGGGATTCTGCCGCTTCTGAACGGCTGTGCGGCCATAGCGCTAACCATGCTTGGAGTAGGGGCCGGAGTGGCCACCGGCACATCCGTTGGCTATACACTAGACGGCTACGCGTACCGGACCTTCACAGCGCCTTTGCCTCAGGTGGAAAGCGCAACGCGCACGGCCCTGAATCGGATGGGAATAAAGATCGAAGCGACTGCGAAGACTGAGCAGGGAAAGGCCATCGCAGCAACAGGAAACGAGCGCGAGATTGAAGTTGAATTAGAAGTTGTCAGTGCTAACGCGACTCGAATCCGAACCGTTGCGAAGCAAGGATTTTTCATTAAAGACCGAGCGACCGCCACTGAAATTATCTTACAGACCGAGAAGGTCTTGGGTGTAAGCTAAGTCAAATAAGTGGAGGAAAACAATCAATGAAGATCAAAACTATAATCGGGGTGACTACCTTGGCGCTAGGGCTAAACCCCCACGCGTTTGCCGATACCACTTCAACGCTTAAGACCGAGGCGTCTCGGATGAACACCTTAGCCTCGAGTCATGGAGAAACTAAGGTCACCGGTAAGATCAGCGGGACTTTTAACTCGTTTCTGGGTTCAGACTCTAACGCTGTTGTTACTGGCCTAAGAAACGGGACACCCATCACTTTAACAACAACGACACCAGCTACGACTCCGGGAGCAGCGCCTACGGTAACGACTACCGTGATCACACCGCCGACTGGCCAGATGGGCCATGGGAACGTCTTTATTTCACTCGCTTTGGCGAAACAGCAACTGAATCAGTTGGGTATCAGCCAACCAACTCCTCAGCAATTACAGGCGGCTTTGACTGGCGGAGAGGTTACAACGGGGACAGGCGCGACGGCCACCACAACCAAGCTGCAAGGTGTTTTGACCTTGCGCAGCCAGGGCATGGGCTGGGGTCAAATCGCGCAAGCGCAGGGGACCAAGTTAGGCCCTGTTATAAGCGGTCTGAAAAATGCCAATCAACAGGTAACCACAACAAATGCTTCGTCTACAGGAACCCAGTCAAACAGCTCTTCAAACGCCATCGTTTCCGGGAGTGGAAAACCCCACGGTAATTCTGGCCAGAACGTCTCGGGACAAAACAGGTCGGGTGAAGGTATCGTCAGCGCTTCCGGCAGGTCCATCGGCAACGGCAATGCATACGGCAGAGGCATCGTCTCGGGCTCAGGTCAAGCGACGGGTGGAAATAGCGGCATTACCACGGCTGGGGGTCAGGGCAATTCCGGACAAGCCAAAGGTCATGGCAAGTAATATTTCGAGAAAGGTACGGAAATGAAACGGGCACAGTCTATTTTTTTGCGGGCAGCCACAGACCAGCTATTCTTCTTTGTCTTGGCCGCTGTTTCTCTGTTCGGCGTTGGATCTGCAATCGCCTTCGACAAAGATCGACCCGCCTACTTTCTTCCCGAAGAACGCCGGATAATTGAGAATTACTATCGATCTGGTGGTCCTTCGAAAGGCTTACCGCCCGGTCTAGCAAAACGGGGAGGAAAACTTCCTCCTGGTCTTCAGAAACACCTTGAGAAGAACGGAACACTCCCTCCCGGACTACAGAAACGCTTACAACCTTTACCAACAGATTTGGACGGACGACTTCCCCGCCTACCTGACTACTGGGAGAGAGTCATTCTTGACAGAAATGTTATTCTCCTTGACCGGCGCAGTAATAGAATACTCGATATCATCGAAAACATCATTGGGCTGGCGACAGGACAATAGAATTCCGGTGCAGCGGAGATCATGCGCACACGATAGATCCGTGGCATATGCCGGCAATGCTTTATTCTCGCGTCAAAATAGCTTCTTTACTTGTTCTTTCGGGTTGCCTTCTATCAGGTTGTAGTCAAGTTAAGGAAACCGGTAGAATCATTGGTCATACTACTCGCGATGCTGCGACAGCTATTGGTCATGGGACGCGTGACGCAGCTAAAGCTGTTGGTGACGGGGTAAAAAGGGTTTTCAAATCAGCTCCTGAAGACGAGTAAAAGACCACATCGTTGCTCGAAACTAATCTGCACTCTTTTTCCACTAAGCCGTGCTGAAGCGCAATCGGATGCCTCAAAGGGTTTGGCCTGTAAGGCATCAGATGGGCGGTTGGATTGACTGAACTGATTTAGAGATTGCTGAAAAAAATCTTACCGACGGCGGCTGTTGTCCTTTGGAGCGCCTAGCGTATCGGACGAGATCAGAAGCAACGAAAATATCGTCTAAACGAACAAATCCCTCGCCCTGACCAGTACCCTCATCAAATATAATGGAAATACTCTCAATCCTTCTCCAGTGGCTACGATTTGTCCCCCATAGTTCACATTCGCCTCAAAAGTACGAACACCGTTCGCATTGCCTGAGACATCATTTCCGCCTCGCTGATTTTGATTGTGGAGAAAAGGCAAACCGTGTGCTTAAGCCCGGCGAGCCGACGGGGCCGATGCCGATGATAGCCATTGGAGGCGCTAGTGTATATCGCGACACAAGGTAAAGCACCACCATGTTAGATTGGAACCTCTGATATTCACTCAGCGGGTGCATTCTCAATTCGATGTCCGCTCGCCCTACGTAAAGGCGCTAAGAGCATGACGTTTAGAACAAAGCTGCGGAGTTTCCTCTTATTCATTTCTCCTCACGCCTAGTGCGTTTCGCCTCACGGCGGGCTGTGCTTGTTTTGTGTCTGAACCTGGGCAAAACATACACCTTCCGTTGTCGAAGAAAAAGCAAGCGCTCCCTCAAGATGGTTGGGCTTTCTTGTCAATGTTTGGTTCTGGTCCGCGTTGACCTTGACTCTTAATCAGCGGGGCCGGAGTTCGAGTCTCCGGCAGCCGACCAAAAACTTCTTTAATGGTCGGGTCGAGACGACTTTGGGCGAGCGGGTTCGCTCACTATGCCACAACTTTGCCAGAATTATGTGTTCCAATAGAAAAATGGAATAAGAGTGCAGGGAGTGAAAACAATCACCAATCTGCTGTCTTATTCTCCCGCGTATAGAGCCAGACTAAAAGAATTCAAGGTGCGGGGATCATCGAGGAATACAAGACAATCGGAAAATTCTCGTGCTGTCCTAAGGCAGTCTCAGGGTTGGAAAAGAGTGAACTGGGAATCGGCAAGAAGCTCCTCGAGTTTCTGGCGCTGATCGGCGCTGAGTTGCTCTTTCGCTGTTTGAACCGTGCGAATGCGTGCAAACCGTAAATCCGCGCGCAGTCGTTCGATCTCGTGCACTTTCGCTTCTACCTTCGTCATGTCAACGGGCTGAGCCTCCAGCAAACTTTGAAGGTCCATCCTAGCCACGCGGATATCGGCCTCCTTACGAATCGATTCCTTCTCTAAAGCGTTTCTCAATCGCTCAAGATTCTTAACTTGCTCGCTGGACAGGCCGAGCTTCTCCCGATTGCGAATTATCATAGAAATGGGCGGCCCCTCTTCGCTGCTCCCAATAGAGCCAAGGTGCTCCTGCCAGTGCTGAAACAATCCTTCCAGCTCACGTCCAAGAGCGCTCCAGGCTTGCCCCAGTTGTTCATGAAAAGCCAGTTTGATCGGGTCGGCAGTGGCCGGCCTCGCCAAAAACAGCCACACGAAAGCCACCGGAATTAACCACAAAGCTCGCTTTACCATACGTTCTCCTACTGGACGCTAACTTGTGGGTTCCGCAATGTCAATATGTCGTGCAAAGGCACCTTGAACGTCCGGGACGCTAGAGAACTGTGATCGATTGTGCTGGTTCTGTGCTAGTTGTGGTCGGGTCGGTGTCCTATCGTTTATCGGGCGGTATGTTTTGATCCTGCAGAGAACCGCCCATGCTCTGCCGGATCACCCGGCCGATGAAACACCTGCTCGGGTTCTTGTGCAAGGTTACGCGTTGCCGGTCTTAGGAATGAACCTCAGGGCCACGCCGTTGTTGCACCAGCGCTTGCCGGTGGGTGGCGGACCGTCGTCGAAGACGTGGCCGTGATGGCCGCCGCAGCGGATACAGTGATATTCGGTGCGCGGGAGAATCAGCTTGTAATCCGTTTTGTTGGCGAACACACCGGGAATTGTGGTGAAAAAACTCGGCCATCCAGTGCCGCTTTCGTACTTCATGTCGGAAGTAAAGAGCGCCAGATTGCAACCGATGCAAACAAATATACCTGGCCGCTTTTCGTTATTCAGAGGGCTCGTCCCGGGGGGCTCAGTCCCTTCCTCGCGCAACACATTGAACTGCGCGGCATCGAGCCGCTTGCGCCACTCCTCTTTAGACAACTTGAGCGGTTCGGAGGGCAGTGGTACTTTCACGCCGTCGGCGAGCAGAGCTTTCCAGTTCTTCTGCAAGTTTTCGATATCTTTCATCGACGCCGGCTGCGCGGCATTCAGGCGTCCCTGCAACGCCGTCCAGATACCTGCCGCCAAAAAAACCTTTAGCGATTCACGTCGCGTCATAACACTCTCCTTGCATTAACCAGAAGGGATTCCGAGACTTCATCGCACCGGTATTGAAGCAACCGATTCAACTGACCATGCAACCACATCGAGTCTTCTGGCAAAGTGGGCCAGCGGTGCGGTGTCCGGCAACTTGATGCCGACTGGCTGGGTCATTGTGTTGACGCGCAATTCTACTTCAGCGCGTTGCAGAGGCCACGGCGCGTGATCAATCTCTGCGTAGCCCAAGCGGCCGCTGCGATCTAGCGTGTAAAGACAATATCGATCCGTGAACCAGCGGTCGAGCGTTTCCGGAGCCGAACGATAGACATCTCCGTTGGGTTTATAGGAAGCATGAAATTCCGCCCCGCTACTTCTCCTATCCGTGCGGATGCTACGATAGTGAAAAGTTTCTCGCTCTGGCTGCAAACTCATTCGGGCATCATAGTAAGGCAGGCCATACCACGCTCGAGCGGTTCTAACCGCAAGCCGATTTGCCGCATCAAGACTGAAAAACCAGATGCCGCTTCTGCCCGGGCTCCACACATAGGTGCGCACGTTCAGTTCCTGGAAAGCCAGCCCGACAAAGCGAGGAAACCCATGCGGGCGCACGCCGCTCATGCGGAAAGGGACGACGCCGATCCAAGCCGATCCACCGAAAGTATCGAGTTCCAGCCCCTTGGGAATCAGTGGGCGAATCAAGTTAGTGCCGACCGGCCAATGCAAAAATAGCAGATCGTGCCAACGCATGGCGACAACCCAAGGTCTCGATGGAGGCGGCCAAGGCCTGTAGGCTGGCTTATTTAATGATTTTGCTTCCACTTCTATGAAGCAGATTACTAAAAATAAGATGGTTTTGAAACGTGGGGCGAGCCATCCTTGATAGATCCATCGCAGCGACTTTCATGTGCCGCAGGAAACCTTGAACGGCGAGCATATTTCGTGCTAACTGATTTCGCCGCCGGATTCGAGCAGCCGCTTCAAACGCCGTAACGCTTCGGCGGAATCCGCTTTCATGCGCGAGCGGATAATCAACCAATCCAAAACCGCAAGCAACGCGTTCGGCATCGTATAGACAAGCTCGCGTTCGAAATTTGTACCGTCCGGATGCGGAGACAGCGTATAGGTGATCGTCGCGCGGCCGCCGTCCTTCCGGTTTCCATCGATGACCCATCGACGAGGCGCGCTACATTCCCGCACTAACCAGGTGACCTGACCGCGCCGGCCCGCGACCGAAATGTCTTCCGTAATCTTTTCGCCCGGTAGCAAGGAATGACCCGTGTTCCCTGAGACACTCACCGAAGCCGGATGCCACTGCGGCCAGTTTGCCGGCGTCGTGATGAAATCGAAAACCCGCTCGATGGGTCGGTTTATGTGAATGCTATTGTAAATGCGGGACATTTACGCGTTCCTCCAGCCTCGCCGGCAACCCGTGAACAGCCACTCTAATTTGTTTCCTCTATCTGCCAGGCTGACAAAAAAAACTCGTGTTTCGAGAGTCTCAGCGCAAACGGAAATTTTCACTGATTCCAATCCCTCCCCGTTCGTCCTGAGCTTTATCGAAGGATGAGCGGCATTTTTCAGCAACTCTAGCAGCGAATGTGCACGGCGAGCCAGATTGTGTTTGGATCGGTCCGCTGAACTCGATGTCTCACATGGCGCGGAATCGTCACATGATCGCCCGCGCTCATCTGGACGAGCTCTCCGCCTTCGAATTCCAGACTCGCTTCCCCGCGGACCACCATGACCCATTCGTCTTCATCTTGATCGTACCAAAAGCCGCGCGGGCTGCTGTGAGACTGCGAAACGATACGCTCGATCTGAACGGCGTGATTTTCGAACAGGCTCAGCGATTGTTCCGATTCGGAAAGCTCCGGCAGGTTCGCAAATAAATTTTCAACTCCAATTGTCATTTCATCCCTCTGTGCGCACGTCGTTTGTTTCGGATCGCCAGTAAGGACGTACCGTGGAC
>Ga0081455_10003455_pt1 | contig 18167 bp, 15 predicted proteins | sample TabmetS3T2R1_FD_70207 | JGI IMG/M metagenome (GOLD analysis project Ga0081455, IMG submission 70207) | Tabebuia heterophylla rhizosphere microbial communities from the University of Puerto Rico - S3T2R1 | ecosystem: Host-associated > Plants > Roots > Rhizosphere ...
GCTCCACGCCGAGCGCCCGGCAACGCGTCTGCAGGATCTCCAGGAGTCGTCGCCGCGCGATCGCCGAGAACGAGTGGCCACGTGAGCCCAGAACCCGATCCTGGTAGCGGATGTCGACCCGGTCCCAGCGCGCGAAGGTTTCCGTGATCTCGAGGTGGGTCTCGGGATCGGCATCGCGCAGCGAGCCGAGCGTCTCTTCGCTGAAGACGACGCCCCAGCCGAACGTCGCATCCGGCGCGTTCCGCTCGAGCACCTGCACCTCCACGTCGCCATCGAGCTTCTTGAGCAGAATCCCGAGGTAGAGCCCGGCCGGGCCGCCGCCGACGATCTCCACCCTCATGACAGGGCCTCCGTGAGACGCTCCAGCTCCTCGAGCGCCGGCGTCGTGGAGAAGAGCACGAGCTCGTCGCAGCCGGCCTCCTCGTAGCCGCGGATGAAGTCCTTGATCGCGCGGGCGCTCGTGAGCTGCTCGCCGACGATCCGCTCGACGAAGCCGCCGGTGAACGCGTAGTAGTCACGCAGGTACGCCTCGCCGTGCTCGGGATCGCAAAGCGTGAAGTAGCCCTGCCCCCAGAGGCGCGGCCGGCCCTCTCGGCCCAGATCGCGCCAAGCGGCCTCGGCCCGCGCGGCCGCGCCCGCGAAGGCGCGCGGCGGGCCGCCGTTGTGCGCGTAGCCGTCGGTGTAGCGCGCCATGCGTGAGAACGCCGGACCGCTCAAACCGCCGGCCAGCAGCTCGATCCCGTCTCGCGCCGGCCCGACACGCTCTCCGTCGACCGCGCCCCGGATGTACGCCAGCTGCTCGCCGAGCTTTCGCCCGCGGCCGCGGTGCTCCACGCCGGCGGCCTCGTAGTCCTCGACCCGCGCGCCTACGGCTAGACCCAGCGTCAGTCGGCCGCCGGACAGACCGTGCACGGAGGCGGCCTGCTTCGCCAGTAGCGCGGTAGAGCGCAGCGGCCCGATGGCGATCATCGTCGCCACACGCACGCGCGACGTCGCTGCGGCCGCCGCCGACAGCACGGCGAACGGCTCGAAGCTGTCGTAGACGAGACGATCAAGTGCGGCCACGGACGAGAAAGGGCTTGCATCGGCGCGGCGCGCCCACTCGAGGAGCAGCTCGCCCGTCGCGCCCGGCGTGGTGGTCGGTAGACCAACCCCGACATTCATCCCGCCTGAAGCTTCACACTTCGCCGCAGGATGAGTGGGCTGGAGGCGTCACCGTTCGATCGTCACTACGGGCTCGAGGTCGATGAAGCCGGCGAGGAGCTCGTTCGCGCGCACGTTCCGGTCGAGAAGCACGTCACCCAGCCGCTCGGGCTCGTGCACGGCGGCGTCTATGCGTCGATCGCGGAAGCGCTCGCTTCGCTGGGGACGAACATCGGCGTCGTGCCGCTCGGCAGCGTCGGGCTCGGGATGTCGAACCACTCGACATTCGTGCGCCCGATCAGCCAGGGGACGATCCATGCGGTGGCGCAGCGGCGACACCGCGGGCGGACAACCTGGATCTGGGACGTCGAGCTGACCGACGACGAGGAACGACTGTGCGCCGTCAGCCGCGTGACGATCGCGGTTCGGCCGACGTAACGTCCTCGTAGACGACGACGGTTCCCGCGAGGAAGTCCGGCAGGCCCCGGCGGCGATTGTCGAACAGCACCGGGAGATAGCCCAGAAACAGCGGGATGATCGCGATTGCCGTGCCGATTGCGCGGACGATCGAACGTCCCAGCGACGGTGGATCACCCCCTGGGCCCCACAGCCGAAGCCCGAGCAGCCGCATCCCAGGCGTCTGTCCTGCGCCGCTCCAGAACGTCACGAAGTAGATCCCGGCGATGAGCGTGAGCCCGATGCCGAGCAGGAGTCCGGCCAGCCACGCAGGTCGCAGCTCGCCCACGAGCGAGGAGGCAACTGCGATCAGGGCGGAGAGCGACGCGTAGATCACTATGACCAACGCGGCGTCGATCCCGAACGCGAGCGCGCGTGTGGCGATGCCGGCGAAGGGCGCAGCCGCGGCAGGCCGCCGACGTCCGATGCGGTCGTCCAGTCGGACGGCGCGCGCGCGGACCCCGGCGACCAGTTCTCCCGCGAACCCGACAGTCTGCGTCGTGAGCGCCTCTCGGACTTCCGGGCTCGCGACGACCTCCTTGATCGCCAGCTTCATCTGATCGCTCTGGAGGATGCGATCGGTGAGCTCGGTCGTGCGCGGGCTCGCGAGCGCGTCGTTCACGGCCTTGTCCAGCGCGCCGCTCCTGACGAGCTCCGCCGCGACGCGCTCGATCACGTCGTGCTTGACAGCAGACCGCACGACCTCCTCGGGCAGCGTGCTCGCGAACGCGCGGTCGAGCAGGCGGTCGAGACCAGGGACCAACATCATCCGGGGGAGGGAGAGACGACTGGTGGGGCCCCCGGGGCGGCTTCTGCGGCATCGGTTGCTCGCGCACTAGCCAGGTCACGGCTGACGTGCACCGCGGCCGAGGCGATCGGCGCGGCCAGCACCATCCCGACCATCCCGAAGAGGCTGCCCGCGCCGATCGTGACGATCAAGACGGCCAGGGGGTTGAGCTCCAGCGTCGCGCCGAAGGCCAGGGGCTGGACGATCTGCTGGAGCCCTCCGTTCGCGAGAAGGACGACGACGAGCATCGCGACGGCGACGCCCGTGCCCTCCGAGGCCAGCGCGATCACGACGGTAAACGCGCCCGCGACGAATGCGCCCACGTACGGCACGTACGCAGTCACGAATGTGACCACGGCGATAGTCCCTGCGAGCGGAACGCCGAGGACGAGCGCGGCGAAACCGACGACGACCGCGTTGAAGGCGGCGACGATGGTGACGCCGAGGAAGTAGCGCCGCAGCGAGGTGAGCATGTTCCCGGTGACGACCGTGGCCACCGAGACCGGGACGCCGAGGTGGCGGTCGACGAAGCGGCGGACCGTCGGCCCGTCCTTGAGCAGGAAGAACGTGCTGAAGAGGGTGAAGGAGAGGAAGAAGGCCACCGACGTGAGGCCTGAGATCCCGCTCGCAACGCCGGTCAGAAGCGTCTCGCCGATGTTCGGCACGGCGTGCTTCACGGCTTCCGTCGGGCCCGAAGTGCCGTCGGCACCCGCGTCGTTCGCCCAGCCCTCGATCTTGTCGGCGGCCTGCGACGCGAGTGACCGGATCTCGTCGCCGTTGGCGACGATCCCGTGCACCACGAGCAGGAAGACGGCCACGGCGAGCGCGAGGAGCGCCAGCAGGACGAGCCCTGCACCAGCGGCGCGAGGTACTCGGCGCCTCTGCAGCCAAGAAACGGCGGGCCCGGCCACTGCGGCGACGATCGTCCCCGTGAGGACCGGCATGACGATCACGGAGGTCTGGCCGAGGATCCAAATGGCCCCGAGGAGAACGAGGCCAAGCCCGACGAGGCACCAGGCGACGACGCCGAGATCCTGGAGCCAGTTGGGCGCTGCGAACATCCGCGCCAGCTCGCGCGCGTCAGGGCGGGCCACGACACGACGCTACAGGTGCGATGTGACGGCGCCGCCCTCAGGATGAGGCGAAGTGGTTACGGCTTGTGCCAGTCTTCCCTCGGTCCGTAGGCTATGTGAGCAACTGCTCACACGGAAGCTTGGGTCGGGCTCCGTGACCAGCCAGGTCGAGGAGGAGCGAATCAGCGGTCGGAGCAACCCAGCGGCGCACGCCCCCCGGCGCTCGAAGCTCGGAGAGACCCGACCGAGCCGACACGAACGGCCGGCCTCACAAGACGGCGCCGTCTTCGAGATTCTCCAGTCGAAGCTCGCGGTGCCGTTCCTGCGTCCGGGGCTCGTACGGCGAACGGGCCTCGTGAACCGGCTCAGGAACGCGTCGGGAGCGCGCGTCGTCAGTGTCATCGCGCCGGCCGGCTACGGCAAGACGACGCTGCTCGCGCAGTGGGCGTCACGCGACGACCGGCCTTTCGCGTGGGTCTCCCTGGAGCGCCGCGACAACGACCCGGTCGGGTTTCTGACCTACGTCGCGGCCGCCCTTGACGGCATCCATCCATTGGACCGCGGCGTCTTCCGAGCCGCGGCGTCGGCCAGCGACACGATGTGGTCGACGAGCGTTCCACGCCTCGGCGCGGCTCTGGCCACGATGCCCCAGCCGATCGTGCTCGTGCTCGACGACATCCACGAGCTCACCGACCGGGACTGCGTCGACGTTCTCGAGCCACTCGCAAAGAATCTGCCGTGCAACTCGCACCTCGTCCTTTCCGGACGTGCGGAGAACGGGCTGCCGCTGCCGCAGCTACGGGCGGCGGGTGTGCTCTTCGAGATTGGTAACGGCAAGCTCGCTCTGAACGACTCGGAGGCCCGGAAGCTCCTCGCGGCTGCAGGTGCGAAGGTGACGAGGGAGCAGGCGCACGAGCTGAACGGCCGCGCCGAGGGCTGGGCCGCCGGGCTTTATCTCGCGGCCCTGTTCATCCAGGCATCAGGCGATTCGAGCGCCATCCAGGCCTTCCACGGAGACGACCGGTTCGTGGCCGACTACCTGCGCTCGGAGCATCTATCCGGCCTGAAACGGTCGAACCTCGAGTTCCTCGTGCGAACGTCGATCCTCGACCGGATGTGCGGGTCGCTCTGCGACGAGCTTCTCGACCGCACTGACTCCGCGCGCAGGCTTCAGGACCTCGAGGAGGCGAACTTCCTCGTCGTTCCCCTCGACCACCATCGGCAGTGGTACAGGTACCACCATCTGTTCCGGGACATGCTCCGGTCCGAGCTCGAGCGCGTCGAGCCGGAGCTGGTCCCCCTGCTGCACCGCCGCGCGGCGTCATGGTGCGAGCGAAACGGCCATCCGGAGGCCGCGATCGAGCACGCTGCGTCAGGAGGAGACCTGGACACGCTCGCGCGGCTGGTCGGCACGTTCTCGATGCCGTATTTCCGGAGTGGCCGCGTCGCCACGGTGGAACGCTGGCTCGGATGGTTCGACGAGAGCAGCCTGCTCGTGCACTATCCAGCGGTCGCAGCCTTCGGCGCATGGACACACGCTTTGCGCGGCCGCGCTAAGGACGCCGAGCGCTTTGCCTTCGCGCTGGAGCACTCCGACACCGATGCGCCGATGCCGGATGGAAGCTCGCCGGTCCGGGCCTGGGCGGCACTTCTGCGGGCGCTACTTTGCCATCGGGGGGTCGAGGCGATGCGGGTCGATGCGGAGCTGGCGCTCGAGGAGCTGAGCCCTTCGAGTTTCTGGCGCCCCGCTGCTCTTCTCTTCCTCGGCGTCGGCGAGCTGCTCCAGGACGAGGTGGAACGCGCTGAAGAGCTCTTCGTACAGACGGGTGCCGAAGCGCTCGGATCGGGCGGGGTCTACGCAGGCGTGGTCGCCCACGCGCAGCTTGCGCTCTTGGCACTCGATCGTGATGACTTGGCCGGAGCCGAGATCCAGCTCGCGCAGGCGAGAGAGTCCCTCCAGGAACAGCCGCTCGAGGAATATCTGCCCGCGTCGATCCTGGTGGCCGCCGAGGCGAGGCTTGCGCTGGCGAGAGGCCAGGCGGCAACAGCGCGCGAGCTGCTCATGGGAACCATGCGCCTGCGCCCCCAGCTCACGCGCGCGATCCCGTGGTTCGGCGTCCAGACCAGTCTCGAGCTGGCTCGATGCCACCTGGCCTTGGCCGACTCGGAGGGCGCGCGGACGCTCCTGCGCGAGGTCGAGGACGTCATCCAGCGGAGGCCGGATCTCGGGACGCTGCCGCAGCAGGCGCAAGAGCTGCGTGCGGAGCTGGCCACCGCGGTCAGCATCGAGGATGGCTGGGCCTCGACGCTCACCGCCGCAGAGCTGCGCTTGCTCCCGCTCCTGACGACGCACCTCTCGTTTCGTGAGATCGCCGAGAGGCTCTACGTGTCCCGCAACACGGTCAAGAGCCAGGCGATCTCGGTCTACCGAAAGCTCGGTGCCTCCAGCCGCAGCGAGGCGATCGAGCGGGCCGTCCAGCTGGGGCTCGTCGACATGCCGGTGTCCTCCGGAGCAGGTTTCACCCCCTAGGGGTGATGCGGCGCCCCGAGCGAAGGAGTCCAATGGACCGAGGGCGCAGTTGGAGGACTACAAGGTCACGCTACGCAAGATCGCGGTTCGTGATGACCGCTACATCGACGGACTGCTTCAGAGCGACCGCGCCAGTGCGACCCTCGCCGGCCTGGACGATCGCTCGCATGCGCTCGTCCGGATCGCGGCGCTCGTGGCGTCGGGTGCAGCGGCGCCTGCGTACATGAACTCCGTCGAGGCCGCTCTGCGTGCAGGTGCCTCCTACGAGGAGATCGTCGGCGTCCTGGTTGCAGTCCTCCCGATCGTCGGGATCGCCCGCGCCGTCTCTGCAGCCCCGAACCTTGGCCTCGCTCTCGGCTACGACGTCAGCGAAGCGCTCGAGGTCGCGTAGCAGACTCTCATGTGCCGCTGGCTCGCCTACTACGGTGATCCGATTCCCATCGACGCGCTCGTGCTTCGCCGGAAGCACTCCCTGATCGACCAGAGCCTGCACTCGGAATTGGGCGCAACGACGACGAACGGCGACGGGTTCGGCATCGGCTGGTACGGCGACGGTGACGAGCCGGCCGTGTACCGCAGTGTTCAGCCGGCTTGGAACAACCGCAACCTCCGGGAGCTCGCCACACACGTCTCGTCAAGGCTCTTCTTCGCTCACATCCGAGCCGCGACGGGGACCGCCATACAGGAAACCAACACCCATCCGTTTCGCCACGGCCGCTGGCTCTTCATGCACAACGGGCTGGTGCGCGAGTTTCCGCGCCTGAAGCGGGACATGCTCCTGGCCGTCGATCCCTCTCTGATCCCGTCGATCGAGGGCTCCACCGACTCCGAGCTGCTCTTCCACCTGGCGCTCACGTTCGGGCTGGAGGACGACGCTGTGGAAGCGCTCGAGCGCATGGCGGGCTTCGTGGAGGACCTCGGCGAGCAGCACGGCGTGGAGAACCCGCTGCAGCTCTCGGTCGCCGTGACCGACGGCGAGCGCATCACCGCGGCCCGCTACTCGAGCGAGAGGAAATCGCGGTCGCTCTTCTTCAGCACCGACGCGCGGACGCTCAAGGAGATGCACCCGGAGATCCCCGAGTTGCAGCTGATCTCGGACGAGGCGCGCGTTATTGTCTCAGAACCCCTCGGCGACCTGGCCGGCGCCTGGAACGAGGCGCCGGAGTCGCACATCGGGATCGTTCAGCCAGGCGCCGATGAGCTCCGAACCTTCACACCCCGCCGCCCTTAGCACGACCAGCGAGATCAGCGACCGCGCCCGACGACTCGTCACCGGGCCGGTGAGGCGCAGCGATCTGGCGCTCAGATTCGGTCGAAGCCGCGCGTCGTCGGTCGAGGTGCATGTCGAAGGGCGGAACTTCTATCCACCCATGCTCGCGGACATCGCCGGCGCCGCGTCGTCCGTCCACGTCAACCAGTTCGGCTTCCGGCCCGGCAAGATCGGTGACGCGTTCGCCGAGGCGCTCCTTGCGAAGGCGGCCGAAGGCGTCCCGGTCCGGCTCGTCGTCGACCGGCAGGGGTCCCACCCCGACGGCGACTCGCGGGCGTTCTACGAGCGGCTCGCGTCTGCGGGGATCGACGTCTGCGTCGTCCGAGCGACGAAGCCTCGAGCACCCGCTGGGCCACTGGGCGCTGACGGCACGATGCGCTGGAATCTGGGCGCGCTCGGCCACGTCGATCACCGCAAGTTCGTAATCGTCGACGGTCGGGTGGGGTGGATCGGCGGGGCCGGCATCGAGGACCATTTCGAGGACGGACGCTTCCACGATCTCTTCCTGCGAGTTACTGGGCCGGTGGTCGGGCAGCTCCAGCTCGTGTTCCTCGCTGGCTTCCGGTGGCTCGGCGGCGCGGTGCCCTCGGACGACGTCGAGACGCTCTTCCCTGAGCTCGAGGCCGTGCCGGACGCCGCTCCGGCGGTCGTGCTGCACAACGCACCGGGTCGCTACCGACCGATTACCGAAGCCATCGCGCGGCTGCTGGAGAATGCGAACGACTCACTCGACGTCGTCAACCCCTATGTCACCGACCGCGGGATGATCCGACGCATCGTGCAGGCAGCCCGCCGCGGGGTGCGCGTCCGCCTATTCGTCCCGGCCGACGCGAACAACTGGGCGTGCGCGGCCGCCCAGCACTTCCATCACGCGAAGCTGCTCGACGCCGGCGTCCGCATCCTCGAGTACCCCACGATGCTGCACGCGAAGGCATTCGTGCGCGACGGCGAAGAGCTGCTCGCCGGCACCTGCAACCTCGAGGCGTGGAGTCTGAAGCGCTTCTTCGAGATCAACCTCCAGGTGTGGTCCGAAGCAGTCGCCGCTAAGTTCGACGAGCGGTTCTGTGACGAGGCCGAGGCGGTTTCATCGCCGGGCCGGCGGCTCGATGGGATGAAGGAGAGGGCGAAGGCGACGGCGTTCGCCGCCATTTCGCCGCTCCTCTGAGATGACTGCGATCTCGACCGCTTCTACGGAGCTCGTCGGCGCCGCCCGGCGGAAGTTCCTCCTCCCGCTCGCCCTCGCTCAGTTCATATGCAGCTTCGCCGGCTCGAACATGAACGTGATGATCAATGACATCAGCGAGGACCTGGACACGGACGTCCAGGGCGTGCAGATCGCGATCACCCTCTTCCTGCTCACCATGGCGATCCTGATGATCCCCGGCAGCAAGCTGACGGATCGCTGGGGCCGCAAGCGGTGCTTCATCGGCGGCCTCACGCTGTACGGAATCGGCGCGCTGCTCAGCGCGGTTTCGCCCGGTCTCGGCGTGCTGATCCTCGGCAACTCCATCTTCGAAGGCGTCGGGACGGCGCTTCTGATCCCGCCGGTCTACATCCTTGCGACGCTGGCGTTCGACGACGTCACCTCGCGCGCCCGCGCGTTCGGCGTGATCAGCGGTATGGGCGGCATCGGCGCGGCGGCCGGCCCGTTGATCGGCGGTCTGATCGCATGGGGGATCAGCTGGCGGGCAGCGTTCATTTTCCAGGCGTTGGTGGTCGCGGCGATCATTCTGCTCAGCCGCCGGATGGTCGATCCGCTGCCGGCTGACCCGACGCGTCCCTTCGACGTGGTCGGCGCGATCCTGTCCGCGGTCGGCATGTTCTTCGTCGTGCTGGGCATCCTGCAGGCCGACACCAACGGCTTGCTCTTCGTGCTGTTCCTGGCGATCGGAATCGCCCTGTTGATCGGATTCTTCCTCTACATCCGCGCTCGCGAGCGAGCGGGGAGGGAACCGCTGCTCAGCACGGATCTCTTCAGGAACCGAACGTCGAATCTCGCCCTGGCCACGCAGAACGCCCAGTGGCTGATCCTCATGGGAACGTCATTCACCGTCGCCGTCTACCTCCAGACGGTTCGGGGATACAACCCGATCGAAACCGGGGTCATCTTCACGGCGGCGACGGTCGGCGTCCTCGTTTCTTCCCTTGCCGCCGAGCGCCTCGCAAAGAGGCGCGCCCAGAAGTCGCTGATCGTGGCCGGCTTCGTCATCACGGCCGCCGGCATCGCGCTTTTGATCGGGATGGTGTACGCCTGGTCGAACGTCCTCGCCTTCGTGCCGGGGCTGCTGTTCATCGGCCTCGGCCTCGGCCTGATGCTCACGCCGTCGGTCAACGTCGTCCAGTCGAGCTTCCCGGAGGAACAGCAGGGCGAGATCTCGGGACTGTCCCGCAGCGTGTCCAATCTGGGCTCGACGTTCGGCACCGCAATCGCAGGCACGATCCTCGTGTCGGGCCTGACCACAGGTGCGTACGCACTCGCAATGGCGTCACTCGCAGTCGCTGCGGTTCTCGGCCTTGTGGCGGCGGTGCGTCTGCCAGCGAACCTTGCACCTCCGGCGGCTGCGGGAGAATCCGTCTCGTGACAAGCACCGCCGAAGCCGTCCCGTCAGCCCGCGCGAGTGGCGCGACGCTCGTCCTGCTCACGCTCGCTGCCGGGCAGTTCCTGATGACCCTGGACACCTCGGTCATGAATGTCTCGATCGCGACTGTCGCGAAGGACGTCGGCACGACGGTGACCGGTATTCAGGGGGCGATCACCGCCTACACGCTCGTGATGGCCACGTTGATGATCACCGGCGCAAAGATCGGAGCGATCATCGGCCGGAAGCGGGCGTTCGCGATCGGGTGCGTCATCTACGGGTGCGGTTCGTTCACGACGTCGATCGCGCAGAGCCTTCCCGTCCTGGTGTTCGGCTGGTCGTTTCTGGAGGGCGTCGGCGCAGCGCTGATCCTGCCGGCGATCGTCGCGCTCGTGGCCGGGAACTTTCCGAAGGAGCGTCGCCCGGCCGCCTACGGCCTCGTCGCTGCGGCCGGAGCGATCGCGGTCGCGGTCGGCCCGCTCGTTGGCGGCTTCTGCACGACGTACTTCTCGTGGCGCTGGGTCTTCGCCGGGGAGGTCCTGCTCGTCGCGGTCATCCTCGTCCTTACCCGCCGAATCGCCGACGCTCCATCGGAGGAGCGTCCGAGCCTCGATCTGGTCGGCACCGCGCTGTCTGCGCTGGGCCTGGGCATGCTCGTCTTCGGCGTGCTCCGTTCCAGCGAATGGGGCTGGATCCAGCCGAAGGCCGACGGGCCGTCGTGGGCGGGCCTCTCGCCCACGGTGTGGCTGATTCTCGGCGGCATCTTCGTGATCTGGGTCTTCTCGCGCTGGGAAGCTCGCCGCGCCTCGCGAGGCCAGGAACCACTCGTCCGTCCGGGGCTGCTTCGCAACCGGCAGTTGAGCGGCGGCCTAATCATGTTCTTCTTCCAGTACCTCGCACAGGCGGGCCTCTTCTTCGTCGTGCCGCTCTATCTCTCCGTCTGCCTCGGCCTCTCCGCGCTCGCGACCGGCGCCCGGCTGCTGCCGCTCTCGGTGACGCTGCTCGCGGCCGCAATCGGCATTCCGCGCTTCCTCCCGAACGTCTCGCCTCGGCTCGTCGTCCGCGTCGGGCTCTTCTCGCTGGCTGCCGGCGCGGTCGTGCTGCTCGGAGCTCTCGACGCGGACGCAGGACCGGAGATCGTCTTCGTGCCGATGCTGCTGATCGGCCTCGGGATCGGCTCGCTGGCATCGCAGCTCGGCGCCGTCACGGTTTCCGCGGTGCCTGACGACGAAGCCCCGGAGGTCGGGGGCGTTCAGAACACGATGACGAACCTCGGTGCCTCGATGGGGACCGCGCTCGCCGGGTCGATCATGATCGCCGCGGTTACGTCCTCGTTTATCGCCAACATCCAGGCGAGCCCCGCGATCCCGCAAGAGGCGAAATCGCAGGCACAGGTCGAGCTCGCGGGCGGCGTGCCGTTCGTCTCGGATGCCGACCTCGAGAACGCACTTGCGGAGGCCAACGTCAGCGAGGAATCGAGCGAAGCTGCGCTCGACGCCTACCGTGATGCGCGAATCGACGGGCTTCGTTCCTCGCTTGCGATCCTGGCCGCGCTCACCCTCGGAGCGTTGTTCTTCGCTCAGCGGGTCCCGGAGAAGCAGCCGGGAGCGACTTAGCTCAACGCCGGCCTGCAGTGTCCCTCCGACGGGATCATCCGTAGGGGGTGATGCGCCGCCCTCATGGGATGCGCCACGCTCGGTCGGACGATCCTCCGAGCGCCGAGGGGAGATGGCGAAGGCACCGGCCGAGCTACGAGCTCCCATGAAAGGGATGGTCCAGATCCCGGGCGGGACGTTCGCCATGGGCTCCGAGCGCCACTACCCGGAAGAGGCGCCGGTCCGCGAGGTCACGGTGGAGGGCTTCTGGATGGACGAGCACCCCGTCACCAACCTCGAGTTCCTGCGGTTCGTGAAGGAGACGGGCCACGTGACCTCGGCCGAGATGCCTCCGGATCCCGCGCAGTATCCGGGCGCGGACCCCGAGATGCTCCATGCCGGGTCCGTCGTCTTCAAGAAGACCGCCGGGCCGGTGGACCTGCGCAACCAGTTCAACTGGTGGACCTGGACGCGGGGCGCCGACTGGCGCCACCCGGACGGGCCGGAAAGCTCGCTCCACGGCCGCGAGCGGCACCCCGTCGTCCACGTCGCCTATCGCGATGCCGAGACATACGCCGCTTGGGCCGGCAAAGAGCTCCCGACCGAGGCGCAGTGGGAGTTCGCAGCACGCGGCGGTCTCGACGGTGCCGAGTACGCCTGGGGCGACGAGCTGATGCCGAAGGAGAAGCCGATGGCGAACACGTGGCAGGGCGAGTTCCCCTACGAGAACACGCTCGCGGACGGCTTCGAGGGCACATCGCCCGTCGGACGCTTCCCGGCCAACGGCTACGGCCTCTACGACATGACCGGGAACGTCTGGGAGTGGACAACCGACTGGTACACGCTGACCCACGAGCCGGTGTCGCCCTGCTGCGCCGGCGATCCGCGAGCGGCAAGCGTCGACCCGAACGACGCCGCGGCAATCCCGCGGAGGGTCATGAAGGGCGGCTCCCACCTCTGCGCGCCGAACTACTGCCGCCGCTATCGGCCTGCGGCACGGATGGCCCAGCCGATCGACACCTCGACGAGCCACCTCGGCTTCCGCTGCCTGGTTCGGGCAGCGTAGGAAGGAGACCGCATGCCGCAGGACAAGCCGAACATCCTCGTGATCTGGGGCGACGACATCGGGATCACGAATCTCAGCTGTTACAGCGACGGGCTGATGGGGTACCGCACGCCGAACATCGACCGCATCGCGAACGAGGGGATGCGCTTCACCGACTCCTACGGCGAGCAGAGCTGTACAGCGGGGCGGTCGGCGTTCATCACCGGGCAGAGCGTCTTCCGCACCGGGCTCAGCAAAGTGGGCATCCCTGGGGCGACCCTCGGCCTCCAGGCCGAGGATCCCACGATCGCCGAGCTACTGAAGCCGCTCGGCTACTCGACCGGACAGTTCGGCAAGAACCACCTCGGCGACCGGAACGAGTATCTGCCGACCGTGCACGGCTTCGACGAGTTCTTCGGCAACCTCTACCACCTGAACGCCGAGGAGGAGCCCGAGCTACCGAACTATCCGCCCGAGAAGGACTTTCCACACTTCCGCGAGCGTTTTGGGCCGCGCGGCGTGCTGCGAACGAGGGCGACGAGCAAAGACGACGCGAGGGAGCACCCGCGCTGGGGCCGGGTCGGCAAGCAGCGAATCCAGGACACGGGACCGCTGACGAAGAAGCGGATGGAGACGTGTGACGACGAGTTCGTCGACGCCGCCTGCGATTACATCAAGCGCCAGCACAATCGGCGGAGGCCGTTCTTCTGCTGGGTGAACACGACTCACATGCACCTTCGGACGCACACCAAGCGCCGCAGCCTGGGCAAGGCCGGCCGCTGGCAATCGCCCTACCACGACACGATGCTCGACCACGACGCCCACGTCGGGAGGCTGCTCGACCTCCTCGACGAGCTCGGGATCGCAGACGACACGATCGTCATGTACTCGACGGACAACGGGCCGCACATGAACACGTGGCCCGACGGTGGGATGACCCCGTTCCGCAACGAGAAGAACTCGAACTGGGAAGGAGCCTTCCGGGTGCCGCTCGCTGTCCGCTGGCCCGGCAAGATCCCGGCAGGCGTCGTCTCCAACGAGATCGTCCAGCACCACGACTGGCTCCCGACCTTCCTGGCCGCGGCCGGCGACCCGGACATCGTCGAGAAGCTGAAAGACGGCCACACGGCCGGGGACAAGACGTTCAAGGTGCACATCGACGGGTTCAACCTCTTGCCGTATCTGACCGGCGAGGTGGACAAAAGTCCGCGTCAGCTCTTCATGTACTTCTCCGACGACGGAGACGTGCTCGGGATCCGCTTCGACAACTGGAAGACCGTTTTCATGGAGCAGCGCCTGCCGGGCACGTTGGGTGTCTGGGCCGAGCCGTTCGTCCCCCTGCGTCTCCCGAAGCTCTTCAACCTTCGAACAGACCCGTTCGAGCGCGCCGACGTCACGTCGAACACGTACTACGACTGGCTGATCGACAACGCCTACATCGCGCTCGCGGCCAGCACGGTCGTCGGTGAGTTCCTCGAGACGTTCAAGAAGTTCCCGCCGCGGCAGCGCGCCGCCAGCTTCACGATCGACCAGGCAATGGAGAAACTCGAAGCGTCAATCGCCGGCGCACAGTAGGAGCGCCGTGCCCGGCGACCGACCTGCCACGGGAGCACCGGGATCGGAGCAGGAGGAGCTCCTCGAGGAGATCGACAACCCGATCGAGCGGCTGAAGCTGCTCTCGGGCAACGACGACGAGATCGCGAAGTACCTCGACGCGATCGAGGTCACGAGCCCGCGCGAGCGCGAGATGATGTACGAGATCTCACGGACGCGGCCGCTCGCGCGCCCGGACGCCTTTCCGCAGGCGCACCGGAACGTGGTCGAGGCGCTCGAGTCGCTCGCCCGGCACGGCTACCACGGAACGACAGCGGGCGCGAGAACCGGGCCGCTCCGACCCGTGATCCGCTGGGGCGTGCGGCTCGTCGCGCGCTATCTCGTCGTCTCCTACCTTCGAGACGTCTCGACCCGGCTTCGGAACCTGTACAGCCTTCGGGAGAGCCAGGCGCTCCCCGGCAGCGACGAGCGCCGTGAGCTGCATCGCGCGCGGATCGATGCGATGCGGATGGTCGACGCACTCCAGGCCCGACAGCTCGCGCTGCCGGCATTCATCCTCGGGGGTGCGGCACTTCCGGTCTTTGCCTCGCTCGGCCGGCTCACGGGGTTGTTCGAGAGCACGCTCTTCGCCACGATCATCGGCGTCGCCGGGATGCTCATCGCGCTCGCGGCGTCATGGGTGATTCTCCGGGGCGCCGCGCTTGCCTCGCGCCGCACGCGGCTCGCGACGCGTGCCCCGCTCCGGGCGCTCTGGAACACAATCGGCTGGTGCGGCAACCCGCCCAGGGGCTCCGCTCGCACCTTCGTTCTGGTCTCCGTCGGTCTTACGATCGGCTGCTGGATCCTCGTGCCGATCCTCGTCGGCATCGCTCTTGCCACATGAGGACGCGCATCACCCGCACGGGGTGATGCGTCCGCCGGCTCGTGGGAACATGATCGACTGGCTCGATGTTCTTGATCCTCGCCCTCCTGCTCCTGATCTTCGTGCCTTGGCCCTGGGGCCTCGCCGCGGCGCTCGGGAGCGTCGTGCTCTTCGTGTTCGAGGTCGCGTACTGGCAGCGGCGGATGCGACGCCGCAAGGTGCAGACCGGCGTGGAGGATCTCGTCGGGGCAACCGGCGAGGTCACTTCGCCGCTTGCGCCCGTCGGGCAAATTCGTGTCAAGGGGGAGCTCTGGGAGGCGCGGTCTTCGACGCCGCTCGAAACCGGGGCTCAGGTGCGCGTCGTCGCCGTCCACGGCCTAACGCTCGAGGTCGCGCCCGCAGCCGACGCCTCCGGCGGAGTGGCGAGCAGCGTCGGGGCGCTGGCGGTCGCGGCTCTCGCGGCGTTCCTCCTGGTCGGCTGCGGCGGCAGCGACGAGAGCGCCTCGGAGAAGTACGCGGACGACGTCTGCGAGAGCTTCAACACGTGGGCTTCTTCACTGGAAGAGACGACTACCACGTTGAAGGACCAGGGTCTCTCGATCAGCGGGGACGACGTCCGGAACGCCGTCGACGGCGCCGGCGCCGCCACCGACGATCTGGTGGCAAACCTGAAGGACGCGGGGCCTCCAGAGACCGAGGACGGCGACAAGGCGCAGAGCGAGATCGAAACGCTCACGAATCAGCTGGAGCACCAACTCCAGGTCGTCAAGGACGCGGTCGCCTCCAACCAGAGCGTCCTGTCGCTCGTGTCGACGGTGTCCTCCGCCGTCTCGACGGCGGCCCGCGACGTCCAGTCGACCTTCAACGAGCTGGACAACCTCGACCCGACCGGCGAGCTCAGCGAGGCCTTCAAGAACTCGGATCAGTGCAAGTCGCTCCAAGACAAGGTCGAGAGCCTGCGCGGCTCCTGACTCTGCGCCACTCAAGCTGAATCACCCGGTCTGGGTGACGTGATCCGGCGACTGCCTGACTAGGTTCGAAACGCTCACAACGGGAGGTGCGTAGATGACCAGCGGAACCGGCACGATCCCGGCTCCCGCGACGCCGGGGTCGCGAGCCGAGTCGACTCCACAACCGGCCGACGTCCTTGTCGTCTTCGGGATCACCGGAGACTTGGCGAAGGTGATGACGTTCCAATCGCTCTACCGGCTCGAGACGCGCGGGCTACTCGACTGTCCGATCGTGGGCGTCGCCGTTGATGACTGGACGGACGAGCAGTTGAAGCAGCGCGCAAGAGACTCGATCGAGGGGACGGGGGAGAAGCTGGACGAGAAGGTCTTCGATCGCTTCGCGGATCGACTCTCGTACGTCAGCGGAGATTTCGCCGAGGCCTCGACCTACGAACGCGTCGCGAGTGCGATCGACGGCACATCCACGCCCGTCTTCTACCTCGAGATTCCTCCCTTCCTGTTCGGTGCCGTCGTCAAGGGCCTCGCGGAAGCCGCGCTGACCGAGAATGCGCGGGTCGTGGTCGAGAAACCGTTCGGGCACGATCTGGAATCAGCCCGGGCGCTGGCCGCCGAGATCCACCAGTACATCGACGAGAGCCAGCTGTACCGCATCGACCATTACCTGGGAAAGATGGGCCTCGAGGAGATCCTCCATCTGCGGTTTGCAAACTCGATCCTCGAGCCGATCTGGACCCGCAACTACATCGAGTCGGTCCAGATCACGATGGCGGAGAGCTTCGGCGTCGAGGATCGCGGCCACTTCTACGATCCGGTCGGGGCGCTGCGCGACGTCGTCGTCAACCACCTGATGCAGGTCGTGGCGGCGTCTGCAATGGAGCTTCCTTCCCGGGGTGATCCGGCGGCGATCAAGGACGCCCAGGTGGCGCTCTTCCGCGCCGTCGGCGACGCCGACCCTGAGCACTACGTGCGTGGCCAGTACGACGGCTACCTCGACATCGACGGCGTCGCTTCGGATTCGACGACTGAGACCTTTGCCGCATTACGGCTCGAGATCGCGAACTGGCGGTGGGCGGGCGTGCCCTTCTTCATCCGCACCGGCAAGCGCCTCAAGGCCACGCAGACCGAGCTCAGGCTCGTCTTCAAGCATGCCCCCAACCTCCGATTCGGCCTCCGCCACACCCCGCCCGAGCCGAATCAGCTCGCGGTCAGGCTCGACCCATCGACCGGAATCCAGCTGATCGTCGACGCACACCGGGCCGACGTCGCCGGCACCTCCTCGGTCGAGCTCGACATGGAGTTCGCCGAGGAAGGTGGGGAGGGCCCCACACCCTACGAGGTGCTGCTGCACGCAGCGATGGTCGGCGACAGCACGCGCTTCACGCGCCAGGACGGCGTCGAGGAGACGTGGAGGATCATGCAGCCACTTCTGGATTCGCCGCCGCAGGTTCATCCGTACACACCCGGCTCCTGGGGCCCGGAGGCGGCGGACGACCTCGTCGCCGGGCATGGCCGCTGGCACGGGCCGTGGGTGTCGGCATGACGACCGTCCCCAGAACCGAGGAGGCGATGCCTCAGAGCGCCGCTGCTCCGTCGCCGTTTCCGCCCATCGCCGAGTACGCGTTCCTCTCCAACTGCCATACAGGAGCCCTCGTCGCGCCCGACGGAGCGATCGACTGGCTCTGCGTTCCTCGCTTCGACTCACCGAGCGTGTTCGGAAGCCTGCTCGACCGGCAGGCCGGTTTCTTCCGGCTCGCGCCGTTCGGCTTCAACCATCCGACGAACCGTGTCTACGTCCCCGGAACGAACGTTCTCGAGACGACCTGGAGGACGCCGAACGGCTGGATCGTCGTCCGCGACGCGCTGACGCTGGGCCCCTGGGAGCACGAGGATCAGATCACGCCGCACACCCGTCCTCCGGCCGACGACGATGCGGACCATACGCTCGTCCGTACCGTCGAATGCCTCGAAGGCAGCGTTGAGGTGGAGCTGATCTGTGAGCCGGCGTTCGACTACGGCCGGACGCCGGCCGAGTGGGCGCTGGTCGACGGCGGACGCCACGCAGCCGACGCGACGGCCGAGGGGCTGACTATTCGCCTCAAGTCCGATCTCCCGTTGGGCATCGAGGGCAACCGAGTTCGAGCGCGGCGCGCGCTCGAACCGGGCGACCGCGCCTACTGCGCCCTTTCCTGGGCCGAGGAGCTGGCCGCGCCGGACAACGTAGATCAAGCCGACTCGATGCTCGCGGCGACGACCCGCTTCTGGCGCTCGTGGTTGGACGAGGCTCGCATCCCCGATCACCGCT
>Ga0081455_10003456_pt1 | contig 18158 bp, 14 predicted proteins | sample TabmetS3T2R1_FD_70207 | JGI IMG/M metagenome (GOLD analysis project Ga0081455, IMG submission 70207) | Tabebuia heterophylla rhizosphere microbial communities from the University of Puerto Rico - S3T2R1 | ecosystem: Host-associated > Plants > Roots > Rhizosphere ...
CTTATCGTTTAATCGTCGCACGGATTTGAAAATTCCGCTCCGCGCTCCACAGTGCGCGGTGACATGCGCGCCCTGTTAGCTCTCGAAGACGGCCGATTTTTTGAGGGCGAATCCTTTGGCGCGACCGGCACGTGCGTGGGCGAAGTTTGTTTCAACACCGCAATGACCGGTTACCAGGAAGTGTTAACCGACCCTTCCTATCGCGGCCAGATCGTGGCGATGACTTACCCGCTGATCGGCAACTACGGCACGAACTCACTCGATCAGGAAAGCCGATCCCCACACGTACGCGGGTTTGTCATCGAAGAGCTGAGCGAAGTTCCCAGTAACTGGCGCTCCGAAATGTCGCTCGACGAGTATTTGAAAAAATGGAACATACCTGGCGCTCAAGGAATTGATACTCGTGCATTGACCCGGCACCTGCGCACCCGTGGCGCAATGAAAGCCTGTTTGACCACAGAAGAGATTTCACCGGTGGACGCGACGCAGATCGCGCTCAAAGGCGATGGAGTGATCGGCATGGATTACGTTCGCGAAGTTTCGGCCCGCGAGATCTATCAATGGGATCCTGAGGACAAATTGAGTGAGCCATGGTCAATCACATCCGATAACGGCGGAATCAAACCCAACCTTCCGCCAATCCGCTTTCGTATCGCGGCCTACGATTACGGGATCAAAGAAAATATTCTGCGGCTGCTGCGACAGAAAGGTTTTGGCATCACTGTGGTGCCAGCAAGCACAACCGCCGAAGAAGTTCTTGCGCTAAATCCGGATGGCATTTTTCTCTCCAATGGCCCCGGCGATCCCGCGGCCCTTGAGTATACGCACAAGACCACGCGCGATTTGATGGGCAAGAAGCCGATTTTCGGAATTTGCCTTGGCCATCAGGTCCTTGGATTCGCGTTCGGAGGCTCGACTTACAAGCTAAAATTCGGGCACCACGGGGCGAATCAGCCAGTAAAGGATCTAGGCAACGGCAAAGTGGCAATCACATCGCAAAATCACGGGTTTGCCGTCGATCCGAAATCTTTGCCGTCCAATGTGGAAGTAACACACATCAATTTAAACGACGGCACCGTGGAGGGAATGCGGCACAAGGAACTGCCGATATTCAGCGTCCAATATCACCCCGAAGCTGCGCCCGGTCCCCACGATGCGTCGTATTTTTTCGATCAGTTCGCGGATTTGATCGAGAAACAAGGATAGGATCTTGTCACCAGTCGCGATAAAGCAACGTTGTCGACTCACTCTGGGACATTGACCGGCGCTCCGAGCGGGCCAAATTTGTTTCATGTTCAATTCAACAAATAAACCTACTGTCTTGAAGCTCGCCGTGACCGCGGTTTTCATCGTAGCCCTGACTTGCGCGCCGCTAGCAGTGGCGCAGGAACACGAGCATGGCGGCGACGCCGCTGCTTCAAAGGAAGTAACCGGCGAGGTGGTCGACATGATGTGTTATGTCGACCACAATGCCGTTGGCGAAAAACATGGCCAGTCGTGCGGAGCAAAGTGCATCAAGGGCGGTGGACCAGTCGGTATCGTCAGTGAAGGGAAAGCGTACCTCGTTGTTGGCGAACATAAGCCCATCAACGATCAACTTGCTGAATACTGCGGTAAAAACATCACCGTGAAAGGCAAGCTCGCCGAACGCGGCGGCATTGCCATGCTTGAGAACGTCGAGATTGTTAAGAAGTGACGAGCCGCTAACGGCTCGTCATCCTGAACGAAGCGAAGGATCTCTCACCAGGTCGAGCGCCACGGCGAGTACATTCGCGTGATGCCCACTTCGATTGTGACGTTCCTCGCTCCGCGCGGAATGACCAATGCCGGTCATTTGTAATATGCTCGTAATGAGGGTCGCAATTTCCCGACTCTAAGGGCGCTCTCGATTTCCAAATCAGACACCGGCGCATCGGCGAGTTTTCGGATCTCGCCCGCCTCCAATGCAGCTATCGGCAATCCAGCGAAAAACAAAACGCGATTTGCCGTCAACGCGGCGATTCGCCCTCCTGGGGTCAAAACGCCTTGCAAATTCAACGGATCCGCGCCGCTCAATGTGATCAGTTCGGCGTTTGGCTGCGACTTGCGAATGGAACGCAGCAGGCCGATCGCCTCAGGCAAGGCAAATTGTTCGCCGCCGATTCCTCCGACAAAATAGCCGCCACGAATCTCGCCGCGCGCTTCCCACCGGCGATAAATCCGTCCGAGCTCATACCACGTAACCGGAAGACTCTCGCGCTCAAGGAGACGTCGAAACACAACACCATATCGACGCAGCAACGCTCGCCCGAATTTTTCAACAGCGGCGTCGCGCGCGGAGGTTTCGGCTCCGTTTCCGGATGGCTGCGAAGGGGCATGGGTTCTCAGTAACGCCCAACGCCCGGCAAATTCGATGCTGGCCAGATTCGTCTTGCGCCGCCGTTTTCCAGCATTTCTACCGAACGTGGGGCGCTTATTTGACGGCACGAGCAGAGCTCGCAGTCCATCGAAGCTGTCTGAAGTTACCAGACCGAGCGCGGCAAGTTGCGACAAACCATCTTCAACTTGAGAAGGCATTAGTCCGCTGAGGCGCACCAGTTCGCTGAAGAACAACGCACCGCCAGCTGTGAGCGTCTCCACCAGAGTTCGGGCGGCAACTGAAAGTTCCATCGGGGCAGTCACGCGGGTCAATTGCAACCAATGCTGGAGATTTTCGCGCTGATAAAGTGCGATCGGGCTGTTTCGTAACGGAGCGCTTGTGCGCGCGTTCGGATTTTGCGGCGCGCTCAAGCGTCCCCAACCAATTCGGCCAGAAAAACAAAGCCGATCGAGCCATTCAGGATCGTAGTCACCAACACGCGCGGCGAGAACCGCGGACTCCCACGCGGCCAACGGCAACTCGCAGCCGTCCAGTTGTTCGAGAACCGATTGCAACCCTTCGGGGCCTTCGACACGGTGTTCCGAATCAGCGCGCTGCCATGCGAAGAGAAACCGATAAAAATCGTGGGGTGAAACGGGCTGAATTTCCGCGCGCAATCGATCGATCGTGAGTCGATGAATTCGCGCCAGCAATCGTCGATCGCACCATTCCTGTTCCGTCGCGTCCGGACGAAACTTGCCGCGCAGCACAAAACCTTCCGCTTCGAGTGCAAGCAAAGCCGCCTCAATTTCTGATCCTGGCAATATCATTATGTCCGACAGCTCGCCAACTGTGATCGGTCCGCAAACTTCCATTCGCCCGCGAAACAGTTCGCGAATGGCGCTTGCGCGTTCCCAGGTTTTCCCGCGCATCGAATCAGGAATGACCAATTCAGGCTCAACCTGCGCGCCGGGATAAATCTCCTCAATCATGGAAAGTCGTTCGGCAGCGACCCAAAATGTTTTTTCGGCGAGCCGAACTTTCGTGACTCGATTGGAGGCAATGAGTTCTTTTAATAAATGTTCAGCGGACGCGCCGTTCCCGTCATGATTCATGGAAATTCGGACTTCTTCCTCGGTCATCACGCCAAGAAGCATCAGGGCGTCGTGCAGTTCGTCAGCATTCGTCGCTTGGGGCAATGCTTCCTTTTGGACTTTCTCGATTGCCGCTGCATCGAGAACGCCTAACCCATCGTTGCTCCCGCGACCGCGGGACTCGGACGCGCGGCGCGTGTAAACCGCCTGGGTGCGACGCTCTTCCAAAGGCGCGTTATCCAGAAACGCATACGGCCGCGCGTTGAGAATCTCAGCGGCAAGGGGTGATGGTTCCGGCAAATCACGCGCAATACAACGGATCTGGCCGTGTTCGATTTTGCGCAATACTTCTTCCAGCCCGTCGACGTCCATCGCTTCGGTCAAACAATCGTCGATGGTCTGCTTCACTAACGGATGATCCGGAATTTCGCGGTCCCCCACGATATGCTCCAGGCACGCAAGCTGATCGGGAAAAACTGCCGCTAAAAGATTTTCCGACTCCATCCGCTGCAACGGCGCGGCAATTTTTGCGCCGCCACGGAAACGAGGCACCGCCAGTGAACGGGTGGCGTTCCAGCGCCAGCGAATGGTGAACATGGGCGCGTCGAGCAACGCCTGAACAAGCAAGTCGCGAACCGTTTTCGAATTCAGATAACGAAAGACTTCTTCGAGCGGAAACGAATGCTGCGTGCCGAGCGAAATTACGATGGCGTCATCCGTGGCCGCTGCCTGAAGCTCGAAATTGAACGACCGGCAGAAACGTTTTCGCAGCGCCAGACCCCAGGCGCGATTGATCCGGTTGCCGAACGGAGAGTGAAGCACAAGCTGCATTCCGCCCGATTCATCGAAAAAGCGTTCCATCACTAAAGTTTGCTGTGAAGGAATTGCGCCAAGCGAACGATACGCGTCCGAGAAATAGTCGCTTAGCTGCTCGGCAGCGGCAGGCGGTAAAAGTATTTCCTGCGCGAACCATTGAGCAGGATTTTGTCCATCAGCGAGTCTCGCTTCGATTTCCACCCGAAAATCGGATACGGAATTCGACAACTCCGATGTGCGCGCCGGGGCTTCACCCAGCCAAAATGGAAGTCCCGGCGGCTGACCTTTCGCATCCTCAACACGCACAACCCCGGAGTTGACTCGCAGGATTCGCCACGACGCATTGCCCAACTGAAAGATATCGCCCGCCAGACTTTCGACTGCGAAATCCTCGTTCACCGTGCCGACAAAAGTCTCCGACGGATCGAGAATTACCCGATAATCGGCATTGTCAGGAATCGCGCCGCCAGACGTGAGCGCGACGAGCCGCGCGCCGCGCCGTCCGCGCAAACGATGATTGACTCCGTCGTGATGAATCAACGCGGAGCGCCGGCCGCGCTTGGTGCTAAAACCGTCGGCGAGCATTTTCACGACGCTGTCGAATTCTTCGCGTGCGAGATTGCGGTACGGCCATGACGAGCGGGCCAGGTTGAAAAAATCATTTTCGTCCCAATCTTCAGCCGCCGCCGCGGCGACAATCTGCTGGGCCAATACATCAAGCGGCTTTTCAGGAATGCTCAGGCGATCAAGCTCACCGCGATGAACACAACGAAGTAACGCGGCGCATTCGACCAGCTCATCGCGGCTCAACGGAAAGATGCGACCCTTTGGCAAACCGCCGCGCTTGCCTGCATGCCGGAGCGTTGGCGTAGGCTGGTGTTTGGCACGGCCTACACGCTGCAGAAGACTGGCGATGGAACGCGTGGCTCCGAGCTGGCAAACGAGATCCACCGAGCCGATATCGATGCCGAGCTCGAGAGACGCCGTGGCAACGAGTGCTTTCAGTTCGCCTCGCTTCAATCGATCTTCCGCATCCAGACGCAACTTCGCGGAAAGACTTCCGTGATGCGATGTCACCGCGTCTGCGCCGAGCAGCTCGCTGAGATGATGCGTCACGCGTTCGGCCATTCGGCGCGTATTCACGAACACCAAAGTGGTCCGGTGTACCTGAATCAACTCTGCCAGGCGATGGTAGATCTCTTCCCAAACTTCATTCGACATCACCGCTTCAAGCGGCGACTTCGGGAGTTCAATCGCCAGATCCAATTCGCGGCGGTGACCGATATCGATGATTTCGCAATCCGGATTGCCAGTCGCGTCGATTGAATGGGCGCCAACTAGAAAGCGCGCCACCTCTTCAATCGGTTTCTGCGTCGCAGACAGACCGATGCGTTGAAGCGCTCCACCTGACGCGGATTTCGTTAAAGCGACTAACCGCTCGACACTCAGGGCGAGGTGCGCGCCACGCCGGTCGTCCACAACGGCGTGAATCTCGTCCATAATGAGCGTCCGGACGGTGCGCAACATTTCCCGACCCGATTCGGAAGTAAGCAGCAGATACAGAGATTCAGGTGTAGTAACGAGAACGTGCGGCGGTTTTTTGATCAGTGCCTGACGTTGCGCGGCAGTTGTATCGCCAGTGCGAACCTCGGCGCGCACATCAATGTCGTGGCCTTCGGTGTCACGCAGTAACGCGCGAATTCCAGCGAGCGGTTCTTGCAAATTTTTCCGGATATCGTTGCTCAACGCTTTGAGGGGCGACACGTAAAGGACCTGCGTTTTGTCAGGTAAATCTGTTTGTGCGCCTTCACGAAACAGCGCGTCGAGCGAAGCAAGGAACGCAGCCAGAGTCTTGCCCGAACCTGTTGGTGCCGAAATTAACACGTGCCGGCCGGATTGAATTGCCGGCCAGCCGCTCTGTTGCGGTTCTGTTGGCGATCCGAATGTCTGCTCGAACCACCGTGCGACCGCAGGCTGAAATCGGAAGGACTGCATGACGGAAAAGTGGGGTATGTAACTTAGGTGCCAACACGAGAAAGAAAAGTCCTGGCGAAACCTGCCAAGGTGGATCGGCTTCTCCGGAAGACGATGTCAGTCGCCGAAGGCGCAGTAATCCTTCGCTAGAGCGCTACGTATAAAAAATCAGGCAGCAAAGCCGCAGCCTTTGCCAACGCGTTGAGGACAACGCGTTCCACCTTCGAATGCGGGCGGCTGTAGCCACGCCTCTCTGAGCCGCGCGACGTTTGTTCCGAAAATCTCAGTGTCGCGCTCCGTAGAGAGGCGACCACGGTCGTTCTCGGAAGCTACGCTCGCGTTCTTAAGGCGACCACTTCGCGCAACATTCGCAAGCTATCCTTGAAAAACTGGACTTTACTGCCTTCAGCGTGATTCCAGCGCACAGGAATTTCACGAATTCGCAATCCAGCGTGCTGCGCCAGGTAAAGCAGTTCGACATCGAACGCGAAGCCGTCGAGTCGCGCCGCCTCCAGAATCGGGCGGCAGACATCCAGACGGAAAGCCTTAAACCCGCATTGAGTGTCCCAAAACGGCAGACCGGTCGCGACCCGTACGAGCAAGTTGAACGCGCGACCCGCCTGCTCGCGTCGCCACGGTTGATGAACGCCGATCAATCCGCGATCCAGCGCGCGGGATCCAAATGCAATGTCGACCTCGCCATTCGCAATTGGCTCAATCAATTTCGGTGTCTCCCCCAGCGGCGTGGAAAGATCTGCATCGAAAAACAGGCCGATCGGTTTTCGCGCGGCAAGCAATCCGGAACGCACAGCGGCGCCCTTGCCGCGATTCGGAAAATTCTCAAGCAAGCGTGTTTCGATTCTGGCATCTTTCAATCGTTCCCGCGCAATTGTTGCAGTGGCATCAGTCGATCCGTCATTCACGACGATCAATTCACCCTCCGCAGCGTTGGCGGTGAGATACTCGAGCGTGAGGCGAAGCGTCTCTCCAATGCGCGCCGCTTCATTGAAACAAGGAATTACGACGGAGAACGGCGGAAGCATGAGAGCGTTAAACAGTTGGAGTGTTGAACCATTGAAGCGGGTCGTATTTTCAACCTCTTACCGCTTCAACGCGTTAACGCTTTAACACTTCATCGGTAGATTTCGATAACAAACTTGCCGTCTGGATCGGTATAGCCGCGATACATTCCAGCGGTGTTAAATGGCAAAGCAACATTTCCCTGATGATCGATCGCGATCAGGCCACCGGCGCCGCCGAGTTTGGCGACCTTGCCTAATGCAGTTTGTGCAGCCTCCTTCAAAGACAACCCGCGATATTCCATCAAAGCTGAAACATCGCTTGCAACCGTTGCACGAATAAAATATTCACCGTCTCCAGTCGCGGATACTGCGCAGGTGGCATTGTTTGCGTAGGTGCCGGCGCCGATGACCGGCGAATCGCCTATGCGTCCGGGACGCTTGTTTGTCGTGCCACCCGTGGAAGTCGCTGCAGCGAGGTTTCCACTTTTGTCCAGCGCCACTGCGCCCACCGTGCCATGTCGATCTTGATCGGTGATCGAAAACTCCTTGCCAGCACCGCTGGTACGACTTTTTTCGGCGGCCTTAAGTTTCTGCAAAGCATCCCACCGCTCCTGGGTGAAAAAATATTTCTGGCCCACGAGTTCGACTCCATTTTCCTTCGCGAACAATTCTGCGCCTTCGCTATCCATCATGACGTGTCCGGATTTTTCCATCACCAGTCGGGCAAGTCTGATGGGATTTTTGATGTACTTCAACGATGCAACCGCGCCGGCACCGAGCGTTTTTCCATCCATGATCGCCGCATCCATTTCGTTCACTCCCGCGCTGTTGAACACTGAGCCTTTGCCCGCGTTAAAATGCGGATCGTCCTCCAGCACGCGCACTGCGGCCTCTGTTGCATCGAGACTCGAGCCGCCGCGCTTGAGAATTTCGTAACCAGCCGTAAGCGCGCGTTCCATGCCAGAGCGATATTGGCGCTCGCGCTCGGGTGTCATGTTACTTCGCTCCATAGTCCCGGCGCCGCCGTGGATCGCGAGTCTGAATTTCTGTGTTTCCATGTTAGGCTGATGATCTGGATGCTTTTTCGCCGGAGCTGGGGGCTGGACTGGTTCCTGGGCCAGCGTCCAGAAATCTTTCGAGCCTCCACTAAAGAGCATGAAAGCAAAGAAGCAATTAGCTGCGAAAACTCCGCCGAATCTCATCACATAATGTAATGGGTTGCCCGTAAGGCTGTCGAAAGATTTCGCGTGTGTAGCAACGGAGGTGGATGTCAGGCAGTTGAGCAAAGTCGGTCGCCTGCGAACCTCCAGGGTGAACTTTGCGCTTTTCCCACTGGCGAAGTGAGGCAACTTCTCGGTCATGGCAAACACTGAACCACCGCCCATTCTGATTGCCGAGGGGGTCGGACATGCCACGCGTTACTTTCTTCGCGAAGTAGGCAGCCTGTTCTGGTTCATCGTAAACACCTTCGAAGAAACGCTCGAGCGGATTCAGCATGGACGCGTTCCGTTTCGTGCCGCCAGTTTCTTCCGCCAAACTGAACGCGCCGGTGTTGATTCGGTGCCACTGGTGGGACTGGTTTCCTTTTTCCTTGGGCTGACCATGGCGCTACTGACCGGCTACCAGTTGCAAAGGTTCGGAACCGAACGGCTGATTCCGGGCCTGGTGGCAATTGCCTTTACGCGCGAGCTTGGACCGTTGCTCACTGGCATCATGCTCGCAGCGCGCATCGGGGCGGCATTTACCGCAGAGCTTGGCACCATGCAGGTTTCCGAAGAAGTCGAGGCCATCGAGGCCATGGGCATCGGGCCGTTGCGTTTTTTGGTCGCGCCACGAATGCTGGCTCTGATTTTGCTGATGCCGTGTCTCTCCATGGTTTCGAACATTGCGGCCATATTCGCCAGCAGCCTGGTTTGCAAAGCTTATTTCAGTATTGCTTTCCCTTATTTTCTCGATCTGGTGAAAGATTCATTGCTCATTCGCGACATTATCACCGGAATTTTGAAGAGCTTTCTGTTCGGTCTGCTAATTGCCGCGATTGCCTGCTACCGGGGATTGACAGTAAAGGGCGGCGCCGCTGGAGTCGGTTCTTCGACGACGTCCAGTGTTGTGACGGCGATCACCGCGGTGATCGGTTTCGATACCCTTTACAATGTCGTTTACACTACTTTCTATCCGACGTGAGCGCCTCGCAGGAGATGGTCGAACTGCGCAATGTGCACATGCGGTTCGAGGAAAAGAAGGTGCTCGACGGTGCTTCTCTCAAAGTCGAGCCGCGCGAACGTCTGGTGATCATGGGCCAGAGCGGCAGCGGAAAAAGCACGATTCTGCGATTGATTCTCGGCACGCTGCGCCCCGATTCCGGTTCGATTTTCTTCAAGCAATTTGAAATTACGCGTTTATCCAGACGGAAGCTTCAACGGGTGCGACAGCACATTGGAATGGTTTTTCAGTATTCAGCCCTGCTGAGTTCGCGCAGTGTACGCGACAATGTTGCGTTGCCGCTGGAAGAGCTGTCCGATAAATCGCGCAGCGAGATTGACAAAATTGTCGATGAAAAACTTGAGCTCGTTGGAATGGCCGATTCCAAAGACCTCTTGCCGGAGGAGCTCAGCGGTGGAATGCGCAAGCGGGTTGCGCTGGCGCGCGCGCTCGTGCTCAATCCCGAATTGCTTCTATTGGACGAACCCTCGGCCGGCCTGGACCCGGTCATTGCCTCGGTAATCGACGAATTAATTATCAGTCTGAGCGAGAAATCAAAGGTCACATCCATTACCGCAACCCATGAAATGGACAGCGCCTTTCGCATCGCCACGCGAATGGCTATGTTGTACCAGGGAAAAATCATTGAAGAAGCCAAACCCGAAGAATTCAAGCACTCCAAAAACCCAGTGGTCGCGCAGTTCGTAAGCGGGAGTACTGAAGGCCCGATTCTGGAAGGCACCCTCGATGCAATTACAAAAAAATGAAATCCTGACTGGTCTGCTCGTGATCGGCACGATTGCGGTAGTCGCTTTTCTTCTGGTATTGCTCGGCGCACCGGGCTTGTTCCGGCCGCTGGTGACTTACCAAATTTACTTCGATAACGCAGCCGGCCTTAAACAGGGCGCCCCGGTAATGTTGGCCGGTCGCAAGATTGGGCAGGTCCAGAAATTGTATTCGCCGGTTTCGCCACAAGAAGAAAAAAAGGCGGAAGAGGCAGAGGCGGCAATTCGCCGGTCAGAAGCAAACCCAACTCCAGCCCCATCGGCAACTCCCGGAAAACCGCGCTTTGAGGTGCGCGTGGATGTGCAGGTGGACAAAAGCGCCAAGGTGTATCGCGACGCCAGGGCACGCATGATGCAGCTGGGGTTGCTGGGAGACCTGGCCATTGATTTCACGCAAGGCACCGGAACCTCCGGCCGTGCGAAAGATGGTGAAATATTTGCCGGTGAACGCACCCCCGATCTGGGCGAAGCCGCGGCAAAAATGCTGGAAGTAATCAAACCGGTCGCGGCTGAAGCAACCAACACCATGAAAGACCTTCAGCAGACCGCACAAAACTTAAATCGTCTCACGGACGAAAACTCCGAACTCACGCTTGCACTTGGCCAGTTCAAAACCTTCGGTCAGCATCTCGTCGACTTGACCGCTTCGGACAGTGCCCTCTCGCATTCCTTGGCCAACATCGAAAAGATCAGCACCAGTCTTACGGAGAACGACAATATTCAGGTTACTTTGCAAAACCTGCGGTCTTCATCGGAGAAACTCAAGGTCGCAACGAACGAGCTCCAGCCGGCCGGCGAAAACATCAAGCAATTCAGCGAGACAATTAAGACTCAACCGTGGCGTCTGATCTGGCCCACGACAAAGAAGTACGCCGAAACATCCCCCACCCCTGCTTCTGGCCAGGGAACGATTACCGTGCGCAAAACCTCGAGGGCAAAAGCGCGCTCGCGCGGCACGCCGGCTGAGCGCACCAGCCAACGCTAGGGTTGAAGAACGACGTCAACGCGTTGGATAAAGCAGCGCACCTAAAGCGACCGGCTTACGACCCGTAGCTCTTGGTGAATTTCTTTCGCGATTCTGTCTCGGGTTCGCTGGACTTGATCGTTTCTGATGGTTCGTCCTTCGGCGTCGCTGCTTGTTCTGCCGCATCTGGCGGCGGTTCTGCTTCTGACGCTTCACTTTGCGCTGTGGTCTCCGGAGCGCCCGGCGGTCGCCCGCTACCAGATTCCCGCGCAATTTCCACATACGCCATCTGAAGATTGGAAAGCGCGTTGCTCAACACTTTTGCCTCTTCACTAGTCAGGTTGCCCCGGGTTTTTTCCTGAATCATCGCCAGTTGATCGATGAACATTCTGGCCAGGTCGAGGTTCACTTCGCCTTGACCGGTTTTTGGATTTGGGATTTGACCGAGGAACAGCGCCGCATTTTGCGCGTGCATCACCACAAATTCGATGAAGCGCTGCGTCAGCTCGCCGCTCAAAGTTGTTTTTTGGACTTCAGCCATGGCTCATTTCTGTTTCGCAGCTGAGGAACTTTCCGGAGGTCGCACCGTCGCCAAAACATACGGCTGATCGCGAAAATATTTCGCAGCTACTTGTTTAATATCTTCAAGTGTCACGGCGTTCACGTCGTCCTCGAGTTGCTTGTAATAATTGAAGCCCAGTCCGTACAGTTCGTCGAGCGCGCAATGATAACCGAAAGCGTCGTTGCTTTGATTGGCGATCTCTTGCTGCCCAATCAATTTCTTTTTCGCTCGCGTCAGTTCTTGAGCGCTTAGTCCTTCGTTGGCGAGCTTATGAATCTCATCAAGTAAAGCAGTTTTCACCGGCTCGATCTTCTGTGGATCGGTGCCGAGATAAAATGAAAACAGACCCGGCACCAGTCCCTGCATCTGGCTGGCGCCGACGTAATACGCCAGACCCATTTGCTCACGAATGCGAACGAAGAAACGCGATCCGAGATCGCTGCTCGCTTCATCGATCAGTTCCAGCGCATAACGATCCGGACTCGACAGGCTCGCGCCGCGGAATCCTACCATGATCACACCCTGCGCCTTGTCCTTTCGGCTTTCCACGATCTGCGGTTTGCCCAGCGGCGTGGAGGGCTTTGCGTCAGTCAGCGCCAACTCGCCGGGCTTCATCTTGCCGAGCGCCTGCTCAACAAGCAGTTTCACCTCGGCGGCTTTGACGTCTCCAAACACATAGATCACACCGTTTTTCGCCGCCACGTGACGATCGCGAAAATCGAACAAATCTTTCTGCGTCAAACGCTGAACGGAGTCGACCGATCCACTTGAGCGCAGTGCATAAGGATGCTGCGGAAAGAGCGCTTGTCGCATGATGTTGCGCGCGACCGTTGTCAGTTGTTCTTCCTCCTGTTGGATCGCCGCGATCTGAATTTCCTTTTCCCGCGCCACCGCCTTCTCCGGCATGGTCGCGTTAAGCAAAACATCCGAGAGCAAGTCCACGCCGAGTTTCAGGTCCGGCTTCATCACGTCGACCGACACACCAAAACTGTTGTTGCCCGATTCGCTCGAAATCGAACCGCCGACCGCTTCGATCTCATTGGCTATTTGCTCAGCGGTACGCGTTTTTGTGCCTTTCAGAAGCACCTTCGCCATCAGATGCGTGATGCCGTTGTCCTGCGGATCTTCAGCAAGCAGGCCGCCGCGAAAAACCGCTCCCATCGCTACGAGCGGCAGCCGAGGATCTTCGCGAACCAGAAGGCGCAATCCGTTCGACAATTCAAATTTTTGGATCTCACCGGCGACGACTGCCTTCGGACCCTCTGCTTTCGAGACCAATGAACCTTTTGGATTCAGCGAAATTTCTGTCAGGTTTTGCTCGGTCAAATAGGTCGCAGCAACACGCTTGATATCGTCGATCGACACTTTCTGGATAGCGTCAAGATACTCGCTGCTAAAATTCAGATTGCGCGTAAGCAACCAGTTTGAGCCGATATCGGAGGCCTGGCCGCGCATGGTTGTCAACGCGCCAAAATGATGGCTGAGCATGATTTTTTTTGCCTTGGCCAACTCATCCGCAGTGACGCCAGCGCGTTTCACCTCGTCAACGATCTGCAAGGAGAGTTGCTCAACTGCCTCGCGTTTTTTGGGATCGACGGTTGCATCGATCCCGAACAGTCCGGGATCTCCCGGTGTGTAGGAAAATGCTGAAATCCGAAATGCGAGACCGGCCTCTTCCCGCACTCGCCGGTAGAGACGCGAACTACGCCCCTCGCCGAGAATCGTCGAGAGCAAATCAAGCGCCGGTACGTCCGGGTTCGTGACCGCCGGGATGTGCCATGCCAGCGAGAGATGCGACAGTTCCGTAGCAAATTCCTGGTGCACCTCGCGTCGGCCAAGTTGCGGCGGCTCCGCAGGGATGAAGACCGGCTGCAGCGATTTCTCGGGATAGGGCTTGAACAAGTCAGTGAGTTGTCGGCGCACTTTTTCTGCATCGACATCGCCGACTACGATAAAGGTGAGATTATTCGGGACGTAACGCGTTTTGTAGTACTGCATCACCTGCTCCTGGGTGAGCTGATTGTAGATTTCAATGTCGCCGATCACCGGGAAACGATAGGGATGCACTTGGTACGCAGTCGAAAAAAGCAGTAGACCAGCCATACGATCGGGATCATCCATGCCCATGGCGAACTCGCGCCGGATTACTTCCTGTTCCTTCTGATACTCCTCCGGCGGCAAAGTCGAATTCATCATCGCGTCCGCCAGGATATCGAGCGCGGTTGCGGCGCCATCCTTCGGCACATCGATCCAAAACACCGTGCGGTCGAACGATGTGTAGGCGTTAATGTACCCCCCCACGTCCTGGATCTTTTGAGCAATCTCATTTTTTCCGCGCGTTTTGGTCCCTTTGAAGAGCATGTGCTCGAGAATGTGAGACAATCCCGCTCCGAGGTGCTGGTCCTCCTCGATGCTTCCCGTACCGCACCACGCCTGTACGCTGGCCACAGGGGCGCTGTGATCTTCCTGCACAATGATTGTCAGCCCGTTGGGCAGAATCCATTTGTGCGCCGAGCTCGGTGGGAACGTGATGACGGGCGAGGGTTCAGTCGTAGCAGCTTTGAGATTGACCATCATAAATAATAGAACTACTGAGGAAAACTTTGCTAATGGTATGCGAGACATGGCTGGTGGGACAGTGACATCTCCCGCGATGTTCAGTTGTCGCTGATTACTTTCTCGATGCAGCGGCCCTGGATGTCGGCAACTCCGCCCTCGCTTTCGTGGATCGTTTTTCCGGCGCGAACGGCTTCACGAAAACCTCTTCGAAATGATAAACATTCCTGAAATCTTCGATCGAATCCTCCTCGGTTTTTCCGAATATCCCGGCACCGATCAGGTTAAAAACCATGTTTCCGATGTCCTCGGACGAGTGAATCCCCCAGCTATCGAAAACCGTCATGACCATCGGCCCGAACTCTTTAAGTGCGTACTGCCGCAATCCCTCCAGGAGTTCCGGTCCGCTCACGTGCCGAATGCTGGTGCCTTTCGCTTTTTTCTGCTGCTTGGTGGTGAAATCGAGGGCGTCACGCAGAAAAACATATGCATCTCGTTGGTACCGCGGATCGCTCCTGACAATGGAATCAAGGGCTTCGGCAAATCCAATTTTTTGCATAGGATGAAAAAAGGCGCGTTCCAAACGCGCCCTTAAGCATAATCGGCAAACTCAAAACGGGCAACTGCCGCGCGGCGTTCTTTCGTTGCCTTATCCATGGTGTGGCCACTAATTCTCAAAATGGTCGGCCAGTGCATCCAAGTAAATCGACAACGGATCACGCCGCTGTGGCGCAAAGACCTCCGATTGGTGTGCCGCCTTGAGATAGTCGTTGAACACGCCGCTCCGCCTTTGCATCTGTGTCGCTTCGAACCAGTTCATGTAATCATCGATTTCGCCCATTCGAGCGGCGAGTTCCCTGCGGGTATAGTCCAGATGCGACAAACGCTTCGCAATTCTTCTTCGCTTTCCACGAGCAAGGAGGGTTGCAATTTGTTGATACTCGCGCGCCACTGGACGCAAAATTGGATGCGCCGTTCCAATGAGCAACAGCAACGCTTTGCTCATTTGGTCGACCGCAGCTTTTTCATCTCGTGAGGCTTTCCGGCCAGCAAGCTCGCTAAGTTCAGTTGTTTTTGGCTGATCGCCATTGCGCGAGCTATTTGAAATTTTGATCTGCAATAATTCCTCGAGACGTCGTTCGCTCTCGGCGAAAGTCAGCAATTGGTAGGTTGGACGCTCCCCGAGCCGAGTCACGGTAAAGCGCCATTTCTTTTCCAAATCGTGGCGCAGTTGTGGAAACCGCACCTTCAAATCCGCAACTGGATCGTTCGACGAGTGCGAAAGATTTCCGATGTATCTCGCAAGACGCGCGCGACCCCCCTCATCAAGAAGCAACTGAACAAGCGCAATGGAATAGGCCCGGTAAAGCGTGCGTCCGGCTGAATCGAGCAGATCGAATCGCTGGCCGAGAAATTCCTGCAGCGACTTTTCTTTATCGGTGGTTGAGAGTGCCTCGGCCAGAACTTCGCGGTCTCGCCCAGGGGTTAGCGCCAGCATCCCTTCCACTAACCAATCCGGCGGCTCGACAAGTGTCGCACCGGGTGCGAGATCGCTCTCGTTTCGATAAATCATCTCGAGCAGAACGGCGCGCAGCAACTGGCGTTCAACCAATGAACCATCCAGATTTTGGCCAACCGTCAGATCGAGTTGCAGCTTCGTGCCAAAACCGGTCTGACTGACTCGCAAGTCGGTAGGCGGAATTTCCGGAAGGTTCGCCTGTTGCGGCTGCAAATTGATTATCACTGTCGTCTTCCATTCGTCGCGCTGGCCTAGAAGCGCGAGGAGATTGCTCTTGGTCTGCTCCGCCAGTTCGGAGATCGTCCCTCGCAGCCGCGCATCAGCGCCGTAAATAATGAATTGCCGCGATGGACTGACACTGTGCGCTGGTAACGCGGCCTGAACCGATTGCCAGGCGACGACGGATAATATGGCGAAGGCCGGACGCCGCATCGTCTTCATCAAGCGGGGATGATAATCGCCGCTGCCGAGGGCTGGCCAGCAGAATGAAAGCGAAAACTCTGACGTTTAGGGTTTTCAACTAGGTGCCCAGTAGCCGCGCATCCGCAGCAAAGTGCAATAACGAATCATGGGTACATCGCGCCGGTCTCAAGGTTCAAATTCACCGGGACCCTGCCTCGCGGAGAACCCTTGTGTAACCTGGCCAGCGCCATGTGGGAAAGATAATTAGAAAGGGATTACCTTATGAAAACTAAATGCTTGGCATTGATAAGCAGCTTGGCCGCTGCGGCCTTGATTGCATCTCCGGTACTGGGCGCGCAAAAGAAATCGAAAGCGACCTCGCATTCGCGGTCGCAACGAATGAATGCGCGAACTACCCAGGTCACGCCGGCATACCAGCGTGGCATTAATTCATCCTACAGGGGCACACGCAATTATGCGCGTAACCAGAGATACGCCGATTCGCGGCGGTATTCGGGCGCCCGTTATTATACACAGAACCGATATGCGGGTCGGAGCTATTACGGTGGGACCCGCTCTTATTACGGCGGTTCCGGTTACTACTATGGGGGATCGGGTTATCCGTATTATGGCTATTATTCGGGGTGGCCGTCTGCGTCGTATGGGTATTACCCGTATACAAACTACGGGAGTTATCCGTATTCGTACTACGGGGGTTATTCCGGCAATTATTCTTACTACCAGCCGGGCTACCTGAACGATGACGCAACGGTCGCCGCTGTGCAGCGCCGCTTGGGCGAACTTGGGTATTATCACGGCGCAGTTGATGGAGTGATCGGGCCGCAAACCCGGGCAGCAATCGCTGGTTTTGAAAGCACTCATGGGATGGTTGTGGATGGTGTAATCACCACGCGACTTTTGGACCGAATCGGTTTGGCCTGATTTGGACGAGTATCTAATTCGGTTTCGTTAGCCGGCGGCTCGCAGAGCAAATCTGCGAAGCCGCCGGTCTTATTTATTTTCCGATCATTGTAAAAAAACTGAGACTTTCCCATGCATCCGGTGTCTAATAATTAGAAACCCCATCTGACATGAATCATTCAAAACTTGTACTTTCCTTAAGTTGCCTTGTCGCTATAACCCTGGCTTCCCCATTAGCCACAGCTGCGCCGCGCGGCGGCGGTGGCGGTGGGCATGGCGGTGGTGGCCATTTTTCGGGGGGTCGCGGTTTCGCTGGACGCCCCGGAATGGGAGCAGGGGGCGGTCGCAACTGGAACGGCGGCCGCAATTGGAGTGGCAGAAACTGGAGCGGTCGTAATTGGAACGGGCGCAACTGGCACGGCAATTGGCACGGTCATCACGGTCACAATAACGTTATTTTTATCGGCGACTTCGGTTTTCCCGGCTGGTGGGGCTGGGGCTGGGGTTGGGGCGGATATCCTTACTGGGGCTACCCCTATTACGGATACTATGATTACGGTTACCCATACGGTTACAATGGCTATGGGTATGGGTACCCAGGATACGGATACGGCAATTACGGGTATGGCAACGGTTATGGGTACGGTTACGGGAATAGCCGCCAATACGGTTCTCCTACCAAGTCGAAAGTGGCGGAACTACAACGCCGACTCACGCGCGCTGGCTATTATCGGGGGTCGGTTGATGGAATCCTGGGACCTCAGACGCGGCGAGCCATCCGGGCTTATGAGTCGGACCACGGTTACGCGGATGCAGGCTAATGCGTCGCCTTCCACATTACCTATCACGGTAAGTTAATAGCTAGATTTTCGGTTGGTTGACCGGCGGAATTCGCAAGGGCGCAAAGGGCGAACCGCCGGTCGCCATTTTTTGCAATCGTCCTCGGACTTTCGGTTTCCCTGAAGGATTCTTTAATTTTTTTTTTTTCATCCGCAGGATTTTT
>Ga0081455_10003457_pt1 | contig 18156 bp, 19 predicted proteins | sample TabmetS3T2R1_FD_70207 | JGI IMG/M metagenome (GOLD analysis project Ga0081455, IMG submission 70207) | Tabebuia heterophylla rhizosphere microbial communities from the University of Puerto Rico - S3T2R1 | ecosystem: Host-associated > Plants > Roots > Rhizosphere ...
GGCGAGGCGACCGAGGTGCCCGCCGGGACCAGCGTCGCCGGCCTGCTCGCGTCGCTCGCGATCGAGCCGCGGGGGGTGGCCGTGGCGGTGGACGGCGAGGTGGTGACCCGCCGGACCTGGGCGGATCGCCCGCTGGGGGCGGGCGAGCGCGTGGAGATCCTGTCGATCGCCCAGGGAGGCTGACATGCGAGCGGAGCGAGCACTGGCAGGCCGGCGGCGCGAGCGCCTCATGACGACGTGCCGGCGATGGGTGTGGGGCGCAGCCCCACGGGAGATGTGACCGAGTGACCACCGTCGAACTGCATTCCGACCCCCTGGTGATCGCCGGCCAGTCGTTCCGCTCGCGGCTGATCCTGGGCACCGGCGGCGCCCCGAACCTCGACCTGCTCGAGGAGGCGCTGACGGCGTCGGGCACCGAGATCACCACCGTGGCGCTGCGCCGGGTCGACCCCTCGGCGCCGGGCTCACTGTTCGACCTGCTCCGCCGCACCGGGATCCGCCCGCTGCCCAACACCGCGGGCTGCTTCACCGCCCGTGACGCCGTGCGCACCGCGCAGCTGGGCCGGGAGGCCCTGGAGACGGACTGGGTGAAGCTCGAGGTCGTGGCCGACGAGCGCACGCTGCTGCCCGACCCGGTCGAGCTGCTCGACGCAGCCGAGCAGCTGGTCGACGACGGCTTCGTGGTGCTGGCGTACACCAACGACGATCCCGTGCTCGCCCGCCGCCTCGAGGCCGCCGGCGTCGCCGCGGTCATGCCCCTCGGGTCGCCGATCGGCAGCGGCATGGGCATCCGCAATCCCTACAACCTGGCGATGATCCTCGAGGCTTCCGGCGTGCCGGTGGTGCTCGACGCCGGGATCGGCACCGCGTCTGACGCCGCCAGGGCGATGGAGCTGGGCTGCGATGCCGTGCTCTTGGCGACCGCCGTCACGCGCGCCCGCGACCCGGTCCGCATGGCCAGTGCGATGCGCCACGCGGTCGAGGCCGGGCGGCTGGCCCGCCGGGCCGGGCGAATCCCGAGGCGGCTCTACGCGGAGGCGTCGACCAGCGACGAGGGCCTGGCCGACCTGGGATGACGTCGTGACCCCGGGCCTGATGGTCCTCACGGACCGGCGCATGGCGGCCGACGCCGGCCACGACCTCGTCGACGTGGTGCGGGCGGCGGTCGGTGCGGGTGCACCCACGATCCTGCTGCGGGAGAAGGACCTGCCCTGGGCCGACCGCCACGACCTGGCGATGCGGCTTCGGGTCGCAACGACCGGGGCCGGGGCCGCGCTCATCGTCGCCTCCGACGTGTCGCTGGCCCGGACGGTCGGCGCCGACGGCGTGCACCTGGCCGCCGGCGATCCCTGGCCCGGCGACGGGGCCGCAGGGATCCGCGTCGGGCGGTCGTGCCACACAGCGGGTGACCTACTTGCCGCCGCGCGGACCCGCGCTGCGCACTACGCCACGTTCTCGCCGGTGTTCGCCACGCCGTCCAAGCCGGGCTACGGGCCGGCGCTCGGCACCGAGGGGCTGGCCGCCGGGTGCGGGGCCGTTTCCGGGGTGCGGCCGGCGCTCGCTGTCTACGCCCTCGGCGGGATCACGCCCGCGACCGCTGCCGTCTGCCTGGCTGCCGGCGCCGCCGGCGTCGCCGTGATGGGGAGCGTCATGCGGGCGCCCGACCCGGGCAGGGCCGTGCGGGCGTTGATCAGCGAGCTGGAGGACGCCCACCCCGATCCGAACGTGCGGCGGTTGACGACCCCATGACGTCGGCAACCACCGCACGTTCGGGTACCCCGGCGGTGGCGCTCACCATCGCGGGGTCCGACTCCGGCGGCGGGGCCGGCATTCAGGCCGACCTCGTGACCTTCGCGGCGCTGGGCGTGCACGGCGCCAGCGCCGTGACCGCGCTGACGGCGCAGAACACCGTCGGGGTGGCGGGCGTCCACGTCCCCCCGGTCGAGTTCCTGCGGGCGCAGCTGGACGCCGTGCTCGCCGACCTGCCGGTGGCGGCGGTCAAGACGGGCATGCTCGCCACCGAGGAGGTGGTCCTGGCGGTGGCGGAGTACGCCGCCGCCGGCCGCCTCCCGAACCTGGTGGTCGACCCCGTGCTGGTGTCGTCGACGGGCGCCCGCCTGCTCGACCCCGGCGCCGAGGCGGCGTACCGCGAGGCGCTGTTCCCACAGGCGCTGTTGGTCACGCCCAACACCCGGGAGGCGCAGGCGCTGCTGGGGGCGCCGATCGATTCGCTCGACGACGCGCGCCGGGCCGCCGGGACGATCGCGGAGTGGGGCCCGCAGTGGGTGGTCGTCAAGGGCGGGCACCTGGCGGCCGCGGACGGCGCCTGCGACGTCGTGGTCGAGGCCACCAGCGGCGACGTCACCGAGCTGTGCCTGCCGCGCATCGACACCCGCAACGACCACGGCACCGGCTGCAGCTTCGGCGCCGCCACCGCCGCGGGGCTCGCCCGCGGCCTGCCGGTGCCCGAGGCGCTGCGCGCCGCCAAGCGGTTCGTGCACGAGGGCCTCGAGCTGTCCGCGGCCTGGGCCCTGGGAGGCGGCCATGGACCCGTCGGCAAGCTCGGCGCCTGGTCGTAGCGCTCAGGGGTCGAGCGGAGACGCGCCGTTCGGCGGCGGCATCACCGGCGGCGTCACTGGCATCACCGGCAGGCCGCCCTGCCAGCGGCCGGCACCCCGCACCCAGGCCTCGCCGGGCGGGCAGTCGGCGAGGTGATCGCAGTGGCGGCAGGCGGCAGACGGTGTGGCGTCGCCGGGATCGAAGCCGCGCTCCACGGCGGCGACGCGCTCGGTGACCACGGCGACGATCCGCTCGGCGCCGAGCGCCAGGAGCCGGTCGTCGACCGGAATGGTCACTCTGTCGCCTGTGTCGCCGGCGGTGATCAGCACGGAACCAGGCGCCACGCCGATAGCCAACCCGCCCGCGGCCGCCTCGAACGCAGCCCGGTCCCGCAGGGCGCCGTCGTCTCCGCTGGTGACCCGGTGGACCACCAGCACGAAGCCGCCCGCACCGGTCACCCGCCCGAGGCGGGCGTCGGCGCCGGATGCCACCGTCACCGGCGATGCCTTGTCCGGCCGCCACCGGAGTGCCGGCGCTGCGGCGGGCCCGGGGCCCACGAGCGTGAGCTGGGGTGGGAGCGGCCAGCCCAGCACACGGACGAAGCCGGCCAGCCACCGGCTCGCGGTGGCGGCCACGGCGGCCAGGGTCGCCGAGTCCCCGTCCTCCCAGACGTCGCAGATCCAGTCGCCCACGCCCGACCGCTCGACCGGCGGTGCCCCGCCGGAGCCGGCGCCATCACCCGCGCGGAGGGCCCGCATCCAGGCGCGGATGGCATCGAGCGGCATGGGCAGCGGGGGCGCCCGTCCCGTCCGATCCGCCCGGGCAATGTGGTGTGCGAGCGCGGCGCGCCCGCAGGCGCCTGCCGCCAGCGGTGGCGACCAGCCGGGGAAGCCCCAGCCGTGCTCGCCCTCGCCGCGGTAGCGGGCCGGGCACGTGGCGGCTTCGTGGGCCGCCACCCACCCGACGTACACGTCGCCCACGGCGCCGGGAGGGGCGGCCGCAAGCGCCTCGGCGATCCGCCCACCGGCCTCGCGGCGGAGGCGATCAGCGGTCCCCACGGGGTCGCCGGCCCCGCCGCGGGTGGTCGCCGTCACGGGCCCGTCTCCGCCGCTCGCGGCCGCCAGGACCGTCCGACCGGGCAGTCGGGCCGCACCGGGCAGTGCTGGCAGTGGGCGCCGGGGGACATCGCAGCCGGCTCGCCCGCCGCCAGCCGCGCCGCCACCCCCATCGCCTCGTCGAGCCGCTCGGCCGCGTGCTGCAGCAGTGCGGGTCGGATCGGTTCCACCTGGGTGGTGCCGTCGGACACGATCGTCACTGCCCTCGCCGGGACCTCGCCGTCACGGAGCGCCAGCAACAGGGCGTAGAGGTGGCCGTCGGCCCGCATGCCGTCGTACCACCTGCCGCCCTTGACCTCGACGATCACGCCCGGTCGGCCAGTGGGCGGGCCGCCCAACAACACGTCGATCCGCCCGGCGACGATGACCGCACCGCCCGCGAGGGCAACGCGAACCGGCTCCTCGACGCGTGGCCACCAGGCGGGGTCGACGGCGGACAGCCCCGACGCCGCCAGCCCGTCGATGCGCGCCGAGGCATCGGACCTGATCGGGGCGGCGGCCGGGCCGAGGTCGGCCAGGCGGTCGGCCACGGTGGCGTCACCGAGTGCGCTGAGGAACGCCACCGCCGCGTCCACGGTGACGCTCCGTCGGGGCGACACCGTCGCGAGCTTGGCGGCGGCGTCGACCATCCATCCCACGACGACGTCGTCGGCCGGCCCGTTGTCCTCGCTGCGCTCGCTCAGGGCCCGGCGGGGGCAGCGCAGCAGCCCCGTCACCAGGTGCTTCGACAGGCGGAGCGGCTCGTCCGGGCTCCAGCCGCCCACTGCGCCGGTGGCCCGGGCGCCGGCGTCGAGCTCGGCGCGCAGGGCCGCGATCCCGTCGGAGGACGGAGCGTCGAGCGGCATCGCGAGCACATCGCCCAGCGCCTCGACCACCGACGCATGCTAGGGATCGGCCGGCGCCCGCCGGGGGACCCGTCAGCCCGTTCGGCGGTCCCTGCGGCTGGCCAGCCACTCGGCCTCGGCCTTGCCCATCTCGGTCGACGGCGGGCCGTCGACCCAGGGCCACAGCTCGTTGGCGATGCCGCGGAAGTTGGCCGTGGCCCGCAGGTCGCCGAGGATGGCCATCAGGCCCAGGTTGATCCGCTGGATGATGACGAAGCTGGCGGGCAGGTTGGCGGCCTTGATGATCGGGCCGTAGGGACCGGTGGGGTCGAAGTAGCGCGACAGCGCGTCGGTCGACCACTGGGGGGTGATCGTCACCTCGTCGTCGTGCATGACGAAGTCGTAGAAGTGACTGAAGTAGTCGTGCACCAGGCGGTCGGACACGGGCGTCCCCGGGCGCAGCATGCCGATCCGCTCGACGATCTCCCGGTAGCGCGCCGTGTCCCGGTCGATGACCATGGCCCGGATCATCTCGCCGAAGAGCTCGATGTCGGCGGGTGTGAAGTGCTTGACCAGCCCGAAGTCGAGGAAGGTGACGCGGCCACCGGGGCGGAACAGGTAGTTCCCGGGGTGGGGATCGCCGTTGAACGCCTGGAGCCGGTAGAGGCTGCGGAACACGAACCGGTAGATGGCTTCGGCCGCCTGGTTGCGCTCGTCCTGGTCCCACGCGGACATCTCGTCGAAGCGGACGCCCTCGGCCAGCTCCGTGGTCAGCACCCGGGGCGTCGACAGCGACACGAGGACGTCGGGCACATGGATGAACGGATGCCCGCGGTAGAAGTCGGCGAACAGCTGCTGGTTGCGGGCCTCGTTGGCGTAGTCGAGCTCCTCGACCACTCGGGCCCGGATCTCGGCGACGAGCGGGCCCGGCTCGAAGCCCGACAGCGCCATGCCCATGGCGCCGAAGATCAGCCCGGCGCTGTCGAGGTCGGACCTGATGGCGTCGTCGACTCCCGGATACTGCACCTTGACCGCAACCGCGTGGCCGGTCCTGGTGATCGCCCGGTGGACCTGGCCGATGGACGCGGCGGCAATCGGCGTCGGATCCCACTCGAGGAACAACCGGTCGGGAGAGCTGCCCAGCTCCTGCTCGACGACCGCGGCGGCGAGCTCGGGCGACATCGGCGGTGCATCCTGCTGGAGCCCTTGGAGCGCCTGGCGCACGTGGTCGGGGAGGCCGGTGTCGAGGTAGGACGCCATCTGGCCCAGCTTCATGAACGCGCCCTTCATGTTGCCGAGCGCCTCCGCCACCTGATCCGCCGTGCGCAGCTCGAAGCGCCGGTCGAGCTCGACCCGTCGCCCGGCGCTCGCGAACGTTCGCCGGGCGCGATGCAGCGCGAGGTCGGCGCCGGCGCGCCCACCCATGCGGGCGAGCTGCAGCCGCCGCCGGCCAGGGGTGCGCGCCGTGATCGGCATGACGTCGTCGGAGCGCCGCCCGCGGGCCACGCGAGCCACCGCGAACGCGGCGACGGCCGCGCCCAGGCCGACGCCGACCGCCAGCGTGCGGCGCATGCGCGACCCGTGACCGGACATGGCGCCGGAGCCTACCGACCGGTCCCGCAAGCCGAGCCGACGTGCCTGTCCCGCGCAGCCTCTAAGGTGGCCCGCGCTTCAACCGACCTCGAGGAGCATCGGGGAACCGCCGCCATGCATGAGAACCTGCCCACACCTGATCAGCTCAACTTCGCCATGCTCGTCCTCCGGCTCGTCATCGGGCCGATCCTCGCCTTCCACGGCTTCGCCAAGATCGCCCGGGGCGGCAAGCTCGAAGGCACCGCCGGATGGTTCGAGTCGATGGGGATGCGCCCGGGCCACGTGCACGCCCGCCTTGCCGCGTTCGGCGAGCTGGCCACCGGCACCTGCATCGCCCTCGGGTTCCTGACGACGTTCGCCGGCATGGGGGTCGTCGGGCTCATGTCCGTCGCGTTCTGGACCGTGCACCGCGGCCAGGGCCTGTTGATCACCGCCCACGGCTGGGAGTACGTGGCCGTGCTCGGCACCATCGGCGTCGTCCTGGCCACGATCGGTGCCGGCGACTGGAGCCTCGACAACGCCATCGGCATCGACCTCAACGGGCCTGCGGGCTTCTTCATCGCCCTGCTCGGCGGTGTCGGCCTGGCCGCCGCCCTGCTGGCGTTCGTCTACAACCCGCCGTCGCGAACCGCAGCGGAGGCGGACACGAGCTTCTAGCGGGCGCGAGGGTCCACTAGGTCCGCAGTCGTCATCCACCGCTGCGGCCCGGACGTCGGGCCCGCGTCGCGCGGCGGCCCTGTCGCGCCTCGGGCATCATCACCAGTAGTGCAGACGGGGGGAGTGCGCGTCGGAACCCGGGAGGTATCCCGTTCCGACCTGTCCGCCGTCCTCGCCGTGAGCGCCGGGGTCTTCGTGTTCCACGCCGCCCTGAGCGGTCGCTACGGGTTCCACCGGGACGAGCTGTACTACCTGGCGGCCGGTCGCCATCCTGCCTTGGGCTACGTCGACCAGCCACCGCTCGTACCGCTCCTCGCCCGGGCGATCACGGACGTCGTGGGCGACCATCTCTGGCCACTGCGCCTCGTGGCCGGCGCGGTGCACGCGGCGATCGTGGTCGTGGCTGCGGCCATCGCCCGCGAGCTGGGCGGTGGTGGGCGCGCGCTGGCGTTGGCCGCGTTGGCGACGGCAACCGCTCCGCTGTACCTCGCCACGGGCGGCCTGTTCCAAACGGTGTTGTTCGACCAGCTCTGGTGGGCCCTGGCGGCCCTGCTGGTGGTCCGGCTTCTGGCGGATCGTGCCGACCCGCGTTGGTGGCTGGCGGTCGGTGCCGTGTGCGGCGTCGGTCTCCAGACCCGCTGGACGATGGCCCTGCTCGCACCGGGTCTGGCGGTGGGCCTGGCGGTCACGCCGGACGGCCGACGCCACCTGCGCAGCCCCTGGCTGGCCGGCGGAGTGGCCGTCGCCCTGGCGCTGTGGGTGCCGAACCTCGTGTGGCAGGCCCTCAACGGCTGGCCCACGCTGGAGTTCAGCCGTAACAACAACGCCAACGTCCGTGACGAGGACGGTCGGCTGGGCTTCGTGGTCCAGCAGATCGTCCTGATCGGCCCCCTGGCCCTGCCGCTCGCCGGGGCCGGGCTCGTGTGGCTGTGGCGTCGGCCACCGTGGCGGGCCCTGGCGGTGGCGGTGGGCACGATCGCACTCGTGCTCCTGGTCGTGGGGGGCAAGGCGTACTACCTGGGCCCGACCTACGTCGTGGCCTTCGCCGCCGGGAGCGTCGTTGCGGAGGGCTGGGCCGGCGGCGAACCCCGCCGGTGGCACGCCGCGATCGCTGCGCTGGCGCTCAACGGCCTGATCCCCCTGGCGGCCGTCGCTCCGGTGGCGCCGATCGAGGCGTACGCCGTGGCGTTCCACGACCTCAACGACGAGCTGGGCGAGGAGGTCGGCTGGCCCGAGATGGTCGACCAGGTGGCTCGCGTGGCGACGGTGCTGCCGGCGAGCGAGCAGGCGGGCCTCCGGGTGATCACCGCCAGCTACGGCGAGGCCGCCGCCATCGACCTCTATGGCCCCGCACGCGGCCTGCCACCGGGCACGGCGCTGTCCGGCCACAACGGCTACGCGACATGGTGGCCGAACGACGGGTCGCCGCGGGGTGCGGTCATCTTCGTGCGCTACCCGAGGGGGGCGGTCGAGCGCTACTGCGACGTGCTGGGACCGGTCGCGACCGTGTCCAATCCGTGGGACGTCCCCAACGAGGCGGCGGGCGCGCCCATGCTCGTGTGCCACCGCCTCCGGGTGAGCCCGGAGAGCCTCCGGGACTCACTGCGCCACTACGAGTGAACGCGCGTTATTAGGCCCGGGGGCTCAGGACGCAGAACTCGTTCCCGTCGGGATCGGCGAGCACGACCCACGTCTGTTCCCCCTGCCCGATGTCGGCCGGCGAGGCGCCCAGGCCACGAATCCTCGACACCTCGGCCGCCTGGTCGTCGGCCGCGTACGGGGCGACGTCGATGTGCACGCGGTTCTTGGCGACCTTGGGGTCGCTGACCCGGAGGAGCTCGAGCCGGGGGCCCAACCCGTCGGGCCGGGCCAGCGCCGCGTGGTCGTCGCCCTGGTCGACGATCGGCCATCCGGCCGCCTCGCTCCAGAAGGGCGCCAGGGCACCGGGGTCGGGCGTGTCCAGGACGATCGCCGCCACCGCACCCGCGTTGGCGTATTCGTCCCGCGCATCGAGCACGCAGAACTCGTTGCCCTCCGGGTCGGCGAGCACGACCCAGCGCACGTCGGTCTGACCGATGTCGGCGGGCTCGGCCCCGTGGGCCAGCAGGCGTTCGACGATCTCGCGCTGCTCGCCGTCGGAGCGGCTGTTGAGGTCGATGTGGACGCGGTTCTTCGACACCTTGGGGTCGTCGACCTGCACGAACACCAGCGGAAGCCCGGGCTCGGTGGGCGTTCCGGCGTCGTCCTCCGGCGGCTCGACGACGACCTCGTCGGGTTCCTCGTAAGTGATGGGCCATCCGGTTGCCGCCGCCCAGAACCGCGCCAACGCCGACGGGTCGGCAGCGTCGAAGACCAGGGAGTGCAGGCGGGTCGGCATCGCCGGCGACGGTATCCGCGCCGGCCGACGGGCACAGCGGGAATTCGGCCGGAATCCGACCCGCGGCGACGATCCCCCGGTGCGCGCTGGGGATCGAGCCGGGGGACCGTCCGTTGGCCGCTACCCGCACGACCGGCCGTTACTCGACATTCCTGACGAGCCTCATGGCCGCTGGGAGGTCTCTGACCTGGGGGAGGCCCCTTTGACCTCGGACGTCCACCACCTAGGGTCTGGGGCGCACCGTAAGTGGTGGTACTGGCGTTCACAGTGGTGGGCATCCCGAGGGCAGGAGCGTGGCATGGCGGACGACGGAGACTCGGTGGACTTCTCGGAGACGGAACCGCTCCGCATCCAAGTCACGCATGGTCGGAGGGAGGTGGCGGTCGTCGTTGCCGGCGATCTCGATGCCGTGAACGCATGGCGGTTCCGGGAGGTCGTCGAAGACGTGCTCGCGACGCGCCCGCAGTCGATCGCCATCGACGCCCGGGGCGTGACGTTCGTCGATTCGTCTGGTCTGGGAGCGTTGCTGAGCGCCCGTCACGCGGTGACCACGGAAGCAGGCTTGGCGTTTCGGATCGTCCACTCGTCACCGGCGCTGCGGCGAACGGCCGAGCTGGTCGGGTTCTCGGAACTGCTGGGCGAGGAATGACGCGCAGGCGCTGCCGTTGCTCGGAACGCGGACCGGCCCCCAGGTGGGGGAGACGACACCTAGGGGCCGGCCAGGACCGAACTGGGCAGGTTTGGTCCTGGTTCGTGGGCATGCCTGGATGCCCACGCCACGGATCGTGCCACTCTGACCACGCAGAACAAGCGCCGTGGTGCCAATTCACCTGGGTGAAACCGCCGCTCTTACCGCCGCCTCGCAAGGAGCACACGCGGGGCCGGGGGCGCGCCCAACTTTGGATGTGGCACAACGCGGCGCAGACCGACACATCTTGCCTGGTCAGCGTGCAAACACGGGTGAATCCCAGGTGAGCGCACGCCCCTCAACTGCCCGTCGGATACTGTCGGCCCAATGGCTGTGGATCTGGCTTCCCTCGTGACTCCCTGGCGCGCCGCAGTGGTCACCTCCGAGATCCAGAACGGGCTCCTGGGCGAGCCCAGCGTCTTTCCCGAACTCGCCAAGGTGGCGCAGGAGACGATGGTCCCGGCCACGGTCCAGCTCGTGAAGGCGGCCCGCGTGGCGGGAGTGCAGGTGATCCACTGCACGTTCTCCCATCGACCCGACTTCAAGGCCACCAACACCAATGCCCGGCTGTTCATGAGCGCCCGGCGCTCGCCGGTGCGCTTCGACCGGGGCGGCATGGCCACCGCCGTGATCCCCGAGGTCGGCGCCGAACCCGACGACCTCGTCCTCACTCGGGCCCACGGGCTCAACCCCATGGCCGGCACCGACCTCGATCCGGTCCTGCGCAACCTCGACCTGCACACCATCGTGGTAGCGGGTGTCTCGGTCAACGTGGCAATCACCAACCTGGTGATGGATGCGGTCAACCACGGCTACGACGTCGTGCTGCCCCGCGACGCGGTGTGCGGCGTGCCGGCCGACTACGCCGACGCCATCATCGACAACACCCTGAGCCTGTTGGCCACGCTCACCACGGTCGACGAGCTGGTCGAGATCTGGTCGAAGCAGTAGTCGCCGCGGGCGGGGGGATCCGATGAAGTTCTGTCAGTCGCTGATGTACGCGCCACCAGCCGACTGGCTGGAGCTGACCCGCTGTGCCGAGGGCGTGGGCTTCGACCAGGTGTCTCTCTCGGACCACTTGTTCTACCCGGGCAAGCTCGAGTCGTCGTACCCGTACAGCAGCAGTGGGCGCCCCATCTTCCCGCCCGAGACCCCGTGGCCGGACGTCTGGGTGACGACCGGTGCCTTGGCCGCGGCCACCGAACGCATCCGCTTTGCCACCCACGTCTACGTGCTGCCCGCCCGCAACCCGTTCGTGGTTGCCAAGGCGGTCGGCACCGCGGCGTTCCTGTCGGGCGACCGGGTGCTGCTCGGGGTCGGCGCCGGCTGGATGCGAGAGGAGTTCGACCAGCTCGAGCAGCCGTTCGCGGGTCGCGGTGCCCGGATGGAGGAACAGATCGAGGTGCTGCGGACCCTCTGGCGCGGCGGCATGGTCGAGCACCACGGTGAGTTCTACGACTTCGACCAGCTCGAGATGGCCCCGGCGCCCGCGCAGCCGGTCCCGATCCTCATCGGGGGGCAGACCGAGGTCGCGCTCCGCCGCGCTGCGCGCATCGGCGACGGCTGGCTGGGCACCCACTACGGCCTCGACGAGCTCCGGGGCTACGTCGAGCGGCTGCAGGCCTATCGCCGGGAGTACGGGACCGACGGCCGGCCGTTCGAGATCCAGGCGGCCGTGACCGACCGCCTGCCCGACGGCGACGTGTGCGCCGAGCTGGACGAGCTGGGCGTGACCGCGCTGATCACATCGGCCTGGCTCATCGAAGGCCTGACGTTCGCGTCCGTGGACGACAACCGACGCGCCCTCGAGCGCTTCGCGTCCACCTACATCAGCCCGAGCTGACGCATCGCGCCCCGCGCCGCGTTCCCTGAGGGTCAGCCGCCGGCGGGTTAGCCTGGCGCCGTGGTCGAGCCGGTCGAGGCGATCGACGACCTACGGACCGCCGACGGGCGGGTGCCGGGGAGGCGGGGGCGGGCCACCCGTCAGCGCCTCCTGGACTGCACGGCGGAGATGCTGCGCACCGGCTCGTACCGAGCGCTCAAGGTCATCGACATCGCCCGCGAGGCCGGCACGTCGCCGGCCACCTTCTACCAGTACTTCGGCGACGTCGAGGACGCGGTCCTGGTGCTGGCGCAGGAGATGGCGCTCGACAGCGAGCGGCTGGTCCACATCGTGCGCGAGGGCAACTGGAAGGGCCGGGCCGGCTATCGGGCCGCCCTCGGGCTCACGGACGCCTTCTTCGCCTTCTGGGACCAGCACCGCCCGGTCATCCGAGTGGTCGACCTCGGCGCCGAGGAGGGCGACCGCCGCCTACGGACGATCCACCTGGCGCTGCTCTACAACGTCACCGTTCAGCTGGCGGACACGATCAAGGGCATCCAGGCCGAGGGGAGGAATCTCGGCGTCGATCCCCTCGCCCAGGCGGGCATGCTCGTCGCCACCCTCGCCAACGTGGCCGCTCACCAGCACAGCTTCGAGGCGTGGGGCATCCGGGCCGCCGACGTCCGCATCTCCGTGGCGCGCCAGGTCTTCTCGGGCATCACCGGCCAGCGACCGCCCACTAGATCAGGCTGAGCCCGCCGTCCACGGCCAGCACCTGGCCGGTCACATAGCTCGCCTCGCCGGACAGCAGGAACACCACCACGGCGCCGACCTCCCACGCCGTGCCCTGGCGGCCCAACGGGACCGGGGTGCGCGCCCGGGACGGTCGGCCCCGCGTGGCCAGCCGGCCAAGGGGCGTGTCGATGAGCCCCGGCGCCACGACGTTGGCGCGGACTCCCCGTCGCGCGCCCTCGAGCGCCACGTGGCGCGCGAGACCGATGAGGCCGGCCTTCGAGGCGTCGTACGCAGGCAGCCGGCTACCGGGCTGGAGGCCGGCGACCGAGCCGATGAACACGATGCTGCGGCCGCCGTCGGTGCCGGCATCCTGGCCGAGAGCCTCCAGCGCGGCTCGGGCCACCAGGAAGTGACCGCGCAGGTTGGCGGCCATGGTCGCGTCCCAGTCCTCGGGCGTCGTGCCTGCCAGGCCGGCGCCTCGCCCGATGCCCACGTTGACGACCACGCCGTCCAGGCGGCCGGCGCCGGCGTCCACGGCCCGTTCGACCATGGCGGCGCAGTCGTCGGCGGACGTCACGTCCCCGAGCACCACCGTGGCCGCACCGCCCTCGTTGCGGACCAGGGCGGCCGTTTCCTCGGCGGCCCCGGCATCCCGGTCGACGCACACGACGTGCGCCCCGGCACGCGCGGCCAGCACCGAGATGGCGCGGCCGTTGCCGATGGGTGCATCCGGCTCGTCCGACGCCTGCGTCCCGGCGCCCACGACCAGGACGGTTCGATCAGCAAGTCGCCCGTCCACGGCGTTCACTGGTCGCCCGGCTCCTCCACCTGGATCCCGAGGGAGTTCAGCGTGAAGGCCAGCATGTGGTAGTGCCCGACCAGCATGGGCACCTCGATCAGCTGGCGTTCGTCGTAGCGTTCCGCCAGCGCCGCCCAGGTGGCGTCGCCGAGGCAGCCGTCGGCGTGCAGCTCGTCGGCAGCACGGATCAGGATGGCGTCGAACGGCGCCCACGCCGGGTCGTCCGGGGCGTCGGCCGCCCGGAGCCGCTCCATCTCCTCGGCCGTGACCCCGGCACCCCCCGCGATGCGAACGTGCTGGCTCCATTCGTAGTCGGATCGGCAGTGCCAGGCCGTTCGCAGGATGAGCAGCTCGCGGTCGCGATCGGGTAGCAGCCCCACGAGGAGCTTGCCCCCGAACGGCAGCCAGCGGCGGAACAGCCCCGGGTGCCGCACGAGCGTGTTGAACAGGTTGCCGGCGGACTGCACCGGGGCGCCCACCTGGGCCAGCAGCTCGTCGGCCCGCTCGTCGCGTTCGTCGGGCGCCAACGGCGGGATGCGGGGCGCGGTCGGCTTCATCATGGGTTGCGTCATCGTTTGCTTTCCGGTTGTGGCTGTGCGGTCATATGCCGCAGCGCTGCAACCAGTTTGTCTACACAGGGGAAGGGGCACAGATGATCCGCCTGACCGCCATGCTCCGCCGCAACCCGGCGCTGACGGCCGAGGAGTTCCAGGCCCACTGGCGCGACGTGCACGCCCGCAAGATCGTGTCCGTCCCCGGCGTTCGAAGCCGCCTCGTCCGCTACGAGCAGCACCCCCGCCTTGCGACCGGAGACGGCGGTTGGGCCGGCACCGAGGGCTTCGACGGCGTCGCCGTGCAGTGGTACCGGAGCCTCGACGACTTCATCGCCATGACCAGCGACCCCGGCTACCAGGACACCGTCGCGCCGGACGAGCAACAGCTCCTCGACCTCGCCGGCGGCGTCTACCTTCTGACCGATGAACCCCGGATCATCATCGAGGGACTAGAGGACTGATGCTCGAGCTCGCCAGCGCCGCCATCGAGGCCGCAATCGCCGCCGGTGCCCGCTACGCGGATGCCCGCGTCATGGTCATCAGGCACGAGTCGATGGAGGCCCGTAACCGGGTGGTCGAGGACCTCACGCAGACCGAGAACGCCGGCATCGGGGTGCGGGCGTTGATCGGGTCCTCCTGGGGGTTCCAGGCCACCCCGACGCTCACGGCGGCGGCCGCCCGTGAGGCCGGCGAGGGGGCGGCAGCAGTGGCGCGGGCATCCGGGAGGGTGGCGGGACCGCCGCTCGACCTGGCGCCGGCCCCGGTCGTGGAGGCCGAGTGGTCCTCGACGTGGCGGGTCCATCCGCTCGACGACATCAGCCTCGCCGAGAAGGGCGACCTGCTCGTCGACGCCACCGGCGCCGCCAACGACGCCGGCGTGCCCCTGGCACAGGCCAGCTACCAGGTGTGGGACACGGAGAAGTGGTTCGCCTCGAGCGAGGGCAGCCGCATCAGCCAGCGCCTCGTCGAATGCGGGGCAGTGGTCGATGCCACCGCCATCGGCGACGGGGAGACGCAGCGCCGGTCCTACCCGGGCGTTCGGGGCCAGTACGGCACGCAGGGCTGGGAGCTGGTGCAGGGCCTCGACCTCGTGGCCAACGCCGCCACCATGGCCGAGCAGGCGCTGGCCCTGCTCGAGGCTCCGCAGTGCCCGGAGGGCACGACCACGATCGTCCTCGACTCCGACCAGGTGGCGCTGCAGATCCACGAGTCCGTGGGACACGCCGTCGAGCTCGACCGCATCCTCGGCTGGGAGGCGGCGTTCGCCGGCACCTCCTGGCTCGACCCCGCCCGGCTCGGCGACCTGCGCTTCGGCAGCGAGGTGATGCAGATCACCGCCGACGCGACGCTGCCGGGTGCCATGGGCAGCTTCGGCTACGACGACGAGGGCGTGCCGGCCCGGTCGGTGGACATCGTGCGCGACGGCCGCTGGGTCGGGGTGCTGTCCGGCCGGGACTCGGCGCCCCTCGTCGGCCTGGCGTCCGGCGGGATGGTCAGGGCGGACGGGCCCGCGCGGCTGCCGATGGTGCGGATGACCAACGTGGGCCTGCGGCCCGGCGAGTCGTCGCTCGACGAGATGATCGCCGGCACCGACGACGGCATCTACATGCAGACCAACCGGTCGTGGTCGATCGACGACAAGCGGCTCAACTTCCAGTTCGGCTGCGAGATCGGCTGGGAGATCAAGGACGGCAGGCTGGGCCGCATGCTCAAGAACCCCACCTACACCGGCATCGGCCCGACGTTCTGGGCCTCGCTCGACGCGGTCGGGGGCGCGGACGAGTGGACCGTGTGGGGCGTGCCGCACTGCGGCAAGGGCCAGCCGCTGCAGGTGGGCCACACCGGCCACCATGCCGCCCCGTCCCGATTCCGGAACGTGCGGGTGGGGGTGCGCTAGCCGCCAGCGCGTTCACGGGCAACCGCTGGGCCGGTCAGCCCGACAGCCGGTCGAGCAGCTCGGGCAGCTGGCGGATCGAGGTGAGCTCGTGGAAGCCCATGCGCTCGGCATCGGCGTCCGGCACGTGTTCGAGCTCCCACGTGTACACGTAGGGCAGGTGGGCTGCGTGCCCGCCGAGCTCGACCACCGGGAGGATGTCGGAGCGCACCGAGTTGCCGATCATGAGGAAGTTCTCGGGCGCCACGCCGGCCTCGCCCATGACCCGACGGTAGGTGGCGACGTCCTTCTCGGACACGATCTCGACGCGGGCGAAGCGGTCGGCCAGGCCCGAGCCGGCGACCTTGGACTCCTGGTGGAACAGGTCGCCCTTCGTCACGACGATCAGCCGGTACCCGTCGTCGTCCAGCCGCGCGACGACCTCGTCGACACCCTCGAGCAGCTCGACCGGCTGGTCCAGGAGCCTCTTGCCCAGGTCGAGGATGGCGGCGATCTCGCCACTGGTCACGCGCCCGGCGGTCAGGTCGATGGCGGACTCGATCAGCGACAGCGTGAACGCCTTGGCGCCGTAGCCGTAGATGGCGAGGTTGGCCCGCTCGGTGGCCACGACCCGCTCGTCGATCACGGTCGGATCGCCGTCGACGTACGGCGCCACGAGGGCGACGAACCGGGCGTGGGCGTCGACGAAGTGGCTCTCGCTGTGCCACAGCGTGTCGTCGCCGTCGAAGGCGACGACCTCGATGCCGTTGCCGCCGATGCTGCGGGCGCCGCTCGCGAGTGTCACCCATTCACACTACGGTCCGGATGATGGTCGAACTCGCCGATTCCACCCGCCTGGCGACCGACGCGTGCGAGCAGGCGCTCGCCCACGTCGCCGGCCGGGCCGACGCCGTCGCCTCGGCGGTGGTGGGCACGTCGTCGCTGACCCGGTTCGCCAACAGCCGCATCCACCAGAACGTGACCGAGGACCTCGAATCGATGTCGCTCACGGTGGCCGTCGACGGCCGGGTGGCTCGCGCCCAGACCACGCGCACCGATCCGGCCAGCCTGGAGGCGCTCGTCGAGCGGGCGCTGGCGGCCGCCGCACTCCGGCCGCCCGATCCCGAGTTCGCCGGCTTCGCACCGGAGGCCGCCGTGCCGTCCGTCGACCATTGGGACGACGGAACCGCCGGCGCGACACCCGACCAGCGGGCGGCCATCGTGGCGGCGTTCGTCGACGCGGGGGAGGGCCTGGAGTCCGCGGGCTACTGCTCGACCGAGGCGGCCACCCACGTGCTGCTGTCGACCACCGGGCAGCGAGCGCAGGGCCGTGCGACGACAGCCCAGCTCGACGGCATCCACCGGGCGTCGGCCCCCGACGGGGACGGTGGCGGCGACACGGCCGACGGCTTCGGCCAGGCGACATCCGTGCGGCTCGCCGATCTCGACGGTTCCGCTTGCGGGGCCCGCGCTGCGGCCAAGGCCGCGTCGGGGCGGAACCCGGTCGAGCTGCCGCCCGGCAACTACGAGGTGGTCCTCGAGCCCCGCGCGGTGGCGTCGGCGCTGGTCTATCCCGCCTACATGGGCTTCAACGGCAAGGCCCACGCGGACGGCACCTCGTTCGTGCACCTCGGCGAGCAGCAGTGGGACGCACCCGTGGACATCTGGGACGACGCCACCGATCCTCGTGCCCTCGGCGTCGGCTTCGACGCCGAGGGCACGCCCAAGCGGCGGCTGGACCTGGTCGAGGGCGGGGTCTCGTCGGGGCTGACGCACGATCGGCGATCGGCGCGCCTCGCCGGCGTCGACCCGACCGGCCACTCGGTCGGCTCCGAGGCGTTCGGCGGCTACGCCACCAGCCTGTTCCTCGGCGGCGGCGACGAGCCGCCGGATGGGCTCGTCGGCGCAGTCGAGCGGGGGCTGCTGGTGACCGACCTCTGGTACAACCGCATCCTCGATCCCAAGACCCAGGTGGTGACCGGCCTCACGCGCAACGGCCTGTTCCTCATCGAGGACGGCCGGATCGTCGGGCCCGTCCAGAACCTGCGCTACACGCAGTCGATCGTGGGCGGCTTCGGGCCGGGGAAGGTCCGGGGCCTGGGCAACGACGGGCAGCTGGTGGGCAGCGAGGGCGGCATCATGCACGTCCCCTCGGCGCGGCTCGCCTCGTGGGCGTTCACCGGCAACGCCCGGGGGTGACCGTCTCACCTTCCTTGATTGTCAGACCCCCTCGTTAGTCTCCGGTACATGACGGATATCACCAGCAACGATGACCTGCGGGTGGGCGACGACGGCAAGCCGCGCTGCGGCTGGGGCACGAGCGACCCGCTCTACATCGACTACCACGACCACGAGTGGGGTCGGCCGCTGCGGGACGAGCGGGCCATGTTCGAGCTGCTGTCGCTCGAGGCGTTCCAGTCCGGGCTCTCCTGGCTGATCATCCTCCGCAAACGTCCCGGGTTCCGCGAGGCGTTCGGCGGGTTCGAGCCCGACGTCGTCGCGGCCTACGGCGACGACGACGTAGCGCGGCTGCTCGCCGACGAGCGCATCGTCCGCCACC
>Ga0081455_10003458_pt1 | contig 18154 bp, 15 predicted proteins | sample TabmetS3T2R1_FD_70207 | JGI IMG/M metagenome (GOLD analysis project Ga0081455, IMG submission 70207) | Tabebuia heterophylla rhizosphere microbial communities from the University of Puerto Rico - S3T2R1 | ecosystem: Host-associated > Plants > Roots > Rhizosphere ...
CGTTGCCCCGCTTCGCGAGGCGATCGATGACCGGTCCGCCCGGATACCCGAGGCCCAGCAGCTTCGCCACCTTGTCGTACGCCTCGCCCGCCGCATCGTCCCGCGTCCGGCTGACGAGATCGTAGTGACCCGGCCGGTCGACGTGATAGAGGCTCGTGTGTCCGCCCGACACGACAAGGATGACGGCCGGCAGCGGAATCTCCCCGTTCTCGAGCACGAGCGATTCGATGTGGCCGGCGAGATGGTGCACGGCGACGAGCGGCAGCCCGGCGGCCGCCGCCGCGGCCTTCGCGAACGACACGCCGATGAGCAGCGAGCCGACCAGGCCGGGACCTTGCGTGACCGCGACCGCGCCGAGATCGCTCCAGTGCGCCTGCGCTTCCTCGAGCGCGCGCGTCCGTTCACGGACTTTCGCTTCGAGCAGCTGGTTCTGACTCTGGATCTGCAGGTAGAGCAGGCGCGTTTCGAGCAGCGTACGGATGCGCAGCAGCAGCTCCTCCTGCATGAACGGCTTGCCGACAAAGTCCTTTGCGCCGCGCGACAGCGCCTCGCGGCGCGCCTCCGGCGTCAGATCGGCCGAGAGGATCAGGATCGGCAGGTAGGACGCCTCCGCGATCTCGTTGAGCTGGTCCATGACCGCGAGCCCGTCGAGATGCGGCATGTGCAGATCGAGCAGGATGAGGTCGGGCCGCTGCTGCACGTACAGCTCCGCCGCCTCGCGCGGATCGGTTGTCGTCTCGACGTGCGTGAATCCTGCGCGCGCCAGAATCCGCTGCAGGATGTCGACGTTGGCGGTTTCGTCGTCGACGACGAGAATGCGCGCGCCGGCGGTCATGACGGCCCCTCCACCGGTATGAGAGAAATGCTGCGGACTTCTTGGTTCATCGAATTCGTGAGCGGCAATTGGAACAAAAAGATCGTCTCGCCACCGATTGATCGAGCGCTGATCCGGCCACCATGAGCCTCGATGATGCCTTTGCAAATCGCTAGCCCAAGCCCGGTTCCGGGCGGCTTGGGAGACTGCCCTGACTCTATTCGATAGAAGCGTTCAAAGATTTTCTCGAGTTCATCGGGCGGAATCCCCTGACCGGTATTCGTCACGGACATTTCCAGCTCTTGGTCTCTGACGGATGCGGCAAGCCTGATGGGAGAGCCCGGAGGGGAAAACTTCACGGCATTCTCCAGCAGATTGATCAGCACCTGCTGGATTTGCACGGCATCCACTGAAATGGGTGGAAGATCCGGCGCAAGCGCTATTGCGACGGGCCGATCTTTGATAAAGATGTCGACGCGGCGGATCGCTCCTTCAACTAGGTCCTCTAAGACGTTCCATTCAAAATGCGGTTGTAACGTGCCGGCCTCCAGCCGAGACATATCCAACAGATTGCCGACGAGTCGATTCAAATAGTTCGACTGTTCCTCGATGCTTGCCAAGACGTCTGCACTCTCCCGACTGAGCGGCTCATCCTGACGCAAGCGAAACACCATTGATTTGATGGATGTCAGCGGTGTTCGCAGCTCATGGGAGACCGAGGACAATAATGACGACTTGATGGCATCGCTTTGCCGCAAGGCCTCCAATGTTTTTGCCTGGCTGATCTTCAGCGCCTGTTCGGCCTTCAGGAAACGCCGGGTGGCAGAGACGGCGAGCGTCACGACCAGGACGATCACCGTGATCTCCCATCCAATCAGTTGTTGGATGCGAGCTTCTGATTGTTGAGTCAAAAGCGTCACGGCTTCGTTAGCTGTGTTGAGCAAGGCTGTATTGGCTTCGAGGAGTTCGCTGCGGATGGACTCACGTCTGCTGATTGGCTGCGCTGCAAGAAAGGCCTCGCCAAGGTTCGTGAGATTTGCCAATTGACGCCCTTGTTCGAGGAGTTTCGAACGGATTGTCTCCGTTGGAGCTGGGGGAAGCGAGACGATGCCAGGTGGTCCAAACTGAGTCTTCGTTGTTCCACCGTCGATCAGGACATGAAGACGTTGCTCGAGCAGAGCTCGTGTGTCTTCATACTGCGCGATATCCCCTTCGCCGGCCAACAACAACTCCTTCATGTACCGCTCGAGCAACATGCGCTGACGCCCGGCCATATCGATGACGAGCGCATCGGATTCTCGATAGTGAAGGACAGTCAATGTGAGCGGAATGCTGGCAAGAGCGGTGATAATGAGCAGGCCAAAAATTCCCGTTATCGGCCAATGGTGGTTACCGGTCTTGCTCATCAGGAGAGCTTCGGCCCCCATCTATAGCGACATCTAGGTAAGGCATCTTACCAACGATTCAACAGATTCATCCAGTTGCCTATACCAGCTCTCATGCTCCCGTCAGCCCGCATGCTGCCGGGCAAACCTGGCCAGCTCCCGATTGAATCGCTCAGCATCTTCCAAGTGCGGACTGTGCCCAGTTCCTTCAAACACTGATGCTTCGGCGTGTTTGATACAGGTCAATAGATGCTCAGTGTGGGCGGCCGTGATGACGGCGTCCTTCTCTCCTTTCGTGACCAGCACGGGGATACGGAGCCGTTGCATGACGCTATCACGGTCGATGGATCGCGAGACCATCGCCAGCCGGACCGTGGGTGGCACAACCATCGTGCTGGCGATCAGGACTTCGATCTCTTCCTGCGACGGTGGTTTCTCAAAAAGGACTCGTACGAACCTACGCGCGGCGTGGATGTTTTCTTCGAGCTTGTCAGAACATAAACCCGGCATGGTGTTGATGAAATCGCACCCAAGCATCGTGGGTGCGTTCCGTCCACCCATGACCACCCCGGCACTCACGTAATTCACGCCGCCGACCGCGCCCTCTCCATACTGTGCGAGGTAGTCATTGATCACATAACCGCCATACGACCAACCAACGAGCAAAGGTTTGCGCAGCGAAAGCGTGATGAGGACTGCGTGGATATCATCGGCCCAAAGGTTTGGCTGGTTGTAATGTTGCGGTTCCGTGGGTTTGTCTGACATTCCATGACCGCGAAGATCGAGGCAGAGTAAGCGGAACTCTTCGGTCAAGGGACTCTTATATTGCTTGTGCCAGGCTAGCGAACATTGGTTGATGCCGGAAATCAACACAATCGGCTTGCCTCGGGGCGGGCCGTACTCATGGACAGCCAATCGGAGTCCGCCACCTCCGGTGATGTATTGGATGGGCATGTGTGTAGAGAATGAAGCGAATGAGCGGGGATGCTATGCCGCCATTCTCTTGATCCTTATGTCGGGATTTCAGCTGTGACGACAACAGCGTCTTTCGAGACCACCGTTTCCAGCGGATACGCCAGTTCACGCCACGCGTCGATCCCACCGGCGAGCGGCCGGACACGCATAATCCCTCTCCGTTTCAACATCAACGCCATCTTCGCAGCCGTGGCTTCGTTTGGACAGGCGCAGAATAAGATGACGTCCCTGTCTCGCGGAATATCGTGATGGCGTTGCTCAAGCTCTTCGGCGGAGATACGCAGAGCTCCGGGGATCGTATAGGGGTCGGCGACATGGTCCAAGGCGCTGCGCAAATCGACGACAACCGATTGCTGGCCAATGTCCATCAGCTGCTTGAGCTCGGTCGGCCTAATTCGAGCCACTCGAAGCTCCCTCAACAGTCGTTGCCTGTGCACATATTTATAGAGCACATAACCGGCGAGGCTTGCGACGATGATCGCTGTGGCAGTTTTTCCGAACTGCACCGCCTGTTCGACCACATAGCCGATCTGAGCGCTGAACAGGAAGCCGAGCAAAAGAAAGCAAAAGCTCCAGAGGAGCGAACCGGCACCATTGAATGCCAAGAATCGTCCAATCGAGATTCTAAAGAGACCAGCCAATGCTGGCGCGAGCGTACTCAAGCCGGGGATGAACTTGGCGAGAATGAGCGCTCGGACGCCGTGCGTCAGAAAAAGATTTTCCGTTCGTCTGACACAGGCATCGGGTTCAAGAGCGATCCGGCACAAGAGGGTCAGCGTTTGTCGTCCGCGATGACGCCCCAGCTCAAACCACACCATGTCACCCAACAGGCATGCGGCCACCGAGAGGGTGGTGATCACGATCAGACTCGCCTGTCCGTCTCCGGCGACGGCTCCGGCAGCAAGCAGCACGGGAATCGCAGGGATAGGAAGCCCGATCTGCTCTGCGAGGACGGTCAGGAACACCACCATCTCGATATGCTGAAGAAGAAAGTCCAGCGCCTGTTGCATGCGGTTGTCCGTCACCTCATTGTTTGCGAACTCAGCACCTTGCGAATCGCAATCGTCAATGCCCGCGGGTCGTCATCTCCAACCTGCCGTTCGCCATTGACGAAAAACGTCGGCGTCCCGGTCACGCCATGGCGACGGCCTGTGGCCACATCGGTTCTGACGCGATCGAAATACTTGTGGGCCTTGAGCGCTTCGCCGAAAGCCGTCTTTTCCAGTCCCAGTCGCCCCGCATAATCCATGAGGTCGCTGTACTCAAGTTCCCATTGGTGAGCAAACAACATGGCATACATCGACCAAAAATCGCCTTGTGCGGCGGCCGCTTCGGCCGCTTCGGAGGCCTGTATAGCATGTGGATGTTTCTCTGCGAGGGGAAAATGCCGAAACACAAATCGAAGATCATTTCCAAATTCACGCTGCAGCGCCTGAACCGTCTTGGCTGCCTCGCGTGAGTACGGGCATTCAAAGTCGCCGTATTCCACCAACGTGACGGGAGCCGCAGGGGCTCCTTGTTGGTGATCCTGATCGGTAATCACAAGTTCGGGCTCATGTCGTCGCGCGAACATCGTCGTGCCTCTCACACCTCGTCCAAGTAGCGCTCGATCATCTTTTCGGCAATCGTGCCCTCACCGACGCCGGATGCCACCCGTTTGATCGATCCATGCCGCGCATCGCCGGCGACAAAGACTCCCGGGACGCTTGTTTCGAACAGGTAGGGGGCTCGAGCGAGCGGCCAACCCGACGGCAGGCAGCCATCCCGAAACAAATCGGGGCCAGACAGGATAAACCCATGCTCGTCCCGAATCACGATTTCACCGAGCCAATCGGTATACGGCGAAGCGCCGATGAGAACAAACAATGATTGTGCGTTCACCGTCCGACGGTCGTTGGTTTTGGTGTGTTGGAGCACCAACGACTCCAATCTCGACGAGCCGCGAGCCTCGGCCACTTCTACACTCGTCTCAACGACAATATTCGACGTCTGCTTGAGGCGTTCGATCAGGTAATGTGACATGGTTTGCGTGAGCGAGTCGCCGCGAACGAGCATCGTCACTTGGCGGGCGAAGCGCGCAAAATAGACGGCGGCCTGTCCGGCAGAATTTGCGCCACCAACGACATACACTTCCTCGCCCTTACACGCGATGGCCTCCGTCATCCCGGCGCCATAATAGACACCCGCGCCGGTTAATTCCTTGACCCCAGGCACGTTGAGCGTCCGGTAGGACACTCCGGTCGTAATGAGGACCGTTTTCCCGCTGAGTTCGCTGCCGTCAGAACATCCGACCATCCGTGCCGGGCCAGCCACACGAAGACTGACGACCTCCTGCGGAGTCAGCAGTTCGACGTTGAATCGCTGCGCTTGGGTCAAGGCACGTCGAGCAAGATCTTGGCCACTGAGACCAGCCGGAAAGCCCAGATAGTTCTCAATCCGTGAGCTCATCCCGGCCTGTCCACCTGGGGCTTCACGTTCAATCAACACCGTCTTGAGCCCTTCGGATCCGCCGTAGACGGCGGCGGCCAAGCCTGCCGGGCCAGCGCCAATGACGATGAGGTCATAGAACGGCTGTTCGGCTTTCATCCGAAAACCGACCTTTTCGGCCACTTGAGACGTGGTCGGTTGAATCAGTGACGTACCGTCCGGAAACACGACCACCGGCAGTTGTTCTTCGCCGGCATGCGCAGACTGGAGCAGGGAACGTGTCTCGGCATCTTTCTCGATGTCGAGCGATTGATAGGGCACCTGGTTTCTGGCGAGGAATTCTTTGATCTGATGGGTTTGGGGCGACCAGCGGTGGCCCAGGACGCGGATCCCCTGAAACGGAGCCTTAAACGAGGCATGCCAATCGTCCAACAGGTCGTCGATGACCGGATAGAAGCGCTCCTCAGGGGGATGCCAGGGCTTCAACAAATAATAATCCACCTGTGCGTCATTAATGGCGCGAATGGCCGCGTCCGTGTCTGCGTACGCGGTGAGCAAGGCTCGTTTCGCCTCGGGATAGACGCCGATAGCGCGCTCCAAAAATTCGACGCCGGTCATCCGCGGCATCCGTTGATCCGCTAAGAACAGGGCGACCGTTTCGTTCCGAAGCTTGAGCTGTTCCAGAGAGACGAGCGCCTCTGACCCGGATTCAGCCCTCAGGATCCGGTACTCCGATCCATATTTTCGGCGAAGATCACGCTCGACGGCGCGAGACACTTCTGGATCGTCATCCACAGTGAAGATAAAGGGTTTCATGGAACTCACACGGTATCATCGAGGGAAGGTTCATTGGCCAAGGCTGACGCTTCCTGCGCATTGCGCGTCATCGGCAAGCGGGCGAGGAACGTGGTGTGTCCCGGCTTCGATTCAAATTCCAGCTCTCCATGGTGGCGATCGGCCACGATGCGATAGCTGATGATCAACCCAAGTCCTGTCCCCTTCCCGACGCCTTTGGTGGTAAAAAACGGCTCAAAAAGGTGTTCGCGAACGTCCTCCGGAATGCCCGGTCCGTTGTCGTGGATCTCCACGAGAAGTTGGTCATCCTCGCGGCACGTGCGGATGCGTATCTCTCCCTGGCCGTTCACCGCATCGATCGCATTATCAATGAGATTCGTCCACACCTGATTGAGCTCGTTGCCGTAGGCGGGAATCGGCGGCAATGACCGGTCATAGTCGCGGATCAGCGTGACGCCTTTGAGTTTGTGGGACAGCATGGTGAGCGTGCTCTCGAGGCCTTCGTGGATCTCGACGTCCTGCAAGGGGGCGCGGCCTTCGTACGAATAGGACTTCACCGCATTGACCAATTCCGCGATGCGGCCGGTGCTCCGTTCAATCTGGTGGGTCAAGTCCTGCAATGACAGTGTGCCGGTCATCCATCCCAGCACATCGCCGATCGCCTCCTGAGGGAAGTGCTTGCCGATATCTTCTAGCCAATCACGGTCAAGACCGGCGCTGACCAAGATGCTCGCGAGCTTCCATGCATCGGGGACGGCGTGCTGTTCTAGCCAGGCAAGCAGGTCTTCCTCTCGATCGCTCCGTGTCAGCGGATCGAGGGCCATCGGACGTGGACGGGAGGCGAGTTCACGCTGGATCCGCGCGACCGTATCGGATTCGGCGGTCGATAGCTGCTGCTTATTGAGGCGACAAGAGAGGAAGGGCAGGCCGCTTGCGACGGTGAGCAAGTCGGCAGCCGCGCGGCGTGCCGCCGCTGCGGGATTGTTCAGTTCATGAGCAAGGCCAGCCGCCATCGTGCCGAGCGAGACCAGTTTTTCGCGTCGTTGGGAGTATCCCTCCAAGCCCCGCAACCGTGCCGCCATGGTTCGCAAGATTTCTTTTGAAGCAGACGGGCACATGCGCATCAGCGACCAAAACTGCTCCTTTGAATAGCGCAGGAGCCGGCAGGGTGTTCGTGCCTGCCCATCGATGAAATAAGGCATGTCCAGCAGAAGCGGCACTTCGCCGAAGAACTTGCCCGGCGTGTGGACGGCCATCACCACCTTTTGATTGCCGTAGGTTTTGCTGACACGAATTTCTCCTTCGAGAATCACGTGAAAAAAAGTGGCGGGATCTCCTTCTCGGGCAACCATCTCACCAGCGGGCACCACGATCTCTTCTCCCTGTTCCAGGCAACTGCTCTCTTCGGGCGAGAGATCGGCAAACAACGGGAGTTTTTGTAATTCACCTGGCTTCATGCGCACCACACGAATGAGTGAGTACACTCTCCACCGAACGGTTATGGGTTTGCAATAGTGCCATTCCGGCGAAGAGGCCTTCCGTGCCGTCTGATCGATTGGGCGACCATGTTGCGGATGTTGTCCTGCCTGATCGAACGATAGAGAAACCAGAACATACTGAAGAGCCCTGCGGCGAGAATCCAGCTGAACAGTTGCGATCCCATGGCGTCCTCCTGTCGAATGCCCGTTGAGTTGGTTCGCTGTACTGTAAATCAGTAACGCAACGATCGTTCCGCTGCGAGTAGCTTGTGGAAAAGAAGAAAACCTTTACGGATCGCTGCTTTGAGAAACAGGTCATGCCATGCACTGCCCGCCACCCGCCGACCCATCGGCAGGCTGCCGACAGCTCGGCGTCATTGTTAAAGAGCCTAGCGCGGTTAGGTAGTGGTGGCCTGTCAGAATTGACAGGGGCAGTTTGTTTGCTTCTTGTGCAATCATAGCGTTAACTCTGTGACTGGAGGCGGCCCATCGTGCAACACGTCAGAAAGTCAGTCATCCTACCCCATCATTCTTTCCGGACTTCTTGGGAACTGAACGTGGCGCCAGAGCCCAACCGTTCTAAATGGGGAGGTTTGTTATGCCAAAGAAAAGCTATTTCGTGAGTATCATGTTCGTCGGTGTGCTCGGCGTCGCATGGGTGAGCACCAGTCATGCCGGGCAAGAAACGGCTGCCTCGTCCGAGGTCGCAAACAGTATCGGTTCAGCCATCCTACGCGCCTATACGTTTGTGCCGGTAAACCCGAACCCGCCCAACCATGTGTGGCTGGATGAAGGCAATGGCCGGGTCCAGTTCCTGATGTTCGATAAACCGGTGAGCGATCCCACTGCTGCCTTACAGTGGGTGGGCCAGGGCGTCAAAGGCCGGTTCTGCGCCGAATCTCAGCCCGATGGCGGGAAGACAGGCTTCAAGCATTTTCATCGGACCAATACCCCGGCGACTGGCGATACGTCCATGCATGGCGCGAAGGGCGAGGAAGGCTATTGGCTCAAACATGTAGCTGTCGCCGAATTTGACGTGACTCCGCACGGGGAACACGCGGGACACGGGGGAAAGACGCACTATAAACCAGGTGAGGTCGAGGATCTGCCCCAGCCGCCGACGCCCAAATGTAAAAAGTAACGGTTCGGCGTGAGGCGGTCTGGTCGAGAAACTCCATCGACTGATTGGATTGTACCCATGAATCGATACGGGAAGAGGGTTCATCTTGAGATCGCGTGGACTCTCGCGATTGGCGGGGCCTTGTTTGTGTCCGGCTGCAAAGGTGAAGTCCAGTCTTCGCCCGCCCCTCAGGTGCCGGAAATCGGGGTAGTCACCGTGACGCCCACCTCTGTCCCCGATGAACCGGAATTCATCGGGCAAGCGGAAGCCTCGCGCATTGTGGAAATCCGCTCGCAGGTGACGGGCATTATCCAGGAGCGCTACTTCCAAGAGGGAAGAGAGGTCAAGAAGGGCGATAAGCTCTATCGGATCGATGAGGTGCCATTCCGTGCCGCCTTCGCGAGTGCGACAGGTCGGGTCTCGCAGTCCGAGGCGCGCGTCGTGCAGGCCAAGCAAAACCTGGCTCGCGTGAAGCCGCTCTTGGCAGAGCACGCCGTCAGTCAAAAGGACTACGACGATGCCGTGGCGGAGGAGCTGTCGGCCAGGGCGGCCCTGGATACAGCCAAGGGAGATTTGATCAAAGCCAAGTTTGATCTTGGTAATACGGTCATCGTGGCGCCGATCACCGGATTGATCGAGCGAACACGCGTGTATGAAGGCCGTTTGGTCTCGGCACAAACCGATTTGCTGACCATCATTCACCAGATCGATCCAATGTATGTCGTGGTCAATGCGCCGGAGGCCTTTCTGCTCAAACGGCAGGAGGATATTGCAGCCGCGCGGATACAGCATCCCGGCGTCTACAAGCTGACGGGCACGCTCATTTTTCTCAATGGCAAGAGCTATCCAAATGCTGGGACTCTTGATCTGATTGATGTGGGACTGCGCAGCGACACCGGCGAGCGGCCGGCTCGTGTCACGTTCCCCAACAAGGACGGCATCCTCATTCCCGGTCAGTTTGTGACCGTTCGTTTTCACGGGGTCTCGAGGAGCAGCGTGATGCTCATTCCGCAACGAGCCGTGCTGCAGGGGCCTAAAGGCGCGATCGTGTACGTCGTCGGTGCCGACAACAAGGTGATGATTCGAGATGTCAAGGCGACCGTCTGGCAGAAAAACCAATGGCTGGTCGAAGAAGGCCTGGCCGCCGGCGAGCAGGTGGTCGTGGACAGTCTGCAACGCATTATCCCGGATTCGACCGTAAAACCGGTCCCGGTTGAGGTCGAACCCGCAGGGATCGAAGTTCCAGTGCCGAAGACCGAATCGTCCAAATGAGCCCGCGGTTTTTCATCGACCGGCCGATCTTTGCCTCCGTGCTCTCGATCGTGATTGTGGTGATCGGTCTCGTGTCGATGGTGACCCTGCCCATCGCGCAGTTCCCGCAGATTACCCCTCCTGTCGTCCAAATCGACGCCGATTATCCGGGTGCCAGTGCTGAAACCGTGGCCGATTCCGTCGCCCGTGTCATCGAGCTGCAGATTCCCGGCATCGACAACCTCCTGTATTACGACTCCACCAGTACCAATGACGGGCACATGAGCCTCAGGCTGACATTCGAAATCAACACCAACATCGACATTGCGCAGGTCCAGGCCCAAAACCGGGAGAAGCTGGCAGAACCCCAACTGCCGCCGGAAGTCATTCGTCAGGGCGTGTCGGTGAAGAAACTCTCGACCGATCTCTTGGGCGTCTTGATCCTCCAGTCGGCTGATCCGAAGTACGATGCGTTTTTTCTCGCCAACTATGCGACGGTCCGTCTCGTCGACGACATCAGGCGTATCCCAGGCGTGGGCGACGCCTACATCTTCGGACAACAGAACTACAGCATGCGGGTGGTCCTCGACTCGGTACGCATGGCGCAACTGAATCTCACCCCCAGCGACATCGTTGGCGTCGTCCGGGAACAGAACCGGGACTTTCCTGCCGGCTTGATCGGGCGTGAGCCGACACCGCAAGCGAACGAGCTCACGATTCCGATCATTACCCGTGGCCGCCTGACAGAGGTGAAGGACTTCGAGGAGATGATCGTCCGCGCGCTGCCCAATGGCTCGATGATTCGTTTGAAGGATGTGGCTCGGATCGAACTCGGCGCGCAATCGTACGACCTCGAAGGGCGATATCGGGGCAAGCCCACGGCCTTGCTTGTGACGTTTCTGGCGCCGGGGTTTAACGCCCTCGACACAATCAAAAAAGTTCGCCAGCGGATGGATGAGCTGGCCAAGACCTTTCCGCCGGGCGTGTCGTACGACGTTCCCTATGACACCACACGATTTATCGAAGTGTCGATTGAAGAGGTCGTCAAAACGCTGCGCGATGCGATGATCCTCGTCATCCTCGTCGTGTATCTTTTCTTACAGTCCTGGCGTGCGACGCTGATCCCGGCGGTGGCGGTGCCCGTTTCGCTCATCGGGACATTCGCCGGTATGGCGGCGCTGGGGTTCTCGATCAATACCTTGACGCTCTTCGGCATGATCCTGGCGATCGGCATCGTGGTGGACGACGCCATCGTCGTGGTCGAGAATGTCGAGCGTCATATCGAGGACGGTCTGTCGCCCAAGGAAGCCGCCAAAAAAGCAATGGACGAAGTGACCGGCCCGGTGATTGCTATCGTCCTGGTCCTGTGCGCAGTCTTCGTACCGGTGGGATTCTTGGGCGGGATCACCGGACAGCTGTACAAGCAATTTGCGATCACCATCGCCATCTCCGTCATCATCTCCGGGTTCGTCGCGTTGACGCTGAGTCCGGCGCTGTGCGCGTTGATTCTGAAACCACGTCATGCTCCCAGGAAAGGAGTTTTCGCGCAGTTCAATCGATTCTTTGGCTGGGCCCAAACGCGTTACGCCGGTGCCGTCGGCCACACCATCGTACGTTCGATCGTCTCCCTTGCCTTGTTCGGCATTGTTGGGCTCATGGCGCTGGGGCTATTGCGTGTCACCCCGTCGGGATTTTTGCCTGACGAAGACCAAGGCTACATCATCGTGGTCGCTCAGCTTCCCGACGGGGCCTCGAAGAAACGGACGCTCGCCGTGATGGATCGAGTCGAAGGATTCTTTACCTCGAATCCTGCTGTCTACGGGACGAATGCACTGGTCGGTCAAAATTTCGTCTTCAATACCCGCGGGACGTACATGGCGACCACCTTCGTGCCGCTCATGCCATGGGATGAACGGAAGGAGCCGCAGCGACATGCGAAAGCGCTGATCGCAGGGGCCTTCAAGGAGTTCGGGAAATTCCGCGACGCCGTCGTTTTGGCCTTCAACCCTCCCTCGATCCGTGGCCTCGGCGCGACAGGCGGGTTCTCCGTCCAGATCCAGGATCCCAGCGGCGGGGACTTTAAGAAATTCGCCGCCGTGACCAAGGAGTTCATCGGTAAGGCCAAGCAAGACCCGGCGATCGGCGGCATCAGCACCAGCTTCCGTGTGACCGCCCCCCGGCTGTACGCCACGATCAATCGCGATCGTGCCAAGGCCCTCGGAGTCCCGATCTCGGAAGTCTTCGATACGATGCAGGCCTACTTTGGGAATTTCTATATCAACGACTTCGTGAAATTTGGCCGGGTCTATCGAGTGCAAACGGAAGCGGAAGCCCAGTATCGCTCGGCACCTCAGGACATTTCCAAGATCTATGTGCGGGCAAACAACGGCCAGGGTCAAGGCCCTGCCATGATTCCGCTCGACACGGTCGTGACGACCGAATCGACGAGCGGCCCGGATCCCGTCACACACTTCAACGGCTTCAATACGGCGCTGGTCCTCGGGTCCTCGAGTCCGGGTTCCAGCTCCGGACAAACGCTGGACGCGCTGCAACGGGTGGCACAAGAGGTCTTGATCCCGCAGGGGTATCGGATCGACTGGAGCGGGATTTCCTTCCAGGAGCGGAAGGCGGGCACCCAATCGGTGCTCGCATTCGCGTTTGGTCTGCTCATGGTGTTTCTGGTCCTCGCGGCGCAGTACGAAAGTTGGACAGTGCCCTTTGCCGTGATCCTGGCGGTACCCTTCGGAGTCTTTGGAGCCTTGTCGGCGGTGTGGTTGCGAAGCATGAACAACGACATTTACTTCCAGATCGGGCTCGTCACGCTGATCGGACTCTCCGCCAAGAATGCGATCCTCATCGTCGAATTTGCCAGCCAGGAATACCACCGCGGCCGCCCGTTGATCGAATCGGCGATCGATGCTGCGCGGCTCCGTTTCCGACCCATCATCATGACGTCCATGGCCTTCATTCTGGGCGTCCTGCCGCTGGTGATCGCCAGCGGGGCCGGCGCTGCGAGCCGGCGATCCATTGGCACGGGGGTGCTTGGCGGCATGCTGGCCGCGACATTCCTCGCCATCTTTTTCGTGCCGCTGTTCTTTGTGCTGATCGGAAAAATCAACCAGTGGGTTACCGGGCGGGCGGCGACAGAGTCATCGGCAGTGCCCCGCGAGAAACCTGTCGCTGAAACCACCGGGTGACGGATCATTCCTCATGTTGGCAACAGGGAGGTGGCGACGATGCCTTCCATCATCCTTCATCTACTATTGTTGGGACTGCTGTCCGTGCTTGTTTCCTGCAAAGTCGGCCCGGACTACTCCCGCCCCGACGTTCCGGTGTCTGACTCCTTCCGCATGGCCGAGGAGCAAAAGGATGTGCAGTCCCTGGCCAATGTTCCGTGGTGGGAACTCTATCGAGATGAAGAACTCCAGGGACTGATTCGCATCGCGTTGGAAGAAAACAAGGATCTGAAGCGGGCGGTCGCAACCGTTGACGAATTCGCCGCGCGTGTGCTTGTCGCGAAAACCGATTTTGTTCCGCAGATGAATGCCACCATCAATGCACCAATCTTCGGCAACACGAGAAATATCCAGTTCCCCGGATTCCCCAGCATCTTTAACAACTATATTCAGGGCAACCTGTCCTGGGAACTCGATCTCTGGGGACGGATCCGCCGCTCCAATGAAGCCGCGCTCGGAGACTTGTTCGCCCGGGAAGAGAACCGGAGAGCGGTCATCCTCCAGATCGTGGGCGGCGTGGCACAGGCCTATTTCGAGCTGCGGCAGTTCGACCTGCAATTAGAAATTGCCACGCGCACGTTGAAGGCGTGGGACGAGTCCGTGAAACTTGCAAAGGCGCGATTTCGGGTGGGCTACATCAATCAACTGGATGTCGATCAGTTCGAAGCCGAGCAGGCGAATGCTGCGGCGCGCATTGCCGAATTGAAGCGCCAGATGGTGCAGAAGGAGAACGAGATCAGCGTCTTGCTCGGAAGGAATCCCACGAAAATCTCGCGAGGTCGGGCTCTGACCGAACAAGTCATGCCGCCGCTCGTCCCGGCCGGCCTTCCCTCAGAGCTGCTGCAGCGCCGTCCTGACGTGATCCAAGCGGAGCAACAATTGGCAGCCGCGACGGCGAGAATCGGACAGGCGAAGGCCGACCGCTTTCCTAAAATCAGCATCACGGGGATTTTGGGTGTCGCGAGTCCCCAATTGTCGCATATGATAAACAATGAAACGTTTTTCGGAGTTGCTGGAGCGGGAGTGGCTGCCCCTTTGCTCAATGCGCAGGTATTGGGCTATCAACAAGAGGCGTCGGAAGCGCAAACCGGCCAAGCCGTGGCGCAATACGAGCAGACGATCCTGGTCGCTTTTAGGGAAGTGGAGGATGCGCTGGTGGCGGTGACGACCGCTGTTGAACAGGTGGCTGCACAAGAAAAGCAGGTGAAGGCGCTGCAGTCAGCGCTGCGTCTTGCAAACCTACGCTATACCGGCGGCATTGCCAATTATCTGGACGTCCTCATTGCCCAGCGGAATCTCTTCGACGCCGAACTTTCGCTGGCGTCCACCCGCCGGTTGCATCTCGTATCGGTCGTCCAGCTCTATAAAGCTCTGGGCGGAGGATGGTCCCCGATATCGTCTGCGGAGAAACCACAGACCTAATGGCTCAACCAAGCACCAATGCACTCCTCTTGTTCACGCTGGCCTTGTGTGCGGCAGTCGTCTTCGGCTGCGCGCATACCCGGTCTGAATCGAAGATCGTCCCCATTACCACCTTTAAGCAAGTCGCCGGCAAATGGGAAGGATTGAGTAAACGCCTGCCGGATATGCGAGACCATGCACAAGTCGTGTTGACCATCAATGAGCGGGGACACTTCAACTTCATCAGCGATCGGGGATCTGGGTTATTGTTGGGTACCGGCACGCTCACGATTGTGAACGGCCAAGCCTCGGGAACCAGCGGGAGTGGAACCGGCACCTTGACGCTTCACGAGGAGGCGGGCGCTTCCCTGTTAGTGCTCGACGCAGCACTCAATGACGGCCATCACTACTATGTTGAAATGACGCGGATGAAATAGCAGCGCGATCCTCGTAGGCCCCTTAAGGCCTTGGAATTTCGGCAGGATGGGTTGCTGTCGAATTCCGCCTCCTTGAACGACTATGAAGTATAGGCCGTGAATGCTCAATCGGGAGGGGAAGGAACATGAAATTCATCTGTCTTGGTTATGCAGACGAGAAGCTGTGGGAGAAGCTGTCCGAGAGTGAGCGAAATGCATTGATGGATGAGTGCCTTGCGTACGACGATGTGCTGCGGCGAAACGGACACTTTGCCGGTGGTGACGGGCTACAGAGCGCCAGGAACGCCAAGACCCTGCGCTGGCAAAAGGGGAAAGTGCTGGTCACGGACGGTCCGTATGCCGAGACGAAAGAACAATTGGGGGGCATCCTTGTGCTCGAAGCCAAGGATCTGGCCCATGCCGTCGAGTTGATGTCGAAACATCCGGGTGTGAAGGCAGGTCCGTTTGAGATTCGCCCGGTCGAAGATCTGTCCGCCATAGTGGCGGAGAGCGAACGGCGACGAGCGAACACTCGTTGAACGGACGAACAAACCGAAGCGGAGGAACCAATGCTCAAAACAATCGCCTATAGTGTTGTGACGCTGGTGGGTGCAGTGCTGCTCTATGCCGCGACAAAACCGGACACCTTCCATGTCCAACGGTCGATCAGCATCCAGGCACCGCCGGAGAAGATCTTTGCGGTGCTCAACGATTTCCACCAGTCTGTCTCCTGGTCGCCGTATGAAAAGAAAGATCCGGCCATGAAGCGGGTCTTTAGCGGCTCAGAGAGCGGGAAGGGCGCGGTCTATCAGTTCGAGGGCAACAAGGAAGTCGGCAAAGGGCGGTTGACAATCACGGATACGACGCCCTCATCCAAGGTCGTCATCGCACTGGATATGGACGAGCCGTTCGAGGGGCACAGCGTCGTCGAGTACACCTTGAGCGCCAACGGCGGCTCAACCGATGTTACGTGGGCGATCCATGGACAGCAACCCTATATCGGAAAAGTGATGAGCTTGTTCATCGATTGCGACAAAATGATCGGCAAAGACTTTGAGGTAGGTCTGGCGAATTTAAAAGCCCACTCGGAGACACATCTCAAGGCCAGCACATCCTAATCCTCCAGTTATTGACCTCAGCTGGTCATGACCGGGTCCTGCCACCCGCCGATTGGTGACACCAAGTGGTGCGCCTCGCCCGGTCCCCAGGTTTTCGGTTCATACTCATAGACGGGAGTGCGCTGCTTGAGCACAGGATCCACGATACGCCACGCTTCCTCCACATAGTCTTCCCGAGCGAATAGCGTGGCATCGCCGGCCATCGCGTCTCCAAGCACCCGCGCATACGCGTCCGTGTCCTCAGTTCCAGGCCAGTGGTTCGCCACCATTTCCACGGTCTGGCCGATCATCTTTTCGGCAGGGTCCATGACCGTCGTGCCGAATGCGATGGTCACCTCTGGGCTGATTCTGAACCGGAAATAGTTCGGTGCAGGATTGCATGTGGAGAACAATGCCGGAGGCCGTCTCAAGCGGACGATGATCTCCGTGCACGTGACCGGCAAACACTTCCCGGCACGGATGTAGAACGGAATGCCGTGCCAACGCCACGAATTGATATGCAGTCGTAAGGCGACGAACGTCTCCATTTGCGAGTCTGAGGCGACGCCCTTCTCTTGCCGATAACCCCGAAACTGTCCGCGGACAATGTTCGCAGGCTCGAGAGAGGGAATCGCCCGTAGTATTTTGACCTTTTCATCCCTGATCGACTCGCTGTCAGTTCTGACCGGGGGCTCCATGGTCAAATAGGCCAGCATCTGAAACAGATGATTTTGGACGACATCGCGAATGGTGCCTGTGCCGTCATAGAAGGCGCCTCGGCCCTGGATGCCGAAGTCCTCAGCCATGGTGATCTGAACGCACTCCACCAGGTGACGATTCCAAAATGCCTCCAAGAACGTGTTCGAAAACCGGAAGAAGAGCATGTTGTGGACGGGCCGCTTGCCCAGGTAATGATCGATGCGGTAGATCGACGATTCATCGAAGCTCTTCAACAGGATGCCGTTGAGCTCCTTTGCAGAGTCCAGATCGGTCCCGAACGGTTTTTCGATGACCACGCGCGCGTCATGCACCTCACCCGCCTTCGCCAATTGCTCGATGACCGTTTCGAACAGGAGCGGTGGAATGGCCAGGTAATGTGTCGGCCGCGATGATCCATTGAGCGCCTTGCGGATCGCCTCAAAGGTGGCGGGGTCTTTGTAGTCGCCATCCACATACCGCAGCAGCCGACACAGCTTCTCGAACGCCGCCGTATCGATTCCGCCGTGTTTCTCGACACTGTCGCGGGCCCGCGCTCGAAGCTGTTCCAACGTCCAACCGGCTTTCGCGACACCGATGACCGGCACGTCGAGGCGACCTCGCTTCACCATGTTTTGCAGCGACGGAAAAATTTTCTTGTAGGCCAGATCGCCCGTGGCTCCGAAGAAGACAAGAGCGTCGGAGTGCGCATTGTCCATCATCGACATCCTTTTCCTCGCATCTCATTTACCCTTTTTGACTTCCACATGCCCGCCGAAACCAAACCGCATGGCTGACAGGACCCGATCCGCGTACTCCGACTCACCACGGGAGGTGAACCGCTGGTACAGCGCGGCAGAGAGCACGGGTATGGGCACGGCCTCGTCGATCGCCGCCTTGACGGTCCACCGGCCTTCGCCTGAGTCGGACACCCGGCCGGAAAACTGGGAGAGGTCGGGATCTTTCACCAGGCTTGCTGCGGTCAAGTCCAGCAGCCACGAGGCAATCACGCTTCCGCGCCGCCAGACCTCGGCAATGTCCCGTACGTTGAAATCGTATTGAT
>Ga0081455_10003460_pt1 | contig 18150 bp, 15 predicted proteins | sample TabmetS3T2R1_FD_70207 | JGI IMG/M metagenome (GOLD analysis project Ga0081455, IMG submission 70207) | Tabebuia heterophylla rhizosphere microbial communities from the University of Puerto Rico - S3T2R1 | ecosystem: Host-associated > Plants > Roots > Rhizosphere ...
TCATCCCTGAACACTCGTGTGAGATCAGCATCGTGAAGAACAATCATGTCGGTATCGTGTTTCTTATGATCGTCGTTTTGCCAGCCCTCATTCCACCAGCAGAAGCCGATCACACCGGGCCATCGATTTGAGAACAAATCTTCGAGCGCGGCCTTGGCCCAGTTTGCGGCATCAACGTGCTGATTATGCACGTCGCAACCAAACTCGGCGATAATGATCGGCTTGCCGGGCGCGACTTTCATCAGACGCGGATAGGCCTCGCGCATTTTAAACGCCAAACTCTCCGTGCCATCAGCCGTCATGGGCGTAAGCGGCCCATAAGCACTCAACGCGACCCAGTCGCAATAACTTCCTCCTGGAAAATAATTTTCGAAACGGTTCCAGTCTTTCTCCGGCTCATCGAGCCAGTTGACGTGCCAGACCCATTGGAGATTACCTGCGCCTTCGGCGCGCATCACATCAACGATACGCCGGTAAGCGGCGACGTAGCGTGCCGGCCCTTCTCCGACGCCGCCGTTCCATTTGCCGTTCCAGCTGAACCAGTCTCCATTCGGCTCAGTCCCCCACTCTATCAAAACCGGTGAGCCAAAATTTTTCGCGTCGCGCGCCCAGGCCCGAAGATCGTTATCGAACTCGCCCGCGACGATTTTTTGGAGTGTAAAATTCTTCTCGCGATGCTTCTGATCAACATCCGAACGAAGCATCAACCGGATGTACGGAATTTTTTTCAGGTCGCGGATCCAGCTACACATCGCAGCCGGAAATTTTCGTGATTCAAACCAGTTGTTCGCGAAGTAAATCCACGCGGCTTGTTTGTCGACCGCTTGCTCGTATCGCGCCACATCGCTCGGCGTAACATCGTGCTCGGTTGGATCATGCTGGTCTGTTCCAACGCCACCCCAGTAAAAGCCGTGGTAAAGTTTTCCGGCCGGCGGGACCGCAACACGAACATCTTGAGCCTGCAACGTCACGGCACAAGTCGCGAGCAGCAGGTGAATTGCTTTCACCGCACAACTGTAGGGCGCGCGGTTCGCCTGCCAAATTGGCAGCCGGATCCCGCGCTTTATCCGAAACACCTAGGACATGAAAAAGAAAGTTACTGGAAAAGATCTGACGAAAGAGGCCCCGCGCAGTCCGCGTATTCGCGTTGGTGGCTTCGCAATCCTTGGGCGTACGATTGATAAATGCCGTGCCTTGGTAGGTGGAAAAATTGGCGAGTATCACTTCGATTGTCCGCTCGATAACATGCTCTTCGGTTTCAAAGGTGTGGAAGGCGACGATTTCAAGGCGCAAATCGAGCAGGGGGCTAGCGACCAGGAAATAGTCGAATGGCTCCACCAATCGGGCGAAAAGAAGACGCCGGACGAAATCAACCGTTGGGCTGACGAGGCGGAGGCGAGCAGTCTCTACAGCCACCCTGAAAAACGCGAGTTCTTCAGCGAAGAGGTCAGGAAACTCGGACTCGATCCGGCGGAAACGACGACGTTCGAGTGGCTGGAAGTCGACGATAAGGCAAGCCACGGGCAGAAAGCGGCGTAATTTCATGCTCCCCGTCGAGAACAACTCGCGAAGCTGTAGCCACGCTCCTGTGGAGCGTCGCAAAAAAGGACGGCTCACAGAGCCGTGGCTAGAACGTGCCTCGATCTACGTCTTAACGAGGGGCGGCGGAATGTCTTCAGTTATCCCAGTGTCCACTCCCCGCCGCAGTTTGCTGTGCCAAATGCTGTATGTGAAATAAATGCAGAGGCCGATTGCGAGCCACACAAAAAAGCGGATCCAGGTAAGCACCGGCAGGCTGAGCATAAGTGACAAACACAACAACACGCCCACTATAGGAAACAGCGGAACCAGCGGAACACGAAAAGGTCGCGTCCGGCTGGGATCGGTTCGCCTCAAAATAACCACGCCGATGCAAACCAAAATAAATGCGAACAATGTTCCAATGTTCGTCAGGTCTGAGAGCGATCCGATGTCAGCCAGCATGGCCACGCCGCCGACGACAACTCCCGTCCAGATTGTTGTGACGTGGGGTGTGCGAAAGCGCGGATGAACTTTCGCAAAATATTTCGGAAGCAATCCGTCTCTCGCCATTGCCATGAAAATGCGCGGCTGCCCCAGTTGAAACACCAGCAGGACAGAAGTCATTCCAGCAAGCGCCCCAGCGCTGACTAACGCCTGGGCCCATCGTTTACTGGCGAAGGCCGTCGCTGCAGCCGCCGGATCACCCAGGTAAACGGAATATTTTTTAATTCCGGTCAAAGTCATTCCCATCAGCACATAGAGCAGTGTGCAAATGATCAGACTGGCCATGATGCCAATCGGCATATCGCGTTTCGGATTTCGCGTTTCCTCGGCGGTCGTCGAAACGGCGTCGAAACCGATGAACGCGAAAAAGATGATGGCCGCGCCACTCATCACGCCGGCAAAGCCGTTCGGCACATACGGATGCCAGTTTGTGGGATGCACCATGAATGCTCCGAACGAAATGAAGAAGAGAACCACGGAAACTTTCAAAATCACAATCCAGGCGTTCGCCTTCGCACTCTCGCGGATTCCGTAAATCAAGATCACCGTCACCAGTGCAACAATCACCAGTGCCGGCAGATTCAGCGCAATCGGATGACCAGCGATGACAGGTAAGTTTGTGGAAGAAAAATCGTTCAGCGCGTCGCCGCCATTCTTGATCATGTCGCTGGCCGTGCGGTAATCGGTCACCGTCCACAGAGGAAACTTCAATCCGAAAAGGCTACCGCAAAGTTTGACGAAGTAGCCCGACCACCCAACTGCGACCGCCATGTTGCCCACGGCGTATTCTAGAATCAGATCCCATCCGATAATCCAGGCGACAAGCTCGCCGAGCGTTGCGTACGAATACGTGTATGCGGAACCCGACACGGGAATCATGGAGGCAAGTTCGGCGTAAGAAACGGCTGCGAATCCACACGCCAAAGCAGCTACAAACAGCGAAATGGTAATTGCCGGGCCGGCGCCAGATCTGCCCAGAACCAGATCCCCTCCCGAAAGCCATGACTGGATGAAATTGAGAACAGGCGTCTCCAATCGCGTAGGGAACGTCTGACCGGAGATCGCGGTACCGATCAGCGCAAAAATCCCTGTGCCGATAATGGCACCGATTCCGATACAGGTAAGATGAAAAGGCCCCAGCGCACGTTTTAGCTGCCGCTCGGGCGCCGCGGCTTCCGCGATCAAACGGTCGGGACTTTTTGTTCTTAGAAGTTGAGACGCCACGTCGTCTTTGCTTTTACGGTCAGACCAGAAGTTGCGTATCGTCGCATTAGCCAGGGTGTAGGGTCAATCTTATGTTTCGACGTTTGCTGTTGGATTTCCTAAGGTCACAACATGCCGGATGAACTGGAAAAATTTGTCCTGGGCGATACTGCGATCTCCGCGATGGAACAAGCATCATCGAATCGTCGGGGGTTTTTCGGCCGTCGCAAAATTGAGCGTCCGCCGATTACACACTGTGAGAATTGTGGAGCGCAACTGGAAGGACATTGGTGCGGGAAATGCGGCCAACCTGCGATCGATTACCGGCGCTCCTTTCGGCACGTCATTGCCGATCTACTCAACGAATTTCTGAACTGGGACTCGAAGTTTTTCGCGACGATCGTGCTCCTGTTGGTTCGCCCGTGGAAATTGACCAACGACTTTCTCGCCGGGCATCGCGTGCGTTATGTGCATCCGCTGCGACTTTATCTCCTCGCAAGCATCTTATTCTTTTTCGCGGCAAGTTACGGCATCAAGTCGGCGCATCTCCAGCCGATTGACCTTTCACCTGGCACTATCGCGGAGATTCGCAGCGAACTGGAAAAAGAAAACGTTCCACCGGAAGTTCGAGAGAAAATTGAGCAGGCTCTCGGCGGAAAGCCGGTCGCGCCCGAAAAACGCGCTGCTTTAGAGGAGCAGTTGAAGAACGAAAACCTGCCGAAAGAAGCCCGCGACGCAATTCAACAACGGCTGGAATACGGCGAGCCATCTCCGATGAATGCCCGCACGAAACTGGAAGACACCATAAAAACTTTAACGCCCGACGTGCGAGCGAAAGTTGAAGAATCGCTCAAAAAAGCGCAGAACAAGGCAGTAATTTTTGAAGCCGACAAGGACGAAAAACCTAACGACATGCCCAAATGGCTCGAAAAACGAGCGCGCGAAAAATTTGGGGAACACGGGACCAACATCCAACTCTTTCTCGTAACGCTGGTGAGTAATCTTCCTTACATGATGCTCGCCTGTATTCCACTTTTCGCGTGCGTCCTGAAGCTTCTCTACATTCGCCGCCGCGTCTTCTACATCGATCATCTGGTTTACGCGCTGCACATCCACACGTTCGCCTATGTCGGAATCGTGCTGATTGTGCTTACAACAATCGGGCTCAACAGCACAGCCTTAGGTCCGGTTGCAGGCTGGATTATCGCGCTCCTCTGGGTCGCGTTCATAGTGCAGATTTTCCTGTCAATCCGTCGCGTTTATCGGCAAGGCTGGTTCTTCAGTATTTTCAAATTCTTTTTTGGCGGATTTATCTATTTAATAGTCTTCGTAGCTGCGCTCGCTTTGACCTTCTTCATCACTGTGATCATGCCATGAGAAAAATAATTTGCGCCGCAATCACCCTGGCCGGTTTTTCTGCCACAGCGTTTCCCGCCGACCGGCAGATCGCTTTCGAACGAAAGGACGCCGTTTATATCGCCAACCTTGATGGAACAAGCGAGAAAAAGATCGCCGATGGAATTTTCCCGGCGATCTCGCCTGATGGAACTCGCGTCGCATTTAACACTACCGAAAAAACGAGCGACACGACTTACGTGCGTCACATGGCCGTGGTAGACGTCGCGACGGGTAAGGTAACAGTCTTTAAGGATGTCCCGAGCGGGAATTCGTATTACCCGAGCTGGACGGCTGACGGGACACAAATCCTCTTCACTACGCGCCCGCACGAAGTCTGGGATCTCGTGGCTGTTAATTCAGATGGGACGAATTTCCATGTGCTGAAGCCCGGCGCTCAGAATGAAGTGACGCGATACTCGCCGGTCTGGGCACGAGACGGCCAATCATTTTTTTGCGAGGATATGACGAACATCTATCAAATCGGACTCGACGGCGCGGTTCGCGGAGAATGGAAGATCAGTAAGATCATTCCGAAAGGCGACATGAGCGGCGACGGCCGGATCGACGTCTCTCCAGACGGCAAGCGATTGCTCTTGAGCATCGACATGGGCGAAGAATCCGGCCGCAAAGACTGGGACGGGCCGTTGCCGGCGCTTTGGGCGTTTGACCTTCAGTCGCAGAAAGCCACCAGGCTAACGCCAAAAAAACTTTTCGGCTGGGACGGCGTTTGGATCGACAACGACAATATTCTTTTTCTTAGCCGCGCGCCTGGCGAAAAGGAAGACTCAATTTATCGAATGTCTATTGACGGAAAGAATTTGAAACGCCTGATCAAAAACGCCCGTTTTCCATCTGTCAGCGCGCCTGAACAAAAATGAAGCGAATTACGTTTTTGCTGGTTGGTTGCATCGCCTCTTGCGCGTTTACCGATGCAGCACAGCGCAAAATCGCATACGAACATCGCGAAAACATCTTCGTCGCCGACACCGATGGCACGCACCAGAAGAAGATTGCCACCGGCGCATTGCCTGAAATTTCGCCGGACGGCACGCGCGTCGCATTCAACACCGAGGCCGACGCAAAGACGCGACCCGGTCCCGAACGCCACATTGCAGTCGCCGATGTCGCCAGCGGCAAAGTGACGGTTCTAAAAGATATTCCGAGCGACAACTGTTTCGGTCCGGTCTGGTCGCCGGATGGGACCAAACTCGCCTTCTCGATCATGGCAGACAAGGATTGGCAACTCGGCATGGTGAACGCGGATGGATCCGGTTTTCGTTTTGTGAAAAATGCCGCCCTAAAGAGTGACGCTTTCGGCGCACCGGAATGGGCCCGCGACGGCAAATCAATTTTCTGTCACGATCTCGACAACATTTACCAGATCGATTTGGACGGAAACGTTCTTAAAAAATGGGAACTCTCGAAAATTCTGACTGATGCAAGTATGAACGGCGGTGACCGACTTAGTGTTTCGCCGGACGGCAAGACGCTGCTGATGGATGTTGATTGCGGGGCCGAACACGAGCGCAAAAATTGGGACGGCCCGCAGCCGGCGATCGAAAAATTCGACCTTGCCAGCGAAAAAGCGGTCCGCATTACCGGCAAGGATGATTTTGTTTGGGAGCCGTTCTGGCTGAGCAACGACGAATTCCTTTGTATTATGCAAAAGGAAAATGAAAACGACGCGTCGATTTATCGAATGTCGTTGGATGGAAAGACTGTGAAGCTGCTCGTGAAACACGCGCGCACTCCAAGCGCGAGCGCACCCTGATCGCGACTCAAACCAGAAGCAGTCGCGCCGCCGCCAGCGCCTCTGCGATCTTGCTTGGGTCTTTGCCAGCGCCTTGGGCATTCTCCGGTCGTCCGCCGCCCTTACCCCCAATAAGGGGCGCGATCTTCTGTATCAATGCGTTCGCCTGAAACTTCGAGGTGAGGTTTTTCGGAACGGAAGCGATCAAAGCAACGTTGCCGTCTTTTGCACTCGCGAGAAAAATCGGACCGCTGAATTTCGTTTTCAACACATCGGCCACCGCCTGTAGCAGCTTGTTGTCACCGTTTTGAACTTCAGCGACGCAGAAATCTTCTCCCCCGTGCGATGCTTCCAGTTCGTTAGCGATTTGAGCGGCCCGGCTTCTCAGGTCCGCTTCTGCCGTCTTGGCACTCTGTTTTTCCCAATCGCGAACTTCAACCTCGACTCTTTCGAGATGCACCGTTCGCGCGTCGACCTGCTGCAGCATATCAGAAGTTGTTGCGTCGTTTTGAAAAGCAGGGAGTGGCGCAATATCGGGTTTCTTCCGCGCCAGGGCTTCAAACTTCCCCTGCTGACGCGCGGCTTCATGTTTCGCCCATGACCGAGCCGCTTCACCGGAAACGGCTTCGATGCGCCGAATTCCAGCCGCTATCGCCTCTTCCTTTACAATCCGAAACGGCCCGATCTCACCGGTCGATCTCACGTGCGTGCCACCGCACAGCTCCATCGAGTAGCCGTTGAGCGCCCGAGGAGTGCCGCCGATTTGCAAGACGCGGACCGAGTCGCCGTATTTTTCTCCGAAGAATTGGATGATGTCGGTTCGCTTCCTCGCTTCAGCGTAAAGAATTTCGGTCCACGAAACTGGAGCATTCTCAGCGATCTTCTCATTCACCAATTTTTCCACAGCACGCACTTGCTGCTTTGTGAGTGGCGCGCTTGAAAAATCAAACGTCAGCTTGTCCGGTCCGACGTAGCTTCCCTTTTGCGAAGCGTCACGTGAGACCACTTCGTGCAACGCCCAATGGAGTAGATGCGTCACAGTGTGGTGCCCCTGAATCGCGCGGCGCCGATCTGCGTCAACCGAAATGCGCACCGCTTCGCCAGGTTCTGGTGCTCGGCCCTCCAGAAGTGCGGCACGATGAACAAACACGTCGCCGCGCTTCTGCGTATCAATCACACGCAACTGACCGACTTCCGTTCGGTCGTGTCCTGGCACGTGAAGCAATCCACGATCCCCGACTTGTCCGCCCATCTCCGCGTAAAAGGGGGTTTGATCGAGCACGATATTGAGTTCGTCAGGCTTTTTGCCCGGCAGCACCGTTTCGACAACTGATTCGGTTTCCAAAAAATCGTAGCCAAGAAATTTCGTTGGCTCGGCTTTTAATTCATCCTCTTCGACACTGATTTTTTCCTTTTTCTGTCCCTTACGAGCGCGCTCACGTTGGTGCTCCATCAACTTTTCAAATCCGGGAACATCGACTGCGAGCCCGCGTTCGCGTGCCATCAATTCGGTGAGATCCAGAGGAAAGCCTTGTTCATCATACAGGCGAAATGCAAACGCCCCTGAAATTGCCGACACGCCACGTGCGACTTCGCGCTCGAAAAGGTCAATGCCTTTATCGAGTGTTTTGTTAAAGGCTTCTTCCTCGCGCCGAATTACGTCTTTAATTGTTTTTTGTTTTGCGTGGAGTTCAGGGAAGACGTCGCCCATGGTCTTGGTAACGACATCGGCCAACTTGAAGAAGAACGGCTCATGGAAGCCTAACGAACGCCCGTAGCGAACAGCGCGGCGAAGGATCCGGCGTAGAACATAACCGCGACCCTCGTTTGAGGGAATGATTCCATCGGCGATCGCAAGGCCCAGAGCGCGGATGTGATCGGCAATCACACGAAACGCGATGTCGATCTTTTCTTGTTCTGTTTCAGCGGCGATTCCCTGCGTCGGCAATGTCGAACCGTATTTTTTACCGCTCAATTTTTCGAGCTCATTAAAGACTGGGCGAAAAACGTCCGTTCCGTAATTCGAGATTGTTCCGGAGAAATCAGTGAGATTTGTTGTGCCTTCAATAATCGCGCTGACGCGCTCGAACCCCATTCCAGTATCAACGTGACGTTGAGGCAGAGCCGTAAACTTTCCGTCTGGATTCGCGTTGAACTGAATGAAAACAAGGTTCCAAATCTCGATGCAACGCGGATCATTCTTGTTCACGAGTGTCCCACGGGTATCGCCGCCCGGGGTAAGATCGATATGGACCTCCGAGCACGGCCCGCACGGACCGGTGTCGCCCATCATCCAGAAATTATCGGCCTTGCCACCGTCAAGAACATGAATCTTGGGATCGAGATCGGCTTCGCGGAATAAATGCGCCCAGTGATCGTACGCTTCCTGGTCAAATTCACTCGGTTCGCCAGCACCGGGCCTGTAAACCGTCGCATAAAGCCGCTGGGGCGGAAATTTCCAGCGTTCGACCAATAATTCCCAAGCCCATTCGATTGCTTCCTTTTTGAAATAATCACCAAAGCTCCAGTTGCCGAGCATCTCGAAAAATGTGTGGTGATAGGTGTCGAGTCCGACATCTTCGAGATCGTTATGTTTGCCGCCTGCGCGGATGCACTTTTGCGTATCGACCACGCGCGGCGGGATCCAGGTCGGCTTTTGCTGGCCAAGAAAAATCGGCACGAACTGATTCATGCCGGCATTCGTAAAAAGCAGATTCGGTGCGCCTGGTAACAGCGACGACGAAGGCACAATCGTGTGCTGTTTCTCGCGAAAGAAATCGAGAAATGACTGTCTGATTTGCGCCGAAGTCATCGTAACCACCGATCAGGACGAATAAACACGAATTTCAGGAAAGCTGAAACCGCAACTCGGGATCCGCGCCGAGAGACCGCTCTGCTCCGTTCTACTCTTTTTCTTCGTCGAGCCTGGCTTTGACCGCTGACTCAATTTCTTCGTAGAGCTGCTTGTCGTTTTTGAGAACTTCTTTTGCAGCGTCGCGGCCCTGGGCTAGTTGTGTGCCCTTGTAGCTCAGCCAGGAACCCCGCTTTTCGATGACCTGTTTCTCCAACGCGAGATCGAGCAGTGCGCCAGTCGACGAGATTCCTTCATTATACATGATGTCGAACTCGGCTTCCGTGAACGGCGGCGCGACCTTGTTCTTCACAATTTTGACGCGGGTCCGATTTCCAGTAACAACGCCGTCGGTCTGCTTGATTGCGCCGATGCGTCGAATGTCGACGCGCACACTGGCGTAAAACTTCAGCGCTTTTCCACCGGGAGTCGTCTCCGGGTTCCCGAACATGACACCGATCTTCTCTCGGATCTGATTCGTGAAAATGCAGCAGGTCCGCGCTTTTGAAATAAGCGAGGTGAGTTTTCGCAGCGCGGCGCTCATCAAACGTGCTTGTGCGCCTACTGTCGCGTCACCGATCTCGCCCTCCAGCTCCGCTCGGGTGACGAGCGCGGCCACGGAATCCACCACAATGACATCCAGCGCGTTGGAGCGGATCAGCGTTTCGCAAATTCGCAGCGCTTCCTCGCCCGAGCTTGGCTGAGAAACCAGCAGATCGTCCAGATCCACGCCCAGTCGCTTTGCGTACGCGGGATCGAGCGCATGTTCAACGTCAATAAAAGCGGCCAGGCCGCCACGTTTTTGCGCTTGCGCAATCACTGTCAATGTCAGCGTGGTCTTGCCGGAAGACTCGGGGCCGAACACTTCGACGATTCTGCCTCTCGGAAATCCCCCAACGCCGAGTGCGCGATCGATTAGAATGTTGCCCGTAGGGATGACATCGATCTCGACGATTTTCTCGTCCCCCAGACGCATGATCGCGCCTTCGCCGTAATCTTTTGCGATCTGCTGAATCGCCAAATCGAGATTCTTATTTCGCGCCGCAGTGACTTTATCTTCGCTGGTCTTTTGCTCCGTTTTCGCCGCCATATGAAGAGACTGTAAGTACGACGCGTGCGCCGATTCGCCAAGCAGAAAAGATTCGTCGAAATCAAAAGGCCGCGAACTTTCGGTTCGCCTAACCAAGCGGGTGAGACAAAATTACACTGTACCCAGTGCCTTGACAGCGCAGCGATCAAGCGGTTACGAGTCGCATCGTGAGCCAACTGAGTGAAAGCCGCCGCGAGCTCGATACGCTGGTGATCAACGTCGAACTCACGCTGGCCAGCATTATTCAAGGCGTGGCACTTTTTTTCTTAACGGACAATGCTCGCGTGGTTTTTACGACGCGACATTGGGCTTCGCTTCCTTATGTTGCCGCGGGGTTGTGTGTGATCTTTATCTTTTGGTCACGATCGATCATACACACGCTCACATTGATTCGTTGGCCGATGGAGTTTGGGCATAACTTTTTCTACATCGGTTGCGCACTAGGCGAAGCGATTCTCTTTAGCCGGCTCGACGATCCTCTGGCGTGGTTCCAGCTAAGCGCCACTTACGCGGCCGTGGTGTGGCTGCTTTTCATCTATGATATGCGATTGATTAACGCCCGCGTCGCAGAATCCCACAACGACGCCGACCGGGCCCTTTACTCTCGCGCCAGAGCTGATCAACTACGTAACATTTACGTGCTCGTTCCTTTGCTTTTTTTCATCAATCTGGGCTGCGCGCTCGCCATTTGGATCTGGCCTGACCTGTTCATTGTTCGTGGCGGCCACATTTGGTTGATCAGCGCTCAACTCGTTTCGTTTGTCGCTTATCTCACGTACATCGGCCGCCACTTTAGTAAGATAGCGCAACTTCTCCTGCAGAGCCGGCAGGCGAATTAACAGCGATCGGTCGAACCCGAATTACTCCAGCACGCGCAAGCTGCTACCGTTCTCGTCGACTATGAATGTACAGGATGACAAACGCGATCCCGACCAGGGGCCGAAGAATTTTTTGCAATAAGCCCAGCGTAAAACCCAAAAGATCAAAACCGCGGGCTTGCTGGATCTCCGTTAGTTTTTGTAAGAGCGCTTGAGGATCTTGTGTCGTCGTTAATTCATTGAAGTAATGCTGCAGCGTCGACCATTCCGAGACGAGCGCGATCGCGAGCACAAACGCAAACCACAGGGACGCAATAAAAACGCCGCGCCACAACGGCCGTTGAGACCATGGAAGTTCGCGTCCGCTGTGTGCCAGATTTCGACTTTCGCGCAATGAGTCGACGACTCCTGCATTCTCAAGGACGGCAAACTGCTGCCAAAAAAGCACATTGATGAAAAAGCGGCTGAACATCCAAACCTGTAGGGCAAGCAAAACGAGAGAGAGAAAGACGACTGACAAGACTACGACCACTGAAGACGCGGCAGGTACGGAAACGAGCATGGCCGCGATGAACAAAGCGAATAGGATCAGGAAGAAGAAAACCGCACGTACAAGAATGCCTAGCGCCGCGACCCGTGGCCAAAACCGCACAGCTTCATTGAGCGCACTGAAAAATCCTATACGGCGCCCCGCCGCCATTTCAGCGGTGAGGATTTGGATCCCAGCCACGTAAATGGGCCACATGGCCAACGAGAAGATAAACATCAAAAAAGCAAAGGCCCCCACAGCAAGAACGCGTAGATCGGCCTCCGACGCCTGCACGCCTTGTGTCCACATGGCGGCTAACTGGCTGCACACTGAAGGCAAGACTACGAGAAGCGTAAGAGAGAGGAATTGAAGAAAGCCTCTCGCATATATCCGAAACGTTTCGGCTAAAATCTGACCGAAACCACGAGAAGGTAGCGCCGGTGGAGCGTGTGGTGAGTTTGTCAATTCGATCTGCCGCGGAGCGCCGGCGGTGGCGGGCGGTTCTAATTCGAATAGCCCGGGTATCTTCGCTGCCAAAGTCCAAAGCCCGGCATCCGCACGGCGTGCTTCGTTTGCAGGAAGCACCCGGCCTTCCGCTTTCCATTCCCGAAGTGTGTCGATGTTGGCAGGCCCGTATTCTCTGCCATCAACACGCACGATCCATTCTTCGGTCACTTCTTGATCATCCCGTGTCATGCGTTCAGAATCCATTATAGGTTTTTACGATGAAACTGCTGCTCATCGACGGTCACTATTACGTTTATCGTTCGTTTTTCGCTATTCCTAATCTCTCTAATTCCAAGGGCGAACCGACCAATGCGATTTTTGGCTTCACAAAAACGTTGCGGCTCATGGTTAAACATCTGCAGCCGGACCTGGGCGCGGTTTTTTGGGACGAAGGAATGCCCGAGCGCCGGGTAAAACTCCAGCCCACCTATAAGGAAACACGCAAGGAAATGCCCAAGCCAATGGTCCCGCAGCTTGATTTCATCCAGAACCTGACGCCCTTGCTGGGTTTCAAAAATATTTCCCTGCCCAACACAGAGGCGGACGATTTGATGGGCTGTTATGCCATCGCCGCTTGTAAGCAACCCGGCATGGAAGTTGTCCTCGCTACCAACGACAAGGATCTATATCAACTCGTTGGTCCCTGCGTAAAAGTTTATACCACAGCGAAAGCGGACCTTGCCTCGCCAAAAGACGCGTTTGCCTTGCTAAGCGAGGGTCAGGTTACCGCAAAATGGCAGGTTTCACCGAATCTGATCGGCGACGTGCTAGCGTTGGCTGGCGATTCGGTCGACAACATCCCCGGCGTTGGATTGGGTCGCAAGAGCGCTGCCGCCCTAATTCGTGAATTCGGCGGACTCGAGACATTGCTAGCCAACCTTGACAAAGTGAAAAGCGCGCGAACTCGGGAGAAGCTCGCTAATTCTCGCAATCAAATTTTGGACAATCGAAAAATGGTCGATCTGGATTGCGATTTGGAATTGCCGGTGCCAATCAACCAGCTCCGGATCGAACCCGATTATCCCAACCTGATCCGCGCCTTGGAGCAATGTGAATTTAAATCGTTGCTTCAGGAAGTTCGCGATGATGCAGCGCGAATCAAAGGCGATGCCCAGAGGAATCTTTTGTAGGACGCGGAGATAACATGTCTTCCGTAATTATCTGACGTCCATTAACTAACGCTCAGACACGGATTTTTCGTAAAAAACTTGAACGTGCAGCGCTACGAACTGTCAAACTCAACAGGTTAAGGCGATTCGGGCGGTTGCACGTTTTTCTTATATTCGTTGTTTCTCCTTAGCGTGCGCTGCCCGAATCTTTTTTTTTCAATTTGAGGTGTTCTGCTGGGGCTTTCCGGTCGTATCGCGATTTGCAGTTTCGTCTCTATGACACGCTTAGGGACAGGTCCGCTTGATAGACGTGTTCTGATTTCACGTTTATCGTTCTTGGCTCGTTGGGAAACTCTTTGATTCCGAACGACCTCATTTCCTCAGGCAAGTTAAGCAGATTTCGATGAAGCCAGACCGTTACGATCCTATTGCCGCAGCTCTTAAAGAAGATATCGGCCACGGCGATATCACGACTGACTTCTTCGTACCCGAACCGCTTCACGCAACGGGCCGCATTACCGCACGTGAAAATGCCGTCGTCGCCGGGACAGGAGTGGCAGCGGAAGTGTTTCGGCAGGTCGATCCTGCCATAGACATCCAGATTATTTGCCGCGATGGCGGTGAAGTGGTTGCCGGCGACGTCATTATCGCAGTGCGCGGTCTGGCCCGTTCGATCCTGAAGGCCGAACGCGTCGCATTGAACTTTTTGCAACGCCTCTGCGGCATTGCGACGCTAACGCGGCAATTTGTGGATGCCATCGGAAACCACCGAGCCAAGATTCTGGACACGCGCAAGACCTCCCCGGGCCTACGCGCATTGGAGAAGGCTGCAGTCGTGGCCGGCGGCGGCGTGAACCATCGCTTCGGCTTGTACGATATGGTGCTCGTAAAAGACAATCATCTGGCCACTTTCGGTGGGCTTTCCAGATTCGCCGATCGAATTCAGCAGCTTCGTAAAGAACGACCAAACATTCGCATCGAAGTGGAAGCTGATGATCTTGAGCAAGCGCGCGCTTTTACTGAAGTTGACGGCATAGACGTCATTCTTCTCGACAACATGGCGCCTGCCCAGATGCGAGAGGCTATCGCCCTGAGGAGGGGCAATATTCAGTTTGAAGCGAGTGGCGGCGTCACGCTGAAAAATGTGAAGCGTATCGCAGCAACGGGAGTCGACTACATCTCCATCGGCGCCCTAACGAATGCCGCCCGGGCAATCGATATTGCCCTGGAAATGACCCAGGTGCCCGGCTGAGAGTGGAAATGCGAGACCGGTTGGTCGCCGAAGAATTGCAGGCCGGTATCGGCGATTCCCTGATCGGCCGCGAGATCATCGTCCTCGAGCAGACGGGCTCCACAAATGATGCGGTTTTGCAGGTTGCGAAAACAAATCCGAGAGCTGGTGTGGTTGTCTTCGCCGAACATCAAACGGCCGGGCGTGGTCAGCGCGGTAATCAATGGGAATCGGCAGCAGGCAAGGGACTTTGGTTCTCGATTCTTTTGCGACCGGAGATCGACCTTGCGAGTTCACCGAGATTAACTGTCTGGGCGGCAGAAGCCATTTCCGTTGCAATCCAAAACGAATTTTCTCTCACGCCGACGATTAAGTTTCCAAACGACGTGCTAATTGATGATCGCAAGGTCGCCGGCGTCCTGGTGGAGATGCGAGCACAGGCGAAGGCGGCGCATCTGGCTATCGCAGGTATTGGAGTGAATGTGAATCAATCGGCTTTTCCGAAGGAACTCCAAGACAAAGCAATTTCGTTAGCGATGGTCCTTGGTAGACAAATCGATCGCCAAAACTTTGCCATCGCTCTCTTGCGGGAGTTAGACCGGACTTACCGCAAAAAGTTCGCCATCGCGGGACTTTAGCCCGGGCGACGTCGAGGTTGGCTCACTCGCCTTCTGCGTGCCGCGCCAGCCAAACGCGATAGATATGGGGCGAAATCTCCGATGGCTTGATCTCGCTGCGTCCGCCCCAGAAAACGTTCGTGTACGAGATCGGGATACCGCTGGAGCAAAGATGCTGATCGATGGCTGCTTTATGGTCGAGCAGTCGTTGTTTATCGGTGCCGTGCGCGACGGCCATAATGTTGACGTTCTTGAATTCGGGGCCGGCTTCGCGCCAGTAGCAATGCGTCAGGATGTGGTGACGACCGACTTCGCCGCCTGCTTCAATTTCACGACCGTGCGGCACCGCCCAATGAAACAGCGCGTTGAATCGGGTGACCCGCACGCCCCCTGCTGACGGCTTGACGTGCTCCAGGAAGGTTGAAAAACGCCCGATGATTTTTCGCGCATTCAATTCTTCCGCCACGCGAAAAAATTCTTCTACCGGTACGGCGGCTTCATTGGCACGTGCAACCCACGGCGACGGCGTAATCTCTTCCGGACTAAATTCGCGCTTCAGAGCGAGGAGAACATTCCATTCACGCTCACTCAAATTGACGATCTGCACGGGAATCATTTTTGCCGGCTGATCCGCCTTGCTGCCTGGCTCAATGGTTTTTCGGCGAACATGCCCCACTCCCAGAGTAAAAATTCCTTTTGCCGGCATGACGCGAAAACGCTCCGCGCCGACCTTTTTGGCCAGCAACCCGCAATGCGCTTCGAGAGAAAATCCGTGGGGAACCTTTACGGTAGTCCAAAGTTTGTAGTCAGATCCGGCGGTAACGGTGTCTGTGGAACGCAACACAACGTGCCCCGAAAAAGGGTCCTGCCGAAACATCCAGTCGAAAGCGGCGTCGATTTTGTCCTCGGGAACTTTCCACGCCACCAGAGCGCCCTCGGCCAGGTTGGTCGCCAGCAATGTTTGCCGGACGCGCCGTATCGTTCCGGCCCGCAACATCGCGCCGATCCGCGCTAACACGACATCCACACCTACACCTGACCGGTTTGCAATCTCCTCAAACGGCTCGCGAACGAATCCTTCGATTTTATCCTCAGAAATTGCGAGAATCCTCGCATTGATTGGATCGTCATGCTCGATCGGCAGCATGCCAACTGTTGCCCCGATGGCACGACTTTGTCCAACTGGTCCAACAACAACGCATGTGTTGTTCATGCGGCGCCCAGGCGTGTGGTGCTCACATTGCCGCTAGACCGCACACGTAAGCACGGCCGCAAAATGGCATGAGGTGCCCACAAGCACGAAAAGGTGCCAGACAAAATGCGCGTAGCGCAATCGCTCATTCGCAAAAAACAAAGTTCCCGCAGTGTACGCAATGCCGCCGGCGATCAACCACAGCACTGCCGACCACGGAATCGCCAAAGCCAGTGGACGTATAAACATGAGCCCAAGCCAACCAGTCCCGAGGTAGAGAGTCATCGCAAGCTTCCGGTGACGCAGCACGCCCCGTGTTGCTTTCATAAAGACGCCGAAAAGCGCGAGACCCCAGACGATGCAAAGCATGGTTATGCCACCAGTAGCGCGCAGCGGACCGAGCGCGAACGGCGTGTATGTTCCCGCGATCAGCAGAAAAATCGCTGAATGGTCCAGCGTTTGAAGAAAACGTTTCGCGCGCGTGCGCGGCCAGGCGTGGTAGAGCATCGATCCCAGATACAATAGCAACATGGTTGCGGTGAAAATGATTGTGCCGATTAGAAATGAGATGGTGCCATGGCGAAACGCTGCCAGTAGCAGAATCGGCGTGCCGATCATTGCTCCTACAAGCCCTATCCCGTGGCTGATACTATTCGCCAATTCCTCGCCAGTTGATTGCGTCCACCTCGGTAAGGCCAGGCACTCGTCAACGACATTCATCGCCCTGTGTCATGCAAGGCGCATCGAACGATTTTGCCAAGCAAAAATGACGACTTGGTATTCGACGTTGGACACTGGACGTTTGGGTTTCTAATGATCAAAGCGATTTTTTTCGATGCAGTTGGCACGTTGTTTTATTTGAACGGAACGGTCGGCCACCACTACGCGCTGGTGGGAAACGAGGTCGGGCTTACACTCGATGCGCTTCAGCTTGATCGGGCGTTTTATTCAGCCTGGAAGAAGATGCCGGTCCGCGCCACTATTGATGGTCCGCGTCAAAACGATGACAAGGATTGGTGGCGAGAACTTGTCGATCTTGTCCTCGACCAGGTCGCGCCTTCATTGAGCGAATTCGATCGCGATAATTTTTTCGAAATCGCCTACGAACACTTCGCAGAACCCGGCGTCTGGGAACTTTACCCGGAAGTTCCCGGTGTCCTGGAGCAATTGCAGGCGAATTTTCAGCTCGCCGTAGTCTCAAATTTCGATGGGAGATTGCGCTTCATTCTACAGCACCTCGGTATCTCAAAGTTTTTCACGCACATTTTCATCTCAAGCGAGATTGGAGCGGACAAACCTGATCCGGAAATTTTCCGGCGCGCGTTAAAGTTAATTGGCCTCAAACCGAACGAGGTCCTTCACGTTGGTGACGATCCGGAACGGGATTGGGAAGCCGCCAGCGCCGCTGGTCTGTCGATCTTCAAATTGGATCGACTCAAGAATTCGCTACCCGACATGGTGAAGTGGGTCGGCCGGGACTAGAACCCGGAACCAAGATGAATCAAAAGTGGGCACGAAACGAAGCGTTTGCCTTAAATGAAGTGACTATGGTTCCCGCGCGTTTCAAGGGGCGTGCGCAGGCGGCGCGGCCAGGCCGACGAAGATCACAGCACCATCGCCACCAGGGTTGCAACAGAGGTCGATATCAAAATCAGGCTTCCAATTGTTGAGCGCCCAAATGTTGCCAGCCTGGTCGATCACTACATTCGTTAGGCGCATCAATGGCGCGAAGCTGGGACCGCCTAGTGCTGGTGGTAGACCGTACAACGGGTCTCCGTTGTGCAGCAAAACCTGCTGGCCGGCGCTGGGTACCGTGTAGCCGGTTGGCGG
>Ga0081455_10003461_pt1 | contig 18147 bp, 17 predicted proteins | sample TabmetS3T2R1_FD_70207 | JGI IMG/M metagenome (GOLD analysis project Ga0081455, IMG submission 70207) | Tabebuia heterophylla rhizosphere microbial communities from the University of Puerto Rico - S3T2R1 | ecosystem: Host-associated > Plants > Roots > Rhizosphere ...
TTCGAGGACCACGAGGTGCCGGCCGGGGCAAGCCGCACCATCGCTCGTGGCCAGGTCGTCCCCGTACAGGGGCTCGCGCAGGGAGGTCACACCGTTGTGCTGGCGTTCGACTTCGGCAACGGCGAGTTCGCCGGGTCGTTGACGATCGACCTCACCCTCGAGTAGCCCGACCGAAAGGCGAGCACCCTTCGACCCCCGCGACTCGAGCCCGCGCCGCGATCCGATCGAAGGCAATGTCTTCTTCGGTGGACTTGTACGGATACTTGGCGAGTAGCTCGTACTCGACCACTACCTTCGTCTTCTTGGCACCTCTTGCCTGCGGCACTTGAGCTTCCTGAGCCGACGATCGTCGGCAACCTCGATCTAACGTGTCGTAGTCGTTCATGCTCATTCCCTCTCGCAGTTCGTTAAGCGTCTCTGACGGGCTCGTAGGTGAGGTAGGCGACGTCGCCATCGATGGTCTCGGTGTCGACGAGGCGCAGCGCCTTGCTATCAGTGGTCTCACCGAAGAGGCGTTGACCATCCCCGAGTATGACCGGGTAGATCTTCAGCCGCAGCTCGTCGACGAGGTCGTTCTCCATCAGCGTGCGCACGAGCTGGAAGCTGGCGGGAACGAGGATGTCCCCGTCCAGCTTCTGTTTCAGCGTCGAGACGTCGTTCGCCGCGTCGCCCTTGAGTACCGTCGAGTTGTTCCAGTCGGGCTCATGGAGGGTCGAGGACACGACGTACTTGGGCATGCTGTTCAACCTGTCGGCCAACTCGCCGCTGCGGGATGGCCACCGCCGGGCGAACCACTCGTAGCTCCGCCGGCCCAGCAGCAGGGCCTCGGCCCTCAGGGCATCGTCGAGCGCAAGCTTGTTGACCACTGGACGATCCTTGATCAGGCCGACCCAGCCGCCGCGCTGGAAGCCCTCGTCGCCGGCCGGGTCCTGGATGACTCCGTCGAGTGAGACGTTGTCGCTCACGACGATCCTTCCCATCTCGGTTCTCCTTTCGGTGGTGTTGTCAGCTACCGTCACAACGGGCGGCGTGGGTCGCCTTCGCGCTCGGGCGCTCTGGGATCGTGCGCCAGCTCGGGCAGGTCCTCCCCGGGCTCTGGTGGTCGGGCACCCCGCGACCGCTTGATGACACCTATTCAGACTTACGGACGAGTTGCCAGTCTCAAGCTGAACGCGGTACGACGCACGATCGGCGCGAACCCGTTCCGCGTGGGGGCGGATGGTTCTTGCACCGTTCCTTCCGCTGGCGCGTTTCCGCAGGTCAGACGTGGCGGAGGCGGACGGGAATCGAACCCGCCAGGGACGCACGCGCCCCTCAACGGTTTTGAAGACCGCGGGGCCCACCAGGAACCCTGACGCCTCCGCCAGCGAGCATACGGGCTGGTGACGCCCCCAGCGTTGAGTACATCCGCTGTCACAGCTGAGCGGGATCCGGCATGAACTCCTGGAGCGAACATCGGGGAGGAGCCATGCGGAAGTCTGGGTGGGTCGTGGGTGGCATCGTCGGCCTGTTGTTGATCGGCTTCAGCGTGGTCGGCGCGCTCTCAGCGGCCGGTCAGTCGACGGCATCGACTGAAGGTGGCCTCGCACACACGATCTCCGTCTCGTCGTTCGCGACGATCAGCACCACACCAGACGAGGCGGTGATCACGTTCGGCATCCATACCGACAATCCCGACGGCGAAGCGGCGTTGAACGAGAACTCTCGGACCACGAACGTGGTGCTCGCAGCGATGAAGGCGCTGGGTATCACCGAGCGGGACATGGAGACGACGGATCTGCGTGTCGCCGCTCAGACCATCAACCGCGGCACGTCGGCGGAGACGACGATCTACAACGCATCCACCACGCTCGCCGTGACGATCCACGACTTCGATGTGATCGGCCGAGCGATCCACGACGGCGTTCAGGCGGGGGCCACACGTGTCAGCGGCGTCAGGTTCCAGGTCGGCGATCCCGCGGGGGCGAAGAAGCGGGCCCTGCAAGCGGCCGTGCAGAGCGCTCGAGCGAAGGCGGACGCTCTGGCCGAAGCGGCCGGCACCACCGTGACGGGCGTCGTGCAGATCCGGGAGCGAGGCTCAGGGGGGAACCCACGACCGTATTTCGAGAGCGCCCGGACGCTTGCATACGATCACGCCGCCGCCTTGCCCTCGGTCGTGCCGCCACACGACATCGAGACGCAGGTCGCGATCTCTGTGATCTGGAGCATCGGGTGAGCGCGTCGTCCGCCCAGGTCGAGCCCTCGTCCGGCTGAGGAGCGGAACGAGCTCCTTCCCGGGAAGGCTCAGTACCGATCGTTCAGCGTCGCACGCGGGTAAGCCTTTTGGCCGATGTGGCCCTACCACCTTTGACTGAGGATTCGGGGTTGGGGTTGTGTTCGAGTGGCGGCCGCCCCGAGCCGCCGGGAGGGAGTCACCCCGATGAGGAAGCGGCGATATCTCGTCGTCGTAGCAGTCGCGGCGATCACCGTCGCGATGCTCGGGACGGCGATGCCTGGAGCGAACGCGAGCGCGAAGCGCGTCGTGATCAAGCTCACCCGCAACACGATCGAGGCGCCGGAGAGCCCGAAGCATGCGGCGGCCGGTTCGGACGCGTGCACCGCACCGTCACCCGATCCAACCGGGATCGTGAAGACCTACGCGTACTACCACTGCTACACGGCCCAGGACATCCGCGCCGCGTACGGCGTCGACGGGGTCGACAACATGGGTGCCGGGCAGACGATCGTGCTGATGGACTCCTATGGCAGCCCGACGGCCGCCGAGGACCTGCAGGTCTTCCACGACACGTTCTTCCCGGGCCTGCCCGATCCGAACTTCGACGCGGTCTACCCGAACGGGTACCAGCCGTTCAAGAACCTGGGTAACGGGTGGTCCGGCTCGGCCGCCGCAGCTGGGTGGTCGGGTGAGGCGACGCTCGACATCGAGTGGTCCTACGCGATCGCGCCGCTGGCCCACATCGTGCTCGTGGGCGTCCCGCCGGCCGAGACCTACGGCGTCCAGGGACTCCCGAACCTGTTCAAGGCGATGCAGTGGGTGATCGACACGTACCCGGAGGGGACGATCATCTCCCAGAGCTTCGGCTTGGCCGAGCAGACGTTCAACGGCGCTGCCCCCGTGAAGCTGTCACAGTTCGACACGATCTACCAGGCGGCGGCGGAGAAGGGTGACACCGTGCTCGCGTCCTCCGGTGACAACGGGACGACCGGCACGAAGAAGGCGAAGAAGGGAGCCTTGAGCTACACGGTTCCGACGGCCGGATGGCCGGCATCGAGCCCGTGGGTGACCGCCGTCGGCGGCACCCAGCTCCAGTACGGGTGGACGTGGGATCCGACGTCGGATGTGCCGTTCCTGGCCGACGGGTCGAACAACCCCGACTACTTCGCGTTCACGACCGGCGGGAACACCGAGGCGGTATGGAACGAGAGCTGGCTGCCGGCCGCGACGGGTGGCAACCCCAGCGCGTACTACTCGAGGCCGTCCTTCCAGGATGGCGTCGCGTCCGTGATCGGGTCGAACCACCGCGGGAACCCGGACCTGTCGTGGAACGCGGCGGTCAACGGTGGCGTGCTCGTGTGGATCACCGCCTTCCCCACGTACCAGCGTCCGGGCTGGCACGTCTACGGGGGGACGAGCGCGTCTTCACCGCAGGTGGCCGGCTTGATCGCACTGGCGAACGAGCAGCAAGCCGACGACGGCCAAGCGCCGGTCGGGTACTTGAACCCGCTCCTGTATCAGGTGGGCAGCGGCGCGGCGTTCCGCGACATCGTGCCCGTCACGCAGGGCACGGCCGCGAGCGGCGTGATGGAAGACAACACGCTGTGGGAGTACGAGGCCGATGGCAGCGTGGCTCCCGGACCGGTCGCGGGCAACCCGACCCTGTCGGGTTGGGACATGACGACCGGCTTCGGCTCACCGAACGCATCCGCGTTCATCGCCGCGATCCGAGCGGCGGCCAACGCGTAGCGAGATCGGAGCCCGCCCCGGAGCGCCTCGACGCGCGCTCCGGGGCGGTGCCTCGCTCCACCTTGTGACCTGCCGATCCTGGAGAGCCGGCGCTTCCCGGTTCGGTCGTTGTCCCACTAGTCCATCATGGACTAGTGTGATGCCTCGGTTCGGACAGGACAGGGAGGGATCGTGGCATCGTCGAAGGTGGAGGTCGTCGTGCTGGGGCTGTTGGCCGAGGAGCCGCTGTACGGCTACGACCTGCTCGAACGGTTCCGTGCGCGGAGCCTCGGGTCGTGGGTGGAGGTCAGCAAGGCCTCGGTCTACCAGGTGCTCAAGCGACTCGAACGCGACGGGTTGATCTCGGGGAAGTCGCAGGAGGGCACCGACGGGCCGGATCGACGCGTGTTCCGGATCGCCAGGGCGGGCCGGGAACGACTGCGCCGGTCGCTCATGGAACGCGCCGCGGCTGGGGGTCCCTACGAGACCGAAGCCGGCGTGGCGCTCGGGTTCGCGCACTTGCTCTCCGCCGCCGATGCGCGCAGAGCGGTAGACGCCCGCGAACGGATCGTGAAGGACGCAGTCAGCGACCTCGATGCCGAGCTGGCCCGAACGGCATCCGCGCGGGGCGCGGCGCAGGACATCTCCGACACGATGCTGCAGCGGCAACGTGCGCTCGCGACCGCGGAGCTCGCGTGGCTGCGGACCTTCCGGGCGGCGCTCGGTAAGGTTCGCCGGTAGCGGGGCGTTCATCGTGGCGTCGTCGACCCCCCGTACGATGGAGCGCACGATGCAAGCGGCGTTCTTCGATCTCGACAAGACGATCATCTCCCGGTCGTCGTCGCTCGCCCTGTCGCGACCGCTGTACCGCGCGGGCATGGTCTCGCGCGGGCAGCTCCTGCGCGGTGCGTACGCCCAGCTGGTCTACCTGCTCGTCGGTGCCGACGAGGACAAGATGGAGCGCTTGAAGGAGGGCATGCTCGCCCTGACGAAGGGATGGGATCGAACGCAGGTGGAGGAGCTCGTCCGCGACGTCTTGTTCGACGTCATCGATCCGTACGTGTACCAAGAGGCGCTCGACCTCATCGCCCTGCACCGATCGGAGGGCCGGCGCATCTACGTCGTGTCGTCCTCGCCCGAGGAGGTCGTGCGTCCGCTCGCGGCCCACTTCGGGGCGAGCGGCGTGATCGCGACTCGGGCGGAGGTCGATGACGAGGGCCGCTACACGGGCGAGCTGGCGTTCTACGCCTACGGCGACCAGAAGGCGGACGCGATCCGCGAGATCGCCGATCGCCTCGGGATGGACCTCGAGGGCAGCTACGCGTACAGCGACTCCATCACCGACCTCCCCATGCTCGAGGTGGTCGGGAACCCCGTGGCGGTCAACCCCGACAAGGACCTCCGGCGCGAGGCCGAGGAACGCGGTTGGCAGGTCCGCGACTTCCGCCGCCCGGTCCGGCTGCGCACGCGGATCGCGCAGGCGGTGCCGCCCACCAGGCCGTCGCTCGCGGCCGCGATCGGGGCCGCCGCCGCCGCGGCCGTGCTCGCCTGGGTGATCCTCCGGTCGCGCGTAGGACGAGATCGCGCCGGGTGATCAGCGGGAGCGCTCGGGCAGGGTCGACGCGCCCACGTGCTTGCCGAGCCACGCGCTCAGCGGTTCAGAGTCGCGCAGGAACGACACGATGCGATCCTTCGCGCGCTTCGTGCCGAGCCACGCCGCCGGGGGCCACGCCTTCCACGTGACGATCCCCTTGTAGCGGAGCAGCTCGATGCGAGGGTGGTCCTTCGCGTAGCCGCGGGGCGCGGTCTTGAGCTCGCCGTGCGCCATGACCTCGAGTTTGGCTTTCCGGGCATCCCGAACGACGCGTTCGAGCGCCTTCCCGGATCGATCGTCGTCGACCGCGCTCCGGTAGCGCTCGAGCTGGTCCGGCGCCATCTCCCACATGCCGGAACCGGCGGCGAGCCCTTCGGCGCTGAGCTGCACGTAGCCTTCGCCGATCATCGCTCCCATGTGGGTCTTGTACAGGGACTTGTCGGCACTGAAGCGGATGTCTCGGTACGGTCGGAAGATCCGCCCCTCGCCGAACTCCGGCTCGAGCTCGGCCAGCAGCTCCTCCATCGGCGCACGAACGGTCGTGTCGTACGTGTCCTTGTTCCGCAGCCAGTACGCCTTGGAGTTCTCGGCCTCGAGCCCGTCGAAGAACTCGAGTGCCTCCGCCTTCCAGCCTCCGAACGTCACGGGATCGCCTCCTGCGCGCGCTTCGTGGACCTCGAGCCTACGCCCGCCCGCCGACGTCGGGGGTCGCGCGTTGCGCCCCACCCACCCCGGGTGTACGGTCGCGAGTGGGTGCCGAGAGGTACCCGCGAGGGGAGCAGAACCCACGCGCGAGTCATGCCGCGGGAGGCATGCTCAGGCCCCGGGGGCCTCGCCGCCGGCGCCCGAGCACGTGCAGACGAGACGCTTGATACCTGCTTCCCTCGCATCTATGTCTGCGGGGCAACGGTCATACGACGCCTGGGACACCGACGAATTCGAAGTGCATCGCGTCGGGCACGGGGCTCCACCGTCCACCCCACGTGAATCCGTGCTTGACCATCGCGTGCACGAGCGCGGGTGGCTGGTGCGGAGGTGACCCATAGGGGTTGGTGATCGAGTTGATGTCGACGGCGGCGCCCCAACTGTGGTGGGAGATCGCGCCGAAGGGCGAGCGCATCACCATCCGGGCGTTGTAGCAGCCGGCGAAGTTCCGGATCGCTCCCGCGTGACCCGTCCGCCGGAGCTGGCGCATCGCGTCGATCAGGGCGGGGAACACAGCCTGGTTGCAGGTGAACCTCCCGAGCAGCGGGACGCGCCGAGTGCCGAGCCGCTGATGGACGAACGAGGGGTTCATCTTCAGGTACCCGGGTCGGCGTGGATCCGGATAGGCGGAGAACTCGCCGAAGCCCACCTTCATCAGCACCGGAGGCCAGACGGCGTCGCCCTGTCGCCGGAACTGCGCGTGGCCGGGTCGACGCACCCGGGGTGGGTACCCGGGACCGAGCAGCGGCGAGATCCGTCGGGCGAGCTGTCGTTCGGTGGGGTGACCGCCCATCTGCAGCAGCGCGAACCGATCGTGCTTGACGCCCATCGGGTGCCCGACGTCTCGTGCAACGAGCAGCTCGCTCCACGAGGCAACCTCGTCGGGCACGATCGCCCCGATCGTGACCCGGTCGCCGCCACGGAACACGACGCGGTCGCCGACGTGCAGCCGGCGGAGGGATGCGCTGGTCTCGCCCATCACGCCGAGCCCTGCCCGGAGCGCGTCGCCCACGACGTCGCGCCAACTGCCGGGCAGGAACGGCGCCATGTCGCGGGGGGCGGTGGCCATGACCTCGATCGGGATCCGGTACGGCGCCCGCAGGCGTTGCACGACCGTCCCGTCGGCGTGCGCGGAGCGAGTCATCCACAGGGTGTCGCCGGCCACCACGACGACCGCACGCACGCCTTCCAGGCGCCCGAGCTTTGGCGTGAGCCCGTTCGGGAGACCACCGGCGCGCCACATCAGGTAGGCCGGCGGGAGCCACGTGGATCCGGCGGGAGTGTCCGCAGCACTCGCGGACGAGGGTGCCAGGCCACCGATGCAGATCGCGAGTGCAGCGACCAGCAGGACGGTCGCGCGGATTCGGCGGTGCGGCGGCGATGCGGGCGGCACGGGCATGGACCTCCTGATCGCGGGCCGGAGGGCGGCCCGCTGATGCTACCGTCGACCGCTCGGCGACGGTGCCTTAGCCCAGCGCCGCCGGGTGCTCCAGCAGGTCGGCGAGGCGCTCGGCTCGGTCGGCCGCATCGCGTGGAGCTCCCGCGGACACGGATCGTGCGATCAACGCGAGCTCGCGTTCCACCGAAGGTCCGAGTCGCCCCGTGCGCGTGCGAACGAGCGGTTCGAGTCGCGCCACCGCGTGATCGAGCCGTGCCATCGCTGCCCGGAGAGGATGCCGTCGCGTCGTGTAGTCCTCGATCGAGATGACCTGTGCCATGTGGCTCACGATAGAGACCGGGTCTGACACGCTCGCGGACCCTCGCGACGCAACACCGCGGCCCCGGCGGACATCAAGGGTTCGGGTGTGGTCCGGAGGAGGAGCGATGAAGTTTCTCAGACCTATCATCACGACCGTGGGGGTGTGTCTCGTCCTGACGGTGGGTGCCATGCCGTCGAGGGCGGGCGGATCGATCATCCACTTCCCGCGCTGGGTCGTGGTGGGGAGAACCGTGACGGCCCACGGGCTGTTCGGTGCCGGGCAGCAGGCGTCCGTGAGCGAGGGCCCGTGGTTCGCCACGCTGGAGTCCGAACGAGAGGGCTTCGCTCCGATCCGACTCGGTGAAGTGCACGTCGATGCGGTCGAGGCCGGATGGCGAGCGACCGTCACGTTCGTCGTTCCCGACGTTCCGATCGGTTCCTACGAGGTCTGGGTCGCGAACGACCGTGGGGACGGCGTCGGCGACCTCGTCGGTGGATGGACCGTCATCGCGCACACGCCGACCGAGGGGAGGCTGCTGTCGCGCATGCTGAAGCTCACCACGCTGGATCGGTCCCACACGAACGCGATCGAGTCGCTCCGCGAACGCCGCGTCGAGCTCCGACGCGAGCTCGGAGTCGCCGACGACGTGATGCGGGCGCAGGGGAACCGGCTCGCGGCGTCAGATGCCACGGTGAACCGACTGCGGGCCCGGCTGGACGCGGCGGACCGACGACCGATCTGGCCGGTCGCCGTCGCCCTCCTCGGGGCCGGTGTCCTGGTGGTCGCGGCGTACGAGGTCGGGCGGCGAACCGGTTACGCGACGCGGACGCTCGTGACGGGGGCGAGCCGTTCGTGGACCGAGAACCATGACGAGCCCGAGTCGGCCGAGCCGAAGACATCTCCGCTCGTCGCCCCGAAGTAGAGCTCCATCGCGTCGCCCTCGCCGCTCGCCCCGAAGGCCTGCCGGAGGATCGTCAGGTACGCCTCGCGGTCGGGCAGGCCGTCGCCGAGCTCGGCCCACGTGCTCCCGGCGTCCCGCGTGCCGTAGACGCGAACGACACCACCGGGCGTGACCCGGTCATCGGCGCCGACCAGCGGGATCACGAACGCCGCGTCGGGATCCGACGGGTCGATCACCATCGGGAACCCGAACCCGCTCGGCAACCCGGCGTGGACGTCGTTCCAGGACGATCCCTGGTCGTCGCTGCGATACACGTTGCCGTGGAACTGCATGAACAGCCGTTCGGGCTGGGTGGGTGAGCGGTGCATGTTGTGGACGCAGAGCACGTTCGTGTTCTCGCGCTCCTCCTCGGGCATGTACTCGGGGATGAGACCCCTGTAGCCCGTCCTCCACGTCTGGCCCCCGTCCTCGGTGATCCACACACCCGCCGCGGACACGCCGATCGCGAGCCGTTCGGGGTCGCCCGGCCAGGGGCAGACGGAGTGGAGCGCCAGTCCACCGGCGCCGGGCTGCCAGTTCCCTGCCGTGTGTTCGGCCCACAGCGGCTCGTTGAGGGTCCATGATTCGCCACCGTCCGTACTGATGAACAGCGCGGCGGGGGCGACCCCGGCGTACAAGAGCCCGTCGGCCTCACCCGGCTTCACGATCCAGATCCGCTCGAGGGCGTCGTCCCCGCCCTCCGGAAAGGCCGGACCCTTCGACTGCTGCCATTCGCCCGCGGGATCGCCGTCGGTGTACATCAAGCGCGGCCCGTAGAAGCCGGACGTCACGCTCGCGAACCGTCTGCCCGTCCGCGGGTCGCGCAGCGCGAACTCGACCAGGTCGCCGGCGAACGCGCGCGCGGCGATCGCGAACGGCTCGCCCTTCGCCGGATCGCCTTCGAGGACGAATAGGCCCTTCTTCGTGCCGACCAGCAGCTCGGTCATGGATGACTCCCTCCGGAGATCGACGGGAGGACGTGCAGCACGTCGGTCTGAGCAACCGGAGCGTCCTCCCGGGTTCGTTCGCCGTTGACGAACACGTTGACGTGGGCGCGGACCCGTCCCTGCTCGTCGAGGATCCAGCCCTCCACGTTCGGATACCTGGTCTCGAGCTCGCGGAGCACCTCGCCCACGGTCGAGCCGGGAAGCTCGTGCTCCGACGTGCCGCCCGCGCGATCCTTGAGCGGCGCTCGCAGGGTCACCACCGCCATCGGCCCGAGCCTACCTCGACCCGGCGACCTCACGCCTTGCGGTTCCTTGCCCCGGGGGATGGAGCTCGGCTAGGTGGAGGCGCGGCGCACCAGTCGGACGGGGATGTTGAGCGAGCGTTGCTCGAGTCCGCCCTGCTCGATGGAATCGATCAGCATGCCGACCGCCGCGCGCGCGGTCCTCGCGGGGTCGAGCTGCACGGACGTCAGAGGCACGCCGGGGAACGATTCGCGGTCCGAGAACGCCACCACCTTGAGTCCGGCGGGAACGTCGACGCCGAGCTCCGCCGCGGCAGCGGCGGATTCGATGCCCAGGATGTCCTCGAGTGCGATGATCGCGTCAGGCTTGGCGGACGCGAGCAACTCCGCCACGCTCTCCCTCGGCGCCCGATCCCACGACGCGGGCGGCACCCAGACGACCGGCTCGATCGAGCGCTCCTCGCACCAGTCGCGATAGGCCCGCTCGCAATCGGTGACGAAGGCATCCATCAGCGGGAAGGTCGCGAGCGCCGGTCGTCGCGCGCCGACCCCCCAGACATGATCGAGCGCCATCCAGGTAGCGCCGACGGCGTCGTTGTCGACGCACGGGTCGTCGAAGTCGCCGTTCGGGTCCCGGCCGACCACGACCATCGGGATCGATCGCGCGCGAAGCTCCGCAGGCACCGGATCGCCGAGCACGGGGTCGAACACGATGACCCCGTCGAGCGGCAACCGGAACCAGACGTCTGTCTGCGGCGTCGGCGGCGCGACCACGATGGAGTGGTCTCGGAGCAACGCTTCCTCGGTGGCTCCGTTGATGGCGCGAGCGAAGTAGTCGATGTCGGTCAGTGGGAACGGGATCGCCTCCCGATGGGAGAACGCCAGGGCGACGACTCGCGTGCGGATCCCCGCTAGGCTCCGGGCCGCCGGGTGTGGCCGGTATCCGAGGTCCTGCGCGGCCGCCAGGACGCGAGCTTGGGTTGTCGCGGGGAATGATCCCTTCCCGTTGAGGATCAACGAGACCGTGGCAGCCGACACGCCGGCGCGGGCCGCCACGGCTCGGATCCCCACCAGCCTGCGCTCGGTCGTCGACATCGCGTTTGACATGGTAAACCGGTTCACGGTAGAACCCAGTAAACCGGTTCACTTCGCGGAACGTCCACATGGGAGACACCTCGGGGGCTTCATCCTCGACGCGTTCCCACGGGGAGGGAGGGCACATGCCGGGACTCGGCGATGCGATGGTGCGTGAGATGCGGCGGTTCGCGGCGGCCCATGCGGCCTGGGAGGGCGAGCCGACGGACGATCCGGATGAGCTGCTCGCTCACTACGAAGCACAGGCGGTCGCTGAAGCGGGATCCGGGCTCAGCCGCCGTGACTTCCTCAAGGCGGGCGCCGCCCTCGGCGCGGGCGCCCTCGGAGCCTCGGCGCTCGGATGGACCCGCGCGCTGCCGGCCTCGGCCGCCGAGGCGAACGTCGTGATCGTGGGCGCGGGCCTCGGCGGGCTGTCGTGCGCCTACCGCCTCATGAACCACGGGATCCCCTCGACGGTGTACGAGTCTCGGGATCGCGTGGGCGGCCGCTGCTGGACGATCCGTGTCTTCGACAACGAGCAGACCGCGGAGCACGGCGGGCAGTACATCGACAGCCGCCACCACCAGATCCGTCAGCTCGCGAAGGACCTGCACGTGCCGCTCATCGACACGGAAGCGCAGTCCTTCCCCGCGGGTTCGAACAGCTATTCCTGGATCGACGGCGCGTTCCACACCCGGGACGAGGTCTTCGCCGACTTCCCTCTCGTGCTCGACCGCCTGAAGAAGGATTACCAGCGGGTCGGCCGCTACTTCTACAACCAGGCCAAGCCGGAGGCCGTGGCCTTCGACCAGCTCACGATGAACGACTGGCTGGACGCGAACGTTCCGGGGGGCATGGGATCGCTGCTCGCGCAGGCGATCGAACGCTCGAACACCGGCTTCTGGGGTCTCGACGGCGATCAGATGTCGGCCATCAACCTGTTCGAGTTCTACATCGTGCCGTATCCGGGGGCGAACGAGCGATATCGCACCGCGGGCGGCAACGACACGATCCCGCACCGGTTGGCCGAGGAGCTGCCGGATGGGTCGATCCGCTTCGAGCAGCCGCTCGAGGCCGCCTGGACCCGGTCGGACGGCAGGATCGGGCTTCGGTTCGCGGGCGACCCCGCAGACGTGATCGCCGACGTCGCCGTGTTCGCCCTGCCGTTCACGGTGCTCCGCGACGTCGACACGTCGGGCCTCGACGTGTCCGCGCGCCGGCGTCGGGCGGTCGACACGCTCGCGATGGGCACGAATGCGAAGTTGCAGTTCCAGCTCGACCGGACGCTCGCCGAGCTCGACTGGACCGGCTCGTTCGGCAGCGACGATCCGGAGTTCGGAACGTGGGATAGCACGTACGGGCAGACGAACCCGCATCCGGAGACGCCCGTCATCACGATCTACAACGGCGGGCGAGCCGGGGCCGGGTACCCGACCGACGTGCCGCACGGACCGGCGCCGGCGGGCATCATCGACGACGCTCTCGACGCGCTCGCGCGGGGCGTGACCGACATCCATGACGCGTACAACGGGATCGCGTACCTGGACTCCTGGGTCGACGACCCGTGGGTGCACGGTTCGTACGCCGGGTTCGCCCCCGGCCAGTACACCGACTTCTGGGGTTTCCTCGAGAAGCGCGAGGGCAACGCACTCTTCGCGGGGGAGCACACGTCCACGCACAGCCAGGGGTACCTGAACGGCGGTGTCGAGAGCGGTGAGCGTGCCGCGCGACAGGTCCTGAACATCTTGGGTTGATCGCGTCCGGCAGGGAGCGGGCTGCGAGAGAGGGGGTCGTTCATGACGACGCGCGCGGGTGGAAGGAGATGGCGGGGGCTTCCGGCCGTCGGAGGGGTCGTGGCGGCGGTGGTCCTCGTGTCCACGGCACTCGCGGGGCCGGGCGGTGTGTCGCCGACCCCGTTCGGCATCCCGAACGCCCAGAACCCGGATCCTGCGGCATCGATCACCGCCGTCAGCGGCGACCGCAGTTGGTACTGGCCGCAGCAGACCCGCTCGGAGGTGCTCGCTCGGCACGGCGTGGTGGCGACGAGTCAGCCGCTCGCCGCGCAGGCGGGACTGCAGATCCTGCAGGACGGCGGCAACGCGGCCGACGCGGCGGTCGCGACCGCCGCGATGCTCGGCCTCGTCGAGCCCGAGAGCGCGGGGATCGGCGGCGACATGGAGGCCATCTACTACCGCGCGCAAGATCACAAGCTCTACGGGCTGAACGCGGCCGGCTGGGCGCCCGCGTCGGCGACGCCGGAGTTCTACCGGGACCACGGCTTCGACGAGGTGCCGGCCTACGGTGCCTTCAGCGTGACCGTGCCCGGCACCGTTGACGGCTGGGACCGGTTCCTGAAGCGCTTCGGCTCGATCTCGCTGGCGGACGCACTCGAGCCCTCGATCGAAACGGCTCGCCAAGGCTTCGGCCTGACGGAGCGGATCCGCGGCGACTGGGAGAGCTACGACGGCTTCTACGTCGACATGCTCAACCAAGACCCCGAGTCCAACCGCGTGTTCCTACGGAACGGTCACGTGCCGGCGCTCTACAGCATCTTCAAGAATCCCGACCTCGCTCGAGCCTACGAGTTGATCGCCCAGGACGGTCCCGACGCCTTCTACGACGGCCCGATCGGCCAGGCGATCGTGGATCGGATGAACCAGGACGGGGCGGAGTGGAAGCTGTCGGACCTGAGCAGCTTCCGCTCGGAATGGGTCGACCCCATCTCGACGAACTACAAGGGCTACGACGTCTACGAGATGCCGCCGCAGACCCAGGGGTTCGCCACGCTGGAGATGCTGAACATCCTCGAGCGGTGTGCCGGACCGGCCGGTTACGACCTGCACGCGCTCGGGCCGCGCTCGGCCACGTTCTGGAGCGTCCTCGTGCAGGCCAAGCGGCTGGCGTACGCCGATCTGGAGCGCTACAACGGCGACCCACGATTCGTGGATGTCCCGGTCGACAAGCTGATCTCGAAGTCGTACGCGGCCTCGCTCTGCGACCAGATCACGCCGGAACACGCGCCCCCGCCGTTGACCGTTTCGAGTGGCAGCGGTCCCGCGGTTTCGGCGTCGGTGCAGGAGCGCGGCGACACCGTGTACCTGACGACCGCAGACCGGTGGGGCAACATGGCGTCGTTCATCTACAGCATCTACGACTACTTCGGGTCGCAGATCACCGTCCCCGGATACGGGTTCCCGATGAACGACCGAGGGTCGTTCTTCAACCTCGATCCGAGCTCGGCGAGCGTGATCGCGCCGCACAAGCGGCCGTTCCTGACGATCATCCCGGCGTTCGTGATGAAGGACGGCGAACCGCTGCTCAGCTGGGGCAACATGGGCGGTGACGAGCAGGCACAGGCCCAGGCGACCGAGATGGTGAACTTCATCGACCTGGGCATGAACGTCCAGGCCGCCGGCGACGCCGCCCGCTTCCACCACAGCCAGAGTCGGGATCGGATCGACCTGGAATCGAAGCTCTACCGGCTCGCGGGACCCGAGCTCGTGGCGATGGGCTACAAGGTCCGGCGCGTCCAGGGAAACGACGACGTCTTCGGTGGTTACCAGGCGATCCTGTTCCAGGTCGCGCGGGGTCTCTCAGCGCCGAAGGAAGGGTACGACCAGGGTGATCCGCCGGTGAACGGCGTGTACCACGCGGCGTCGGACTTCCGAAAGGATGGCGAGGCCGTCGGCTGGTAGGTGACCGGGACGATTCGGATCGCTGGTTGCCGCGTCGAGGAGTATCAGCCGGGACGACGGGCCAGGAACAGCTCCGTCCCGACGTCCTCGCCGTGGGTGGCCTCCACGACCTCGGCCTCGAAGCCCGCGTCAGCGAAGCACCCGAGCCACGTCGAACGCGAGAACAGACCGAGCACGTGCCGGTCGGACACGACCCGCGGCCGCGCGTCGCCCTCCCGCAACAGGTAGGCGAACTCATCGACGTACCACGTGTCGTCGGGGTCCGGATCCCAGGTCCACATCAGGTAGCGCAGCGCCCGCCGGTCGTCTCCTGTGCCGTCGTGGCCACCGTGTTCGGTTCGCGGGACGAAGCGCTCGCGCACGAGATCGGGCGCGAACAGCGCTGCGCCGCCGGGGCGGCAATGGACCCACGCGGTCTTGATCGCGGCGCGGAGCCGCTCCTCGGACGTCAGGTAGTCGACCGCATCGTGTACGAACACCGCGTCGAACGTTCGATCCAGCCGGAGCGTGGTCATGTCGCCCTGGAGGTGCTCGCACTCCGGGTTCAACGACCTGCTCACCTCGAGCATCTGCGGCGAGAGGTCGGTGAGCGTCAGGCGCGCGTGCGCCTTCATGTGCGAGGCGTTGTTCCCGCCGCCGCAGCCGAGCTCCAGGATCGTCTGCGGCGGCTCGCCGATCGCGCGGGTCAGGAGACGGAGCGCCTCCGCGGCCTCGTCCGCGTACTCCGCCGGTGCCGTGAGCAGGTGGAACCAGGGCGCGAGCTCCCGATAGAGGGCCGGCAGCTCGTCGGGGTCGTTGGCCAGCGGCGACGCGCTCACGCCGCCTCGTCCATCGGTTCGCCGTACTCGAAGTGCATGCCGTCGGGGATCAGGAAGTCGCCGCCCCAGTTGAACCCCTCGTGCTCGAAGATGTCGACGATCCGCTGGTCCATCGTCGGCGTCGAGCCGTAGGCGTTCGAGGCGGCGTTGATGTCGATCGCGGCGCCGTACGCATGGAACGACGGCGGGGCGGTGGGGCTCCGCGCGACCGTGCGGGCGTTCCAGCAGCCGTTGTAGGTGTGGAGCAGGCTCGCCAGGCCCTCGCGTTCGACCTCGCGAAGCGCCGCCTGCAGCGCGGGGAAGAACGCGACGTTGCACGTGACCCGCCCGAGGATCGGCACCTCCTTGGTCCGGATGTGCGTGTGGACCCACCCTGGCTGGATCGTGAGCTCCGCAGGGTTCGCGGGATCGGGGAAGGCCGCGAACTCCCCGAACTCCTGCTTGAGCACGATCGGCGGATTCACGCCGCTCGCGACCCGCATGTATGGACTGCCGCCGGGACGCACGACCCGGATCGGCGTGCCGGCGGGCACCAAGGGGCTGACGAGCTGCAGGAACCGGTCCTCGCTCGGCTTCCCCTCGATGAGTGCGAGCAGGTACCGGTCGTCGACGATGCCGAGGCGCTCGCCCACGTCGCGTGAGACCAGCAGCTCGCTCCAGCCGATCGCCTCGTCGGGCGCGATCGCCCCGATCTTCACCTGCGCGTGACCGAACTGGAGCGTCCCACCCACACCGACGTCGCGGATCTCGGCGCTCCGCGTTGAGAGCACGCCCTGTCCCCGATCGAGCGCGTCGATCACGTCGCGACGAACGTCGTCCGGAAGGAACGGCGCGTACTCGACAGGGTTCACCGAGAACGCGTCGATGGGGATCCCGTACGGCGGTTTCGGTCGGTCGACGACGTGCCCATCGGCGTCGCGCGACGCGGTCATCCACTGCGTGTCGCCGGCGAGCACGACCGTCTTCTCGAACGTCGGGACCGTGCGAACCAATGCGCGGAAGTTCGACGGGAACCCTCCCGAGACCCAGGCGAGGTACGCGGGCGGAACCTGGAGGCCCGGGCGCTCGCCGGCACGTTCCGTCGCGTCGGCCTGTCCGGCTTCTGCGACTCCCTGGCTCCCGGGCACCGGTTGCGGCCGGGGCCCGGCCAGCACGAACACCAGCGTGGCCACGAGGACCGTGGCGATCAGGGCGAGGAAGATCCACCGGCGTCGAGCCGCCGGCGCGGCCGCGGTCATGCGCCAAGCCTACGTCGGACGAAGCAGGGCGGGTGAGCCCGCTAGGGTGCTCGGATGCAGCGTGACGACGCGATCCGGCTGCGTGCCGCCCGGGCTGAGGACGTTCCGCGGCTGCGCGAGATCGCGATCGCCGCGAAGGGGCACTGGGGCTACGACTTGGAGCGCGTCCGCGCGTGGGGCGCCGAGATCACGATCGGCTCCGAGGAGGGCGGCAAGGAGATCCTGGTCGCCGAGATCGAGGGCTCGATCGCCGGCTGGGCCTCCGTCGAACCGAGGGGTGAGGCGTGGTGGCTGGAAGACCTCTGGGTCGACCCGGCTCGGATGGGCGCCGGCCTCGGGTCTCGCCTGTTCCAGGATGCGGTCGACCGCGCTCGCTCGGCGGGAGCGGCGAGGCTCGAGTGGGAAGCCGAGCCGAACGCCCTGGGCTTCTACACGAGGATGGGCGCCCGATACCTGCGGGACAGCGACCCCACCGAGTGGGGCCGCGTGATCCCGATCATGGGCGTCGACCTCTGAGGACGTGACGTCGGTCACCGAACATCCCCCATCGGCGCGCGAACTCATCCCCGGGTGCACCAGTCGAAATCGGCCGGCTTGGGGATTCCGGTCGATCGAGGACCAGGAGTACGCTGCGCCTCCCGACGCGGCAACGGCACGCCGATGCCGCCGTTTCCCCCTCATCCTCCCCGCGCGGTACTGCCCGCGCATCCGGCTTCCCCGCGGCCGAGGTTCGAAGGGAACGACGTGCACGACATCGCACGAGTGGTGCTCGCCCTGGAGGCGCCTGACGTCGCCGAGGAGGTGTTGCACTTCCTCGACCGCAGCGAACGGGCTCGGGTCGTGGCCACCGCCGTCGACGATCGGCAGCTCGCGGAGGCAGCGCGTCAGCTCGAGCCCGACGCCGTCGTGGCGCAGCCCCGGCTGGCCGAGGCTGCGGGGATCCAGGGCCCGACACTGCTCGCCCTGGAGACCCGCGCGTGCGTCTCCGGGACAGTGGGCCGGCTGGCCGCGCAGGGTTCGAACGCCTACGAACCGCGGTCCGTCGCCAGCCCGCTCGTGGCCGCGGGGGGAACCCTGCGGGCGGCAGTGCCGCTTGGTTCGCGCGTCGAGCTCAGGGCCCGGGCCGGCGCCATGGCGGCTATTTGGCGCGATGCGTTCGAGTTCAGTCCCCAGGTGTTTCACCGGGTCGCTTCGGTTACCCTGGTGGGCGACCTCGGGATCGGCGTGCGATTTCCGTGATCGGATGAAGGC
>Ga0081455_10003462_pt1 | contig 18142 bp, 19 predicted proteins | sample TabmetS3T2R1_FD_70207 | JGI IMG/M metagenome (GOLD analysis project Ga0081455, IMG submission 70207) | Tabebuia heterophylla rhizosphere microbial communities from the University of Puerto Rico - S3T2R1 | ecosystem: Host-associated > Plants > Roots > Rhizosphere ...
CCCGCCAATCCCGTACCCACAGCGGCCGTGTCCGGTGCCAGGCACCGGCCACGGCCGCAACGGTCAGGGTGCCCTCGCGTCGGCCGGTCGATCCCGTTCGCGGAAGAACGCGCCGCCCGTCCAGCGCCAGTCCCAAGGGTCGGCGCAGAGGCCGGCTCTCACGGGGTTGTGGACGATGTACTCCGCGGTGTCCCGGAGCTGAGTGTCGCCCTCGATCCGCTTTGACCAGAAGCGTCGCCCGAACAGGTGACCTGTGCGCTGGTACCACGCGTTGAACCACTGCGCGTAGACGCCGTTCAAGTGCTGCATCCCGGCAGAAAGGTTCTCGTGGCGCGTCTCGACGAGGAGATGGAAGTGGTTGGTCATCAGGCACCACGTCTGCAGGACCCACTCGCCATCGCGGGCGACGCGCTTGAGCAAGGCGAGGAAGACCCGCCGGTCGTCGGCGGTCTGGAAGACGTCGCGGCCGTTGTTTCCCCGCGTGGTCACGTGGAAGTAGCCGGGGGTCTGATCTCGGAGCGCTCGAGGCACCGCTCGACCGTAGCCGCGCCGATGCGCCGCGATTCCAACGAAAGCGTGTCGATTGGCGCCATGGCCGGTGCCTGGCACCGGCGGGGTGGCGCTACGGGACGGGTCTAGACGTGACCGACGAGGAGGTGGTAGCCGTCCGGGTCTCTGAGCTCGAACTCGCCTAGCTCCATGTAGAACCGCTTCACGAGCGGGCCGACGTCGAGACCCTTTTCCTCGAGCTCGCGGTGGTACGCGACGACGTCGTCGGCGTAGAGATAGATCATCATCGTCTGCTGCTCCGGCGGGACGGGCGAATCCGCCCTCGTGAGCATCAGGTGCGCACCGCCCGCTCGGATGTACGCCCACTGGAGCGGGCCGCCCTCCTCACCGACGGAGTTCCCGAGCTCGAAGCCGAGCTGCTCGTAGAACGCGATCGATCGACTCACGTCGGCGACGGGCGCCATGGGCACCACTGCCTGCAGTCCCGCGGTCGCGGCTCTCGCCAACTACGCCACGGCCGGCACGGCCTTGAGCTCTTCTCCGAACTTCGCCCGCGCGACGAACTGGCCGATCCCCGGCGAGGCGACGAGCTCGCCGTTCTCGACGAGGACGTTGCCGCGGAGCAGCACGACCTCCGGCGACCCGGTCACCTCGGTGCCCTCGTAGAGGTTGTAGTCGATCTTCGAGTGATGCTCGGCGGCGGCGATCGTCAGCTTCTTCTCCGGATCGAAGACGACGATGTCGGCATCGCTGCCGACGGCGATCGTTCCCTTCCGTGGGTAGAGGCCGAAGAGCTTCGCCGGGTTCGTCGAAAGCAGCTCGACCATCCGATTCAGCGAAATCCGCCCCGCGCGCACTCCGAACTCGTGAATCATGTGCAGCCGGTTCTCGAGCCCCGGCCCACCGTTCGGGATCTTCGAGAAGTCGTCGCGGCCCAGCGACTTCTGGCCGTCCCAGTTGAACGCGCAGTGGTCGGTCGAGATCGCCGAGAGGATGTCCGTTCGCACCGCGTTCCAGAGCACGTCCTGGTTGGCCTTGTCCCGCGGCGGCGGCGTGTAGACGTACTTGGCCCCTTCGAAGTTCGGCCGCTCGAGGAACGTGTAGTCGACGAAGAAGTACTGGGTGCAGGTCTCGCCCCAGACGTTCCAGCCCTTCTCGCGCGCGATCGCGATCGGCTCGACCGCCTCCTGACACGACACGTGCACTACGTACAACGGCGACCCCGCCACCTTCGACAACTGGATCGCCCGGTTCGTGGCCTCGCCCTCGGTCTCGGGCGGCCGAGTCAGCGCGTGGTAGCGCGGCTCCGTCTTCCCCTCGGCAAGCGCCTCCTTGACGAGGACGTCGATCGCATCGCCGTTCTCGGCGTGGACCATGACCAGCGCGCCGGTCTCGGCGGCGACCTCCATCGTCCGAAAGAGCGTCTCGTCGTCGACCATCAGCGCGCCCTTGTAGGCCATGAAGAGCTTGTACGACGTGACGCCCTGATCCGGCAGCGACGCCAGCTCCTCGAGCGTTCCGCCCTCGCGCAGATCGGTGACCGCCATGTGGTAACCCATGTCGATCACCTGCTTGCCGTTCGCCTTCGCGCGCCACTCGTCAAGTGCCGCGGCGAAGGTCTGGCCTTGCGGCTGGATGACGAAGTCGACGTGGCAGGTGGTGCCGCCGAAAGCCGCCGCGGTCTGGCCCGACTCGACGTCGTCGATCGTGACCGTGCCCCCGAACGGCATATCCAGATGCGTATGCGGATCGACGCCGCCCGGCAGCACGTACTTCCCGTCCGCGTCGATGACCTTGTCGGCCTCGACGTCGAGCGACTCGCCGATGAGGGAGATCCGCTCGTTCTCGACGAAGACGTCGCCGACGTAGTCGTCGGCCGCCGTGATCACGCGGCCTCCCTTGATCAGAACGGAACTCATGCAAATCTCCCTCCTTCGGCTTGGCGCCTAGGCGCCGCCTTCGGTCACCTCGACTTTCTCCTTCTGCCAGTTCTCGCCGTTGACGTCCACGTCGTCCGCCTTGAGCTCCTCGACGGCGGCCTCTGCGAGGTCGCTCCGGTAGGCCTCGTCGGTCGCCGGCTGCTTGATCACCTTGCCGCTGACGGCGATGTCGTTCGTGACATTGAACGACGACGGGTCCATGACCCCGATCCCCTGCGGCGCGGGCCAGACCAGCGCGTTGATCTCGTTGAGCTGCCAGCGCTGATGGCCTTCGCCCAGCGTCGGGCCGTTGTCGAGCACGATCCGGAGACAGTCCTCGGGATTGTCGCGGCAGTAGACCCAACCCCTGAAGCTCGCCTTCAGGAACCGCTTCGCGATGTCTTGGTTCTTCTCGTCCTGGATCCAGTCATCGCGCACGAAGACTCCGTCCTCGAGTGCCCCGGTGCCGAGGTCGGACATCTTCATGACGTTGAGCTGGTCGAGCGTGTACAGCTGATTCGTGTCCGGGTTCTTCGTCTCCAGCACCTGCGCGAGCTCGTTGTAGGTCATCGCGGCCGCGGCGTCGATCTCCCGGTTCAGGAACAGGTTCATGTCGAACGGCTGCGCGACGATCTCCGTGTCCTGCTGCGGGTCGATGCCGTTCTTGTTCAGCGCCGCGAAGAGCTTGTGCTCGTTGCCGCCGAGCCAGACGCCGACCTTCTTGCCGCGCAGATCCGTGATCTGATCGAGACCCGAGTCCTTCCACGTGATCTCGGTCATGCCGCTGCGGGTGAAGACCTGGGCGATGTTGACGATGTTCTGGCCCTTGTCCCTCGTCTGGAGCAGGGAGTCGAGCCAGTTGATCCCGAATTCGGCCTGACCGCCGAGCACGACCTGCTCGGGCACGATGTCGGGGCCACCCGGCTTGATCGTGACGTCCAGGTTCTCGTCGTCGTAGAAACCTTGGTCGAGAGCCGCGTAGTACCCGGCGAACTGCGCCTGCACGACCCACTTGGACTGGAGCGTGACCTTGTCCTTGGCGGCCGAGTCGCCTCCGCCACCGCCTTCTTCGTCACTGCCGCCGCACGCCGTCGCCGCAAGGATGGCGAAGGCAAAGAGCGCGGCCAGCGACAGCCATCTGCTCTTCCTCATCCACTTCCCCTTTCCGTCCCCATTAGTCGGTTGCTGACCGGGCCGACGGATGCCAGCCCAGGGTCAGCCGCTCAACCGCGGCAACCGCCGCGTAGAAGGCAATGCCGAGAATGCTCGCGATCATGATCGCCGCCCACGCCTCGGTGAACGCGAAGACGCCGGCCTGCCTCCTGATCTGGATTCCAAGCGCGTTCTGCGAGCCGCCGAAGTAGTCGCCCACGATTGCGCCGATCATCGCGAGAACGGTCGCGACCTTCAACCCGGTAAAGATGTACGGCAGGGCGTTCGGGAACCGAACCCGGCGAAAGATCTGAGCTTCACCGGCTGCGTAGGAGCGCATCAGCTCGATCTGCTGCGGCCGCACGGAGGTCAGGCCGCGCAGCGTGTTGATCAGCACCGGGAAGAAGCAGAGCACCGCTGCGATCACCATCTTCGAAAGCTGGTTCAGCGCACCGAACCAGTTGTTCGTGATCGGAGCGAAGGCGATGATCGGGACGGCGTTGGCTGCGATCGCGAACGGCATCAGCGCGGCTGCGACCAGCGGCCAGCGGGCCAGGATGATCGCGACGACGATCGCGGCGGAGCAGCCGATCACCCAGCCCCCGAAGGCCTCCTCGAACGTGAACCAGCCGGCGCTCCACAGGGTGTCGCGCTCGGTCCAGAGCGTCTGGACGATGTCGGACGGCGGCGGCAGCAGGAAGTTCTGGATGTCGAGCCCACGAACGAGCCCTTCCCACAGCGCGATCCCGGCGACGAAGACGATGACCGCCGGGACCCAGTCCCTCAGGCCGCGGCCGACCCGGGCGCCGAGCGTCCCGCGCGCGACCGGCTCGACGACGGTGCTGCTCACTGCAGCCCCTCTTCCGCAACGATCAATTCCTCTTCGCCGCTCCCCTCCTCGACGTCGAACCCGCCGCCTCGCCGCAACAGCCGGCGAACGTCGCGGATGAGCTCGGCGAAGCGCGGCTCCTCGCGGGTCTCGCTCGTGCGTGGCTGCGGGAGGTCGACGTCGACAATCCCGACGATGCGACCGGGTCGAGGCGACATCACGACCACTCGCGTCGAGAGGAAGACCGCCTCCGAGATCGAGTGCGTGACGAAGACGACCGTGCTTCCGCTCGCCTCCCAGATGCGCAGCAGCTCGAGGTTGAGCCGCTCGCGGGTCATCTCGTCGAGCGCCCCGAACGGCTCGTCCATGAGCAGGAGCGGCGGGTCGAACGAGAGCGCGCGCGCGATCGAGACCCGCTGCTGCATCCCGCCCGAGAGCTCCCAGGGGTGGTTGCTCTCGAACCCCGTGAGCTCGACGAGATCGACGAGCTCCTTCACACGCTCGGCGCGTCGGGCGCGGTCCCAACCCATCATCTCCAGCGGCAGCGCGATGTTCTTCGCGACCGTCCGCCAGTCGAACAGCACGGCGTCCTGGAACACGATGCCGTAGTCGCGGTCGAGGCGCGCCTGGTTGGGGCTCTTGCCGTTGACGACGACGTCGCCGCCGCTGGGCTGGATCAGGTCGCCGATGATCCGGAGGAGCGTCGACTTGCCGCAGCCGGACGGGCCGATCAGGGACACGAACTCGCCCTCGGCGATCTCGAGGCCGATCCCCTGGAGCGCTCTGACGCCTCCCGCGCCGAACTCCTTCGAGACCTCCTTGAGGCTGACGACGGTCACGCGACGTGCTCCGGGGCCCGCTTGACGACGATCCGCTCGACGATGACGACCGCGACGAAGAACGCGATTCCGAGCGCCGCCGCGATCAGGTTGGTCGCCCAGAGGCTCTCCGGCGAGCTCGCGTAGTACTGGTTGAAGTTGAGGATCGCGCCGCCGAGCCCGTCCTGGATCGACGCCGGCAGCTCGCCGATGATCGCGCCGACCACACACGCGGTCGCGGCGATCTTGAAGGCCGTGAACAGGTAGGGCAGCGAGGTCGGAAGCCGCAGCTTCCAGAGGATCTGGAGCGGGCTCGCAGCGTAGGAGCGCATGAGCTCGAGCGCGCGCGGGTCGACCGAAGTCAGGCCGCGCAGCGTGTTGATCGTCACCGGGAAGAACGTCAGGTAGGCGGCGATCACCGAGACCGAGAACCAGTCGGGGAACCCGCGGCCCCCGAGCCAGACGACGACCATCGGGGCGATCGCCAGGATCGGGATCGTCTGGGAGGCGACGATGTAGGGCAGAAAGCCGCGCTGGAGAAGCCGGGAGTGGGCGAGCAGCACGCCGAGCGCGAAGCCGATGCTCGCGCCGAGCACGAACCCGACCGCCGCCTCTTTCGCAGTGAAGAGCGCCGCGTCCCAGAGCACCTCGATCAGCAGCGGCCCGTTCCGGCGCGATGGCTCGAACAGCTGGCCGACGATGTCGAAGCTGTGCGGGAACGTCCGGTCGTTGACGACGAACGAGCCGATCTTGAGGCCGGTCGTCTCGCCGAACCACTTGAACCCCTCCCACAGGAGGACGAGCACGGCGAGGACCGCGACGAACATCGCGGCCCGCCCGAAGACTGGACGCCAAGTCGCAGGGCGCTCTACGGCGATCGACGCCATCGCTCGATGCTTACCACGTTAGGCTCGGCCCGGTGAGCCCGCTCGATCCCAGCCGGACCGTCGCCGAGCTGAAGGAGCTCCGTGAGCTGACAGGCAACGAGGACGGCGCGCAGCGCGTCGCCTGGACCGACACCTGGGTGGAGGCACAGGAGTGGATGGCCGGAAAGCTCGAGGCGACCGCCGCGGAGACGGCCTTCGACGAGGCCCGCAACCAGTGGTGGACGCTGCGCGGGCGGTCGGAGAAGGAGCTCCTGATCGGCGGGCATCTCGACTCGGTGCCGAACGGCGGGTGGCTCGACGGGGCACTGAACGTCGTCGCGGGCTCGGAGGTGCTCCGGCGGATCGCCGAGGAGGGTGAGCCGCCCGTCACTGTCCGCCTCGTCAGCTGGGCCGACGAGGAGGGCGCGCGCTTCGGCCGCTCGCTCTTCGGCTCGAGCGCAGCGGCGGGGTCGATGGCCGATCAGGTCGAGCTGCGGCAGCTGACGGATCGAGAGGGGGTCTCACTTCCGGAGGCGATCGGCGCCCACGGCGTCGATCTCGACCGCGCGACGGAGTCGCACAGCCAGCTCGAGAACGCCGCCGCCTACTTGGAGCTGCACATCGAACAGGGGCCGGTCCTGGAGTCGATGCAGATCCCCCTCGGCGTGGTGCTCGGGACCTTTGGGGTCGAGCGCCATCGCGTCACCTGGCGCGGCCAGGCGGCCCACGCGGGCTCGACTCCGATGGACCAGCGCCGCGATGCGCTCGCCGGCGCCGCCAGGCTGGCGCTCGAGCTGCGGCACATCGCCGCGCGGACCGGCGACGGCGCGGTCTGCACCTCCGGCGACGTCGTCTGCTCCCCCGGAATCGTCACGTCGGTAGTCGAGACCGCCGAACAGCTCCTCGACCAGCGCCACCTCGACGCGGGGAAGCTGGCTGCACTCCTCGACGACGCGAAGGAGCGCTGCCGCAGCTTCGCCGATGAGGAGCGGCTGGAGGTCGAGTTCGAGCGAATCTGGAACATCGAGCCGATCCTGTTCGACGAGACGCTGATCGGCTTCGCCGATGAGGCGATCGAGGAGGTCGCGGGGCAATCGCATCGCCTCCCGAGCGGCCCACTGCACGACGCTGCCGAGGTCTCGCGGGCCGGGGTCCCGACGGTCATGCTCTTCGTCCAGAGCCTCCGCGGGCTCTCGCACACGAAGCTCGAGGACACGAAGGAGGAACACCTCGAGCTCTCGGTACAGGCGCTCGACCGCTTGGCGACGAAGACGATGGACCGGCTCGCAGCAGGCTAGGACAGCCGGACGAGCACGACGCCGCCGGCCAGGAGCAGGACTCCGACGACTCGTAAGACCGTGATCGGATCTTCCTCGAAACCGACCCAGCCGAAGTGGTCGACGAGCAACGAGGCGATCGCCTGCCCGGCGAGGATGAGGGCGACGAGCGTGGCAGCGCCGAGCTTGGGCGCGGTCACGATCGACCCGAGCACGTAGAACGCGCCGAGCAACCCGCCGGTCCAGACCCACCAGGGCGCGTCGCCGGCGCGATCGGGCCAACCCCGCGTCGTCGCCAGCACCGCGAACAGCAAGGCAGCCGTCCCGACGGCGAAGGAGACGAACGCCGCGCGGACCGAGCCGCCCACCCAGGTCGCGAGCTGGGCGTTGATGCCGAACTGGATCGGAAGCATCGCGCCGGCCGCGAGCGCGAACAGCAGGTAGCCCCAGATTGCCACGGCGGACAGTTCTGGGGAGAATGTCTGTTTCCCTGCTCGCTCTGAGGAGGCCCGATGCTCAGCTTTGGCGTCACCGTCCTGCCCGACCCGCCCTCGTCGCGCTTCTTCGAGCTGGTCGAGCTCGCCGAGCAGAACGGGTTCGAGTACGCCTGGACCTACGACTCACACATCCTCTGGCAGGAGTCGTACGCGACGCTGCCGCAGGCGGCGGCGCGCACGAGCAAGATCAAGCTCGGTCACTTCGTGACGAACCCAGGCATCCGTGATCCGACGATCACCGCCAGCTGGTACGCGACGATGCAGGACCTCTCGAACGGCCGGATGGTGATGGGCATCGGCCGCGGAGACTCCTCGCGGCGTGTCGTCGGGCTCAAGCCGGTGCGAGTGGCCGAGTTCGAGCGGCGCTGCGCCATGATCAAGGACCTGATGAACGGCCGGGAGGTCGACTGGAACGGCAAGGAGCTCCGGCTCGAGTGGGTCGGGGAGGGGCTCCCGGAGATCCCGATGTGGATCGCCGGCTACGGCCCGAAGGCGCTGGCCGTCGCCGGGCGGGTCTCGGACGGCGTGATCATCCAGCTCGCCGACCCGGTGATCATCCAGTGGATCATGGACACGGCGAGGAAAGCCGCAGAGGAGGCAGGGCGCGATCCTGCGGAGCTCAAGTGCATCGTCGGGGCGCCGAGCCACATCTCCGACGACCTCGCTGACGCGCGCAACCAGGTCCGCTGGTTCCCGGCGATGGTCTCGAACCACGTCATGGACCTGATCGAGAAGTACGGCTGGGACTCCGAGATCCCGGAGGCTCTGACCGACTTCGTCAAGGCGCGGAAGTTCTACGACTACAAGGACCACAGCCGCGTCGGCGCCGCGCACGGCGAGTTCGTCACCGACGAGATCTGCGACCGCTTCTGCGTCCTCGGGAACGTCGAGCAGGCGACCGAGAAGCTGAGGGAGCTCGAGGCCGTCGGCGTCGACCAGTTCAACATCTACCTCATGACCCACAGCCAGGATGAGACGCTCGCCGCCTACGGCGACCGGATCATCCCCGAGTTCTCTAAGGTCGCAGCCTGATGGCCGAGATCGTGAACATCCGCGGCACCGAGGCAACAGCGAAAATCCGCCACATCCTCACCCCGGCGCTGCTCCCGATCATCACGCTCGGGATCTACTTCTTCTACTGGTGGTACCAGATCAACCGCGAGATGGCCGATTACGGACGCGCGAAAGGAACGAAGGAGCTGGGCGACAGCCCCGGGAAGTCACTCCTCGCCGTGACGCTCGGTGCGCTGATCATCGTCCCCGCCCTGGTCTCGATCTGGAATACGACGAAGCGCGTTCAGGCGGCCCAGCGCCTCACCGGGCTCGAACCGATCAACGGTTGGATCGCGCTGATCCTGTTCCTGGTCATCTCGCCCGCCTACGACGCCTACCTCCAGAGCGGGTTGAACCCGGTCTGGAAGACCCAGGCCGGCGAGACCGAACAGCCGCAGCCGGTTCCCGCCTAGTCGCTTAACGAAGGCGCAACAGCCGCGCGCCTTCGAACGTCGTACGATCTAGTCCTATGAGGACTAGTCGCGCCACGCGGCCCCGCACCACGTCGCTGACGACGACCGAATATGCGGTCCTGACGATCCTCACGGTGGAGACGCAGAACTGCGTTCGCTCCGGCTACGACCTGCTGAAGGACGTCGAGAAGAGCGTCGGCCACATCTGGACGCCGACGAAGAGCCACCTCTACGCCGTCCTACCGCGGCTCGTGGAGCGCGGCCTGGCGACTCGGCGCACCGCACCCGGTGCCCGCGGCCCCGAGCGCCAGCTCTACCGCGTGACAAAAAGGGGCGAGCGCGTGGTGCGCCAGTGGCTCGAGGAGCCGGTGCCGGGTGACCGGCAGCTGTTCATGCTCAAGGCCTTCTACGGCGGTCTCCAGAGCCGCGAGGCGCTTGTCGCCCACTACCGCCAGTTCCGCGACGACCGCGCCGCGTACCTGGCGGAGCTTCGTGCGCTGGAGCCGACGAACACACGGCGCGGCCACGACTACTACCACTACTTCCTGCTTCGGCTCGGGATCGAGCACACGGAGCTCGAGATCCGCTGGGCCGACGACGCGATTGAGGAGCTCGAGCGATGAAGACGGGGATCAGCGCGATCATCTGCGTCGCCGCCTGCGCCGGAGGCGCTGCTGCACAACCGGGGGCGAGCCTGACCGGCACCTGGGCGGGAACCGCACAGCTCAGTGCTCCCGGCGGACAGCAGCCGTTCACGATCTCGGTCGAGCTGGGTCGGCGTCGTGCCGTCGTTTCACTCGGTCCCGGCCATCCCGCCCGTACCGTCGTCCCCGCCCGCCGTTCGCGGAACCGCGTGCGCTTCGCGCTTCCCGGCCGCCCGGGGCTCGCTTTCGACGGCCGGCTCGAGCGTGGACGGCTCTCCGGCACCTTCCGCCAGGGCGCGCTCCGTGGCCGATTCAGCCTCCGGCGGGGCCGTGCGATCGAGGGTGCGTCTGTCGGGCTGTACCGCTTCGCCGACGGGAGCCCGCTCGGAATCCTCTCCGCGGTCGGTCCTCGCCTCGGAGTTCGGTACGACACGAGCGAGATCCGAGGGCTCTACCAGACGCGACCCGGCGCGTACGCCGTCGGAGCCGGGCTCGAGACCAGGCGCCCGAGCGTCGGGACGGCAGTCTTCCGCCCGGGCGCCGTCGAGTGGCGCGGCGAGCGGGCCGTGCGAGTGCCGGTCCGGCAGGAGGAGGTGCTCGTCCAGAGCGGCCGTGCGCTCCTCGCCTGCACGCTGAGCATCCCGCCCGGCCAGGGACGCCGGCCGGCGCTGACCTTCGCGCACGGCGCCGGGGAGGCGCCGCGCTCCTTCAACCTGATCCTCGCCACCTACGCGAACCACCTCGGGCTCGTCACGCTGTCGTGCGACAAGCGCGGCATCGGCCAGTCAGGCGGCGTCTACCCGGGCGAGTTTCCGAGCACGCCGGTGGTCGACCAGTACGCCCGCGACGTCCAGGCGCTCGCCCGCTGGCTCGGCCGCCAGCCGGAGGTCGATCCAGCGCGGGTCGGAGTCGCGGGGGCCAGCCAGGCCGGCTGGATCATGCCGCTCGCCGCCGCCAGGGAGCCCGCGATCCGCTTCATGGTCGGGCTCGTCCCGCCGACGCTGACCCAGGGCGAGACGGATCTCTGGGCGAACCTGAACGGCCAGGGCCAGTCGATGCCGACCCGCACGGACGAGGACATGGAGGCCGAGGTTCGCCGAGCCGGACCGAGTGGCGTCGACCCGATGCCGTCGATCCGGGCGCTGCGGATCCCGGCGATCTGGCTCTACGGCGGCAAGGATCGCATCGTCCCCTCACGCCTCTGTGTCGAGCGGCTCGACCCGGTGGCCCGCGAGCCCGGCCGCGACCTTGCCTACCGCGTCTTCCCGGGCGGGACGCACGGGCTGATCCTGACCACGAACGGGCTTCAGGCGGAGGCTGCTGCTTCGAGCCGACTCGTCGACGGGCTCTACCCGGCGATTCGGGAGTGGCTGCTGGCCAGGGGTTTCTCACAGATTTCTTAGCGCCTGTAGCCACAATGTCGGCGTGAAAATCCTCGTCGTCGACGACGAGCGCGCCGTCCGCGACTCGCTTCGCCGTGCCCTGGAGCTCCAGGGCTACGACGTCGCGCTGGCCGCAGACGGAACCGAGGCGCTCGCCCAGCTCGAGGGCAACGGGCAGGTCGACGCGGTCCTGCTCGACATCCTCATGCCGGGGATCGACGGGCTGGAAGTCTGCCGGCGGATCCGAAGCAGCGGCAGTGAGATACCTGTGCTCATGCTCACGGCGCGCGACGCCGTCGGCGACCGGGTCGCCGGCCTCGACGCGGGTGCAGACGACTACGTGGTCAAACCGTTCGCGCTCGAGGAGCTGCTCGCCCGGGTGCGAGCCCTCCTGCGCCGCGCGTCGCCGACGGGCGACGGCGTGCTCCGGTTCGCCGACGTCGAGCTCGACACGGGAACGCGCGAGGTACGGCGCGGCGGCGACTCGATCGAGCTGACGCGCACCGAGTTCAACCTCCTCGAGCTGTTCCTCCTCAACCCGCGCCAGGTCCTGACCCGGTCGATCATCTTCGAGCGGGTCTGGGGCTACGACTTTGGCTTCGCCTCGAACTCGCTCGACGTGTACATCGGCTACCTGCGGCGGAAGACCGAAGCGGGCGGCAAGGCACGGCTGATCCACACCGTGCGCGGCGTCGGCTACGCGCTTCGCGAGGAATGAGTTTCAGGGTCCGGCTGACGCTCGTCGCCGCCACGGCGGTGGCGCTGGCCGTCGCACTCGCCTCGGCGGTCGTCTACGTCGTCGTCCGCGAGGAGCTTCGCGCCCAGGTGGACGACAGCCTGCGGGAGCGCGCCGCGGAGGTCGCAACCGCTCCGCTACACCGGACGCCCGACGGGTTCATCGACGTCCCGGGCCCACGGTTCGGGGGCCCGGGCGGCTACATCCAGGCGGTGCTGGAAGACGGCTCGACGCTGCGACGTCGCGAGGCAAACGTCCCGATTCCAGTCACCCAGCGTGTCCGCGACGTCGCCGCAGGTCGGTCCAGTTCGTTCTTCACCGACGTGAACGTGGCGAACACGAATTTGCGGGTGCTGACCTTCCCCTACGAGCGGGAGCCCGGCGTGGCGCTTCAGGTGCTGCGGCCCCTGGGTGAGATCAACAGCACCCTGGCCCGAATCCGAGGGTTCCTGATCCTGATCGCACTGAGCGGGGTGGGCGTGGCCGTGGCGCTCGGTCTGATCGTCTCTCGGGCCGCCATCGCGCCGGTGACGCGGCTGACGCAGGCGACCGAGCGGGTGACGGAGACCGGCGATCTGTCGGAGCGCATCGACGCGAGGGGCGAGGACGAGCTCAGTCGGCTCGCGGGCAGCTTCAACCAGATGCTCGGCGCGCTCGAGGAGTCGACGAAGGCACAGCGCCAGCTCGTCGCGGACGCATCGCATGAGCTGCGGACCCCGTTGACCAGCCTGCGGACGAACTTCGAGGTGCTGATGAGCGACCGGCAGCTCGAGCCGGACGAACGTCGAAAGCTGCTCGACGACGTGGTGGAGCAGATCGGCGAGATGACCGCCTTGATCGCCGAGCTGATCGAGCTCGCCCGGGGTGATCAGCTGCCGAGCGAGCGGGAGGAAGTGCGCCTGGACCTCGTGACCGAGGGCGCCGTCGAGCGGTCACGGCGTGACCGGCCGGGAGTGACGTTCAACACGGAGCTGCGGGAGTCGATCGTCAGCGGCGTACCGTCCTCGCTCGAGCGGGCGATCGGCAACATCCTGGACAACGCTGCGAAGTGGAGCCCGCCCGGAGGCGAGGTCGACGTCAGCGTCGAGGACGGAACGGTCGTGGTGCGAGACCACGGCCCCGGCATCGACGCGGACGACCTCCCGTACGTCTTCGACCGCTTCTACCGGTCGTCGTCCGCGAGGACGATGCCCGGCTCGGGGCTCGGCCTCGCGATCGTGCGCCAGGTGGCACAGGCCCACGGCGGCGATGTCGTCGCCGAGCGGGCCGAGGGCGGCGGCACGCGGATCACGCTGCGCTTGAACGGCGGCCCGCCGAACTCTTAGGCAACTCTTCGTCCGGTTTCAGGCCCGTATTAGGCGCGGCCGGTTTTCTCGTCCTCGTGACGGCAAGCAACCCGAAGGAGGACGACATGCGACGTCACCTGAACAAGCTCGCGATCGGCGGGGCCGCTCTGGTGGCAACCGTCGGCGCCGGCGGCGCGATCGCCGCGACGCGGATCGACCCCGGGAAGGAGAGCCAGGCGGTCGTGAGCGACGCCGCCGAGCAGCTCGGCGTGGAGCCGAGCGAGCTGACCGCGGCGCTGAAGCAGGCGCTGGCGAACCGAGTCGATGCGGCTGTCGAGGCAGGGAGGCTGACCGAGCAGCAAGGCAACGAGCTGAAGGAGCGGATCGAGTCCGGCGACGTGCCGCTGGTCGGGCTCGGCGGCCCGGGTTTCCGCCACGTTCGGCACCACATCGGTGATCTGGATGCGGCGGCCGCGTATCTCGGGATGACCGAGGCGAGACTGATGTCGGCCCTCGACAACGGCAAGACGCTGGCCCAGGTCGCGAAGGATCGCGGCAAGTCGGTCGACGGCCTCGTCACTGCTCTCGTCACTGCTGCGAAGGCGGAGCTCGCTGCGGCCGTCGACGCCGGGCGGTTGAGCGACGCCCAGCGCGACTCGATCGTCTCCGGCCTGAAGGCCCGGATCACGAGCCTGGTGAACGGCGAGCGGCCGCCGCCACCCCGACACAGCGGGTTCGGACCACCGCCAGAGTTCGGCGCAGTGGCCTGAACGTCCAACGCTCCGGGAGACGCGTCCGGTGCCTGGCACCGGACGCGTCGGCTGTGGAGAACGACCCTCGTCGCGCGGCGGCCCTTGCGGGCCGCCGCGAATTCTTAGAGGCCTCTTAGCCGCGTCTTAGGGACGGCTGCTTCCGTTTAGGCATGGCACGTAGGTACAAGCTGGTGATCGCAGCCGCTGCGGTGCTCTCGGTTCTCGTCGCGGGCGGCGCGGTCGCCGCCACCAAAGTGCTCACGCCGAGGCAGGAGCGCCAGGCGGTCATCAACGACGCCGCGCGCCAGCTGGGCGTCGAGCCGCAGGAGCTGACCAATGCCCTCAAGCAGGCGCTGAAGAACCGCGTCGACGCAGCCGTGAAGGACGGCCGGCTCACGCAGGAGCAGGCGAGAAAGCTGAAGGAGGCCATCGACGCCGGCGAACTGCCGTTCTTCGGTCTCGGCCCCGGTCGCTTGGGCGGCCCCGGCCCCGGACCCGGCTTCGGGTTCCGTCACCACGGCGGGCCCGGACCGTTCCACGCGAAGTTCGAGGCGGCTGCCCGCTATCTCGGCATGACGCAGGCCAAGCTGGAAGAGGCACTCAAGGAGGGCAAGACGCTGGCCCAGGTCGCGAGAGACCAGGGCAAGTCGGTGGACGGACTGGTGGACGTCCTCGTCGGGGAGGTCGAGCAGAAACTCGACCGGGCCGTCGAGAACGGCCATCTGACCGAGGCAGAGAAGCGGAAGATGCTGGCCGGCATTCGAGATCGCGTGAACGACCTCGTCAACGGCCGCTTTCCCGCCCCGTTCCACGGCCGCTTCGGCAAAGCCGAGTTCGGCGCCAAGCGCACGACGATCTTCTAGCCGAGAACCCCGGGATCCTTAGCGAAACTTTCGCGGATCTTTATCTCTTTGGCTTGATCCAGAGAGGTTCCGGACCATAGGCTCGGCCAGCCTGAGTTTCACCCAGTAAGAGGGAACTCTGCGGTAGGCGTCGTTCCGCGAGCGACGGCGGCACCACCTGCGGCGGTGGCGTCTTCGTCGAGGGAGGAGGCCTGATTTGCGCATCCTTTTGACTGCGGCACTCGCCGCGCTGATCGTGATCGTCCCCTCGAGCGCAGGGGTCGATTCTCGGATCCGGACCCTGGACGGAAATGCCAACAATCTCCAGCATCCGGACTGGGGGCAGGCAGGCACCGCTTACGTACGGGTTGCACAGCCGAACTACGCCGACGGCCGGAGCAAGCCCGTCAACGGTCCCCCGACCCGGTACGTCAGCAATCGGATCTTCAATGACGTCTCCCAGAACCTCTTCTCGGAGAACGGAGTCACGCAGTGGGGGTTCACGTGGGGGCAGTTCATGGATCACACCTTCGGGCTTCGTCAGGAGGTCGGCGGCGAGAACGCGCCGATCGCCTTCAGCTCGAAGGATCCGCTGGAGGCGTTCACGAACGACCTCGGTTCGATCGTCTTCGCACGCACTCCCGCGGCGCCCGGAACGGGCACCAGCACGCCACGGGAGCAGATCAACACGGTGAGCAGCTACATCGACGCGTGGAGCGTCTACGGCGGCACCGACCAGCGGCTCGAGTGGCTCCGGGAGGGACCGCTGGACGGGCGGCTGTCGAACAACGGCGCCCGCCTGATGCTGCCCGACGGGTACCTGCCCCGCAAAAGCAGCCGCGGCGACGCCGCGACCGCCCCTGAGATGGCATTGATGGGACGGCTCATGGCCACGCCCGACCGGGCGATGGTGGCAGGCGACGTCCGGGCGAACGAAAACACGGCTCTGACCGCAACGCACACACTGTTCGCCCGCGAGCACAACCGGATCGTCGCGGAGCTGCCGCGCTTCCTGCCCGATGAGCTGAAGTTTCAGATTGCCCGGCGCATCGTCGGCGCCGAGCAGCTGTACATCACCTACAACGAGTACTTGCCGGCGCTCGGAGTCAAGCTCTCGCCGTACCGCGGCTACGACTCGAGCTCGAACGGAGCCCTATCCAACGAGTTCGCGGTCGTGGGCTACCGGGCGCACAGCATGATCCACGGAGAGCTGGAGCCGATCGCGGCAGCGGGCAGCTACACGGCCGCACAGCTCGACGCGTTTCGCGCCCAGGGGATCGAGGTCGAGGAGGAGGGGGACGAGACCGTTCTCGTCACTCCGCTGAACGTCGCGTTCGGCAATCCGGATCTCCTGCCGGCGATCGGCCTCGGTCCCGTGCTCGTCGGTCTCGGCGGCGAGCCTCAGTACAAGAACGACGAGCAGATTGACAATCAGCTCCGGAGCGTCCTCTTCGAGGTGCCGGTCGGCGGGAATCCCGAGTGTCTCGACGGCGAGGAGCTGCCCGACTGCTTCCGCGGCGTGCTCGACCTGGGCGCCATCGACATCGAACGGGGACGGGACCACGGGATGCCGTCGTACAACGCGCTGCGGCAAGCGTACGGTCTTCCGCGCAAGCCGTCGTTCACGGCAATCACGGGCGAGTCGACCGACCGCTTCCCGTCGAACGATCCGAAGGTCAGCAGGAACAAGCCTCTCGACGACCCCGACATCCTCGACTTCGTCGAGCTTCGTGATGCGAGCGGGAACTCGATTCCGCTCGACAGCGAGGCGGCCGAGGAGGACGCCGTCACCGGCGTTCGCCGGACGACGCTTGCGGCACGTCTGCGGGCGATCTACGGCAGCGTCGACAGGCTCGACACCTTCGTCGGCATGGTGTCCGAGCGACACGTTGCGGGGACAGAGTTCGGGGAGCTTCAGCTCGCGATCTGGAAGAAGCAGTTCGAAGCCCTCCGAGATTGCGACCGATTCTTCTATCTGAACGATCCTGAGCTTCGGGCCATCGAGCGTCTGTTCGGGATCACGTACCGCCGGACGCTGGCGGAGATCATCGAACTGAACACAGGGATCACCGTGCAGGAGGACGTTTTCAAAGTCGCAGATTGAGCGCCTCCCTCGGCGCGTGCAGAAGCGTGACGGCTGCCCAGCGGGTGGTGGCCGTCACGCTTCTACTTAGTGGGGTGCTCCGCCGACGACCTGCTCGAAGCGCAGGGTGACGAGCTCGCCCGCGCTCCGGACGTGCTCGATCATGCGCCGGCGGGCCTCGGCCGGATCGTGCTGCTCGATCGCCTCCAGAATCGCCTCGTGCTGCTCGACGTTCTCCTCGAGCAGCGCCGAGCTTTGGGACAGGGCCGCCCAGGTGAGGTCGCGCGGGAAGCTTCGATGCAGGTCGGCGATCGTGTCGCTCAGCCGGGCATTTGCTGCCGCGTCGAGGATCGCCTGATGGAAGAGGTCGTTCGCGCGGACCCAGACGCTCTCGTCACGCCACGGCTCCGGCCGGTGCGCGCGGCGGGCGATCAGGGTCGCCACCGACTCGCGGAAGAGCGCCTGTGCCTCCCGTAGCCGAAGGAGGTCGCGGTCGCTGATCCGGCCGGCGGCCAGCTCCGCGGCGAGGCCTTCGAGCTCCGCGCGGACCTCGTACGCCTCGCGGATCTCCCTGGCCGAGGGGCCGCGGACGACGGCGCCGCGATTGGGGAGCAGCTCGACGAGGCCGGTCGCCTGGAGGTGACGCAACGCTTCGCGCACCGGCGTGCGGCTGACGCCGAACTCCTCCGCGAGCGCCTCCTGACGCAGGCGGGTTCCGACGGGCACCGCGCCGCTCAGGACCTGCGCCTGGATCGCGCCGGCGACGCGGTCGACTGCGTTCATGCCGCCTCCGACCGCGCGTCCCGAACGAGACGAAGGCCGGCGACGGCGAGCAGGACGGCGAACACCAGGCGCAGCACATCGGCAGGCAGGGCGAGCGCGAGCAAGGCACCCGCCACCGCCCCGATGGCCCCGACTGTCCCCAGTGCGAGCGCGACGGGCAGGTCGCCGACGTCGCGGCGACGAAGCGCCAGGCTCGCCGCCACCGCGGTGGGAAGGATCACGAGCAGCGACGTCGCCTCCGCCTCGTGCTGCGTCAGGCCGACGGCGAGGACGAGGAAGGGCACGAGCAGAATGCCGCCG
>Ga0081455_10003463_pt1 | contig 18141 bp, 11 predicted proteins | sample TabmetS3T2R1_FD_70207 | JGI IMG/M metagenome (GOLD analysis project Ga0081455, IMG submission 70207) | Tabebuia heterophylla rhizosphere microbial communities from the University of Puerto Rico - S3T2R1 | ecosystem: Host-associated > Plants > Roots > Rhizosphere ...
TTGTACCTCATACACGAGCGGCTCCGCAGGGCTCTTTTTCTGCTTGGCGGCTTCTTCCGTGACGATCACTCGCACCGGGGCGACGCCTTGTTCCACGATCCCCGCACTATCCGCCGCGGCTTTGGAAAGATCGATGATGCGGCGCTTTTTGTCTGCATACGGCCCCCGGTCCGTGATCTTGACCTCGACTTGTTCCCCGGTGGCGCGATTTTCGACCATGACTTTGGTCCCCAAGGGGAGATGGCGGCGGGCAGCCGTCATCTCATTTTGAGAGAATCGGTCTCCATCAGCGGCCTTGCGGCCGTGAAAACCCTTCCCGTAGTAGGAGGCCAGGCCGTGCTCCCGGTACCAGTCATCCGCACGGGCGGAGGCACCCGTCACTGCTAGCATAAGCGATAATGCAACTCCGATGATGACCTTTCGTGCACATGACATCATTGGTATTTTCTCCTTCCATCATAAGATCATTGTCGATTGAAGACCTTACTTACGACGGTAACATAGATTGAATGCAAGAATGTTGCCAATATCATTATGGTTACAAAGAAGTAAATGAATGTTCTGCCGAAGTTATTACGTAAAAAAGGTACAAAGAAATGCAGTGTGCGAGCGAGATAAAGTCAGGCAGGAAGGCATTGTTGATCTGCTTATTTATACTATCTATAGTTACTGCTAGACTCAGGAATACTACACATGGGTAGCGAATGTGCTCTTCATTGCGAACGGTCCTGGCAACGATCCGCATAATCCAGCCCTCGGGCGCGTGCTCTCGGAAGCCGACCTCAAGATGGCACGGATCGCGGGTGAGCGCATCGCAGAGGCGTTTGCGCAGCTTGACGTTGGCACGGTGGAGGAATTCAGGGCGCTGCGGGATGATCTCAAGTGGATACACGAATAGCGCGATATGCTTGCCGGGATTCGGCAGAAACTCTGCTGGCTGATTGTCAGCTGCCTCGTGGTAGCAATGCTTGGATTCTATGCGCGGACGACATGGGACGGGATTAAGGAGGAGTTAGGGCATGAAAGACTTGACCCTTCCCAGATGCCTCAGCAGGCGATCCTGCCTCCATTCCCTACCCCACAGAAGCCAGAAATGGTCATAGATGTCCTCGGCATGAGGGTCCTGGCGGAGAGGCACCACAGCGGGGCGTTCTGGACCTTCCTGAGAGTCGCTGCCATGACGGTGCTGGGTGGGGGGGGCATAAAGTATCGGTCAAGCAGCAAATGACCATTGGCATTAACTTTATTGATTTTTAACCGTAACCACAACGCGTCCATGGAAGAGTACCTAGCAAAATGTCTGGATCAAGGCATCGTTGAGCATGTCCTCTGTACCCGTCGCACGGCAGACGGAAGAGTGGTCTTCTATATCTATCCCCCTGCCGGTGGGGTGAGCTGCTACGTCACCATTTTTCACCTCCACTACGTCATCCAGGCCTTCTGTCTTGCGCTTGGCATCTCCATGATGGTGGAGGGGGTGGGGAGGCTTCCACAGAAGCGGCGCAAAAGGCCGTTTGCATTTCCTATCCGCTCATCGCAGCACGTGGCACCACCTCTTGTGCAATGCGCGCACCACGCTCTTGCTGCGCCCGACGTAGTTCATACGCTGACTGCAGGTTGAGCCAAAACTCAGGCGAGGTGCCAAAGTAGCGGGCGAGCCGCAGTGCTGTGTCTGCCGTCAAGGCACGGGCCTCATGCACAATACCCGTCACCCGGTTGGTTGGTACCCCCAGAGCCATCGCCAGCTGCCGAGCAGAGAGTCCTAGTTCCTCCATCTCTCCCTTTAGAATTTCCCCCGGATGAATAGGCCGCATCTGGTTGGGCATTCATCAACCTCCTTCAATGATAATCCACAATCTCCACCTCGTGTGGACCATCCTCCCGCCACACGAAGCACACGCGCCACTGGTCATTGATCCTGATGCTGTGCTGCCCCCTCCGGTCGCCATGCAGCGCTTCCAGGCGATTGCTGGGAAGTCCGGCCAAGTCTGCCAGACTGGTAGCGCTGTCCAAGATTTGCAGCCGTCGCTCAGCCTGCGCCTTCACAGCCTCGAAGCGACGCACCCGCTGGCCATTGAACAGGGCTTCAGTATCCTTGTCACGAAAGGAGTGGAGCATGTAGGAAGGATAGCAGGGTGTTACGTGTGACGTAAAGGCTGGATTTTGCTCACAGAACTGAGGGACGCTCAACAAATAGCGTGAGAGGTTCGTCGTTTGAGTACTCCTGCATGTTTTTAAAATACGTTTCCATGCCACACGCGATCAGGACATCTATGTAGTGCAGGAGCAGTTCAAATGAGATACGGCAACAGGAGGCCCATCTTGCACTGCCTGTACGATCCATTACTATCCGTTATGCGTGCATGAAAACAATACGTTGTACATTTTCCTCGGCTCCCTGCTATGGTGTATAGAGGTGTATATACCGAGGCGGAATTGCACAACAGCCTGGCACGCTTCATAGCAGCACTAATTGAGACGGTCATCCCTCAGAGGCCGATACAGAAGGAATACGGGAGTGAAATTCGTCCGCTTGCCTGGCCACGTCAAAAGTATCCACTATGCCTGGGTGATGCTGGCCATTGCCATCGCCATGCGCCTGGTCAGCTCCGTCGAGCGCACGGCTTCCGGGGTGCTGGTGGCCTACATGGTCGACCCGGCTGGTGAGTTTGGTTGGAGCCGCAGCGTGGTGGGCCTGGCTTTATCGCTGCAATGGATCTGCTCGGGGATCTTTGGGCCGCCGGCTGGCTGGCTGGGTGACCGCTATGGTCTACGCCTCGCGATGGCGGTAGGCGCCCTGCTGTTTCTCGCCACCTCTGTACTCATCGGTCTAGTCACCGCCCCCTGGCAATTTATCCTGTACTTCGGCATTTGCATGAGCGCCGCCCTGGCCGTTTTCCAGGTGCCGCTGATTACAGCCGTCACCATGTGGTTTCACAAGCACCTGGGCGTCGCTATGGGACTCTTGCAGTCCGCCCAGGGCCTGGCCAATTTGTTGTTTGCACCGCTCATGGTCGTCTTGCTCACCCAGTTCGGCTGGCGCTGGGCCTTCTGGGGACCCGGCATTGTGGGGGGACTGCTCCTGCTAGGGCTGATTCGCTACTTCCGTAATGAGCCGGCCGAGGTTGGGCTACGGCCCCTGGGTGCCGATCCGAAAACCCCTATCCGGTCCGTACAGAAAGGACCGCTGGCCCGCGTGCGCACCACGGTCTTTCTGCGGCAGGCCCGGCGTACCTTCGCCTTTTGGAACCTCATTGGTATTCACTACTGGGGATGCGCTGGACACGCCATCATTATTGTCTATCTGGCGGATATCGTCCGATCTCAGGGCCTGTCCCTCGCCACCGGTGCTCTGGTGGTGAGTACCATGTTTGGTGTCAGCTCCTTCACGCGCTTCGCTGTCCCTATCCTGGCTGACCGGGTGGGAAGCCGGAGTGCCATGGCCCTGTGCTTCTGCCTGCAGGGCTTGCCCATCGCGCTGCTCTTCTGGGCCCATGAGGCCTGGCATTTCTACCTGTTTGCGGTGCTCTTTGGCATCGGTTTCGGGGGGGAAATGAGTGCCTTTCCCATCATCAACCGCCAGTATTATGGCGACGCCCCTATCGGTACCGTGTATGGTTGGCAGATGCTGGGGGCGGGGATCGGCATGGCCAGCGGCTCTTTCCTGGGTGGAGTGCTGCGCGATTTGACCGGGGCTTACACCCTGGCGCTCGGCTGTTCCTTCGTGCTCAGCATGATGGGCACGTTGTCTATCCTGGTCTTGCCCTCCACGGCACACCATCAGATACCGGAGTGGGAAAAGGCACTGCCGTCGGAGGTCCGCGCCACGACGTAAGCCCAACTACTCTTTGCGCTCCGGCATGGCCACGAGGGTGACTTCTACCGTGCGCCGAGCGCGGGCGCGGAGCAGCTCAACGCGGACTTTCTTGCCGATGGGTGTAGAGGCGACAGCTCCCTGGAGGTCGGCTGGCGTCGCGACGGTTTTGCCGTCAAAACTGATAATCACATCACCGGCGACAATGCCGGCCTTATACGCTGGCTGAGCCGGCATGACTTCATGCACGTACACGCCCTGAGGCGCCTCCAGCCCGAGGGCCACGGCTTTGGCACGGTCCAGGGGCCGAATCTGCACCCCTAGCCAACCGCGCGTTACACGGCCGGCAGTGTGCAGTTGCAGTACTATCTCCTTAATCGCATCAATGGGGATGGCCAGCCCCACTTCCCCACGGCCAACAATGGCCGTATTCATCCCGACGACCTCCCCACGCATGTTGACCAGTGGACCACCGCTGTTGCCTGTCGTCAGGGGGGCATCGGTCTGGAGGTAGCCTCCTACCAGGCCAGCGCGAGTGGCGAGAAACTGACGTTTCTTGCCACTCACAATACCCAGGGTAATGGTATGCTCGAAACCGAAGGGACTGCCAATCGCCACCACCAACTCGCCAACGTGCGTAGCGGCCGAACTACCGAGAGGGATAACCGGCAGGGGACGCTTCGTTGCCAGCTGGAGCAGAGCCACATCGCCAAGTGGATCGCGTCCCAGGACGATTGCTGTCGTGATCTCGCCATCGTACAGACGGACGTCAATGCTCGTATTCTCCTCGATCACATGATTGTTGGTCAGCACCAGGCCATCTGCACGAATAATGAAGCCACTCCCGGTCAAGGACGGCATCTCGCCGTCTGGTATGGGTGGATGGTTCTTGGGCAGCGCGGTGTCTGCGTCCTTTTTGGTGTGCACTTTCAGGCTCACCACCGCCGGCAAGAGTTTCTGCGTCAATGTGACCAGGGAGGCGTTGAGCTGCTGGAGGGCTGGGATGGTCTCATCCGTTGCCGGGCGTTCGCTCCATAGGGGCGCAGCGAGGGTCAACGGCGGGAGCAGGAGCAAGCCACCGAGGAGACCCAGCCCTATACGAGTGAACGCATGCCACGCAGTCACCGTGCCGGATGGTTTGATCATTGTCAAGAGAGTCCTCAGGCTCTAAATGATCAGACGCTGTGTACCACTGCTGCTGCCTTCGCCTCCGGGGAGGTGCGAAAACGGCAGGATAATACGACCGCTGCTGGGGCGCGCCTTGGCCAGATCTAGACTCCGCTCCAGCAATGCTCCGGCAAAGGGATTCCGCCGCAGGCGATGCGGATTGTCGTCCTCCAAAGATTGCGCTGCGGCGACCGCCCACAGCGCCTCACGGTGACGGTCCGTGCGCAGGAGATAATAGGCCATTTCCTCGAGGCGCATACGCATCAGGCGGCGTGACCGCTCTCCTAGCACTTCCTCCATGGCACGTGTGTGAATCTCATTGATGCGCTCCTGCTGCATGGCGGGACTGACGACAATCTGGCTCTGTTCGATCTCCCGCAGGGCGTCGCCATATTGCTGAATGATCGACCCTGGCAACATCCAACCAGCAAATTCTGGCAGATCGAGGAGCTTATCGGCGTAGGTATCGTAGGTTTTGACCGCTTCAAGATCCGCCTCGCTCAGCGCACTATAGATGATGGCACGCTCAAAGGTCGTGTTGCACTCCCCAATGACGTCACGCAGCGCAAAGTATTCCTCCGGCACTGGTGTGTTGGTCTCGAGATTCATCTGATGCGCCAGGGCAATCTGGTACTGGCAGTAGGACGGCTCGAGCTCAATCAACGGGGCAGGATCTTGCACCTTCTCGAGAATCTCGGGGAGTTCGCGTTTGCTGGCCTGGAGACCTAAGGCGTACCGAATGCCTGTCCCATAATTGATGACCATATAGGCCAAATTGTATCCGCCCATAGGTTTGGTGCGGATGAGCAAGAGCATGCGCTCCCCAGCGCCATCGATGAAACTCGCAAGGCATTTTTCCAGGCGATGCTCTACGGCCCCTATCACCGTGTGCCGCTTTGGTTGCACTTCTGCGAAGGTTACGCCCTGCACTTTCAAACGATGCAAGGCTTTCTTGATGGCTTTTTGCAGCCCCTTGTCTGGAGTCTCTCCGAGAAGCTCTTGCAGGAGCAGGGCGCTGCCAGTCAGGGGGATGTCTGCCAGGGCCTCTACAAAGATGAGCGCGTCACGCCCACTGGCAGCAGGACGGATAGCGCGCAACACCGCCAGGGTCAGGTCAGCATGCTCCACGCCCAGTTCGCGGGCCATATCGAGCCGCAAGTCGAGTGGGAGCTGGGCCAGTTCCTCAGACCAGGGAGAGGCGAGCGCATCGTTCTCATCCAGTGGAGAGGATGCAGCGGTGCGCAGCTGGTAGAGAAGGCGTGCCGCTTGCACCAGCCCATCGCGGTATGCTGCGTCAACAGGCCCGTTACCATGCTCCTGCACCTCTATGGCCCGAGCCCGCGTGTGCAATGGCAAGGCCGTGCTACGGCTCCACTGTAGCAGCAGAGGTGCCAGATCAGGCGCTGGCGCCGCTTCCAGAAGCGCCAGGACTACCTGTTGCTGCGCTGCGGAGAGGCGGGCAAAGCGATGCTCCAGGAATTTGCGCAACTCTGGGTATTCCTGACGCAGGCTGTGGAGAGTGGTCATGGCCTCATCTGGCGCCCTGCTGAAATCGATACCGGTCTCTGCCAGGGCGCCAATCCGAGAGGCCAGAGGGGATTTAGTTACAGTATCCATACGTGTGTCCTTACTTCGCTTCCTTCAATGAGGCCACAGCCGTAACACATCGCCAGAAGTACGCTATCAACGATGCGCCAGAAGTGTATAGAGCCGCTGTGGGGTTGTCAAACGGCCCCACAGTGGCGTGTAGCGGCGAAGAGTGCTGCCTGTACTGGGGGAGCACGACTTACAGCATTACCGGATAGGGCTGCAATACTTCTTCGAGTGGCCGTGTGGCGCTGAAGAAGGCGAGCACGCGAAAGAGCACGCCATCGACGATGGCATCCGGACATGACGCCCCACAGGTGAGTGCTACATCCAGCGGACGCTTGTCGGGCAACCAGCCCTCAGTGGTGGTCATCTGCCGCTGGTGCAGCAGAAAGTGACGGATACGCTGCATCGAGAGAATTTCCTCGGCATTGCGGATAAAATAGGTTGGCATGGCTGCCTGGCAGAGTTCGACGATGTGTGAGGTATTCGACGAGTTATAGCCACCTACCACGATACCCACGTCGGCCCCCTGCTGGATGAGGGCATAGGTGGCGTTCTGGTTCTCGTTCGTAGCATAGCACAGCGTGTCAGACGTATCCGCAAAGTGGTCGTGCAGGTGTTCCTCACCATAGCGGTCGGCCATCGCTTCCTGCAGCACCTGGGCAATCTGCCACGTCTCTGACGCTAACATGGTGGTCTGATTCACCACACCAATGCGGACGAGATGCTGGTCCGGATCGAAACCGGCAGAGCAGGTATGCGCAAAATGGCTGAAGAAGGCCTCGCGCCCAAGCTTACCGCGGATAATATCGGCCAGAACATCCGCCTCTTCGGCGTTGAGAATCACCACCGTGGGAGCACACCGTATGCTATGCGAAAACGTCGCCCTGGTCTCCTCGTGCGTCGCTTTGCCATGCACCACCACCGTGTAGCCACCCGCCCCCAATTGCGCACTGCGCTTCCACACCTTCTCGACAAACGGGCAGGTCGTATTGTAGGTGTACGGGTCAATACCGCGCGTGGCCAGCGTTTCCTGGATCTCCAGGGTCGTACCAAAGGCGGGTACGACGACGATATCTTCGGGGGTGAGTTCGTCCCATGGGACCAGTTGTTCACCGGACGAGGTGAAAATAAACCGTACCCCACGCTCCTGCAGGTCCCAGTTGACATTGGGATTGTGGATCATCTCGCTGAGAAAAAACACGCGACGCTCGGCGTGGGTTTCCAGCGTTCTATAGGCTATTTCCACAGCGTTCTCTACGCCGAAACAGAAGCCAAAGTGGCGGGCCAAAATAAAACGTATGGGACCGAAATCGAGCACAGTCGGGAGCAAATCCCGCTTGCGTGGGTCCTGCATCTGCCGCGCTTTTTTCACGCGAGAGATCACTGGGCTTGTGTAAAAAATCGGAATGTCAAACTGTCGTGCCATGGTACGTTGTATCCTTATACATCGGCGCCTTTCTCCTGCCTCAGCCTATCGGGCCACTGTGGGGCAGTGGTCGCCATGGCAGGCGATTATAGACCTGGTGCAGAGAAAAAGCTATCGCCTATGCCTCACGGCACGTCACAGACCCACTGCTGGTGCTGTGTGTCGAAACGCCATGGGTATCGCCAGTTGCCGTACTCATCCATGGTCCACCGTCCATCGCCGAGGTGGGTGTGTAAAATCGCCAGGCCCTCCTGCAGTTGCTCATAGCTGTAGAGGGTGGGCCGCTTGCCATCGAGTTCTTCCTGCAGGAGGTTATATTCCAGGCGTATGGTGCCCTGCACCAGCTCCTGCAAACGACCAGACTGGTCCCCCAGCAGATTCTGCATTTTCTTGATGAAGTTCAAAATAATGCCCGGTTTCTTGGCCAAAACCCAGCCGAGCTTGTGACTACGCGGCGACAGATCTCCCGCATATGCAAAGGCCGGTATGCGCCCGGTAAGCTTGTTTTCCACAAAGCTCCCGAAGCCCAGGATAGTCAGATCACGACGCCGCAGGAGGTCAAAGGGACTGGGCTGGTTCTCGGGCTGGCCATAGCGGTTGATGACGCGGCAATTGATGCAGACAAAGGCCGTATAGACCACGGCTGTCCCTTTGGCACTGCCAGGACTCTGGGCGAGTGCGGGCGCGGGCAGAGGTTCGCCGCCATAGTTCGCAAACACCGTTCCGGCCCCGATATTCGTGGCGTTGGGAAGGTTCGTCAGGACCTCTTCCCGCCCGTCGGCGGTAAGAATGGGATAGTCTGCCGGCGCCAGCAAGCTGAGATAGCTGTTGCCGTGCTCGCTCACGAACCCCTGCCCTAACAGGAGGGTTTTGCTGATCTCAGAGCCCAGATTGCACGAGGCCGCGGTGGTTGTACAGACGATGTTGGCCGAGTTCCGCAGGTCATTATGAGGGCCGATGTGGCTCGCTTCAACCGAGGCTCCGAAGCCGTGACTGCCCGCCCCTATGGCCGTATTCCACAGACGTGAGTTGCTGAAAGCGACGCCGTCCCCCAGGCAGGTATGACGCTGGTCCACTTCCCAGCCGCAGAAGGCAAAGCCGTTCTTTTGTCCCGTCGAACGCACGTGGCAGTTGATAAGGGTCACGTGATCACCCATGACGACTGGCCACTCCGGATGGCCCTCGATCACAGAGTTGATGAGGCGGCAACCACGTCCCACCCTGGTATGCCGTAAGAGACTGTGCACAATCTCGGTTTCTGGTCCCACCTGCACGCTGGTATCTGTCACAAGGCTCACAACGTACCTCCCGATCCTAGACGCCTGCTCTACTGATGTAGCACAATAGTACCTAGCCAGTGCTGCCATGTCATCTGTTTCTATCGTAGTCATGGCGGGAAGAGCGGCATACGTCTCTTGCTTTGGCACACAGGTTTCCCATAAGATGGACACCACTAGGGAGCAACGATGGCCGCGCACCTCGTCAAGGAGGTCAGAGTCATGGCAACAGGCAAGACACCGTGTGGCATTGCTATTCCACAAGTGTTTAGCGATACGGCAGTGGATATAAACCTGATTCAGCAATTTGTCCAGAAAGCGGAAACCCTGGGCTATGAGAGTCTGTGGGTGCAGGAGTCGATTGTCGGGAATGTGCCCGTGTTGGAGCCCCTGAGCCTCCTCACCTATGCCGCGGCGCTGACCTCGCGCCTGCGCCTGGGGACCTCGGTCATGCTGACGGTGCTGCGCAATCCTGTACAGCTCGCCAAACTCATCGCGAGCCTGGATCAGCTCAGCCAGGGACGGCTTACCGTTGGCATTGGCATTGGCGGACATGTGCCTGAGTCCATTTTTGGGCTCCCCAGTGGGCAGCGCGTGCGCCGCTTCGTGGAGGGGATACAGGTCATGAAAGCGCTGTGGACGCAGTCCCGGGCACAGGTGTCCGGCTCTTTCTGGCAGTTCCAGAACGTCGCCATGGAACCCAAACCAGTGCAAAAACCACACCCTCCCATCTGGTTCGGGGCGCGCCAGGCCCCTGCTCTCCAACGGGCCGTACGCCATGGGGATGGCTGGATGGGCGCTGGCTCGTCCTCTACGGCAGATTTTATCGAGCAGTACGGCTTGCTGCGGCGTTTCCTAGACGAGGCGCAGCGCGACCCGGCGACCTTCGCGGTTTCCAAGCGGGTCTATCTCGCTGTGGATAACGACCGCAGCCGTGCTGAGCGTCGCCTGCGTGAGTGGTTCAGCATACGCTATCGCAGCGCTGACATGGGTTCACAATGCGGCATCTGGGGGAGTACGGCAGAATGTACGGAGAAGCTCGCCGACATTGTACGTGCCGGTGCGCGACATCTACTCCTGAATCCGATGTTTGACGACCTGGAGCACCTGGAAGTACTCGCCCAGGAGGTCATGCCACATTTGTAGGGCGCACCACACCTCTACGGCACCAGGCTACGCTCACGACGGCAGGTCTGAGGGGGTCGAGGGGCACTGTGCAAGCGTGAGACGGTACAGGCGCCAGGTCCATTCGATGTCTGTCGTAGCCCGGTGTGCGTCTTCACCATCACGGACGATATTGAAGTGACGAGCGATCGTCCCAAGTCCTAAATGCAAATCGGCTGGTAATGTGCCGATGAGTTGGAGGCGCTTGTAGAGGCTCCACACATCAAAGATATGGTAATCGAACCGCCAGGGCAGCCCGCATTGCCGATAGGCCCGGTACAGGAAAGCCTCGTCAAATTTGGTATTCCACCCGCTCACGATGGCGCCGTCAGCGCACCGGCTGTCGAACTGTCGCAAGACGTCGAGCAGCGGCGGTGCCGCGTCTATCGCTTCACGGGGAATTTTGTGGACGGCGGCAGCGCCCTCGGTGTGTTCAACGTCCCCAGGGTTAACCAGGGAGTGCAGACCTTCGTCGTCACGTTTACCGTCAGTCTCGAAGATACAGGCGATTTCGATGATACCGTGCCGCTCGACATCGAGCCCGGTAGTTTCTAGATCGACAAAGACGAGTTGCGCCATGCCTACTTCCGTCTCCTAGGGAGTTATCGCGAGTCGAAGCTCTGTTGCTCCGGATGGCGAGAGATATGAGGTGTCCTAGAGGCTTTGACAAGCATAACCCAGATTCCCATGCACAACCAGTTTTTTTGCGTGGTCCACTGTAACGATACTCTGCCGATCCAGACCAAGTGCTTAGGGATGTGGGTGGTGTTACCACTGCCGCTACGATTTGAACACATCCAGCAGCGGCACTGTGGCCTGCAGCTGCTGGTATATACGTTGATGAATCTCTGCATGTTCTGTGGCGCCTAAGACTCCAACCAATCCTAAATGTAGCTCCTAACCTCAATGCCACACCCGACGCGGGTATCTCTGCCTGGGAACCCCACATAGAAGCCTCATGTCTCATGTCATACTGCATCTGAGGGGGCGGTGCACAAACCCTCCACATGCTCCAGAAAGCTTACGCATGGGAAGTTATAGTGAAACAGAAACTTAAGTTAAGGAAACATTAAGGCTTGCCGGTAGCTACCGCTGACTCATTAGTGAAATAAAATGTAATTCCCTAGCGCCAGCGCCAAAATTTCATGCTTCCTGCAAGGCGGCGATACAAAAATTTTAATTTGTGACCTTATAAATTACTTGTGGGATTGCTGCTTAGATCGAGATAGAGGGGAATTTATGCCTAAAAAGCAGGAGCGATTGGGAAAACTTTACGTCTAGACAGAGTCCCTTAATATGCCCGTAATATTTTTTCCAAAGGTAACAATATATTTTCTCGAAATTGCCTCTGTCTATTGTTTTCTCCAATAAAAATTATTGACAGCTGTAGTAGAGCCGTATAGGATACAACACTGTGATTATATGGTTTGACTCTGCCATATTATATGCTACCTCTTTGTAGGATTTTATGTGCCCTTTTGCCCTAGACCAACTTGTGCACTATCACTAAAAGCACCATTGAGCATGAGGTGCGTCCATGGAGCATGATTAGCTTTTTTTTATTGTCTTTTGTGTGGAGAGGGGGCTAGAGAGCTCACACGCTACAGCATAGGACAGGCAGAAATAGGAGGATGGCGATAGAGCTTTTGCAGGGCACCCATCGCCATCCCACTTGCCACTCGGGAGGATCCCTCATGGCGTCTACAAGTCTACCACTGACTGTCAAGATGCTCACGCACTGGCTTCGGGCTCGATGGGCGTCGGGACTTTACCACTAAAAGCAATGGCATGTGAGAAGAGTATGTCTGGACCCCGTTTTTGTAACGAGCGAACCTCACCATGCTTTAGTGTGCAGCTGCCACTTGACGGAAGCAGTGGCGTAAAGTGAACATTACATGGAGCGTACGAGCCTGTGTATAATCACAAATCAAGCGGGGTATGCAAAAATTCTAATTTGTATCCCTTTTGAGAGTAAATAGAAATTTCATTTTAGGAACTCCTTTCCAAATTTATAAAAAGGGAACAAATGCTCTTTTTAAAGAATAAAAAGGGAACAAATGCTCTTTTAGTCTACTATCTACTTGTCAATTAAACTTACAAAATATATTGACAGCTTTTATGAAGAAGTATAGGATAACACAAGGCTTGTATGGTCCGGCTCAGGTATGTAGTAGGCTGTCTGCTTTGTACGTGTTGTAAGACGTTTTTGACTGTGCACGAATTATGAGTTTTTATTAAGGTGCAGTCAGACACCGCGTGCGTGGGTAGGGAGGAGACACAGAGACCTCGGTACACTGTCAGAGCAGAACAGAACTAGAGATAAAACCAGGGCTGGCGATTGAGCTTGCTAGGGCCGTCATCGCCAGCCCCACCATCACGAGGAGTAGTCTATCCTCATGAGGACCACAAATATATCAAGAATACACCACCAAAGCAACCAGTATTACGCATCGATACCCAGCGCCTTTGCACTATCTCCGTACCACAGAAAAAAACTGCGTAGGCCTGGTCAACTTCCAGTCCGCCTAATTGCTCACCAATGCGGCATAAAGGCCCGTCTACTCCGCGCTTTAGAAGCTAACCACAGCCGGACTTTGTCAAGTCTGGGGAGATGCACAGCCAGTGTACAGGTCTGGAATGTGGTGTCTCCCCGGTCACTGCTTGGCTCTCTCCTTTATGGCCGGCGTGAATCATCAGCCCCGAACATGAGGGGAACCCTGAATATCTAGTGCAACGCCAAACATGGATTTGTCGGTTCTTGCGGCGACGGCCCTGGCTCCCTCTCCCAGGAGGAGAGGGGACTGAAGGGACCAGACAGAAGTAATTTAATATTATACCTAGTGATAGACCAGAAAGACTTCTCACGAGAATGTTCGGTAACTCGGGTAGGACAACAAACCGAAGGGGGCGGAGCCTTGCCAATGATCAAGAGGATGAAGGTAGAGGCGTGGGCCGAGCAGCGTGCCGGTCTGCCAGCCGCGGTAGCTGCCGCCTGTCCGTGGTATGCACTGCACACACGGAGTCACTGTGAGCAACTGGTATACGAGCAGCTCGCGGCGAAGGGCTTTCACCTCTTTTTGCCCAGGATGCAGGTGTGGTCCCAACGCGCTGGGGTCAGGCATCGCATCGCGGTTCCCATGTTTCCAGGCTATCTCTTCCTGCATAGTCTGGTGGACAGCGCGATTTATCTCGAAGTACATAAGGCACGAGGCCTGGTGCGCATTCTCGGCCAAGGGTGGGACAGGCTGGCTGCCGTACCCGAAGAAGAAATTCTTGCTATTCATGCTGTGCTGCGCAGCAAGCTCCCCATCCACCCGCATCCTTATCTGCGGGAGGGGCAACGAGTGCGCATCAGGCGTGGCCCACTCAGCGGAGTGGAGGGAATCCTCATGGACGGCAAAGCGCACAAAGGACGATTAGTGCTCTCCGTAGAGCTGTTGCAACAGAGTGTGGCAGTGGAAGTGGACTGCACCGATGTGGAGAAAGCGTAGACGTCTCAGGAAGGTTGAAGTCTCCACACCTACTTGAGTATTACCCTATGCATCCTCACTCTATGGCACTTTGAGCTTTAAACTCTGCGGAAGTTCACCGTGGAACGACTACCCAGCCTACCGGAGACCCCAATAGCCCGCTCATATCTGGGGATTCTCCGCAAATATAAAGGGTTGCTCATCACCACCAGCCTGGCCGGTGCCATCATCGCCGCCATCTCCGCCTTTCGGGCTGTCCCTATCTATCGCGCTTCCGCCAAGTTGCTGATCGAACGTGCCGCGCCGCAGGTGGTAAAGGTGACCGAAGTGCTACCGACTGAGACAGCAGGGGCTGCCGATTATTATCCCACTCAGTATGGCATCCTGAAAAGCGCCTCTCTGGCTCGGGAAGTAGTGACGAAGCTGGACCTGCAGCAGAACCCCGAATTTGTCGGGACGCCTGGGGAAAAGTCGTTCGACCTGCTCGGTTGGCTTCGGGGCAGTGTGCGTGGGGTGCTGGAGGGCATCGGTATCGCCCCTGCCGCTCGGCGGCACGCAGCGGTCACCAGCAGAGCCGGCGCGCAGGAGCACCAGATCGTCGCTGCCTTCCTTGGCCGCCTGAAGGTCGACCCCGTCCGCAATAGCCGTCTGGTGACGATTAGCTTTGAGGGCCGAGATCCCGTCCTGATCGCCCAGATCGTCAACAGCCTGGCTGAGGCATACATGAACCGCGCGATCGAGCTCAAGCTCGATGCCACCCAGACCGCGATGCAGTGGCTGCGGGATAAGGTCGGCGAGGAGCGCAAGAAGATCGAGCAGGCGGAGTGGGCCCTGCAGGCCTTTCGCGAGCGCGAGAACATCCTGTCGCCGCAGGGCGGCGAGGAAATCCTGGTGAAAAAGATCGTCGCGCTCAACGATATGTACGTCCAGACGCGGGTCAAGCGGCTGGAGATGGACAGCCAGACGCAGATGCTGCAGCGGATCGCCAAAGACCCCAAACTGGCGGAGGCCTTTCCGCTCGTGATGCAAAATCAATTCATCCAGACCCTCAAGTCCAACGCTGACACGCTGCAGTTGAACCTCATAGAGCTGGCGGACCGGTACAACTTCAAGCATCCCGCCCTCCAGAATAAGGAAGCTCAGCTCAACGCCATTAAGGCCAATGTGAACTATGGAATCGAGCAGATCCGCCGGAGTATCGAGATGCAGTCCCAACTGGCCAGGGCGATGGAGGAGTACGTCCAAAAGCTGCTTGTCGAGACAAAGCGGGAGGTGTTTGCCTTCAACAAAAAGGCGATCCAATACGGCGTGTTGCAGCGCGAGGTGCAGGCCCAGAGCGAAGTCTACAACTTGCTGCTGAAACAACTGAACGAGACTGGGGTGACCGAGCAGCTCCGCGTTGGCAATGCCTCGCTGATCGACCCTGCCGAGGTCCCTATCATGCCAGTCAAACCCAGAAAAACCCAGGACACTATGCTTGGACTGCTAGTCGGATTCGGGGTTGGCTTGTGCATCGCCTGGGGCCTTACCGCACTCGATACCGCCATCCATACTCCCGATGACCTGAAGCAGGATCTGGGCTTCCCCCTCCTCGGATCGATCGCGCGGTTCCGCCTACCACAGGCGGAGCAGGGCCGGGTGGAACTGATCGTCCAGGCACGGCCGCACTCCCCGGAAGCCGAGGCGTTCCGCGCTGTCCGCACCAGTATAATGGCTGCCCGCTCTGAACTACCGAGTAAGGCCCTCCTGCTGACCAGCGTCACCCCGGCTGAGGGCAAGACGATGGTGGCTGCGAACCTGGCCGTGGCTCTCGCCCAGGCCGGTCGCAAAGTCCTCCTGGTGGACGCCGACATGCGGAAGCCGCGCCTGGGGAAGCTCTTTCATACATGCGATGCGGAGCCTGCTCTTGAGGGGTCTGGTGTACGGCAGCTCAAGAAAGGCGCCTCCCTCGACGGGGCGACGCACCCTACCGACACGTTGCAGACATGCCTGGAGAAGCTCGCGCGTGTATCCGATGAGGGGCCTGGTCTCGTGCAGCTCCTCAGAGGGGACGCCTCCCTCGACGAGGCGACGCACCCTACCGCGGTCGAGCCCCTGAGCCTTATCCCTTGCCCTACTCCCGCTGCCTACCCCTCAGAGCTGCTCGAGTCCGAGCGGCTGACCGCGCTCATCACCAGCGCGAAGGAACGCTACGACTTCGTGTTGTTCGATTCACCCCCACTGATGACGGTGACTGACGCCGCCGTCCTGGCATCGCGGGTAGACGGCGTGGTATTGGTGGTCAAGAGCGATGCTATCCCCCGTGAGCAACTGCGCCAGGCGATGGCCAGGCTCGCTGATGTGAAGGCCACTGTGGTGGGGGGCATACTCAACATGGTCGATGTCCACCGCAACCATTCTCACCCCGTGTATGCCTATAAGTACTGATATATCCATTATGGCTATCGGAAGACTGCCGGATACGAGCCAGATGACCCGCATCTATGATCTCACTATCCAGAGGGGGCTGCTATTCCTCATCATCTTCACCCCCCTCGCCCTCGGTTGCATCTATCCCTGGGGCATCGCCCTGATGGAGTGTGTAGTCCTCTGCATGGCCCTGGCGTGGATCTTTACACTGCTGCATACAGGGAGAGTACAGCTCGTGCGCACGCCGTTAAACCTGCCGATTCTCCTCTTCTTCGGCCTGGTTGGACTGCAACTGCTCCCGCTGCCGCCAACAGTCCTCTACTGGCTATCCCCTCACACCTATAGCCTCTACCAGCAAACGCTCGCCGGATGGCCCGATCACGATCCCCTGCCCCTTGTGTCACGGCAGGCTGTATCCCAGCAACCCACCTCGCAGCAGACGGATCAATCTCCCACTCTCTCTTCCCAGGGGCAGAGGCTAAGCGGGGAGTCTGTAGAGGGCAGGGACGATCTTGGTGTCGCATATACGAGCCGGTGGCGCCCTCTCAGTGTGTATCCACATGCCACCCGGGCAGCGCTAGCGCTAGTGTTGACGTATGCCGTGGTTTTCCTCATAGCCGTCAACACCTTGCGATCGTGGAAGCAGCTCAACCGCTTGGTGCTGACACTGCTCAGTGTGGGGGGAGTAGTCGCTGTGCTCGGGCTCCTCCAGAAGGTGAGCGGGACAACGAAGCACTACTGGTTTTGGGAGTCCGCCGCAGGAGCTCCATTCGGTCCATTCATGAACTACGACCAATTCGCTAGTTACATGGCGATGGTACTGCCAATGGGGCTAGGTTATCTCTGGGGCCAACTCCTCCAGGCCGACAAGGGCGATCGCATGGCTGGCTGGGGATGGCGTGAGCGGCTGGTTACCGTAGTTGGCGCCCGGCACGGGTGGTTGTTCCTGTTAGCCTTGGCACTGGTAAATATGGCTGCGGTGCTCATCTTTACTGCCTCACGCGGGGCCATCGTGGCCTTCCTCAGCACACTGCTCTTTTTTACGCTGCTGGTGGGTTGGTCACGACGAGGGGGGCGCCACCTCGCCCTGATGGGTCTCATGCTGGCGTTCTGCGTCCTCGCCTATGCCCTGTGGCTGGGGATCGACCATGTATGGCAGCGGTTCCTGGAGATAGATGATGGGGTGAGTGGTCGGACAGCCCTTTGGAGTGGCACTCTAGAGCTGATCGACAAGTTTCCCCTGCTGGGGACCGGGCTCGGCACCTATATGCATGGGGTGCGCAGGTATAATGTCGCCGTGGGCGAATTGGGACATGCCCACAACGAATACCTGCAGTTGCTGGCCGAAGCCGGACCTGGAGGGCTCCTCCTCGTGGTTGGAGGCCTTGGGTGGTTTTGCTGGCGGACGCTCAAGCACTGGTTCTCCCGGCATGACCCCGAGGTGCTCGGGATCGTTCTCGGCGGGCTGAGCAGTGTCCTCGCCACCGGGATACACAGCATCGTAGACCCCAACTTCCACGTCCCCGCCAACGCCTTCCTGTTCAGCGTCATTCTGGGACTCACCTCCGTTGCCGTGCACATACGGCAGCACCAGGGCCAGTCGGTCGTCGTCTTTCGGACAAGCGAGCTACGCCTGCCCCGCCGCCTGCGCCTGGCCATGCACCCTCTCGCCCTGGTGCTCACACTCGCTCTGGCGCTCGGCATTGGCAAAAGCTTCGCCGCCGATCACAAGGCCGCGCAGGCCGCGCGGCTGGCGAAGGAAGGGCAGGATATTGTGGCCCTGGAGGCCGTGGCGGAGCAGCGGGCGCAGGTCGTAGCCCT
>Ga0081455_10003464_pt1 | contig 18139 bp, 13 predicted proteins | sample TabmetS3T2R1_FD_70207 | JGI IMG/M metagenome (GOLD analysis project Ga0081455, IMG submission 70207) | Tabebuia heterophylla rhizosphere microbial communities from the University of Puerto Rico - S3T2R1 | ecosystem: Host-associated > Plants > Roots > Rhizosphere ...
CCTTGTTCTCGCCCACGACCTTGGCCGTGACCTTGGCCTTGCTGAGCGCCTTGGGGCCGGCCAGCGCCGTGTCGCCGTCGACCAGCAGGACGGGCTTCAGTTCGACCTTGCCGTCGTCGCCGTCGCCCACCAGCTCGACGTCGAGCTTCTGGCCCTTCTCGACCCGGTACTGCTTGCCACCGGTCTTGATGACTGCGTACATGCGATCTGCCTCGTGATGGGGACGGGTCAGCCTACCGGTCGCCCGGCGGGACCCGCCACCCGGTACACACCCCCGAGGCGGTCAGTCGGGCAGCAGCTCCTTGTCGATGAGGACGCCGCGACCCTCGCACTCGGGGCAGCGCTCGGCGAACGACTCGAGCAGGCCCTCGCCGATCCGCTTGCGGGTCATCTCGCACAGCCCCAGCTCGGATATCTCGAACACCTGGGTGCGCGTCTTGTCCCGCGACAGGGCGTCGCGGAAGACGCGGGCCACCTCCTCGCGGTTGTCCCGGCGCTCCATGTCGATGAAGTCGACGACGATGATGCCGCCGATGTCGCGGAGCCGCAGCTGGCGGGCTATCTCCACCGCGGCCTCGAGGTTGTTCTTGAACACCGTCTCCTCGAGGCTGGAGCGACCCACGTTCTTGCCGGTGTTGACGTCGATGACCGTGAGCGCCTCCGTGCGCTCGATGATCAGCGATCCGCCGGACGGGAGCCAGACCTTGCGGTCCAGCGCCCGGTGGAGCTGCTCGTGCACGTGGTGGCGCTCGAACATGGGCAGCGGCTCGGCCTCGGGGTCGTAGTACTCGACCCGGTCCGCCAGCTCGGGGCTGATCGACGCCACGTAGTCGCGGACGGCGAGGTACAGCTCGCGGTTGTCGATGAGGACGCTGCGGTACTCCTGGCTGAACTCCTCGCGGATCACCCGCACCGCCATGTCCGGCTCGCGGTAGAGCAGTGCGGGGGCCTTGGACCGCTTGGCGAGCCCCTCGATCTGCTCCCACTGCGACAGCAGGCGGCGCACGTCGTCCTCGATCTCCTCGGTCGTGACGCTCTCGGCCGCCGTGCGCACGATCACGCCGTGCTGGGCCGGCTTCACGCGGTCGAGGATCGCCCGCAGCCGCTTCCGCTCGTCGTCGGGCAGCCGCTTGGAGATGCCGTAGGTCGACGAGTTGGGGATCAGCACCACGAATCGCCCGGGCAGCGACACCTCTTGCGTCAGGCGGGCGCCCTTGGCCCCGATGGGGTTCTTGGTGACCTGGCAGAGGATCGTCTGGCCCGCCTTCAGGACGTCTTCGATCCGGGGCCGGCCGGCGGTGCCCCCCTCGATGTCCTCTGGGTCGTAGTGGACGTCGCCGCGGTAGAGCACGGCGTTCTTGGGGGTGCCGATGTCGACGAACGCCGCCTCCATCCCGGGCAGCACGTTCTGAACCCGGCCCAGGTAGATGTTGCCGTGGATCTGCGACACGTCGTCCGACGGGTGGGACACGTAGTGCTCGATCAACGACCGTCCCTCGAGCACGGCGATCTGGGTGGCCCTGGGCGTGACGTGGACCGTCATCATGTAGCGGCCGACTGGGCGCCCCTTGCGCTCACGTCCCCGGCGGCGCTCGAGGGTCTCTTCGTCGAGCTCGACCGGCTCGTGCGCGAGCACGGCCTCGACGGGCCTGCCCTGCTGCTGGCCGCCGCCGGAGCCCGACGAGCGGCCGCGTCCTCCCCGCCGACGCCGCCTTCGCTTGCCCCCCTCGCCGCCCTCCTCGGCCGGCTTGGCCGGCTCCGCGGTACGCAACAGGTCGGCGGGGATCGTGTCGCCGATCTTGGGCTTGGCCGGCGCCCCGGGGGGCGGGGCCTTGCGGACGACGGCCTTGGCGGCCGCCTCGACCGACGCCGGCCGGCCCTCGCGGTGGAGGTCCGGCAATTCGGGCATGCGGTCGTCGCCGTCGCCCGGGGCCGCGGCCGGCCCGGACTGACCAGCGGCGGACGGGGTGGCGGGCGCGTCGTCAGCGGCCGCAGCTTCGTCGGCTTGTTGGCCGTCGGCGCGGGGCTTGCTGCGCTTCCGCCCGCCGCGGGAGCCACGGCGGCGGCGCTTGCGCGGGGTGTCAGCGGTGGGGCCGCCGGCGTCGGGAACGGCGCCGTTGCCGGCGGCCGAGCCTGTTCCCGGCGTGGGTGTCGGCGACGTCGACGCCGGCGAGGCGGTGGTGCCCGCGGCGTCGGTGGCCGCGGCGGGCGTCTTCGACGCCTCAGGTGCCGGTTCTGGCGCCTCCGTGCCGCCGGGCACAGTTCTCTCGGACATGGGTTGGGTCCCTTCTCATGACGCACGCACCTCGGCGTGCGGAGGCGGCGTCGCTGCCGGTGGGAGGTCGATGACCTCTCGCCGGGCGCCGCCGACCTGCGTCCATTGATTGATGCGTGTGACCCGACTGGCACGCCAGGTGGGGTCGACCGCGGTCAGGAACTCGGCCGGGCGCAGCCCTCGGGGCTGCGTGGCCAGCTCGGCCTCGATCGTCGTCCCACCTAGCACCTCGGCCTCGAGAATGGCGGGGCGCACGTCGTCGGTGACGTTGCGTCCCTTGCGCTGCCGGGTCACGACCAACTCGGGAGCAGCGAGCGCCGCTGCCGTCGCGGGCGCGACGGAGGCGGGCACGACCGCTCCCACTTCGATGAGCCAGGTGCAGCTGGTGACGGCCTGCTGGAGGGATGCCGATCCCGCCGGCAGGGCAACGACCGCCTGCACCTCGATCCCCTGGGGCAACGCCGCGGCGAGCCGTCGGGGCAACTCGTGGAGCTCGACGTCACCCGGCGCCTGTCGCAGGGTCACGTCGAGGTATTCGCCGTTTGACTCGTACCCCGTCGAAAGGGCGAGCCCGAAGCTCAGCTTGGGCCGAGGGGAATACCCCTCGGTGTAGGCGATGGGGAGCTCGGCCCGGCGCAGCGCGCGCTCCCAGATGCGAGCCACGTCGCGGTGGCTCGTGAACCTGATCTTCCCTCGCTTCGAGAACCGGATCCGGATCAGGGCGCTGCTCATGAGAGCGCCCCCACGGGCTTCCTCGGCGAGCGCAGCTCGACGGGAACCGAGGTGCCCCAGAGGTCCCCGGCCGACAGGTCCTGTCCGGTCCCCTGGCTGCCGCCGGCGGGCGCCACCGCCGAGGCCACAACGTGCTCGATTCCGTAGCCGGTGCAGGCGCCGCAGTCGTAGCAGGGCGTCCACCGGCAGTCGGGCAGGCCGACCTCGGCGAGGGCGTCCTGCCAGTCCTGCCACAGGAAGTCCTTGTGCAAGCCGGCCGAGATGTGGTCCCACGGCAGGACCTCGGCCTCGGTGCGGTGCCGGTAGACGTACCAGTCGAGGTCGAGCCCGTGGTCGGCCATCGCCTCCAGCCACAGGTCGAGGCGGAAGTGTTCGCTCCATTCCTGGAAGGTGCCACCCCGCCGCCACACCTGCTCGATCACCGGGCCGAGCCGGCGGTCTCCCCGCGACGCCAGCCCCTCCACCAGCGTCGCCCGCGGGTCGTGCCACGTGAGCTGCAGGCCCTTGGTCCGTCGGGTGGCGTCGCGCAGGAGCCCGATCTTGCGGTACAGCTCGTCGACCGTGTTCTGCCCGAACCACTGGAACGGTGTGAACGGCTTGGGCACGAACCCGCCGACCGACGCCTTGACGGAGACGCCCTTCGTGTAGCTGCGCCCGATCTCGACGCAGTTCCGCGCCAGCTCGTGGATGCCGAGCGTGTCCTCGTCGGTCTCCGAGGGCAGCCCGGTGAGGAAGTAGAGCTTGATCCGGCGCCAGCCCTGGCTGAAGGCGCTCGTGACCGCGCCGTACAGGTCCTCCTCGCGGATGAGCTTGTTGATGATCTGACGCATACGCCAGGTCCCGGCCTCGGGGGCGAAGGTGAGGCCGGTCCGGCGGGCCTTCTGGATCTGTGCGGCGATGCCCACCGTGAACGCGTCGACGCGCAGGCTGGGCAGGCTGACCGACACCCGGCCGCACGCCCCGGGGTCGTCGACGATGCCCTGCACCACCGACTCGATGCCGGAGAAGTCGGCCGTGGACAGGCTGGTCAGCGCCACCTCGTCGTACCCGGTGCGGCGCAACCCCTCGCTGACCATGGTGCGGACCTGCTCGGCTGGGCGCTCGCGCACCGGCCGGGTGATCATGCCCGCCTGACAGAAGCGACAGCCCCGCGTGCACCCCCGGAAGACCTCGACGTTGAGCCGATCGTGCACCACCTCGGTGAGCGGCACGAGCTGGTGGCGCGGGTAGGGCCATGCCGCCAGGTCGGCGATGGTGCGCTTCTCGACCCGCCCGGGCACGTCGGGATGGCGGGGCCGGACCTCGCGGATGGCGGGCCCGTCGTAGTGAACCTCGTACATCGAGGGCACGTACACGCCCTCGACCCGGGCCAGCTCGCGCAGCGCCGCCGTTCGACTGCCGGCGGTGCGCCCCGATGCCTTCCAGTCCGCCAGCACGGCCGTGATCTCGGACACGACCTCCTCGCCGTCTCCGATCACGACGAAGTCGAGGAAGTCGGCGAGCGGCTCGGGGTTGTAGGTGCAATGGCCGCCGGCGGCGACGAGGGGGTGCTCCGGGCGCCGTTCCGCGGCCCGCACCGGGATGCCGGCCAGGTCGACGCAGTTGAGCAGGTTGGTGTAGGTCAGCTCGGCGGACAGGTTGAAGGCCAGCACGTCGAAGTCGCCGGCCGCACGGTGCGTGTCCACGGAGAACAGGGGGATCCGCTCGCGACGCATCACTGCGTCGAGGTCGCCCCACGGCGCGTACGCCCGCTCGGCCACGGCGTCGTCGCGCTCGTTCAGGATCTCGTAGAGGATCTGCAGGCCCTGGTTGGGGAGGCCGATCTCATAGGTGTCGGGATAGGTGAGGAGCCAGGAGACCCTGCCCGGACCGTGCTCGGGACGCTGCGCGCCGAGCTCCAGCCCGATGTACCGGGCCGGCTTTTCCACATCGGCAAGATGCGGCTCGAGCTGTGGCCAAACACAATGCATGTCTGATCAAGGGTAGCGGGAGGCCCTTCTGTGCCCCGAACCGCGCTGGGAGCGGTCAGGGGACGTCGTTGCGTGCCGAAGCGCGGTGCCAGTGGGCGGTGAGCACCAGGCCGGCCGCGTCCACGAGCACGAAGGCGAGCCGGGACGCGACGGCCACCGTGGCGGCGACGCCCCCAGCCATGCCCGCGGAGGCGACGAACACCGCTTCTCTGATCCCCGCTCCCGCCGGCACCGGGACCGCCGCGAACCCCGCGGCCCACGACAGGGTGGTGGCGATGCCGATCCGGAGGACGGGCGGGTCCGGCACCAGGGCCCGGGCCACCAGCCATGTCGCCGCCCAGATGAACAGCCACGCCGGCACGTAGCGGACGATGACGGCGACCGTCGCCCGCCACTCCGGCAGCGGAACGTCGCCCCCCCGGCCGATGATCCGCACCACCACGCTGCGGCCCCGGCCCAGGACGGCAGGATGCAAGGCCGCCAGGCCGAGCGGCAGGAGCAGCAGCAACGCCAGAGCCGCGGGCGACTCGGCCTGCTGGGCCAGGTCGAGCGGCACCAGCACGGCCGCGACGGCGAGCCCCGCCAGGTAGAGGGTCGCGAGCGACAGCGCGACGCTCGGATACGCCCGGCTGGCGGGCACCCCACCCCTGCGGGCCAGCTCGCCCCGCCCCACGACCGGCCACACGCCGCCGGGGACGTACTTGCCGATCTCACCGGAGTAGTACCACGCGATGACCCGTCGCCGGCCGGGGCGATGGCCGAGCAGACCCAGCGTGTCCTCCCAGCACCAGGCGATCCACGTCATGGCGGCGGCAGCGCACACGACCGCCAGCACGAGCCATCCGGGCGAGGCGTCGGCGATCCGATCGCGCACCTCGGACCACTGCGACACCAGGGTGGCGGCCACGAAGCCGAGGCAAACGAGGGCCAGCACCACTCCCACGACCGTCGGCAGCGCGACCCAACGGAAGCGCCGCGCCGGTGGACCCGATGTCGGCAGAGGAGATTCAGGGGCGGTGCCGAGCACCGGACCAGTCTGGTCGATGGGTGGGCGGTGGACGGCAGTCAGGCGTCCACGCGCACCCGGGGCGTCGACGACCGAACCGGCGCGGACCGTGGCGCCGGGCTGCGACGCAGGAACAGCCACGTGACCGGGGCCGCAAAGGCCGTCCATGTCACCACCTGCTCGATGGAGGGCCGTGGATCCCAGCCGAACATCGCGGCCAGGAACTTGCCCTCCTCGGTCTGCTGGGTCAGCCAGCGGTACGCAGTCAGGTCGTAGACGCCGTTGAGGTTGAACGACCCCAGGTCGCCAGAGGTCTGCAGGAAGAGGACCGTCTTCGCCACGAGCCCGGCCGCGAAGACGATGAGCACGAGGCCGGTCACGGTGAAGAACGCCTTCATGGGCATGGACCGCCCGCCCCAGTAGACGAGGTAGGCGAGCAGTGACGCCAGCGCCAGCCCGGCGAGCGCCCCGAACACGATTGCGCCGCCCGACTCGTCGGTGCCGGCGGCGATGAGGAACAGCGCCGCCTCGATGCCCTCGCGCAGCACCGCCACCAGAGCCACGGCAACGATGGCGCGACGGGTGTTGTCCGACTGGATGGCGGCGTCGACCCTGTGCTCGAGATCTCCCTTGATCAGCCGGCTCTGGCGGCGCATCCAGAAGACCATCCACGTGAGCACGACCGCCGCCAGCGCCGAGATGGCGGCGAAGGCGCGGAGCCTGGTGTCGCCCTCCAGCGAGCCGACGGTGATGCGGACCGCGATGCCGACCGCGAACGCCGCCGCCGTCGCCAGGGCCACGCCCTGCCACACCGAGCGGGCCAGGTCGAGGCGACCGATGCGGCGCAGGTAGGCGAAGACGATCGCCACCACGAGGGCCGCTTCGAACCCCTCACGGAGCATGATCAGCAACGCGGCTTCCATATGTTCGGGAAACCTATCACCGGCCCCAGCGGGGACGCCCGGCGGCCCCGGGGGCGAGGCGTCAGCCGAAGCGGCGCATGTGGACGTTGAGCACCAGGCCCAACGCCACCCAGGACGCCACCACCGACGAGCCCCCGTAGCTCATGAACGGCAGGGTGATACCGGTGATCGGCATGATGCCCATGGTCATGCCCACGTTCTGGAAGACCTGGAAGACCAGCAAGGACAGGACGCCGCCGCAGATGAGCGTGCCGAGCCGGTCGTTGGCGATCTGGGCCGTGCGCAGGATCCGCACGCACATGAGCGCGAACAGGGCCAGGAGCGTGGCCGACCCGACGAAGCCCAACTCCTCGCCGAGCGCCGTGAAGATGAAGTCGGTGTGCTGCTCGGGCACGAATCCCAGTCGGGTCTGCGTCCCCTCGAACAGGCCCTTGCCCGAGGTGGCGCCGGAGGCGATGGCCGCCTTCGACTGGTCGAGGTTGTACGTCTCGGCCTGGAGACCCTGGTCCTGGTCGAGGAACTCGGTGAGCCGATCGCGCTGGTAGTCCTCCAGCAAGTCCGAGTTGAGCACGCCGACGATCGCGACCACGCCGAACGCCGTCAGCACCACGATGTGCCGGACCCGGGCGCCACCCACGAACACCATGCCGGTGATGATGGCGACGAACACCAGCGCCGTCCCGAGGTCGGGCTGCGCCAGGATCAGGGCCACGGGCACCGCACACAGGGCCAGGCCCAGCCCGAGCCGGCGGACCGAGAGCGGTGGCTCGAAGCGGGCCAACAGGGCGGCCAGCGCGAAGATCGTTCCCACCTTGGCGAGCTCGGCCGGCTGGAGCTGGAACGGGCCGAGCTGGAACCACGCCTGGGTGCCGCGCCGCTCGGTCCCCAACGGCGACAGGACCAGGCCGAGCACCAGCACCACACCGAGGTACGGGAGCCACGCGAAGTCCCGGAGACGCCGGTAGTCGACGAGCGTGACCAACACCATCCCGACGACACCGATGCCGATGAACAGCAGCTGCCGGCGCAGGTACGAGAGGTCGTAGGCGTCGGGGTCGGTCCCCCGGGTCGACGACAGGATCATCAGCGCGCCCAGCGCGGATATGGCCGCGGCACAGCCCAGCAGCACGAGGTCGACGTGCTTCCACGCCGCCGGCGCCCGAGGGTGGAACAGGCTTTCGTCGCGCCTCCGCCCGCGACCCAACCCCGGCCCACCGAACGCGCGCTCGCGCGCCGGGAGGCGTCCGAGGTCGAGCACGCCCCTTGCCATCAGTCGACCCCGCGCGGGCCCGCTGCTCGTGCGGGCCCGCCCATCGGTGCTCTTCCGGTCATCCGTGGCATCCGCATTCAGTCGTACGCCCCATGGCCGCCGCCCGCGAGAGCGCCACCCTGGACGTTGACCGGCAGCCCGTTGGGGGTGGCGACCGGCTTGGGTGCGAGTCCGGCGAGGACCTCGAAGACGCGCCGCACGACAGGAGCGGCGGAGGTGGCCCCGAAGCCCGACTCCTCGAGCACAGCGGTCACCTGGTACTTCGGCGCGTTGAGCGGCCCGAACGCGGAGAACAGGGCGGTGTCGGCCTTGTTGTCGACCTGAGCCGTGCCTGTCTTCCCCGCGATCGGGAACGCGTCGAGCGGGAACCCGGCGAACGCCCGGGCCGCGGTGCCCCGCACCGGTACCCCGGCCAGCCCGTCGAGCAGCGCCTGGCGCTCGGGCCCGGTCATGTCGACCTTGCCCGCGACCTGGGGCTGGAACTCCTGTGTCACCTCGCCGGTCTGGTAGGCCTGGGCCCGCAACCCGATCTGCGGGACGTAGCGGGTCCCGCCGTTGGCGAAGGTCGCGTAGCCGTTGGCGAGCTGCAGCGGCGTCACCAGCACGTCGCCTTGGCCGACTCCCACGTTGACGCTGTCACCGGTGCGCCAGACCGGGTCGTTGCAGTTGGTGGCCTCGCAGAACTCGCGCCTCCAGGTGGGGCCCGGGATCCGTCCCGACCGCTCCCCCGTCAGCGCCACGCCCGTGTCCGCGCCGAGGCCCCACTGCATCAACAGGTTCTGGAGACCCTCCTCCCCGAAGCGCTCGCGCTGCAGCCAGAACTGGGCGCCCACGTTGTAGAAGAAGGCGTCGGACGACACGGTGAGCGCCTCGCTGATGTTGACCGATCCGTACGCCGCCCCGCCGGCGTTGCTGCGATAGCACTTGAGCCCGCTGCAATTCGGGATCTGGTAGCCGCCGCCATCGTGAAAGATCGTGTCGGGCGCCATGAGGCCGGAGTGCAGCGCGGCGTAGCCCATGAACAGCTTGAAGGTCGACCCCGCGGCCCACTGACCCTGGATCGCCCAGTTGTTCAACGGCTGGCCGTTGACGGGGTCGTTCAGGAAGTTCCATTCGTTGGCGTCGATGCCGTCGACGAAAGCAGTCGGGTCATAGGTCGGGAACGACGCCAGGGCCAGCAACTGCCCGTTGTTGGGATCTTCGACGACCGTGGCGCCGGTGGTGGCGTTGTTGGGTGGGTTGCCGCTCCTCGCCGGGCGGGCACGGGCGTCGGCCAGCCCTTGCTGCAGCGCCTGCTCGGTCAGGGCCTGGAGATCGATGTCGAGGGACAGCACCAGGTCGTCGCCCGGCCGCGGTTCGCGCTCGCTGATGACCCGCACCGGGTCGCCCTCGGCGTCGACCTCGATGCGGCGGAGTCCGGGCGTCCCCCGCAGGTAGGCCTCGTAGGTCCGCTCGACGCCCGCCTTCCCGATGTGGTCGTTGAGGACGTACGGCTTGGGGACCTCAGGGGCCGCACGGACGTAGCTCAGCTCGGCGTCGTCGATCTGCCCCACGTACCCCAGCGTGTGGGCCGCGAGCGTGCCGTAGGGATAGTGGCGGACGGCGGTGCGCTCCACGACGACGGAGGGGTACTCGTCGGCGTGCTCGTCGAAATAGATCTTGATCTCCTCGGGAACGTCTGTGGCCAGCGGTACCGGCGCGTAGCGGCTGTAGCGCTTGTCGCCGAGCCGCTTGGTGATCTCCTCGGGGGTGATGGGGTGGCCCGCTGCGGTCAGCTCGAAGGTGAGCTTCTGGAGAAGCGACGCCTGGTCGGACTTGGGCAGGTCGCCGTAGGCGTTGCGGTCGATCGCCACGACCACCGCCACCCGGTTGTCGACGAGCACCTTGCCGTTGCGGTCGAGGATCCGCCCCCGGGGCGCCTCGACCTGGATGGTCCGGACCCGGTTGGCCTCGGCCTGCAGGCGATAGTCGGACGAGCCGACCACCTGCAGGTCGTACAGGCGGGCGAACAGCGACGCGAACAGGGCCACGGCGACCACGGCCATCATCGACAAGCGCAGCCGCGGCACCTTGTTGCCGCCACGGCGCCCGTTGGAACCGGTGCCGTTCGGGGCGGGCAGGCTCACCGGAGCAACACCTCGACTCGATCGGGCTGCTGGCTGGGCCCGTGCACCCAGCGCAGGACGGCCATGGCCGGCAGCACCAACGCCGCGTTCCACAGCGCAACCGCCACCGCGATGGCCGGCACGTCGGCCCAGGGATAGGGGACGCCGATGAGGTGGCCCACGCCGGTGTAGAACGCCGTCGCCACCAGGGACGCGACCGCGGCGACGGCCAGCGGCCACGCGCCGGTGGGCCGGAACAACACGCTGCACACGAGGCCGACGCCGTAGCCGATCACTGCGTAGGTCAGCGCGGAGAGGCCGAACGGGCTGTCGAGCACGAGGTCGAAGATCAGCCCGGCGAAGAACCCGTAGGCGGCCCCCCGGTCCGGTCCGCCCGTGAGCGCCGCAGCCACCGTCACGACCAGCATCAGATCACCGACGGCCCCCGCGATCCGCAAGTCGGCGACGAACGCGATCTGCGCCACGAGCGCCACGACTAGCACGACAGCGCCCCGCAGCGGCGTCAGGCGGCGGGAACGCATTGGTGCCTAGCCCCCGTCCGTCCAGAGCATGACCGTCAGGTACGAGAGCTGGTCGACGTCGACCACGGGATCGACGTCGAGGTCGAGTGCCAGCCCGCCCGACCCCTGACGCGAGGACGCCACCGTGCCCACCGGGATCCCCGGCGGGTAGGCGCTGCGGTCGACGCCGCTGGTCACGATGCCCGTCCCCTTGGCCACCTTGGCGCTCGGACTGATCGCAGAGTCGACCGACAGCGGGTCGTCGCGTCCCTGTCCCCGCGCCGTGCCCAGATCGCCGGTGGTGGACAGCCGCACCCCGACCCGGAACTCGGGATCGGTCAGCAACTCGACCGTGGAGCTGCTCCCGGTCGCCTGGCTCACGCGCCCGACGAGGCCGGCCCCTGCCACCACCGGCATGTCGACGGCGATGCCGTCGTCGGTGCCCTTGTCGATCTCGATCGCGTGGCTGAAGTTGGAGCGCGGCCCCGACACGACGCGCGCCGTAGCCGTCTTCACGTTGCCGGCCCAGGGCAGGTCGAGCGCTGCCGACAGCTCCGCAAGCTGCTGCTCGGCATCAGAAGCCTGCACGCCCTCGGCGTCGGCCGCCTCGATCTGGCTGCGCAGCTCGTCGTTCTCGCGCTGGAGGTCCTCGTAGTCGGTCACGCCGTGCCAGGCGTTGCGCACGGGCGCGGTGACCGTGTCGACCGCGCTCTCCACCGGGCCGATGACGACCGACGCCCCCTCACGCACCTCGCGCACCACGGGCGCGTCCCGCAGTCCCACCGTCAGCAGGGTGACCGACGCCAGGACCAGGACGGCGAACCGGGTCCGCGATCCAGTGGGGGGAGAGATCGCCATGACGGTCAGTAACCCGTTGATGAGAATAGGACGCTCTTGAGGGCGTCGAACTCCTCCAGCGACTGTCCCGAACCGACGGCCACGGCGTGGAGCGGGTTGGGCGCGATCACGATGGGCATGCCGGTCTCGTGGTGGAGTCGGGCGTCCAACCCGTTGAGCAGGGCGCCGCCGCCGGCGAGGCAGATGCCTTTGTCCATGATGTCGGCGGCGAGCTCGGGTGGCGTCTTGTCGAGCGTCACCTTCACGGCGTCGATGATCGCGGACACCGGCTCTTCGATGCCCTCGCGGACCTCGTCGGTGGTGGTGACGATCGTCTTGGGCAGCCCGGTCATGAGGTCGCGACCCCTGATCTCCGCCTGGAGCTCCTCCAGCAGCGGCCACGCCGACCCGAGGGCGATCTTCACCTCCTCGGCGGTTCGCTGGCCGATGGCGAGGCCGTACTCCTTCTTCACGAAATTGACGATGGCCTGGTCGACCTCGTCGCCGGCCACCCGGATCGACTGGCTGGTCACGATGCCCCCCAGGGAGATCACCGCCACCTCGCTGGTGCCGCCGCCGATGTCGACGATCATGTTGCCCGTCGGCTCCTGGACCGGCAGCCCCGCTCCAATGGCGGCGGCCATCGGCTCCTCGATGATGTAGGCGGGCTTACGGGCCCCGGCGTACTCGGCCGCCTCCTGCACCGCCCGCTGCTCGACGCCGGTGATGCCGGAGGGCACGCAGATGACCATGCGGGGCTTGCCCCAGCGCCGGTTGTGCGCCTTGCGGATGAAGTAGCTGAGCATCTTCTCGCAGATCTCGAAGTCCGCGATGACGCCGTCCTTCAATGGCCGGATCGCCTCGATGTGGCTCGGGGTGCGGCCGACCATCCGCTTGGCCTCGATGCCCACGGCGACTGGCCGGCCGTCGCGCACGTTGACGGCGATGACCGACGGCTCGTTCAGCACGATCCCCTTGCCGCGGACGTAGATGACCGTGTTCGCCGTGCCCAGGTCGACCGCCATGTCTCGACCCGTCAGCGATGAGAACAAGTTGTCGGGCATGGCCTAACGGTCCTTCCGCCCTGTCGACCTGCACACGGGAAGCGCGACGTAGGTTAACGAACGCCGATCCGCCAGCGAGGCACCCCCTGTTGCGATCGCGTCGCACTTTCTGATCGCCATCCGCTCACGGACGCGGACGTGCGCCGCGGGGGGAACCGCGGCGCTCGCCCGCCCGGCAGGCTTGATCGGGCCTCCGGAGCTAGCCGACCTCGAACTCGGTCACCATGCCGTGCATGTAGTGGCCGTCCGCGTCGTTGAGGTCTGCGCCCGACGCCAACGCCTCCGGCGTCGCGCCCACCGGCACGAAGCAGATCGCCACGTAGCGCCCCGGGTCGAGGTCCGCGGTGAAGTAGGTCTGCGCGCCCGGTGGAGCCAGGACGAAGCCCTTCTCCGTGATCAGGGCATCGACCTCGTCCTCGGGGAGCGCCAAGAGCTCCTCGAGCGACCGCTCCTCACCCTCGTCGATCTGGACGAGCGCCATCTCGTGGAACTCGGTCCCCGCGTTGTCGAAGTTCACGACCGTGGTCCCCGCGGGCACGCGCTCGCCGATGCCGTCGAACTTGTAGTTCGTGGCCCTGACGTCGAGCGCTCCGAAGTCGCAGTTCTCGACCAGGTAGCCACCGACGTCGACCGACGCCGCGAAGAAGGCGTCGCTCGGGATCGGAGGGGGGCCATCCTCGGGCGCCGACTCGGCCTCGGCCATCAGCGCCTTCGCCTCCGTGACCATCGTGCCCACCGCGGTCGACAGCTGCGCCGGGGCAGCCTCCTCGGCCGCCTTCAGGGCGGCGTCTACGTCGTCGGCGGTCGTCGCGCCGCTATCGAGCCCGAGGTTGGCGGCATCGACCTCCAGCGCCGCGTCGCAGAACGCGGCCGCATCTCCGGCCGCGCCCCCGGTCGACAGGTCGCCTCCCTCGGCCCCGCCGGCCTCGGTCCCACCGGCCTCGGTGGCATCGTCGTCGTCGTCACCGCACGCGCCGAGCCCGATGGTCAGCACGCCCGCCGCCAGCAGGAGGCTCGCGCCTCGCACCGTCCGTCTCATGTCTCCATTCCTTCCTGGGGAGTTGTCTCGTCGGCGTGGTCCTCGAGGAGATGGAGCAGCTCGAGCCACCCGGAGAAGCGCATGGGCGCGCCGCCGCGTCGCGTGACCTCGCCGATGACCCGACCGTCACCATCCCGCCTGATGTCCAGAAGGACCCGCACGGTGTGACTCTGCGCAGCGGTGCGGTCCGCTCGCATCGGGGGTATCCCCGACGGACCGACAATCAGGGGTCGTCGGGATCCCGATCCGCCACGGCATCGCCTCCCGCCGGAGTCCGTCCCGCCCACGCGGCCCCGTGGACCAGGCCGGCGAGCTCTGTTCGTGATCGCACGCCGAGCTTGGCGAATGCGCGGGACAGGTGGTGTTCGACGGTCTTGACGCTGATGAAGAGCTCGTCGGCGGCCGCGCGGTTGGACGTGCCCTGCGCGACGACGTGCACGACGGCCTGCTCCTGGGCGGTGAGCTCCCTACCGGTGAGCCGGTCGCGTGTCGATGGGCGCCGGCCCGCTTCGCCGAGCTCGACGCCGGCGCACGCAGCCCAGGGTGCCGCCTCCAGGACACTGAACCCGCGGTGCGCGGCCTCGAGCGCACCCATGGCGTGCTCGCCTTCGCCCCACCGTTGCCACATGCGGCCCGCCGCCAGCTCCAGCCGCGCCCGCGCGAACGGGCCGGGCGCGGTGCCCAGGGCAAGGCCCCGCTCGGCGGCCTCGCCACCGGCGCGCCGGTCGTCGAACGCGCCGGCCACGGCGATCTGGGCCCGTGCCAGCTCCGACGCGACGAGCGGACTGGCGCTGGGAGCGGCGTCGATGGCGAGCCGGTCGGCGACCGCCGCTGCGTCCTCCGACCGTCCGGTGGCCACGAGCGATTCGATATAGCTCGCCCGCCACGGCGCGATGCCCTCGTCGTAGGGCCGCCCACCCCCATCCACCAGCCCGTCGCCCAAGGACACGACCAGGGCGTGGTCCTGCCGGGATTCGGCGAGGCGGAGCGCGGCCAACCCTGTCCACAGGCGGGCAGCGCCTCCGGCAGTCGCCTTCGCCGCCGAGACCGCCGCCGCCAGGTGGGCGTCCGCCCGCTCCCACTCGCCCCTCGCCGCCAGGGGGTGGACGGCGACTGCGTGGGAGAACGCGGCCAGCCATTCCTGGCCGGTCTGGTCGACCATCGAGCACGCGAGCTCGGCCGTCAAGGTGGCGTCGTCCCAGCGCCCGGCCCGATAGTGCAGCTCGGCGAGGAAGTAGCGAGCGGTCTCGTGCGTGACGAACGTCCCTCCGGCGCCGGGGACGACACAGGCGCCGAGATCCTCGCCACCGCCCGCCAGGTCGTGGGCCCAGAGCCGCAGGACGCCCCGCCCCAGGCGCAGGTCGGCGAGCGCTCCATCGCTGGCCGGCCGGGACAGTGACTGCGTGAGCTCGGCCACGCCGTCGGTGACGCGATTCTGCAGGGCGAACGCCATGGCCAGCATGTGGCCCGGGTTGCAGTCCGCGGCCGCGCTGGTGGACAGGTCGCGGGCCCTCCGCGCCCACCCGAGCGCCGCCTTGCCGTCCCCGCGGTCGACCGCGCTGGTGGCGAGCAGTGCGGCGATGCGCGCCGCGAGCTCGGGCTCTGCCGGCCGGCCGTCGGCGTCGCATGCCTCGGCCCACGCCCGCTCGAGGGTGCCGCGGGCCCGGGACCGGGGGCCGAGGACATATGCCAGGCGCCCGAGCAGGAAGCTCCGGTGGGCACCGGGCCTAACCGCCTCGACGTCGCCGCGGCGTTCACGCGCTGACGCCAGATCGCCCGACAGGAGCAGCTGGTCGACGGCGACCAGCGTGGCCGCGTCGCGGCTGGCCTCGTTGGGGTCGACGCGTGCCGCCTCGAGCGCCAACCGGGCCGCCGCGGCGTGGGCACCCCGATCGGCCTCGACCGCCGCCGTCCGCCGCGCATCGGCGGCCAGGTCGGCGTCGAAGCCAGGGCAGCCGGCGAGGCGATGCCGCAACCCGGCCACGCCGGGGAGCACGGCGCCGGCGCGCCGATGGAGCGCCAGCCGGCGCGACGGCGGGAGGTCGTCGAGAACGGCGGCTCGGATCAGCGGATGGGCCAAGCAGATCGATCGATCGCCGGGACGGTCGTCCAGCCTCACCAGGTCGCCCGCGACCGCGCCGTCGAGCGCGACCAGTGGTTCGGGCACCTCCGCCACGGAGGTCACCGCGCCCAGGGCTGCCCGGACACCGAGCACGGCGAGTGCCGCCACGAGTCGCTCCACATCGGCGCCCGCGGCGGCGATGCGGCTGAGGATCAGCGCGGCATATGACCGCGGGGCGGGGAGCGACCCGCCACCGACCAGGGCGTCGTAGGGCAGCTCGCGCAGCAGGGCGTGCGCGTGGAGCGGGTTGCCGGCGGTGTGGCGGTGGAGGCGATCCACCGCGGCGGGCGGTAGCCGGCGGCCGGTGACGCGCTCCGCCAGCGTCCCCAGCGCAACGGCGTCGAGCCCCGCAAGGTGGATCCGCGATCCCGATGCGTCCACCAGCCTGAGCAATCCCGCCGGAAGCGTCTCGGGCCCATCGGTGCGAGTGGCGAGGCACAGCACTGCGTGATCGGCGCGCAACCGACGGGCGACGAACGCGATCGCATCCAGCGACCGTGCGTCGGCCCAGTGGGCGTCGTCGACCACCACGGCCAGCGGGCGATCGAGCTGCAGGCCGTCGATGAACCGCATGAGCGCCGCGCCGGCTGCCAGCGGGTCGGTCCCGGGCCGGGGCGTGAGGTCGTCGACGGTGTCGCCGGGTAGCGGAGAGCTACGGAGCAGCTGTTCCACCACGGCGTAGTCGAGCTCTGCTTCGGCGGGATCGGCCGTCGCCGCCACGACCAGGGCGCCGCTGCGCTCGAACGCCGCATTCACCAGGTGGGTCTTGCCCACCCCGGCCTCGCCGACCACCAGGACCACGGTGGGCGACCCGGCCCGCGCCCGCGCGACGGCAGCGTCGAGTCGTTGCAGCTCCCCGTCGCGGCCGATGATGCCGCAGCCGTCGGCCATCAGGCGCACGTCCTCGTCGACGTTCACCGGTTCGTGTCCCCGGCGGTGGCCAGGTGGGCGACCAGCCCCGTCCGCGAGCGGAGACCCAACTTCACGTAGGCCCGGCCCAGGTGATGCTCCACGGTCTTGGGGCTGATCACCAGCTCGGAGGCGACCTCCCGGTTCGTCAGACCGGTGGCCACGAGGCCGGCCACGCGCTGCTCCTGGGCGGTCAGCTCGGCCTCGGCCGTCGCCGTGCGCGGCCGAGGCCGGAGGCCGCACGCAGCGATCTCGGCGGCGCACCGCTCGGCCCAGGGTCGGGCGCCCAGCCCGTCGAGTCGATCCGCCGCCCGGGCGAGCACCTCGGCGGCAGCCCGCCGGCGGCCGGTACGCCGGAAGTGGGCACCCGTCGCGAGCTCCAGACGTGCGAGCTCGAACGGCCGGCAGGTGGCGGGGTCGAGCGCGAGGCCGGCTCCGAACGCAGCATCGGCCGCGTGCTCGCAGCCGCGGGCCGACTGCGCCATCCCCAGGGCCCGCCAGGCGCCCGCGGCCACAGACGCGTCGCCGGTCGCCTCGGCATTGGCACCGAGGGACCGTGCGACCGCCAAGGCTTCGTCGAGGCGACCGACGGCGACCAGCGATTCGACATACGCCGCCCGCCAGTGGTGGACGCCCTCGGGCATGTCGTCCCAGCCCTCGTCGAGCATGGCGTCGCCCAGCGCGACGACCTCGGCGTGGTCGCCGGCGGCGACCGCCAATCGGGTGGCGGCATGCCTGGCCCACAGGCGCGCCGCAAACAGTCCGGTCGCCTCGGCCGACGCCGATGCCGACTCGGAGTGGCGTCGGGCTGCGTCGATGTCGCCCTGGGCGGCGAGCACGGATGCGGCGACGCCGTGCGGCAGCGCGCACAGCCACGTCTCGCCGGCGTCGTCGACCATCGAGGCCGCCGTTTCGGCCAGATCCCGCGCTTCGCGCCAGCGGCCGGCGCGATAGGCCGCTTCGGCCCGGTACGCGTCGATGTCGACCCGCGCCAGGAGGGGCCCACCGGCCAGCATGGCACCGGCGACGACGCCGAGATCGGCCTCGGCGCCCTCGAGGTCGTTGCCCCAGAGGCGGGCGACGCCGCGGCCCAGCCGCGCGTCCATCGCCAGCGGCACCGGTGGGTCGGCGGCGAGCAGCTCGGACATCCGGCGCTGGGCCTCGTCGGCACCGGCCGTCATGACCAAGCCGTGAGCCAGCAGCAGTGCCGAGATGCCGGACCCGCTGCCGGCATCGAGGGCACGCTGCGCCCAGCGGACCACGTCGTGCCAGCGTCGCTGGTCGAGGGCGAGCATGGCGAGCAGGTCGGCGGCCTGACCCACCACGGGGCCGGCGTCGGCGTCACGTCGAGCCTGGTTCCAGGCTC